>Ga0315279_10003991_pt1 | contig 20038 bp, 15 predicted proteins | sample YL17G06_20_MG_FD_203694 | JGI IMG/M metagenome (GOLD analysis project Ga0315279, IMG submission 203694) | Sediment microbial communities from Yellowstone Lake, YNP, Wyoming, USA - YL17G06_20 | ecosystem: Environmental > Aquatic > Freshwater > Lake > Sediment | place: USA: Wyoming | collected... | reverse complement strand
TTCGCGCAACGACACAACAATTGATCCATCCAGTAGAGGCTGGACAAGCTCCCACATCTCGGAGAGGACATTCTCAGCCCCTATACCATCTACGAAACTTGGAATCCGTTTAACTGCCTGCGCGGAGCCTGCGGCGAAGGAAGCTAATAATGGCGCTGCCGTTTCCGACTCGCAAGCATAGACTCTGGTATCCTTTTTCCGTCCCTTGACAGCAGTTGCTATGCCAGCGGCCAGTCCGCCTCCACCGAATGGGATGACGACCGAGTCTACGTTTGGCAGGTCTTCGAGAATCTCAAAACCGATCGTTCCATTCGCGGCAATCATTCTGCGATCAGCGAAAGGATGAATGAACACGCTCCCTTCCAAAGCAGCATAATGATGCGTCTTCGCGACCTGCCAGAATTCATCCCACGGCAGCTGGATGACCGTTGCACCAAACCTCTTAATTGCAGCTAGCTTCGTCTCTGGAGCGTTATCAGGCACGATAACAGTACAGGGAATTCGGTTTCGACGCGCATGCCAGGCGAGAGCCTGCGCCATGTTGCCTGCGCTACAAGTATACACTCCCCGGTCGCGCTCTTGGTCAGATAGTAGGGCGATCGCATTTCCGGCTCCACGGACCTTGAAAGATCCGGTTGGCTGCAGATTCTCCAGCTTGAGGTAGATGTCGGCTGGCGCGTCGTCAACACCAAGATGAACCAAGGGAGAGCGGAGAGTTGACTCTGCAATGCGCTCTCTAGCCTGTTCAATCTCGTCAAGAGAAATCGGATTCATTCAACTACCACCGTTCCGAACACTGCTACCATTATCATTCTCACCCACAGAAGATAAAAGACCTCGCATAGATCAGAACGCATCTGATTTCGGATTTCAAGCCTCGTGTGTGGGGGATAAAACTTTACCCCAACCAACCACCACCACCTTCAACGATTTTGCGGAAAAGCTATAGCCCCAAACCCGAATTCCTGTCTTCTTGGGATGCCTCTCTCAAGTCTTTAATACACCTAGCTAGCTAGAGAGGTATTGACTTAAACGCTGAAAAGAGATAATTTTTGGAAGAGGTGATTAAATCATGGAAGATGTGATGATAAGGATTTCAGTGTTGTGGATATTCGCCGCAGTGGCAATGTCAGCTCATTACGTTATGTTGTTCTTTGAACCTGATGTTTTACAGAAAACAGGTGCAGGTGCTAGCGCGCGTTTAGCGATTGTGGAAGCGTTCGCTAACTGGCTGATTCCTCTAACCATGGCTTTTCTATCGGTGACCTTAGGGGGTTTGGCAAATCGTTATCTGAATATGGTTTTAGGCGGATTGTATATTCCCCTAAGCATATTCCACATAGTGAAGTGCCCCATAGTACACATATCCAATAGACCCTCAGTTCACCAATTGCTAATCTGCATTTCAACAGTCGTGGTAACTGCACTAATCTTCTGGTATGCATGGAATTGGCAGTTTTCTTGAAGCGCGCACTATTCAACCCGACTTCTTAGGCGATATCCTTTCCACCTTTACAATTGCTCTGCTGACACCAGCAAGAGGAGGCAACAGATGTGATAGTGTTTGCTCGGCTGTGCATCGTCTAACTATTCCCTTAGAACTGGTTTCAAACCAACCATCTTTGTCTCTTTGAAAAGATTGTAGCACTCTTCCGTCTTTATTAAGAAATTTTATTATGCATTCATCGTTCCTCATGAACTCACCATCTGAACTCCACTTCCTTTAGCTCGCACGCATTTGCGTGTAGCTCAGGATTTAGGTTTCTGGTTGGATTAAACTTTACCAAAAAATAAAACTGGCGAACGAAGCATGTGTAGCTCAAGCCAATATTTATAAATCAAATTGAGAATCACCGTTCAGGTGATACTTTGAAAGCGTTAATTGCATACGGCACACGCTATGGAGCAACGACAGGAACCTCAGAGGAAATAGCCAAGATATTAAGAGAGGAAGGCTTTGATACCAAGATAGTTAACCTGAAAGAAGAAAAAATCAAAGACATATCAGAATATGACTTAATCATTGTAGGCAGTGGCATGGGAAATTGCAGATGGGCAAGTGAGGCTGAGGATTTTCTGAAAAACTTCAGGAAGGAATTCGAAGGCAAAAAGCTGGCTTTGTTTGTCTCTACAATGAAAACGTTTTTTGAAAGAGAAGGAAAGATAGATGACGTTGCAAAAACACGAAAGATTGCCTTAGAGGACAAGATTGCAAAGTACAGTCTCAAGCCAATAGCGTTAGGCTTTTTCGGCGGAGTTATCGACTATAACAAAATGGGCTTCATAGCACGTAAAGGTATGGAATTTTTCAAGCCACAACTTGAAAAAGACGGCTTCAAAAAGGTTGCACCAGATATTTATGACCTGCGCAACTGGGATGAAATTCGCAATTGGGCTAAGGAACTATCTAGGAAGGCTAGACAATAACAGCATGACCTTTGTCATTTATTCAACAGCAACTCTTTACAAATTTGCCTGACCGAGTTCTTCTCTCACACAAGATAGAACATTACCCCCAAACCCAAACTTCTACGCTCTCACCTGTTCACTCTTACACTCACATACTCACTCACAGCGCGCAAAACAAACAATTAGATAAAAAAGGTGTTGATGTCGGCCTTTGCACCTAGGTTGGTGCAGCAGCTGACGTTGTCGGTTGTGCCTGTTGGGGTCTTATCTGGAAGAAGGCAATTGCTAGTAACAGCGCAGAAATCCAGATTAGGATTAACCCTATGCCGAAAAGAATGATTAACACTGCGCCTATGAGAAGCAGTAATCCAGCGATTGAGAATAAGCCAACGCCTGATTTTACTGAAAGCGTTCCAAGCGAGCGCCTGATAAAGAATGCTGCGATTATAGAGGATGCCCAGAGGATAATTAACACTGCGAAAATTCCTGCAAGGAAAGGCGTGATGTTGTCCAGAGATAGGTTCGACGGATTAGGGGTTAGACCTGAAAGTGCCGTCCAGTCACCATTCCATTCCGGAAAGAGTGCGTATAGGAAATCAGTTAGCGAAGTTAGAACCGTAATGATAACCGTTGCTATTGAAATTACGCCGCCAACTATTCCTATTATCAATCCGTAAAGTGCGTTGTTGAAAATGCCTCCTTCTCTGTAATGGCTAGCCAAATTGTGTAGAGCAACCATGACAAGTATTAGACCTATAAGCTCGATGACGCCGAGGTAATTGACGTATGGTATAATTCCAATAAACATCAGTAGTGCGCCGACTCCGCCCAAGATTTTGCTAGTTTCTATCGACATTTTTCTGTCCTCAGAACATCGTTCTAAGTGCATTAGGTAAATAAAAGCATTACTCAAAATGCGCGCGCGGATTCAAGCTTGCACAGATATGAGAAATCTTGCTTCTCAGAAGGTTTTGGAGAAAGCAGGTTTCAAGAAAGAAGGAACAATGAGAAAGTACTTTTTCATCACAGGAGAACTGAGAGACGCTTGTCTGTACAGCATCCTCAGAGAAGAATGGAAAGAACCAAAAATACTAACAAAGAAAACTTGAGAAATCGGGATAAAACTTTATCCCAACCAACCAAACTTTTATAAAAATGAACATGTTGTCATCAGTCATGGATGGTTTTATCGATGACTTGTTTGTTCGCTTAAGAGAGCGTGGCTTTCAGGCACGAATTGTCTCCGTCTCTCATTTGCGTCAGTTGCAGAAAGAGATAGAAAGCCTCCGCCGTCACGCCTTGCTTGACAGCCAGTTCTATAAGGACCGCCTTGCTTGGTTCAACTTCCAAATTCCTCAAGACTTGCCGAAAGCACAAACCTTGATTGTTGTCGCTGTCCCCAGACCACAGACTCGAACCATTTTCACATGGAATGGACAAAGACGTCCACTAACCCTTCCTCCTACTTACACAGCATACGACGACATAACAAAAAAAGTTGAAAACCTTCTCGCAAAAATACTCGGCGAAAAAGATTACAAGTCAACAGGAACTGCACTTCCCCTTAAACTGCTGGCAACTCGAAGTGGTCTCGGTCAATACGGCAGGAACAATATCTGTTATGTTTCTGGACTGGGAAGCTTTCTCCAACTCGTAGCCGTCTATTCTGATATGCCTTGTGAAGAAGACTCTTGGCAAAAAGCAACAATGATGAAGAGTTGCAAGGAATGTGACCTATGTCGCCGAGCATGCCCTACTGGAGCCATTTCATCAGACCGTTTTCTTTTGCGGGCTGAGCGATGCATTGTTTACCATAATGAGAAAAAGGGCGATGTTCCATTCCCCGAATGGATGGCAACTTCTTGGCACAACTGCATTGTAGGATGCATGCTTTGCCAAAGAGTCTGTCCAGAGGACAAGAGATTCATACAGTGGACAGAAGAGGAAGAAGAATTCTCTAAGGAAGAGACAACTCTACTCTTGGAGGGTGTACCACATGATAAGCTGCCAGCCACGACACTAAGGAAACTGGAGCATCTAAGTCTAGTGGACTACCTTGACAGTCTTCCTCGCAACTTGGGGGTTTTCTTCAAGAAGCGTGAGCAGTCCAAATTCAAATGAGCTCTCTGTGAGTGTCGGATAAAACTTTACCTCCCTCCTCCTCCCAAAACTGATACCACCCCTTGATGCATGCTATGCACCCATCCCCCTGCCCCTTCCCTCAAGGGAAGAGATGCTACTTGTGCGAGACTACGCGCGCCAAAATTACGCCGCTGATTCCGATAATGAGACCAATGGCGAGCACTGTAGTCGCCAACGAGGATAAGCCGAGAACCCAGTGTGAAAGGTAGTCAGTCAAGATAATTTCAAAGCCCAACAGCATGATTGTGAGGCCGATTCCCATCGTCAAGTCTTCTGTTGTGTGGAGCTGTCTGTATCGTCTCATCAGAAAGATGCCGATGCCGTATCCGAAGAGTGCTGGAACAGCATAGATCAAGACTAAGTAGTCAAGCAAGAAGTCGAACCTTAGCATACTTGGCCACAGGATCACCGTGATTACATAGGGCACGATAAGCAGAATCGGTCCAAGAAGGCGCTTGCGTACTAGGCTGCAGAGTACTCCCCATACTGCTGGGCCAAGAAAAGGCAGGACAGTGAGGATTAGGAGAAGCCCCGAAGGATACGGCGCAGACAAGAGTGCTACCCCCACGATTATCTTGGAGGCAGCATGGATTAAAGCTTTACTTGTTTGGGTTTGGGGGGTAAAGTTTTATCCAACAGCTCAACTACGTTCTTAAGCTCAAGCGGAAGCTAGCTCCACCAGTTTTAACGAAAATATGGTTGTAGGAAGACAAATACAATGAAACTGTCCTATACTGAAATCTTCAAGTATTCTGAACGCTCAATCCAACTTCTGCAACCACTTTGCTCAATTCTGACCATGTGATTTCCACAGTTCTGAAGTTGTTAGGTATGTTAACTGATCAACAATTCACGTACCCGAAATACATTTTGTTGGTCTTGAGTATGTCTTCATAAGTGTTTTGTCAGGGTTGGAACTGTTTGTTTGGATGTTCGTGTTTCAGTTGCCTGAACAAAGAAGTGAAGCACATGACTGAATATGCTATTGAGTCTACGTCAGTAGTTGTTGGTCTGCATGAAGAGAAGCCTATTCGTGTTTTGCATGTTGATGACGAGTCTGACCTGCTGAAAATTGCGGAACAGTGTTTAGAATTGGAAGGCCCATTCATAGTGGATGCGGCCTCTTCTGTTGAAGAAGCTATGGAAAAGCTGAAGGAAAAGGCATATGATGTTGTTGTTTCTGATTATCAAATGCCGGGAAAAGACGGCCTGCAGTTTTTGAAAGAGCTTAGAGCTAACAGAAACAGCATTCCTTTCATTATCTTCACCGGGAGAGGCAGAGAAGAAGTTGCGATTGAAGCATTGAATCTGGGTGCAAGTCGATATTTGAACAAGACTGGGGATCCTGCAACAGTCTACTATGAACTGGCACATGGCATACGGCAAGCCGTTGAAAGAAACGAAGCAGAAGAGAGAATCAGACGGTCAGAAGAGAAATACAGGAATCTCTTTGAGCTGGCCCCCGATGCCCTCGTGACTTTGGACATGAAAGGTGTAATTACGTCATGCAATGCTGCTGCTCTCGCGACGAGTGGCTATTCTCGAGATGAAATCGTTGGAAAGCACTTTTCGAAACTAGGTTTTCTACGCATAAGAGATATGTCCAAATACTTGACATTGTTCGCTTCGACTGCAAAGGGAAACGTTCCCAAACCTGTGCGGGTCACATGGCATAGTAAGGATGGAACTCCATTGGTTTCGGAGTTTCACGTGGGTCCAATCAAGGAAGACAGCAAGACTGTCGGCTTTCAAGTGACCGCAAGAGACATCACTGAACGCAAGAAGGCTGAAGACGCTTTAAGAGAATCTGAGGAGAAATACAGGGACTTGTTTGAAAACGCTATGGATGCGATACTTACATTAGACTTGAAAGGAAACATTACCGCAACAAACAGCTCTGTTTTGCGTTTTGGGTACAAGAAAGAGGATTTGGTTGGAAAGAGCATTCTCGATTTTGTTTCCCAAGAATACTTGCCAACAGTTATGAAGGATTTCTCACGAGTAACTCAAAGAGAGCCTGCCAAGAACGAAACCGAAATAGTCGTTCCTACAGGAAAGATACTTGTGGAATACAATGCACGTGCCATTGTAAAAGAGGGCAATGTTACTGGAGTGCAACTAAACCTAAGAGATGTAACCGAACGCAAGAAAGTGGAAGACGCGGTGCGCAGCAGTGAAGCAAAGCTTAGAGCGATACTTGCCTCTTCTCCCGAAGCTGTCAGCGTGTCTGATTTGAACGGGAAGCTAGTTGATTGTAACGAGGCGTTCTTGAAGCTGCATGGCTATTTCTCTAAAGAAGAGCTGATTGGGACAAGCTGGTTTGATGTAATTGCCCCCGTGATTCGGTTCAAAATTCAGGACACTCTGAGAAAGCTGTTGGAGCATGGCCCTATCAAGAACATGGAATTTCCAATGCTGAAGAAGGGCAGTCAGGAATTTGTAGGAGAGCTGTCAGCTAGTCTTGTCCTCGACTCTTCTGGTTTACCCACATCGATAGTCGTTGTAGCAAGAGACATCACGGAAAGAAAGGAGATGGAAGAGAAACTCACGGAATCCGAGAGAAGGTTTAGGGACTTGTTCGAAAACATACAAGACCCTGTGGGTATCTTCGTTGGAAAGGAAGGGCATCTCATAGACTACAACACGGCATACAAGAGGTCTTCTGGATACACCGATGAAGAACTGAAAGGCAAAGTGTTCTTAGATTTTGTCCACCCCAACGATCATGCCATGGTCCTAAGGAAGTATAAGACGAAATATTCGGAAAAGGAATTTCCTCTCGTATACGAAATAAGAGGATTGAACAAAAAGGGAGAATCTATTCCACTTGAGCTCAGCGTGAGCCCGTATAAAAAGAAAGACAGAGTCATAGGCATAGAGGTCATACATAGAGACATCACTGACCGGAAAAGAGCTGAAAGAACGGCATTGGAGAACCAACAGAACTTCAAGGCACTGTTTGCAGGCAATCCTGAAGCTGCAGTTCACGTTGGGCCGGACTTCTGCATTTTGGATGTTAACTCAAGGTTTGAGAAGCTGTTCGGATACAAACTCGATGAAATCAAGGGCAGAAACATAAACGAAGTGGTGGTGCCGAAGAACAAGATTGATGAGGCGCAGATGCTGGATTGTAGAGCCAAGCAAGACAAGGATGTTAGTCAAGACACCGTTAGAAGGAAGAAAGACGGATCGTTAGTCCCGGTCTTTGTATCTGCAGCCCCGATAACTATTGCGGGTCGATTCTTGGGTTATGTGGCTGTTTACAAGGACATTTCTGAATTGAAAAACAGTGAGAAGAAGCTCGAGACTATGAATGAGAAGTTGCGTGTCACTGGTGGGCTGACCAGACATGACGTTCGAAACAAGCTTTCCATAGTCACAGGCAATGTTTACCTGCTAAAGAAGCAATTGGCTGATAACAACGACATTCTTGACAGACTCAGAGATATAGAAAGCGCTGTTCAACAGGCGACTAGAATCTTCGATTTTGCCAAATCCTACGAAATGTTGGGCGCCGAAGAACTAAGTTTCATTGATGTGGCGAAGACACTTGATGAGGCAGTGTCACTCTTCTCAGGCTCAATCAACTTGAAAGTGGTAAATGAATGCTCTGGACTGGCTGTTTTGGCAGATTCATTGTTTAGGCAATTGTTCTACAACCTAATAGACAACTCCCTGAAATACGGCAAGAAAGTCTCCAAAATCAGAGTGCACTATGAGAAAGCGGGGCAAGGTCAGCTAAAGCTGCTTTACGAAGATGATGGTGTCGGGATATCTGTTGCTAAGAAGCCCAAACTCTTCAAAGAAGGCTACAGTACAGGAGGGAGCACTGGTTATGGATTGTACTTAATCAAGAAAATCACGGAAGTCTATAGCTGGACCATAGAAGAAACAGGCACTCCTGGAAGAGGAGCACAATTCACGATTACGATACCACAGGCGAACAAGCATGCTCCCCTCTATATTCTTACACTCACTTAGTGTGCGTGTTTGAGTCTGTGTATAGGAAAGAGAATGGATAAGCAAGCGAGGGCATAATTGCGATAGTAAGTGGTCGGTAGTCGATGTTTGGCTGGATAAAACTTTACCCCAGCCAACCACAAACGACTGACTGAAATGTTATTACCTTTCCCCCCTGCCCTTTTCCATGGCCTCAAAAACCAAGTCAGTCATAATGCCAGATAATCTCTCTGTTGATAGAAAAACAGAGAGGGGAAACCTGCGGTAGACATCGCCACGTCGATCTGCATAAAAGCTTATACTACATGCACCTGAAAAGGAGAGTGGCTACCGCAGTAGGTGAATATTCTTGCTAGAATCAGTTCAAAAGACCGCCGAACAAATAAAGCGACTTGAAGTCCAAGGAGCCAGAAACGTTGCCATAGCCGCCATAAAAGCCATCCAAACGCTCTCAGAAGAGACGAAAGCAAAGAACAAACAACAGCTTTTGAAGGAACTCTCAGCAGCAAAAGAGATGCTTTTTGCTTCAAGAGAAACTGAACCGCTTATGAGAAACGCCCTCCGCTTCTTACTCGCCCGAACCGAAGAAAGCAAAGAAGAGAGAATCAAAGCGTTGACCAAGATCGTTTCAACGGCTTCGCAACAGTTCTTAGATATGCTCGAAGATACGAAGGAAAAGATCGCAGAGATCGGAGCAAAGAGAATTCGGGATAACGCGGTGATTCTGACACATTGCCACTCCTCAACGGTCACGTACTTGCTCAAGAAAGCAAGGCAAGAGGGAAAATCCTTCGAAGTCATCTGCACCGAAACCCGCCCCGTCTTTCAAGGCAGAATAACCGCAAGAGAAATGCTAGACTTAGGCGTCAAGACGACACTGATAGTTGATTCAGCCGCACGTCACTTCATGAACAGAGTTGACCTTGTCATCGTGGGTTGCGATGCGATAACATCCGAGGGAAACGTGATAAACAAGATCGGAACAAGCATGATAGCACTTGCAGCCCAAGAAGCTCGCACACCCTTCTATGCAGTATCAGAACTACTGAAATTCGACCCAGCAACAATGTACGGCGACTATGAGAGGATAGAAGAAAGAGGCTCAAACGAGATTTGGAACAAGCCCCCAAAGAAGCTGATCGTGCGGAACCCAGCCTTTGACGTTACAAGAAGAGACTTCATTCATGGAATAATCTGCGAAGAAGGCATAATCTCGCCTCATTCAATCATCGAAGTCATGCACAGAAAATACCCGTGGGCTTTCAATCAGCCCGTTTCCTAGGCACCCTCAGGCCACGTCTCCAACGCACGTTTGAGTTCATTATGCGTCTTAGCATACTCAGCCAGCTTCATGCCCTTCAAGGTAGCGTCAACAGCTTGCCGCATTGCCTTCGCCCCAGCCACGGTTCCATCCTTGTGACCGTGGATACCGCCGCCAGCCTGAATAACGAAATCCTTTCCGAAAAACTCGACCAGTGCAGGAACCAACCGCGGATGCAGCCCTCCAGAAGCAACGGGCAAAACAGGCTTCAACCCATGCATACGCGCCTTCAAAGCCTCACAGTTATCCGCAACCTCCTCTTTGGTCTCAAACATCTTTCCCACAACGGTACCAACATGAAGCTGATCGACACCAATGGCTCTAGCTACCTTGGATATCACTCGCATGGAAATACCGTGCAGAGAGTTCTTCGAGAAAGCGGCATGTCCTGCCCGATGCGCGTGAATGACCAAGTTGAAGTCTTGTTCACGAAGTGTCTGCAGCGAGGCAAAACCGCAAGTCAGAATGTCAACCATAATGTATTCGCCTCCGTGCTTCAGCACAGACTCTGCTCTCTTCATCATCTCTTGAGTCTCCGCGGTCACATTGATCATGTAGACTTTTCTTTCGCCTGTTTCTTCCTCAGCTTTGTCTCTGCTTTCCAGAGTCTTCGTTAGACGGTCTTCAAACGGGTTGAACATCTGGCTGCTCAGGTTCTCATCATCCTTAACGATGTCACAGCCTCCCGCCCAAGCGTCATAGGCAACTTTCGCGTGATCAGTCGTTTTCAATCCGAGCTTCGGCTTGATGATTGTGCCGACCAGCGGACGATCATAGACGCCGAGGAGCCTTCGAACTCCATCGATGCCGAATTTCGGTCCTTTGAAACTGTCAACAAGCTTAGCAGGAAACTCGATGTCGTTGAGTCTGAGATTTTTGAGTGCTCTCAACCCGAAAACGTTCCCTGCAACGCTACTCAGAACGTTCGGCATGTTTCCGAGCTCGAAAAGTTCCATAGGATAAGCTATTTTCACAGCGTTTCCTTCAATGCTGAAAACGTGAGCTGCAAGCTTCTCAACATACGGCTTAGCGGTCGTCAGTTCGGTCCATGTTCCCACGGAGCTTTCAGCAGCCACGCCTCCAGCGGCTTCGTTCAAGCTTATGCCGCCTGGCTCAACGTGAAAGGCGCATATGACATCTGATTCTTTCGGCGTGTACTTCAAGTCGACAAAATCCAAGTACCTCAAACTGACTACAGCCTCTCAAACTTTGTTTATCTGCCGCACTGCTTAAAACCTTTAACTGGCAACACATTTATCAAACATGGATGCTGATTCAGCATGAAACTTAGAGCTAGACCCTTAGAAATCCAAGCAGGCGGAAGAAGCATAGCCATACTAGACGATGATACCGCCAGCCTGCTGGGATTACACTCATCCGACAGAGTCGCAATCACCTACAATAAACAGAAGGCAATCGGGATAGTGAATATAGCCACCAATTTTCCTCCCAGTTTCGTAGGGCTCTACGAGGAACTCTCGAAAAAGCTCGGAACAAAAGCCGGCGACGAAGTTGAACTGCAGCCAGCCGAAACTCCTCAATCACTCAGCCACGTTCAGGCTAAGATACGGGGCGAAAGACTTCGACAAAACGAAATCCAAATGATAGTCACAGACGCCGTAGAACGCCACCTAAGCGACATTGAACTTGCATCCTTCGTTACAGCACTGCACGTGTATGGTCTAAACATGGACGAAACCGAAGCGCTGTCAAGAGCCATGGTCAAAACAGGAAGAACACTAAACCTCAAGAACCAAGGGCCAATCCTTGACAAGCACAGCATCGGCGGAATCCCAGGAGACAAAACCACAATCCTAATAGTGCCAATCATAGCAGCAGCAGGCTTCACGATACCTAAAACGTCTTCAAGAGCAATCACGTCGCCAGCCGGAACCGCGGACAGGGTCGAAACCCTCTGCCCAGTCAACCTCTCGATAGAAGAGATAAAGACGGTCGTGAGAAAGACAAACGGCTGCATTGCCTGGGGCGGAGCCCTAGAACTGGCTCCAGCAGACGACATTTTCATTCAAATCGAATACCCCCTAGCCATAGACCCGCTGCTCCTCCCGTCCATCATGGGCAAAAAGAAGGCGATTGGAGCAACGCACATAGTCGTCGACATACCAACAGGCAGAGGCGCAAAGATCAAAACCGCTACGGAGGCACATGCACTCGCTTACGATTTCATCGACTTGGGAAAACGCTTAGGAATGATTGTACAGTGCGCCGTGACTTTCGGCGAACAACCACTCGGACATGCTATTGGCCCCGCACTGGAAGCCAAGGAAGCCCTCGCCGCAATTATGGGAAACGGCCCATTTGACCTCAAAGACAAGGCGACAAGCATCGCAGGCATACTTCTCGAAATGGTCGGCATCCAAGACGGAAAGCAAACGGCTCAGAGCATCCTAGAAGCGGGCAAAGCGGAAAAGAAGCTTCGAGAAATAATCGAAGCCCAAGGCGGAAACCCACAAGTAAAACCAGAAGACATTGAGGTCGGCGACAAAAGAGCAGAAATATCAACCGACAAGGAAGGCAGAATCCTTGGAATCAACACGTCAGACATTGCAAGAATCGCGCGAGAAGCTGGGGCGCCAAAGGGAAAAGGAGCAGGAGTACTGCTCAAGGCCAAACTGGGAGAGCACGTCAGAAAAAATGGTGCGCTCTTCGAGATCTACGCAGAGAGAGACTCAAAGCTGGAGGCAGCCGTGGAACTTGCGGAGAAGCTCATGCCAATAAGCCTCACCAAAGGTGCAGAACAAGGAATGCTCATAGACCGAATACCGATGAAAGTTGAACACAAGAAGCCCTTCATACTCGAAAGATGATACATCGAAAAGAATGACAGGCTGGCTGGATCAGGAAAGCCTGCACAATTATCCCAATGCCTAGCGCTTCTTGCTTGATGACTTAGTCATGATGCTGCTTCATAGTCGCATCAAGCTTAGGTCAAACGCGCCAAATGACGCAAGCCGAAATGAAGCCTAACCGTTTTGAGTTATTGGAAGGTCAACAAATGATGCGTAGGTTCTATTTCTCGCGACCGTTATCACAGGTGTCTCCTCGGCTGGGATACGAACGAAAGTGTCTTTGTCGTGTCCAGCGATGGCAATACGGATGCTATGCCCCCTTTTTATCGAAACAGAGGTTGGCAGTAAGCCAAAGGTGAGTTCTGCTAACTCGCTTGGCACTAGGGGCATGGAGTCTTTTTTCCTGAATGAGTGGTATGGCACGAGTTGGTTGTATGGTGGAGGATTTTTTGACACTTTTCGATGAATGGCGCGTAGCTGTCCTTCCGTGACGTATGTTACTTTGCCAGTTTCGTCCACGTCTTCGAGATAGACGAAGAAGGCTCCATCGGTGCATGTTGAGGTTATATACAGTGTCACAATTGGATAGCCAGTGATTTCAGTGTCTGTTTTCAGTGGTGGACTCGTGTATGTGAGTAGGCGGCGATCCTCTTGGGCTCGATTTCGATAGACGACTATGAACCCTAATTGGGTGTGCCAGCGATTGGTCTTGCCCGTGGTTGCTTCGAAATCAACGGCATAATTGTTATCTCCAGAGTCAGTTTGCGGTAGGCTGCGAGACAAGGAGTTGTTGGCTGCCAGATACCAGCGTTGGACCGTGCTTTTCAAGGGCGGCCAAACGTTTGTTGTTTTCCATTTTTCTTCTCCTAACGTGTAATAAATCAGGACTTTTTGAGTCATTACGGCGTTGTCAATGTCTTTCAGATAGTGGTCAAGGAACTGAATGCATTCTTGCCACTGAGAGAGCAAACTTGGGTCAGTTGGGGTCTCAGGGGGCAAGTAGGGGCTTGCATGATAAAGCCCACCGTGATTCCAAGGACCGATGACAGCACGTTGAATGTTGGTGAAAGTCAAGAATCGTCTGATTACCGCGTCTGCAATTCCAGCATCAAACCAGCTACCCCAAGTGTACATGGCGACCTTTGAAAGTTCAATGTCTTTCCTAAAGGAATAAACGCTCAGGCCATCGATGGAGAATTCTCCAGAAGCAAGTTCACGCTTATCGTCACGATAGTTGTATCCTTGAGCCAATTGGTAAACATTGCCATTCTTCGCATGCCCATGAACCGCCTCTCTCAACAATCGATGATCCTTGTCAGAATCCACAGGTTTCACACCTTTTACCAAAAAGCGCCCCATTTCTATAGCACGAGCCTCGACCGAGAAGGTTTTAGGAAGTCGAACGCCACTGAGAGACGCTTTGACTTCTTTAATCAGGCGATTTGTCTCCCGGAAAACGTCCTTGGCGCGGTTCTCATCAAGCAGATGATCCATGTTGGCCCACCGTTTTATGAACCACTCGTTGAATACTCCGCCTGGAAAGGCGATATCAGTGTAGACATCGAACTGGCTAAATCTTGGAACCACAGCCTTCACAGCAGGATTATTGGAAACCGAAAGAAATTCTGCCGCTGCCCCCGAATACGATACTCCAATTGCTCCAACCTTACCATTAGACCAAGGCTGAGCCACAACCCAGTCGACAATCTCGCTCCCGTCCATAATCTCGTCTCTAGACCATGGATAAGGCCAGACTCCAAACGACGCCCCTGTGCCACGGACATCAACAAGCACTAAAGCATAGCCATAACTTGTAAAGACTCGCAGAAATTCAGCCATCGCCTGGAATCGGTGAAACGGAAATCGCATGTCATCAAAACGCCAATAACGCGTCTGCAAAAGAAGAGCTGGAATTTTCGCCGTTGCAGGCTGATTCTTGGGTAGCGCGACCTCGACAGCAATCTTTACTCCGTCACGCATCGCAAGGTACAAGGACTCAGTAGTGAAACCCTTGTACTGTGGCTTTCCAAGACCCACATTCCTTCCGAATTCCGCACTCTTCACTCAACCACCCCAGAAAAGCAAGACTTTGGAACTCTTATGTTTTGTGCGTAAACGCTGCATTCGAATCCCAAGCCGCGTCAAGCTCATTCTATGCTCGGGGATCGTGCGGGAGACGTCTCCAAACACCGTAGCTCAGTTTAAATATGAGAGCTGCGATTAGGACTGTGCGAGAGGAAAATCATAGAATGGGTTCAAAATCCCCAAGAGGCGAGTTTGCCGCACGTTCACTTATAGAAAAGCGGAAGAAACTCCGCTGGAGCAGTATGTATTATAACCGCCGCATGCTCATGCTTGACGTTAAGGCTGACCCCCTGGAAGGAGCACCCATGGCACGTGGTATAGTCCTCGAAAAAGTGGGAATCGAAAGCAAGCAGCCCAACAGCGCCATAAGAAAATGCGTGAGAACCCAACTCATCAAGAATGGAAAATTAATAACAGCTTTTCTGCCTGGAGACGGCGCATTGAACGTTGTTGATGAACACGATGAAGTCATCGTAGAAGGCATCGGCGGCTCACGTGGAAGAAGCATGGGAGACATCCCAGGCGTAAGATGGAAAGTCATCATAGTCAACGGCGTATCATTGAACGAACTTGTTTATGGAAGGAAACAGAAGCCAGCACGGTGAGTTTTTTGAGTCATACGCAAGAAGTGAAACAGGAAAAAGACATAAAACTTTTCGGAAAATGGACTTTTAAAGGCATAGAATGCAGGGACTTGGGTCTGCAAAGATACATTTCACTGAAACCTATCATTGTCCCTCACAGCATGGGAAGACACGAACACAAACGGTTCCGCAAGGCAAGCATCAGCATAGTTGAGAGGCTGACAAACGGCTTGATGCGACCAGGAAAGAACACGGGCAAGAAAGCAAGAGCTATAAACATCGTGCAACAAGCCTTCGAAATAATCAATCTGCGCACTGGCCAAAACCCTGTGGAAGTTCTCGTCAGAGCGATAGAGAACTCTGCACCATGCGAAGACACGACGAGAATCAGCTACGGAGGCATAGTCTACCACATGTCAGTAGACATCGCCCCCATGAGAAGAATCGACTTGGCTCTCAGGCACATCGGCGAAGGAGCCAGAACCGCGGCAATAAACAACCCGCGATCTATCGAAGAATGCTTGGCAGACGAACTAGTATCAGCAGGCAACCACGACATGAAGAGTCACGCCGTTTCAAAGCGACACGAAATAGAAAGAATCGCCCAATCATCAAGATAGTAACAATTGCCCATACAACTATTTTACGTGGATCTCAACAACATCCCCATCTTCCAATGCAAAAGCCAACCCTACTTTCTGTGGACTAAAAACGAGGCGCTTAGACCAAACCTTTGCATAGGAGAAATTCTCCTTGAAATCACTGTGTATGCTCTTGGCCAAATCGTAAACCGTAGCACCCTTTCTCAATGTAAACGGATTCTTTGAAGGTGCTCTCTCCTTAGGCTCCTTAGTGTAGACCCGCATAATGCGGAGAGTTTTGAACAAAGCCTCGCCCAGCTTTTCCAATCCTTGCCCATTCAGGCATGAAATAGCAACTATGGGCAAGCGACCACCAACAAAAGCCTCCAAAGCCTTCAGATTCGCCTCGGCACTAGTCATCTCCACTTTGTTCGCAATCACAACGGCTGGCTTGTACACGGTGTTTTCGAAAACGGCTTCTTCAACATCTTCTAACGCCGCTTCTCCAGAGATTTTGACAACGGCATCGGTAACGTGATAATCCTTCAGCAGTTTCTCAACTTCTCCGAATGTACAATCAACAAGCTTGCCGAAGACAATTATCCGCAAACCAGCGCCCATAAACTTCCTATCAATCTCAACTCGCGCCTTCGGCTGGCCCACGAGTATTCGAGCTTTCTCCATTTCCCGTAAGACCAACGACAGTTGGCTCACTGGATCTTGCGTCAAATCAACCATCAACATCAAGCCGTCAGCATTCCGAGCGACACCTAAAGTCTGAAGCCCCCATGCCTTTCCATCTGCAGCGCCTTCCATCAGTGCCGGGGCTTCCACAAGCTGGAATTGCAGGTCTTGATAGGCAAGTATCCCTGGAGTGGGCTCTCTAGTCGTGTAAGGAGCAGGTGAAACCTCAACTTTCGCGTTCGTCACAGCCGTAAGCAAGCTGCTTTTTCCAACGTTTGTCAAGCCTATCAACACTACTTGAGCCGCACCTTCTTTCTCCAGAAAGATTTTCGGGCCAGTTCTTGCACCTTTCTTGCGCTTCTTCTCTTCGATTTCATCGCGTAGCGCGTTTATTTTCCTCTTAGCTTGAGCGCGAGTCGAAGCTGTACCCTTATGCTTCGGTACTAAGCTCAAGAACTCCTGTAGGAGTCGAATCTTCTCTTGAGGGCCTCTTGCTTCTTCGACTTCTGCCATCTTCTTTATGGCTTCAGGCGGCAAATTCGCAGGCATAGTTTAGGCTCGTCCACCTAGTAGTTTCGAAAATCTGCTCTAATAATTGTTTCCAATTGCAGTTTCGTCTGATCAGAGTTTCATCATAAAATTAAAATAACTGATTGCACAGTTGTGTTAACGAAATCACTAATATTTAGGGGATATTTGGAAAAATAAGGAGGACAAAAGAGTGAGCAAATCAGGAAAGCCACATATGAACCTAGTCATCATGGGACACGTTGACCACGGAAAATCCACCACCACAGGACACTTGCTGTACTTGTCAGGCGTAGTCGACGAGAGAACCATAAAGCAGCTCGAAGAAGAAGCCAAGACAATGGGCAAGGAAACCTTCAAGTTTGCATGGGTCCTCGACAACCTCAAAGAAGAGCGAGAAAGAGGAGTAACCATCGACCTCCGATTCCTCAGGTTTGAGACTAAAAAGAATTACTTCACAGTCATAGACGCACCGGGACACAGAGACTTCGTCAAGAACATGATCACGGGAGCAAGCCAAGCCGACGGCGCAATACTCTTCTGCTCATCACGAAGAGGCGAGTTCGAAGCTGGCATCGGTCCAGGCGGACAGACAAGAGAGCACGCATTCCTAGCTTTCACACTGGGTGTTCGGCAGCTGGTCGTTGCCGTCAACAAGATGGATGACGTTTCAGTGAACTGGAGTCAAGAGCGCTACGAGGAAATCAAGAACGAAGTCGGGAGAATGCTCAAAATGGTGGGCTACAAGCTTGAGAAAATACCGTTTGTGCCCACTTCAGGATGGACAGGCGACAATCTTGTGAAGCCAAGCGAGCACATGCCATGGTACAAGGGACCAACACTGATCGAAGCCTTGGACACTTTTGAGGTGCCGCCAAAGCCGACGGGCAAGCCATTGCGTGTACCGATTCAGGATGTCTACAGCATTACAGGCGTAGGCACTGTGCCAGTTGGCAGAGTCGAAACGGGCACGGTCAAAGAAAACGACGTAGTCATTTTCATGCCGGCCAACAAGCAAGGCGAAGTGAAGTCTCTGGAGATGCACCATGAAAGAATTCCGAAAGCTGAGCCAGGCGACAACATCGGCTTCAACATTAGAGGCGTAGCCAGGACCGACATACACCGCGGAGACGTAATGGGGCACACCACGAACGTCCCAACAGTAGCTAAGGAGTTCATCGGGCAAATCATCGTCATATACCACCCGACAGCTGTAGCTGCGGGATACACGCCAGTGCTCCACTACCACACAGGACAGGTCGCATGCAGATTCACAGAGCTAATAAGGAAACTTGACCCAAGAACAGGACAAGTAGTTGAAGAAAAACCAACGTTCCTGAAGACAGGAGACGCCGCAGTCGTCAGAATGGAGCCATTGCATCCAATCGCGCTTGAAGCATTCTCAGAATTCGAAGAACTGGGACGATTCGCAGTCAGAGACATGGGCACCACAGTGGCAGCAGGCATCGTAAAAGAAATCACAAAGAAAGGGCCGTAGGCTCTCTCTTCCCATTTTTATATTGTATCAGTTATTGTTTCTAGCTTAGTGTACGTTGTGCTTTTGCGTACGTGCAACGTTTTAGAGCCTTCTATTCGAAGCCAAAAAAGTCTGCAAGTGCGGAAAAGTTATAGCTGAACCAGTTCTATGAACTTGAGTAGGTGTTCATAATTGTTTTCAAGTAAGTGCTTAACAATGAATCTCTTGTTCACTAATTCTCCATCTGCATCGTTCAAGCCATTGCATGGAAGAATTTTCAACAAAAAAGAGCCAATGTCAACTCTCTTGGTTTCAAAGGGAAAAAGCCTACAAAGTATGGGTCTAATCTCATAGATTGAACATTCGTAAGCGTTTCCTTTTTCGTCTGTTCTTAGAAAGATACATGAGCCATCTTTTCTGTTCTTCATTGCACTTGTCATGAGAGAGTGGTTCCCATATTTTCTTTTTGAATCTTCAACGAATTCGCTTATTTCATATCCAACAGATTCCATTTGTTCTATGTCTTCTTTGGTCAAGCATGGTCCACCCAGCTTGCAACAGTAGATGGCACATCTTTTGCATTTAAATCGAAGACCTCTCTCAAATAGACGAATATCGAGGAACTGTCCAGTTTCGGGGTCTAGTTTGACTCTAGCGATTTTTTCTTTCAATTCTGCCCGAGCACCGTGTGTTATGATACACCTAGTCATATAAACCTAAACATAGACTCGCTACCAAAGTTGAGAGCATCTTTTTACGTTCAAAAATAGAGCAATTCTCTATCACTCTTTTTAAGCCAGTTTTCGATTTTGCGGAAAAGTTATAGATGAACCGAAACGAAGCATAGGAAAAGAAGAAATAACACCTGATTGATACTTGGAAATGAACATCTGAACTCCGTGTTAGAATTTAGGGAGCAACAATAGTTGAAAGGGCAAAGATTATCTCCGCTCCTTTTGAGTAGCCTAGAAATAATGGAGCACGCCATTGAACATCTGCAAGATGGAACGGCAAAAAGCATGGGATTTGCTGTTCTCCATGCTGACAATTCGGTGGAACTCATCCTGAAAGAACTTCTGAGGTCAAAAGGTGTCAGATTGATAACTAGGAAAGGCTACTCAATGGACTATTATGAATGCATTGACAAGCTAGCGGAAAAGGGAATCACTATGCCTGAACTGTCATCTATTGACTTGCTTCATACCGAAAGAAACAATGTCTATCACTTAGGCAACAAACCTGACAAAGACAAAGCCGAATGGCTGGTTTATGACGTTGCACTTGACTTCTTGAGAAGGATATGCAAGGACGAACTAGGATTTGACGTTAGCTCTTATTCAAAGGCTTTCAAGATGTCTGAGGAACTACGACAAGACATGGAACTGACAAGAAGCGAAATGGTAAACAACTATCTGGTCCAAGCAAATGAGGCATTCAAGTCAGGGATATTCGCTAGC
>Ga0315279_10003990_pt1 | contig 20040 bp, 18 predicted proteins | sample YL17G06_20_MG_FD_203694 | JGI IMG/M metagenome (GOLD analysis project Ga0315279, IMG submission 203694) | Sediment microbial communities from Yellowstone Lake, YNP, Wyoming, USA - YL17G06_20 | ecosystem: Environmental > Aquatic > Freshwater > Lake > Sediment | place: USA: Wyoming | collected... | reverse complement strand
TGCACTGCGGTATGAGCAAAAGGAGCAGGACCTAATGCCTGCGTTCGTGAATAGGGGAACTATCATTGGATTGCTCTTGCTCGTCACCTATCTCGCTGTAAAGATTGCCGGTGCTGGCTAAATGAGGTAAATCTAGTCCAAGTCATGAAAAAATCAACAAAGTATAATGGCAAAGAGATTATCTGTTTTCGTTGTCGTCCTACGATCTGAGAGGGCTTGTTAGGGAATTCTTCCCCTAAAGACAAGGTACAGTCACAGAAACCGTCAGTCAATTGTGTGTGTGGGTCTGGTGGTGCGCACACACACAAAAATCACGGTCTGGTGGTGCGGGCGTCACAAATTGAACCATCGAGTCGCTAGTTTTTGGTGATGGTGCGCATCATTAGACGCACACCACAGAGAGCGCAGAGCTTGCGCGTCGTAAGCCATATTTCGAATACTCACCTCGGCGCAGTGAACGAAGCAGCATACTATAGCGGGGGCTAGTCGTTCAACTGGCTGAATGTGGCTTCGGGGTTCCGCAGCGCTGCTTGATAGAGTCCCTGCGCTTCACCTACAATTATCTGTTCCTTGTCTGCCTTCATGCCTTCTATGATCGCTGCGGCAACTTCCTGTGGGCTGATTCCTCGATATGCCTCTTCCTGCTCGCCAGCGAAGCTTCGGTCAAGTTCGGTGTCAGTGGTCGGCGGCGCCGCCTCAAACACTCGGACGGATGTGTCTCGCAGTTGATGGCGTAATGAGAGTGTGAAGGAGTGAATGGCGGCTTTCGTTGCGCAGTAAATTGGCATCATTGCAATCGGTACAAATGCCAGCCCCGACGAGATGTTCACGATGGCTGCCGTCTTTCTCTTCAGAAGCTTTGGTGTGAAGAGTGCGCAGAGGCGTATGGGTGCGGCGAGGTTTATGGTTACCTCATCGTCTTTAGTGGACGGGAGTTTGGTCACTGTTGGAGATGTGAAGTCCATCTGCCGCTGGATTCCAGCATTGTTAATCAATATGTTGAGGCTGGGAAAACGCGTTGTAGTCCAACGGAGCAGACCTCTCCTCTGTGATTCTGTGGAAACGTCACACAGTCTGATGTGAAGGGCAGGCAGTTTGTGTTTTGCGGCTTGCAGTTTACTCTTACGTCGTCCGCACACAATTACCACACTCCCTGCACCGACAAACCTTTCAGCCAAAGCAAACCCTATACCAGTTGCGCCCCCAGTGATCAAAACCGTATTTCCACCAACATCCAAACCCAGTTCAGCCCCTAGCGTTTTCGCCCCTCGTTTAGACAGTCAGTATGATAAAATAACCGATTGATAATCAAGTGTTATATCGCTTTCAATTTGAGGAACTGAATCAACATCTCAACAGATTGAGAAATTCGAGATAGGTGTCCCATATTTTTTGTGTGTGCGAGCACCTTGAGAGCTACAGGCAAAACGCCGGCGCTTTGAATTAATGGACCGGCGAATTGAACCAAAATCCCGGTATTTTCAAACCCATTAGGAGTTGGCGCCGGGGGTGGGATTTGAACCCCCCGCAGTTCCCGTGCTTGACGTGATGAACACCGGATGATTGTCAGGATGCGATCTTTCGTCGTCGGACAATCGGTTCACAAGCATACATTTCGCATATCTCGAACTAAACTTATGGGTCTGCATCATGAACTGTCTTAGTTCAAATTCCGTTGTCCGCAACGCGCCTGAGCCTTTCCTGCGGAATGCCGCACGGCTATTATAGGAGAGTTCCGTTGGTCTCGGTCTAAAGGGCAACCAAGCATGAGATCCCGCAAACATGAAGTGAGTTCACGTTGTCTTATGATCACACAGCTTTCGCTGAAGTACAGCGGGTTCTTGATCAGCTTGGCTCTTCACTCGACGGGCTGCCAGATGCCGAAGCAAGAATAAGACTACAAAGATTTGGACCGAACGTTCTTCCTTCGGCCAAAAAGGCAAATCTCACAGAAAAATTCGTAGCTCAATTCAAGAATTTGTTCAATGTCGTCCTGATTGTCGCGTCTCTTCTGTCATTCTTTAGCGGATGGGTCTACATTGACGCTAGCTCTTTCCAGATGGGGTTAGCTATACTTGGCGTGGTTTTGGTAAACGCGTGTTTTAGTGTACTTCAGGAGTATAGAGCGGAGAAGGCTGTACAAGCAATATCAAAGCTTGTTCCTACTAAGGCCAAGGTCTTCAGAGATGGGCAGCTCAAAGAAGAAAACGTTGCCGATATTGTCCCAGGTGACATAATTGCCATAGAAGAAGGCGACAGAGTCCCAGCAGATGCCCGACTGATAGGCGCTTTTGAAACTTCAGTGGACAACTCAATCCTCACGGGTGAATCTGAGCCACAAAGACGTTTCGCCACCATGACGCCGGGCACAACCGTAGAGAGCCTAACAGACTACCAGAACATAGTTTTCGCAGGGACTACCATTGTCTCGGGTGTCGCCAGAGGAGTTGTGCTCGGAACCGGAAAGGAAACGCAGTTCGGAAAGATTGTGTCATTATCGCGGGAAGTCAAAGAGCCTCCGAGTCCTCTTCAGAAGGAAATCGACTACATTGCCAAAGCCGATTTTGCTGTGGCGGTGCTTGTTGCAGGCCTGTTTTTCGCTGTCGCCAAGATCTTCGTGAATCTAACAGTACTCAACAGTCTGCTCTTCGCCATCGGAGTGATGATTTCGTTGGTTCCCGAGGGATTCCAGCTCACCGTATCGTTGTCACTAGCTCTAACCGCACTGGCGATGTCCAAGAGGAATGTTGTGGTCAAACGCCTGTCCTCGGTAGAAACCCTAGGATCAACTAGTGTCATGTGCGTCGACAAAACAGGCACAATCACCAGCGGCGAAATGATGCTCAAGGAACTATGGGCAAACGGTGAACTTTTCGAAGTGACAGGGGACGGCTATAGTCCCAAGGGCTTCGTAACCACTGAAGGCAGACGTATCACCAGAGCCGAGAGACCTCAAATCGTTGCGCTGTTCGAGGTATCGGCCTTCTGCAACAATGCGAAACTGAATCCGCCATCAGATAGGATCCCAAGATGGACCGTGCTAGGGGATCCGACTGACGGTGCCTTCCTTGTCTTCGCTGGAAAAGGCGATTTCAACGTAAGCGAAGCTTTGACAAAGAACCCGAGGATAGGACTAATCCCATTTGATTCGCAAAGGCGGTTAATGACAAGCATCCACAAAACTTCCATCGATAAGGTCGTCGCATACTCTAAAGGCGCGCCTCGTGAACTGTTACCAAGATGCTCTACTATATTTCTGGATAGTCAATACCTTCCGCTAGATGATAGCAAACGAAGAATCGTGGAGCAACAGATTGAAACCTTCGCCTCGAAAGGGTTCAGAGTCCTCGGGATGGCCTCCCGCGTCCTTTCAGAAGCTCAAAAGCAGCTTAGCTCGGAAGAAGTCGAGAGAGATATGACATTTCTCGGTTTGGCAGCACTATTCGATCCTCCTCGGCCAATGATTGAGAAAGCGGTTTCAGAAGCTCGAAGCGCGGGAATACGAGTAATCATGGTGACTGGAGACCATGAACTGACGGCTGAAGCAATTGCGAAAAGAATAGGCATAGTCACCTCTCAAGATCCAGTCGTGGTTTCTGGTTATGAACTTGGCAAGTCTACAGATGGCGATTTGTCAAGACTGCTAGATAATCAAGAGATCGTTTTTGCCAGAACCACGCCAGAACAGAAATTGCGGATCGTGCGGGCGTTGAAATCGAAAGGGGAGACTGTTGCAGTAACTGGAGATGGAGTGAACGATGCTCCAGCATTGATGGAAGCGGAGGTAGGTATAGCGATGGGAGTCGGCGGCACGGATGTCGCTAGAGAGTCTGCCGACATGGTATTGTTGGACGACAATTTTGTTTCCTTGGTCGAGGGGGTGAAACTTGGAAGAGCCATGTTTGACAATCTGAAAAAATCCGTGTATTACGTGTTCACTCACAATTGGGCAGAATTGGTGGCTTTCGTAGCGTTTGTACTTCTTCAGGTTCCACTCCCATTGTTAGTGGTACAGGTGCTCGCAATAGACTTGGCATTGGACGTTTTCCCATCACTTGCGCTCATTATGGAACCTCCAGAGCCAGACGTTATGGGCAAGCCTCCGCGGCGATTGGGCAGTAGGCTCATCGGTTCTGGCACCCTACTTCGTTCGCTCTACGTTGGTAGCGTAATAGGATTTGTTTGTCTTCTTTGGGCGCTTCACACGTGGACGATAGGCGGATGGAGCTTCGGACAGGCGACGGTGACAGATCCCATGGTCTACGCTAAGGGCACAACGGTGGTTTTCGCGGGCATTATGGCTGGTCAGTTGGGTAATTTCTTCTCCGCGCGGACAAGCTCAGAGTCGGCGTTTCGATTGAATCCTCTTAGAAACAAGTGGCTGTTCTTGGGAATCTTGGCGCAGATCGGAATCCTCGCTGCAATGGTCTATGTCCCATTCCTTCAACCGTTGTTCCGAACCGCTCCTCTTTCTCTGATGGATTGGGTTATTCTATACAGCTTGGCACCACTGGTGCTTCTCATCGAGGAGATTAGGAAGGCTTTGGCAAAAACCATCAAGCGCACTTAGGGTCAGGAAGCAGGCAGATCCAGCTAGTCTTCTTTGGGGGTGGTGTGCGCACCGGCATACCCACACACACCGAAAACCAAACCTAACTTATCGAATGCATTCGGTTTGATTGTCTTTGCTTTTCTTAGTGTTGTGACAAGGACTGCGGTAGTGTATCCATAGGCAAGTGCTTCGACGAGTTGTCCTAATCCTCTTGTGATGTCGTCTCGAGGGGTCTTAATCTCCAAAGCCATCTTCCAGCCTTTTCCCTCAACTTCTCCATCGATTGCCGTATTTCCTAATCTGATGGTTCCTATGCGTACCTTCAACCCCTTCTGCCGGAAGTGGCGTGCGATCTGCCATTCCAACCAGCGAAGATTCGTCATGTTATTTTCTCTTCCTGAACAGCTTCAGGTCATCAACATCGGTGACGTAGTCGAAGCCTTCCTCAACCAATTGCTTAGCTTCCTGAACATTCTTAGCCACTTTGCAAACGAATTCATCGGACTCGAAACCAACTAAATGAGTGTAGATGAGCGTGTTTCTGATGCTTTTGTGGCCGAGTAGTTGCATGACGTGGAGGATGTCTTTCGTTCTGTGGTACTCCATTGTTGCTTTGAAGTGTCTTAACGTTTTGAATGTTATCTGCTCTATTCTTGGGTTCTGAAGCTTCTGGACTGTTCTCCATCTCTGCTTTGCATAGAGCCTGCGGAATACTTCCATTGATGATAGAGGGTCGATGTCAGGATTACGAAAGACAAGCTTGTACCGCTTCGGTAAAGCGTTGAGCATGCTGACTAGTCGAGGGGAGATTTTCAGTTGTCTGGGGTTGCTGTTCTTCTCGGGGGATACGTTGACTGTTCGTTGCTCGGAATCAATATCAGTCCATCTGAGGTTCCAGCCTTCCCCTGCCCTCATTCCAGTCTCTTTGATTAGTTGAAGAAATGTGGCTGTTTTCCTGCCGGCGCCTGAGATTAGTTGGTCAACTTCGACTTCTAAGGGAATGAATGGTATTTTCTCTATTCGCTTGTAATTCGGTTTATCGAATGGAATATGCTTGTAAGCGTAGAATCTTGCAAGGTCTTCCGCTAACTTGGCTTTCCTAGATTCGCTGATCTCGGCTAAGGCTAGATATCTCTTAGCGGATTCAGGTTCCAACAGATTGGCTTTCCTAGCTATGGACTTCAATGCTTGAATGCAGTATCTTATGGTTGAATGTCTGTATCCTTGTTTGCGCATCCAGAATGCGAAGCTGAAAAGGTCGCTGAGGGCTTGGGGTTCGATTTGTTGGACGTATCGGGAATCGACACAGGGGGTGGAGCTGAAAGCGCCGGGGGTGGGATTTGAACCCACGAGACTCAGAGAGTCATCGGCTTACAGCACTCGTTTGAGGCGGGTTTAGCAAGCCGACGCCATACCAGGTTGCCCGATCACCACAATCGTGATCTCTTGGCTACCCCGGCAAGCCGACGCTAGTCTGATTGCTTTCCTTATTGAATAGCCTGTCGGATGCTCACCGCCACCCGAAACGCGCAGCCCACAATCCTAGTACTCTTCTAGGGTTCCTTGGCGTCTAGCAAGTATCTCAAACCCTACGAAGAGCAAGTAGCCCACGACTATGCTTCCGATGCCTGCCCCGATCTCCTGAGTTTTCGATCTCTCCCACATGGTACCGAAGTTTATCTACGTTAGGCCGAGTTCTCAAGCGGCAAGTGACGGCTATCGGAACTTGAACGCGAATAAAGAAGATGAGGTGTGGAGCGGCACCAGAATCACGAAACTGCTGCTGAGAGAAATTCAGCGTCTGAGGCGGGTCGAAGATGAAGGAACGCAGTCGGGCTAGGCTTGTTCATGCAGGTGATCTTCGAATCGAGTCGGGTGCAGAATTGAAGGGGAAGTCCTGTATACGGGCTCTTTAGACGTTGACGAGTGTGTCTTTTGCTGTTGAGCCGAGGAAGGTTGACGTGCTTCCGGCGGCTCCACTGTGATTGATCAGCTAATTGATTGACTGATCGCTTCTTTCTTCGCGGGTCTGTGTGGAATCTGCGGTCTTCGCAGGTACGGCAGCCGACACAGATTGCGGTTGCGGAACCGGTTTGGCTTGCTGTTGCTGACTTGGAGTTGGTTTTGTAGCGACCGGAATCACGGGTTTTGCTGGAGCCGCAGGCGTCGGAGGTGACGGCGGAACATACTTCAATCCCAAGTACTCATAGAGAACTTGAACGCCTTCCTCATCTGTTGTGATGAATATCTGGAATGGTCCGTGGAGGTCGGTTGCGATCTTTGCTATTCCTTCTGGTTCGAATCCGAGTGAGGCTTTGAACTTGGACCAGCCGCTGATTTTCTTGGTGATCACGTGAGTCACTCCATCCCAGAGTACCTCAGCTAGCCGTTGAGGGAGTCTCGACGGAACGTTCGCGAATCCTACCATAGCATAATTGTGTTTCTTCACAACTTCCTCGAGTTTTCCGAGATCCAGAGGTTTGTTGAATCTCACCCAAAACTGGTCGCCCGTCGGGTAGGGTACATGTTCGACCTTTTCGACTCCATCAAGAAACCTCAGTTCAATAAGCCGACGCTCCAAGTCGCTTACCACAATGCCCAGCCTCGAATTATCGAGGCTGATGAAGTCACCCTTTAAAAATAGAACGCTTTTCCTCGACCCAATCAGCGCCTAACGTGATGCGTTGTGTTCGTGTGTATCTTGTGATGGTGAGCCGCCTTAAGTGTCCCGCAGTACACGCACTGCAAGATACCTAGCGGCAAAGCGTGGTGAAATTCGTGATGATGAATGCTGTGGATATGGTACATCTCGATCTCCGACATTACTCTCAAAACATGCGCAATGAACTTGACCTCGAACTCTTCTATCAGAGTTCGATTAGGTAAGGGGTGGGATTCCAGTTTTCGGCTAGGGCTTCCTGAATCGCCTTGGAGAGGAAGGAAAAGACCTGCGCCAGGGCCGCATACCCGCTCTTAACGAACATTCACATACGTGATGCGGTCCTCAAAAGGATTCAAGGAATTCCAAGTCTGCGAATGCGCTTCTCCAACAGAAAACGGCTTTCCTTTTAAATGGCGCCATTTGCTACAAATGTATTGGTGGTTTAGATGTTCGAATATCGTGGAGTGAAGTTGACCTGGCTTGGGCATGATGGTTTCAGAATACAGAATGGCCAAGTTATCTACATTGACCCGTATCAGATCGAGGCCGGAGGGCCCAAGGCAGACATAGTTCTGGTGAGTCATGAACACGATGATCATTGCAGTGTAGACGATTTGAAGAAAATCACAGGCCCCAATACCATAATTGTCGCCCACGCCCAATCGAAAGATGAATTGGCGAAGGTCAAGGCGAAAGAGATCAAGATCATCAAGCCTGGCGATAAGGTCAACGTCGGCGACATCGCCATTGAAGCCGTCCCCGCGTACAATGTGAACAAGTTCTTGAAGCCAGGCAAGGTCTTCCATCCAAAAGAAGATGGAAAGCTGGGCTTTGTCGTGGCCGTGAAGGGAACTAGAATCTATCATGCGGGCGACACGGATCACATTCCGGAAATGAGGAACATACGCACAGACATAGCGCTTCTACCTGTTTCGGGCACTTACGTGATGACAGCGCAGGAGGCGGCTGAAGCAGCCGCAACGATCAACCCGAAAGTTGCGATTCCAATGCATTATGGCGCAATAGTCGGGGACGCTAGAGATGCTGAGACTTTCCAAAAGCTCGTCAAATGCGAGGTAAAGATACTGCCGAAGGAGCGTTGAGAGCGTCCATACGTTCCGCCGAGCCCTTCAAGATCAGAACCAAAGATACAACGGCTTAGCGTTCTATTTGTCAGGCGGCCTTCGTTCTGGCGGTCCACTGTACGCTATTTCGTCCCAGTGGGGAGCCTTGTACGGCTTATCATAGTAGCTCTGCTCGTAGGCGTGAGCTACCAAGCCCGGCGTGCGGCTTACAATAAAGAAGCCCTTGCCAAGCCGCCAATCAAATCCCATGTCTGAGATTACCGCCGCTATCGCTCCGTCCACGTTCAAGATCAAATGTCTGTCGAAGTATCTCTCAGTTAGGAACTCCATTACCTGTGCCAGTACCATGTGTGGACCGTTCAGGTGAGTTTCGTGAGCGATCTGGAAGAGTTTCTTAGTGCGCGGATCATCGGTGTGTGTTCGGTGCCCATATCCAGGGATTCTCTCTTTCCGGTCCTGATGTTCACGAAGGATCCCTTCTGCAACGTCATTCGTGGAGAGCTGGTTATCCTTCATTCGAGAGACCCCATCCTGGAACACTCTCGCAGCATGTTCTATGGCGCCTCCGTGCCATTCGCCAACAGCGGCCACTCCCGCGGAAACAGCGGTCTGTAGTGGGACTCCGCATGAGGCCACAAAACGAGTTGCGTCAACGGATGGGGCGTTGAGGCTGTGTTCCAGGCAAACGGTCAGCAATGCGTCCATCATACGCGATTGATCACGGGATGGTAGCTCTCCGCGCCAAAGAAGATATGCCAAGTCGGCGTAACTGTAGTTACCAACCAAATCCATCAGATTGTAGCCGCGAACCAGAATTTTGTTCGGTTCGACTTTAGAGATGGCGGTCTTCCAGAATGGTTCAGACAAGTTTATCGACCTATCAAGACGAAAATCCAGTCACACTTTCGAGAACTTCGGAACATATTGGGATGTTCCATCCGGGAGTTCCCTTCTCGTGAAGTCTGAATAGAGTAGTGGGTAATCCCTAATGCATATCTCAGCAACTTTTCCGAAGACTTTGCGAATTTCCACTTCAGCGCTCGGGTCCGTTCGCCTCTCAATGACCCACCGTAACGTCCTGTGGTTTGCTGTCCAGATGATGTTGGTCGCGATGCCGTCAGGTAGAATCCTACGCAAAGCGGATGTTAGCCTTTTCTTCTGTTCGAACGTCATCTCGTCCCAATTGAACTGAGACTCAATATCATGGTATCGCTTCGTGATCTCTTGGACCGATTCAAAGAATTGTTTCGAGGCAGGTTCGAGGTCAGGCGGCAACCACATCTCGATGTCACGCGGGCGAACGTAACGGAGACTCTCTTGGCTAATGGCTGTACCGGCGCGGTGTCTGACAAGCTCATGGGTGAAGATCCTGCTTACGTTAAGAAATGCAAACGTGACCGTCGCATGTTCGAGAATGCTTCCATCTCCTTTCTCCAATACATTGGCCATGTAATCTCTAGGATTGTCTCGAATCCTGGTCACGTTTGGGTTTAGCCCAACACCAAAACTCTTGTAACATGAGCGTCCCGCAAGTTCGATGAGAAATTCAGACTCATTGGGCTGCAGTTGCTTGGCCCTTTCCAACCATTCAACGGCACCGTAGTGCTCAGCAAATTGTCGAACACCGTCCTGATCGAGTCGCGTTTCTGCAAGCTTGACTACTCGTGGCTCTATCCGGTCCATATGAGCTACCAACGGTCCACCTTTCATGACAATATGTCAGTTCAGAATGAAAGGTTTCGCTGTTGAAGTAGATTTCGCTATGCGATCGACATCTCGAACTGCTAATCGTATCTTCCGACGGCCTTTGCCCTCATCTGACTTCGGGAATAAGGCTAAATTGCCGTTAGAGTAGTGGACGGAGCAACAGAAGGTGCCTTCCACATTTTGTCTTGGACTGAAGAACAGGCAAAAGCTCTTGAAGAGATCAAGAAGCTTGACCCGGCAGATCGGCTAGGGCTCTATGCGTCACTGATCCGAATGAACTCGGCACTCTTCGAAAGCGTGCGAGGATGGGACAGCTGGCTCAGAAACCCCTCCTTCATCGAGACTTTCAGTGAAGATGAGTTGAAGGATATCTTCAAGCAATTCAAAGACATCTCCGTGAGGTTCTTGGAAGAGGACGTCAAGTGGACAGGAAAGAAAGAGAAGAGTACGCCTATGGCGTCCAAGGCACTGCGGACCGAGCGTTCCGAAGCAGAGAGACGATATGCCTAAATCGTCGCTTTTGAGCGGGAGTCTGAGAAGGGTCCAGAGATGAGTATCGCGCCATTCGTGCAGACTCCATTAGACGTCGCAAAGAAGATGCTTGAGATGGCACAGGTCAAACCGGGCGAAGTTCTCTACGACTTGGGATGTGGAGACGGTCGACTGATAATATTGGCTGCCAAGGATATTGGCGCCAATGCTACGGGCATAGAACTTCGCGAAGACCTTGTGGAGCGAGCGAGAACGGAGATCAAGAGACTGAACTTGGAGGAAAGGGTGAAGGTGATTCAGGGCAACTTCTTCGATGTCAACATATCAGACGCTAACGTGATCACTCTCTACCTGACTTCGAGTGCTAATGAGCGGTTAAGACCGAAGCTTGAGGCTGAGTTGAGGCTTGGCTCGCGTATTGTGTCTCATGATTTCAAGGTTCCCGGATGGAAACCCAGCGTTATCTATGATGAGTTACTAGGTCATACGATCTACACTTACCGAATGGGTGAACAACTCTAGTCTCGCGCAACCGGATCTGTCCTGCCCTGAAAATGAAGCCTTCAGGTCTCCTGAGTCGCCGTACACGAGATTCTGCCATAACGCTCCTTGTGATCTCGAGCGTCCTTTGGGGTAGCACATTTGTCGGCATAAAAATCGGCATCGCCTACGTAAATGTCTACGACTTCGTCTTCCTGCGAATAGCAATTGCGTCCGTTGTGCTGTTGTTCAGTCTCACCTTATTTGGTGGATTCAAGCCGGCCGCTCTGAAGGAAACTTCCGTTTGGGTCTTGGGGCTTCTTAACGGTGTGGCTTTTTCTCTCCAATATGTTGGCATGCAGTTCACGACTGCCGCAAAGACCGCCTTACTCGTCGATGTGAACGTGATCATTGTCGCCCTCTTGAGTCACAAAATCTTCCAAGAACCCTTTGGGTTACGAAAAAAGTTCGGAGTCATTCTTGGCCTATTTGGAGCCGTTATGATCACGACGAATGGTGACGTTTCCAATCTCGCTGGAGGAGAGTTGCTGGGTGACATACTCGTGTTTGCTGCAGGATTGGTTTGGGCATTTTTCATCATCTTCCACAAAAGAGTCCTGAATCGAACTGAGAGGACAGTCATGGAAATGTCAGCATTCGTCATGCTGACAACTGCTATACTTCTGTTTCCCTTGGCTGCAATGTTTGGCGGACTAAACCTCAGCATAATAACAATTGACGGTTGGAGCTGGATTGGGTTTACCGCAATTGTGTGCACCGTACTTCCCTACGCGTTCTGGATCTTCGCATTGAAGAAAGTGACTGCGACGATGGTGTCTGTGGTAGGCATGCTCGAAATCGCGGTCGCGATGATACTCTCAGCTCTATTCTTGGGAGAAGCTTTCGGAGTGATCACCCTTCTCGGAGCAGGACTGATTTTGCTCTCCATACCCGCAGTGACGGAAAACTGAACCGTTTTATACTAACAAAGCGGGGTAGGCGAAGAAGCTGGTATCCGACATGAGGATGGGAAGGCAGGCTTACGTTGCGGAATTCATTGGAACGTTCGCATTGGTGTTCTTCGGATCCGTTTCCGTAACAGTCTTTACGGTGGTTCTGGGACTATCTGCGCCAGCCAGCTCGTTGATTGGGATCGCGTTCACCTATGGGATCATTCTGATGGTTATGGTGTACGCGATCGGCTCCATATCTGGATGCCACGTCAACCCCGCTGTGACGATCGCTGCGGTTGCCATGAGGAAACTGGAGGTTGACGACGGAATCGCTTACCTTGTGGCTCAAGTCGTGGCCGCAACATTGGCGGGGTGGGCACACAAATTGATACTTACAGGAAATGGTGCATTGGTTCATTATGGCGCAACAGAGCCAGGCCCGGCGATCGGCCAGAGCCAGATTGTGGCGCTCATGGTCGAATTGATAATCACGTTCTTTTTGATGTTCTCTGTCTACGCGGCGTTCTACACGAACAGGGTACCTGCCGGTGCCTCGGGTGTGCTGATCGGTATGACGCTCACGGCTGACGTGTTGGTTGCCGGGGCGTTGACAGGCGGAGCAGCAAATCCCGCTCGCGCCTTGGGACCAGCTATCGCCGCGGGAGTCTACGGCAGCCTATGGCTCTACTGGGTAGGTCCCATAATTGGGGCTCTACTTGCTAGCTTCGTTTGCCAATATCTCTTGACTTCAAAGAAGACGTAGCTGCCTTGTTCCTAAGCGCAAGCATGATGACCTGACCAGTCAAGGTCTCGTTGGTCCCAAGATTTCCTTTTCAATCAATAGTGATCACCAAGGTGCGACAGAGCTGAATGAACAAGTCGCTCATTTGCGCCAGTTACTCCCGCAAGGACCGTGTCATCTGCGGTCCGGTTTCTAAGCAGCAAAGTCCTAAAGAACTAGCCTGCAGATACGAGCCGTGGTCAATTCATAGATGGCAACGATAACTCGCGTTCAGGGTGTTCCAGAGAACGAATTCGCGAAGCACAGCTTGACAAAGGGCGTGCTTCGTCAGATGCTGCAGAAAATGCTTCTACTTAGGAAGTTTGAAGAAAAGGTAGAGGCGCTCTTCCTTGTCAAGGGATTGTTGATCGGCCCATCTCACCTCTATCTTGGGCAAGAGGCAATTGCGGTGGGAGCCATGATGGCAATGCAACCTGCCGACCTAATAGTGACAACTTATCGCGGGCACGGGCACGCGCTGGCTAAGGATGTTCCTGCTAAGCTTTGTATGGCCGAACTGTTCGGGAAGTCAACGGGGAATTGCAGAGGTCTAGGTGGCTCGATGCACGTTGCGATCTACCCCAAGACGGGATCTTTGTATGCTACGGCGATCGTGGGAAGCGGAATACCAATTGCGGCAGGAGTTGGATTGGGTGTGAAGCAGAAGAAGAGCAAGAACATTGTAGCCACTTTCTTCGGCGATGGCGCAACTAACACAGGTGCCTTCCATGAAGGAGTCAACCTGATTGCGCTGTGGAAACTCCCTGTACTCCTGTTCTGCGAGAACAACCAATATGCGATGTCGACGCCTGTCAAACATGCAGTGTCTAGTCCCAGTATTGCTGAAAGAGCTAGCGCCTATGGAATGCAGACGATGGTCGTGAACGGAAATGATGTTGTATCGGTCTTCGTGGCAACTAAGGCAGCCGCGGAGAGAGCACGGCGCGAGTCGGAGCCCACATTTCTTGAATGTTTGACTTACAAGATCAAAGGGCACGGCGTATACGATAAGGGAGACTATCGCCCTAGGGACGAAGTTGCAGGCTGGCTTGAGCGAGATCCGATCACCGCCTTCAAGAAACGTCTCCTTGAGCACAGACTAATGGCACAGTCGGAGATCGACGAAGTCGATGCGCTCATCCAACGTGAGGTTGAAGAAGCAGTGACTTTCGCGTTGGAAGGTTCGCCTTTGCCTTTCGAAGAAATAAAGGACTACGTCTACGCAGAGGGAGTTTGAGGTTGAGGGAACTAATCTATGCTGATGCCCTACGAGAAGCCCTTCGCGAAGAGATGCTTCGCGACCCTAATGTAATACTCCTAGGTGAGGAGATCGGAGTCTTTGACGGAGTCTACAGGGTGACTCGCGGCCTACTCGATGAATTCGGTCCTGAACGTGTAAGGGACACCCCGATTTCCGAAGCGGCAATAGCTGGTGCGGCCGTGGGCTTGGCCTTGGTGGGCATGAAACCTGTAGCCGAAATCATGTACATGGACTTCCTTCCGATATGCATGGATCAGCTCGCGACGCAGGCTGCAAAGATGCGGTTCATGAGCGGGGGACAATTGAAAGTTCCTATGGTCCTCAGAACCCAATACAGTCTGGGACGCCAGCACGGAGCCCAACATTCGCAGTTCACGCCTTCATGGTTCTTACAGGTTCCAGGGCTCAAGGTTGTTCTGCCAGCAACACCGCATGACGCCAAAGGTCTGCTGAAATCGGCAATCCGTGAACAGAACCCTGTCCTCTTTATTGAGTGCGGCGTCCTTTACAGGACAAAAGGCTCGGTTCCAGAAGAAGAATACACGATTCCGCTCGGCAAGGCGGACGTTAAGAGAAAAGGAGATGATGTCACAATTGTGGGCGCCTCGCGATGCGTTGGCGAATCACTCTCAGCTGCAAAGAAACTCGAGGAAAAAAATGTGTCCGCTGAGGTAATCGACATCCGGACACTACAACCGCTCGATCTGGATACTATCGTGGAATCAGTGAAGAAAACCTCTAGACTTGTCATTGCCTCCGATGACATCAAGACAGGTGGCATTGGCGCAGAGATTTCTGCGGCGGTCACCGAGGTTGCCTTCGATTACCTCGACGCGCCCATACTCAGAATCGCATGCCCCGACACTCCGATTCCCTTCTCACCTCCACTGGAGCAAATGTACATGCCCAATGCCGACAAGATCGTCCAAGCGGTGGACAGCATAGTCGCCCGGTGAGCAGACATGACTGAAGTTGTAATGCCTCGTCTCGATCCAGGAATGCAGACCGGCAAGATCGTTCAGTGGCTGAAGAAAGAAGGCGAACTCGTTCAAAGAGGCGAGCCGATTCTTGTCGTGGAGGGCGAGAAGACAACCTTCGAAGTTGAAGCCCCCGACACCGGCGTCCTAACAAAGATCTTGGCCGAAGTCGGTGCCGACGTTCCAGTAACACAACCAGTTGCAGTAATCGGTGAAGGCGGAGTGAGGTCTCAGGCTGCGACTACGGTCGAGATTGTTGGAAAGGCAAAGCCAACAATCACTGAACGCCCAGCGCGATCAACTACTCCAAGGGAGCGAGTAGTCGCCTCTCCTGCAGCTCGGCGTCTGGCGCTAGAGCACGGAATTAACATCAGAGTCCTGAGCGGCACCGGCCCCGGAGGGCGAATAACTCAAGAAGATGTTCTGGCCGCGGTCAGACAAGTTCCTGCGTCAAAGCAAGGATCGTCAAAGGCACGTCAACCGAACGTCCTGAGAAAGACGAAGCTGGAAGGCGTTCGAAAGGCAGTGGCCGAAAGACTAGGGTTCACTGCCAGAACCGCAGTTCCCGTTATCCTCACGATGGAAGCCGACGCAACCAAACTCGTTACCCTGAAGAACAAAGAGAGCGGAATCTCTTTCACCGCCTTCGCAGTGAAGGCAGTAGCAAAGGCCCTGGAGAAGCACAGCGCAATAAACTCAACCATTGAGGGCGACGAAATCACAACCTATTCAGACATCAACATTGCTGTGGCAATTAACACTGAACAGGGATTAGTGGCTCCCGTAATTCAGCATGCGAATAGGAAATCGCCCAAGGAAATCAACGCTGACATCGAGACATTAACTGAGAAGGCAAAACAGAATCGGTTGACCGTCGAAGATCTGACGGGCGGCACGTTCACTATATCCAATCTTGGTGCTCACGATATTGAGACATTCGCCCCGGTTATCAATCCGCCCCAATGCGCGATTTTGGGCTTGGGACGGATCGCTTACAAGCCCTTTGCTCTTGGAGAGCAGATATCTGCTAGACCAGTGACGACGATGACCCTCGTATTCGACCATCGCGTAGTCGACGGTGTGCCAGCGGCGCGCTTCCTTCAAGAAGTGAAGCGTAACCTTGAGGATGCGGAAAGTCTTCTCTGATTAGCTAGGTGGGCGAAGAGCGATCTTCAACGCCTCGCCCTTGCCCATTAGCTGTAGTGCTTCCTCAGCCTTCTGAAGTGGCATTTCATGTGAGATCAGCGGTTTGATGGCAATTTGTTCCGATACGATAAGGCGGAATGCGCGGGCGACTGCAGAGGGCGTGTGATGAAAAACTCCTCGGATCTGGAGCTCTCCATAATGAATCCTTTCAGTACTGAAGGTGACTGTGGTTCCCGAAGGACATCCACCGAACAGCAAGACTGCACCCCCCTTCCTAGCTAGGCGAGGGGCAACGTTCCAGGTTTCAGGCCTTCCAACGGCCTCGACGACCAAATCCGCGCCCCTGCCGTCTGTTAGGTTCTGAATTCGGTCAAGCAGGTTTTCGCTTGCAGAGTTCACCGTGACGTCAACGCCAATCTTCTCGGCTTTCTTCAATCGTTCGTCGACCACATCGCACAGGACCACTCTCTTCGCGCCGTTCAGGCGCGCAAGCTGAGCGTGCAGCAGTCCGATAGGGCCGCCGCCGATTATTACCACAGTCCCTCCCGGGACTGGATTCACAAGATCCCAGCCATGCACGACACAAGCCAGAGGTTCCAAGCCTGCCGCGCTCTCCGACGCTACCTCTTCGGGTACTTGGAACGTATTCTGGCGAACAATCCTTTCCGGCAATCTGACATACTCCGCATACGCACCGGGCCAGGTGAATCCGACAATACTCTCGTTCAGATGCTCGCATAGATTCGGTTGACGCATCAGACAGTAGAAGCACGTATTGCACGGCGCAGAATTGGCCGCAACCACTTTCATCCCCACCCTGAAGTTCTCCACGCCACTGCCAACCGAAGAGACTGTGCCCGCGAATTCATGTCCCATTATTTGAGGTGGACTGGCAAGCGGATGGCCGCGCCTGTACATTTTGACATCTGTCCCACAAGTGAGGGCCACAGAACTCTTGACCACCAACTCACCTGGCCCAGGCTTCGGAACCGGCACTTGCTCCGCTTTCAATTCGCCAGGCTTGTAGAATCTTACAGCGAGCATTGAATCAAGCATAACGAAGCCTGAAGATTCGTGCGGCTATTAAAACAACATCCCGACCAGTTCCATGCAGAGTGTTCATTCATTTGTAACAACAACCTTTACAGCTTCTTTTCCATCCTGAGCGAGACGAAATGCATCCACTGCCTCTTCAAGCGGTAGCCTATGGGTAATCATCTGCGCGGGTGCGATACGCTTCTGCGTGATCAAATCAAGAGCGATTCTCATCTCAGTTTCCGAGGTGGAGTAACTCGACCGAAAACTGATCTCGCGCAGAAAGAAATCGCCTACGTCTAGTGACATTAAAGCTCCTCGGGCGGGTGCACCGAACAGCACAATGTGCCCGCCTTTCCGCACCAGAAGAAAGGCTTGTTGAATTGCTTTCGCGTTTCCCGTTGCAACTATGACGTAGTCTACGCCATGACCATCCGCGCTTTCAAGAATGATTTTCAAGTCGCTCTCATTTGTTGCATCCAACGTGAAGTCTGCTCCAAACCGTTCGGCCATTCTCCTTCGATTCTCTAGGATGTCAACAGCATAAATCGGAGTTGCGCCGTACAGTTTGAGCAATTGCAAGTGCATCAATCCTACGGGTCCAACTCCAAGAATGGCGACGCTATTTCCCGCTCTTATGCCGGCCTTTCCTAGTGCTCTGACACAGCACGCAGTCGGTTCTACCTGCGAACCTTCCTCGAAACTCACCGAACTTGGTATGGGGTAGACGGTTCGTCCTCTGACGAGCGTTTCGGGGACGCGGAAGTACTCGGCGAATCCGCATGGATCCAAGTTGCTCTTGGGATAGGCTTCGCAAAGCGTCTCCAGACCATTCTTACAGTATAGGCAGCTTTCGCACGAAACGTGGTGATGAACAATGATTCGATCTCCTTTCTTGAACCCTTTGACGTGTGCTCCGATTTGTTCTATCTCTCCTGCCACTTCATGACCGAGGATCGGGGGCGTAACGTGTTCCCCATGCATCTTCTCGATGTCCGTACCGCAGATTCCACACGTCCGCATGCGAACCAGAAGTTCGCTGTCTCCGATGGTCGGAACTGGCACGTCCCTAAGCTCAACAGTTGATCCTCCTTTGATGGCTAATGCCTTCATCATCCAAACCCGGCTAACAGCCGCTGATATCTCGGTGAGATGTGATGTAGGTTCAAAAGCCTATAGCTGCGTCTTATCAAGTGACTGAATTGTCACGAAGAGTGCCTAGAAGATTGGCGACTAGGATTCGGGTCCACATCGAGAGAATGCCGCGTCTGCGAAACCCCGTGATGGTCTGTGGGCTGCCGGATAGTGGCAATGTTGCGGAACTGGTCATGGACCAGCTTGTCAAACAGCTCAAGGCGGAAAAGTTTGCAGAACTATACTGCAATTCTCTGCCTCCGCGCGTTCTGATCCGCGAGGATGGTACCGTGGACTTGATGAGGCATACGATGTACTATTGGACGAAGAAAGACGGGGGAAGAGACATCATACTGTACACCGGAGACGCTCAGCCCGTCAGCCCAGAGGCTGCTTATGGTTTGGCGGATAAGGCGTTGGAGATAGGGAAGTCTCTCGGTGTAGACACGGTGATCACCGTTGGCGCGTACATAACCGGGGAATTTGTCAGTGAGCCTAGAGTCTTCGGAACGGGTAACGATAAGGAACTCCTTGGGGAGTTCGAAGCAGCAGGTGTCTCGCCGATCAACGAAGGAAGCGTTACTTGGATGAACGGGCTCCTTGTTGGTCTGTCGAAACTGCGCGATCTGAAAGCTGTCTTTTTGTCAGGAGAAACGTCTGGGTATATTGTGGACGCCAGAGCGGCACGCGCAGTTCTAATGTTGTTGAGTGAGAGACTGAATCTCAAGATTGACTTGGGCGAGTTGGAGAAGAAAGCGAAGGAAAATGAGCCTTTGGTCAAGTCAATGGGAGAGATGCAAGCTCAAGGCCGTGCAGAGAAGAGTGAGACCTGGTACATTGGGTAGCAGTATCCCAATTTGACTTGAGAATCAAATAGTGTCTTATCTCTCTCGTCACCATTTCGGATATGTGGGAATTTGAAGAAAAAAGCCTACGCCGCATTATCGACTTCAACGTTCCTAAATGGCGTAGGCTCGAATATCCAACTTGGCATATGGCCATTCTACCTACAACGCAACAATATCGGGGATGAACTCTATGGTGCCTTCTCCACGACCAGCAGTCTATTCGGAATCCTGGCTAGAGCTCTTTCTATGAGAATGGGGACCGTGAGCGAGAGCCTACCGTTCGCGGTCGGTCTCATGGCTTCAACCGCTATGATGCTAGCTTACGCCTTTCTACCAAGCTCCATCGGTATCGTGATTGGTATGAGCCTGCTAGCGGTATCACAGGCTCTGATCATAGTGGGCCGAACCACTCTTGTGGGTCGTGGCGCGCAAGGAAAGGGGCTTGCGACAACCTATGCTATTCTCATCACACTTGGTAACTTCGGGCTCATCGTCGGCGCAAATCTTGGGGCCGGCATCTTCGTGTTCTCCGATTATCTGACCATATTCGTGGTCGGTGGAGTAGTTTGTTTCATCGGCTTGGCAGCTGCTCTCCTTTGGTTGCCTCGAGGCTCGATACATTCGAAATCGCGATTTGGAGTCATCAAACTCGGGGACATTTCGCCAACCCTGAGAAGGTTTTACTTGGCTACGTGTTTCGACGCATTCTCCTGGAGTATTGCGTCGCCGTTCTTCGCAATTACGCCTGCGCGCATTTTCCAAGTTACGCAGGGTGATATCGCTCTCATACAGACCTTGGAGTTCGGCGCGGCAACCGCTACCAACCTTGTGTTCGGAGCTCTTTCGGACCGATTGTGGGGGAGAAAATCACTACTGGCAATCTCTGAGGGCTTCGGCGTTCTCGCTCTGGGCCTATATGTTATTGCT
>Ga0315279_10003989_pt1 | contig 20041 bp, 25 predicted proteins | sample YL17G06_20_MG_FD_203694 | JGI IMG/M metagenome (GOLD analysis project Ga0315279, IMG submission 203694) | Sediment microbial communities from Yellowstone Lake, YNP, Wyoming, USA - YL17G06_20 | ecosystem: Environmental > Aquatic > Freshwater > Lake > Sediment | place: USA: Wyoming | collected... | reverse complement strand
GTCCTCGCTGTTCATCAGTTGGATGCTTTTGAGATAGTAGTTCACCTTGACCATTATTGGACAGCGAAGTTTTCCGCAGAGGTTTCTTGAGCCTTTGCAGATTACACATTGGCTGTTCGTTGAGCGTCTTGTAGTGATGGAAAGTGATTCATCAATGTCGGGCTTTACCTGTTTTAGAATGTCGTGTAGCCATGTGTTTGAAGGACTCTTGCTGGTTGTGACTTGCGAGAAGGTCAATTTTTATCATTTAGAATGATGGTTGAAGGTGGTTCTTATGTTTTCTGGGGTTTATTTGTAACTTCTGTTCTTAGGAAAAAACGTGCATTTTATATCTAGTTTCACGTGAGCACTATGAATAGGAGATAAAGTCATGGGTGATGACATCAGGTTTTACAAGGGAAAACATAAAGTCAAAGTAATGACAGAAAGCAAAGAAAATTGGATTGTTGAAGCCTTAGAACCTTTTGAGGACATTGTAAACGGAGAAAAAATACAGGTAAAGGTTGGAGAAAGACGCATAGTAGCTCCAAATCTGCTTCTCAAGAGAAAAGGATTGCCACCACCAATCAAGGAACACACATATGAGTTGAAGATGGAGAAAAAACTCAAACACTTTATCGAAGACAAAGAGAAAAATCAGCCAAAAAGTGGTTAATAATGAAAGATATATGGCGCCCTGGCCGAGATTTTGCCCAATTTCCAAATCTCGCTTCTTGCATGATGCATAAAAAATGATTGATCTCCTGTTCAAATATATCGTTTGCGTTTTATTTGCATAAAACGAAAGTAGAGTAACAAACTGAGCCCAAAAGTGTATTCTCTAGTTAGAAGCAATCAGCGTAATGCAGATACTAAGAATCCATGCCAGTCCTCTGAAAAGGGTGCTATCCAATCCTCAGGACACGACTTGCCTTTGGCGTGCTGTTAAAGGTCAGGGTATGGCTCTTAAAGATACTTCCGGGTTTCCGTGGAAATTGTTCTGATTCCGTCTAAAGATTCCTTTTACAGTTTGAGTGCGGATACACTAATGTCTTCAAATTGAAAATCAACCCAGATTATATGTTCGACCTTTATTGATGGGTTTGGAATCGGTTCTTGCGTATTCACATCTATTGGAACATCGTGAATCCTGACAGTTCCGCCACTACCGAATTTCACACGGTCTGGATTCCAAGAAACTGTTGCGCCCTTCCCAGTGACTTTTGTCTGCCGAACTTCTCTCCGGGTCTGCTCTACAAGTGATCCATGCTTGTTCTCGTTATTGAGCCTGTTAAAGTCTGACAACCAGTTATGGCCGTTGTAAGGTTGAATAGATTCGAGATACTTCCAAAGGTTCTGACACTTCGAATCCAAATCTGGATATGAACGCGACATCGTCCTTTCAAAACTGGTACGGTTGTCAGTTATCGGGAAGTAGAATTTGTCCTTAGGGTCTTCCTTTGGGCAATATTTTTCACGAATGTCGTGTGCCAAGTAATCCAATACTGAGCGAAGATTTTCACAAAGAACCTTAATGTTAATTTTCAGTTCATAAGATACTAACTTCTCGTCCAACGAATCTCTGTAAAGTTGTTCTAACTTGGCAAAATCAGCTTCGCTCCTTGAAAGAAGCGCCCCAATCATTGACTCTCTCTGCGACATTCAGGACTTCCCTGCACACTCTAATCTCTGAATCTTCGATATTAGCCTTGCTTGCATTCTGGATCTGTGTCTTTTTAGTGTCGTTGGAAACGGTTCTGGTAACTTGACGGGTGATGCTTCAACCTGTTAACTGTCGGGTGATTACTGATGAGGTTCTGGTACCTCTTCGGTTGATTGGGCTGTTCCGTGACAGCTTGTTATTGAGTGAGCTTGATGAACGCTTGGTCACAAGGAATGACATTACTTTGGCACATATCCTACGCTGAAGCGCCAGCGCCAAGTTCCAGACTGCCCCAGAGTGCTACTGATTCCGGCACTTGCTCCATTTAGGTTCACTGGTTAGTTTGAAGCAACTGTTCACCGAGAAGTGAGAGCGTTAACGGCCTATAACGTACCTTATCCTGCAGGTTCACCAAGAAGCCCTGAATATCTGACGAGCCCAAGAGCCCAGACTTCTGCAGCCACCTTCTCAGATCCAAAAACTCTGAGTAATCTTTGTGCACGGACAAGATCACGCCGTCGAAGCCCATACCAATTCCTCTCTCAAGCATCATGATGCCCCCTCTTTGTTCTAGGTCCTGCCTTACTTTTGTCCGCGCTTTAGTCGCCGCATCGACAGACAGGTTTGCCCTCAGTTTCACGGGTGTAACGGCTAATAGAGTTAACCCAAGCTTTTTGAAATCCGGGATCATCGTGTATTCCTTGACTATGCAGTCTTTCTGCAGCCTCCGCAGCATCCTGCTGACAGTGAGCTGGGAAACATGAAGAGCCTTAGCCCGCAACCCTGTGGTTGATAGAGCTTACAGAAATTACATGTTGGCTCTTTGCAAGCAAGGCTTGGCCAAATCGATAGGCGACAAGAAAGGCCGGTCATATGAAATAGTCAAAAATACTTCTGAGGAGGATTTGAAACATGGATGAAAAAATAATCAGGATTCTCACTGAAGAGATGGATGAGGAGACTCTGTCTCAAATGCCTCTCTGGTTCAGGACACTAAGAGATAGTTATATGAAGACAAATGGAAATCATGCGCTTTCTAAAGATGTTTGTTGAGAACAAGGGGGATCTTCGACGACTTGTCCTTTGACATGAAGCACCTTTGGCTAGCATCGTATGAAAACTCATCTTTGTGCTTATGTAAGAGTTTGTGATGATAGACACACACTGCTATGGCATTTTTGTAATCGTCGATTATGTAGTCCGCTTCTTCCTGATTGACTCCTTCGATATGGCTGACCTCATTGAATCCTTTCATATGATGGACTTCCACGTAACTATTACCATTTTTCATCGGGATTTGAGGAATATTGGCGGATTTCGGTGAGCACAATTGACATCGATAGCCATAGAGATCCTTTAATCCTTCGACAAGCTCTCTACTTCTTTTGTATTTGTTCACTTGACTTGTCTCCTTCGTGAGTTCCGTTTGGATATTAGCGAGTTTTGTCAATTTGTCCGCGTCACTTAGATTACGTTTTTCCGAAGGTGACATGACGGACGGCGTCATTTCCTCAAAATGAAGACTGGAGAACAAAGACCAAAGCATCCGGTCTTTGGGTCTGTTCCTTTCTATTCTGCGTAGAGTATTCTGAAACTCTACATAGGGTATCTTCTTACGTTCCTGATATTCATATTCTATTATCCATTCGACTGGTCTTATGTGGTCGAAGAACTGTTTTTGCAGCCTGTAAGCGAGGTTATATCCGTGAGGACCGATTACTTCGCCGATTCCTAAGACATGCTCTTTTCCAGCCATCAATACTACGATATCGCCATTTACCATACTTTCAGGGTCCATGTCCTCACAAAACATGTCAAATTGCTTGACCCATTGATTAGAATTGATCGACCGAAGGTACTTCTCAGCATCCTTTCTGATTGTTGCCCAGTCTCCCTCTACATCTTCACGGTCGAGGCCAATCACTTTCTTTTGTCTAGCAAAATCCCACATATCTTTTCTTCTGCTGTTACTGCCGTAGCTCAAGTGCATTATGTAGAAATACTCTTTTCCTGAAAGCCAATCAGCAATCTTCATTGAATCATTCCTATTTCTTGTTCTGGCGATTTTGTTATCAAGGACTATAAGAACTTACGCATTCTTGAAAGACACGTCCACATTATAGACTAACAGTGGTCCTCAACAAGACCAAGCTTACGAATCGAGTTTGCTCAACAGCTTTTCCAAGACTTCCGGGTCTTGAACAAGAATTGACATTAACTTGTCTGCTTTCGCTCGTAGTGCATCTACCTTCAGTGCACTTTCCAAATCCAGAGGCGACCCGCAACGCATGCAAAACTTTGATGTTGGAGAGTTTTTTTCGTTGCATCTTGGACACAAGATGGTTTTCAACACTGCTTCTTTTTGTTGGTTATCAACTTTTACGCCTTGAAGTTTCAGCAATGCATTATCAACGTCTCTACCAGACAAGTGAACGTAGGTTGAAGCCATATCTGAAGCTTGAACCCATCCGAAATGGTGTTTAAGCTGCGCTTCTGTCAGGAAATTTGCAAGGAATGTTGCTCTTGAGTGTCTAAAAAGATGTGGATAAACCCTCTTTCTTATTCCAGCTCTACCGGCCACTTTCTTGAGCATCACTTTTGCAGCGCCATAACTGAAGATGGCATCTCGATTTCTCGTGCTATGGTTCACCCATAGAGGTGCATCAGCATTCTCTCTCAATGGATGATTCTCCAGCCATGCGGCCAACTTGGGAGCAGAAACAATTATTCTCACTCTTCTGTCACCTGTTTTTCCAGAGACTATCAGAACAGCACCGTAATCATCGAACTGGACATTTCTGATTCTTAATGTCAGAATCTCGCCTATTCTGCATCCGGACTCGTACAGGACGAGGATGAATGCTCTGTCTCTCAGACTTGTGGCGCATTCTACCAGTTTCTTGATGTCATCTTCCGTGAGAATTTCTTCCGGGAGAATTTTGCTATTTCTTACTGTTGCTTTGATCCATTTTACTTCGTCTGGATAATCTTCTGTCTTTCTTAACCATCGATAAAATATCTTTATAATGACTTTGAAATCATGTTTTGTCCAGTCGGAGTAATTCTTCTCTTCGATTCTTCTGACCAAATCAGATATATCATCCTTCGTGGAGGTTTCAAAGAGTTTGGGATAAAGTTTTGCAATGCTTTCTAGCGTACAAAGATATTTTAGTATCCTGGCTTTGCTTAATCCACGCGGTAGGCAGTCTTTGTAAAAACCAAGAATTGCCCTCTTGTTTTCTTGCTCGATTCGCAGATGTTCAATTCTATTCAAAACGCTCTCGATTTTCTTCTCATAATTGTAGATTTCGAACCTGTGTTTCACACAATCACAATGCCCTTCATTCTTCTTGTTGGTTAGGGATATGCAATTGTACCGAAATGCCCCCGAAGGGAGTGGCGATACAATTACAAATCCCAAACGTGTCTGATTTTCGGAAAAATTTATTGGGATAACATTTATTGGTATGTTGAGAAATTTAAAGCTATCATTGATTACATGAGTATTGCCGTTTTGCCAAAGTTAGATGACCGCAAGAGTTTCTATATCGGATAGAACCCGTATCTTCCAACCTTTTCATTTTTTGAAAAGTGAGCGTGATTTATTTTATCCATCACGTCTTCAGGTGGGTCTTTATTCTCAATAACAATTATTTGGACTTTGTTAATGTCCTTTAGATTAGCCAAGGATTCATAGAATTTATTCTGAATTTCTTCTGGGATTTTTTCTTCTCTCTCTCCAATATTTTTTTCGGCATCCCGTTCTTTGTATTGCGTTAGGGGGGAATCCAAAACAAGAAAATTAGGGTGTTTTAGATTGTTTTTGAGGCAGAAAAGCAAGACCGCTACCATAAATCCAGACAGGTAAATCGCACGATATCCTTTTCCAGAATTGCTTCTTTTTTCACCGTCAATTTCTATGTCGTTAGAAGTAGGGTCGTAATAGATTTTTTCACACTCGATGCCCCAAGACGTGAAGACGTTTTTCACTTCGTTTGATAGTTCCGAGTATATTTTCTCTGGCATTACTTTCTCAGGAGCCCTTTCCTGCTTCTCTTGGAGCTTTTCATAGTTATATGTTAGATTTCTCTTAAGTTCAACTATTTGCGATTCTACTAGGCTCACTTGAGCTTTTTCGTCCCTCAAACTAAGGAATCTGTTTAGATTTTCGGAATGAGTTGCATGAACCGGTCTCAACTTATCTGAGATGTATTTGTCAATTTTTTCAAACTCTTCTCTTTTTTTATCAACCGATACCTTAAGTTCTTCTATTTTTTCGTTCAATTCTTTCGTCGTTTGAACTAGATCTTCCTGTTTCTGTTCTATTTTTGAAAATTCGCTCTTAACGGAGGTCGAAAAATCAACCTTTTCTGTGTAAGGTTCTAGTATTTTTTGGTCAATAAGGCTGTTACAGAGTGGGCAATTTACTTCCTTTAGTTGGTCAAGTCCCTGTTTACCTTCGTTTATGAATTCTAACCTGCTTAGATCGCTTGAATAATGCTGGTTTAATAGGTCAAACCTTTTTCGTATTTCTTCATTCTGTGACAATGCTGACTTAAGTTTGTCTAATTCTGACCACGCAAGCGCTCTATTTTTTTCTTCTCCTAACAGTTCTTTGTGGGCTTCTTCAACTATGTTTATGAGCTTTTGGATTTGAACATTCATTTCTTCGTTTGTTAAGGCATCTGAATGCTGTTTAGTTTCCATCAAAAACTTTCGTTTGGACTCTATGTCCTCTTTAATCAAGTCTATTCTTCCCCGAATCCTGCTTTTGATAATTTCAGGATTCTCAATGCTCTCCAGTTCGTCATCGTCCTCGCCAGTGAGAAGCAATTTGAACAGCGACTTGTTTGCAGTTTCTTCAATTTTTTGTCCACTGTAAATAGGCGATTCTTTCTCTATTATTTTGGTTTCGCTAACCAAACAGAATCTTGCCAAATCACGAAAGCTAAGGCTTTTTGTCTGGTTGAGGTTGTTTTTCTTGAGCCTTTTTCCATCAAGTTTAATGAGACTTAGTAGGAAAACGGAGATGTTATCGTCATTCTTTTCACTATGGTAAGTCGAAAGCCTTCGTGGTGCTTTGTTATCAAATTCTTCAAAGGCACACTCAGCAACATAAATGGAATTGTCGTCGAACTGCCTATTCAACGTGAATACACGACCGTCAAAAGTCCTTATTTCTGCTCTGATCTTTTCATATTCTTTAGCTTCCTTTATTTTCTTAGGCTCTTCTCTTGCTCCCAAGATGTAATCTATGCAATCTATCAAATACGATTTTCCAGTATCAGACGCACCTGTTACAACATTCAATCCAGTCTTAAAACTGAGTTCTGCTATTGGTTTGTTTGTTCCAAGTGCGGCAACTTTAGTAAAGTAAATTCCATTAGACATTAATATCATCTGATTCGTCATAAATGACTGAAAACTCGCTTCCCCACTTTCCTATGTTTACTTCTATTAGTTGAGTTAATTGTTTGTCATTTAAGTTATCAAAAGTTGAACAGAGCCAATCAGCTCTTTCCTGTAGATGCTTCGAATAAGCTGACTCAAAATATCGTGCAAAAGATTCCGTATTGTTGTTCTTTCTATATTGAATGCCGTCATTAGAATATTTTACGCTTATCAAGTCTTTCAGAATTAGTAACGTTAGACCTTCTTTCACAACTGATCTGTTAACTAACATTTCGTAGGATCTTCGGGGCAAGTCTGCATGGATGCTTTTAGGAGAATTCGGGATGTCTGCCGAATGGACGAGTAGATAATTGTAGTAGATTAAACGTTGCAAATCTAATGACCTGGAAGTTTTGTTAAATATGAAAAGAAGTCTCAGGGCAATTTCCAACGGCGAATTAAATACAAAGTTTTTACATGCTTTTACTTCTTCCATCGCACATCCTCCCGTTCATTTGCAAGATGATGACAAATACCTTTTCGGTCTTTAATGTTAACTTCGGAGCTTAGCGGATTGCTTGAACTTGTAATCAGTCCTTGTGCCAGTTTCAAGATCCTTCTTAGCCTTTCAAAGCCATTTTTTGCATCTTCTTGGATTTCATCAATAATTCCGTGATAAAACTCGTCTTTTAGTTGTTCAAAACACTGTAGTTCTGGAGCGTAGATTTCGCGAGAATATGCCGCCAGATACTCTGCTGAGTAGAAGTATAGTCTCTGGCGATTGAAGTCAGCCCACAATTGAGCGCTTGTTTCTTTCAGTTTCTTTGCATCTTCAATGTTATTTCCCAAGTATTCGCTATAGGCTTCAAGTATTTTCTTGATATAAGTTAATTCATTCTCTTGAATTTCCTCGGGTGCAGTAGTTATTATTTTTCTCGGTTTGCTCAATTTGCCAAACCATTTGGTATAGTGAGGTGTTTTCTCAAAATCCGCAAGAAATTCCAAAGGAGGTATGTAATCAAATATGGAGAAATCAAGGCCATCAATGAAAACCAGCAAGCTGCCCTCCAATTTTATTTCACTAGAAGAACTTATTTTTGATTGACATATTTTGCTCCAATTTGTTTTTAGTTCCTCCTTGAGGCTTGCAGGCGATTTAAGCAGATCTCTTGCTTGTGTTGCCACTCCTTGAGGGGACACAAAGCAGTATTTTTTAGGTGTTGTGTAATCTCCCTTAGAGCAATAATAGCAGCATTTTCCAATTTCAAGCAAAATATCTTGTTTGTTCAGTTTTCTTTCGTAGTGCTTGCACTGATAAATATATGAATCACCATTGTTATCCGTGCAAATAACATCGCGACCTTTGTCTCCCGGGCCTCCAAGTTTTTCCACCCTACCATATTTTTTCCCTAAAGAGTCGCTCTGCCACTCCTCGATCATACTCTCATAGTCATCTTCGTTAAGCACTTGCAGAATCTTAATGGGGTCAAGATTCGTTACAAAAATGGTTTTTTCTGTATTGGCCATGTTTCTTCTAAATTGTTTTATGGTCTCATGGTTTATATTGTTTTTGAAGTTCGCACCAAGCTCAAATTTGCAAATTCTATCGGAACGTCTAGCGGAACGTTAACGACTTAAACTATTCTCGTCATAAAATTAGTATGAATGAAGACATTATCATCAATGAAGATGCCTTGACCGAGGCGTTCGTTCCTACGAGGCTTCTCCATCGCGAAGGTCAGATCAGAGAACTCGAAAGATGCTTGAAGCCTGCACTCAAAAACCGTTCGATTGAAAACATCTTCCTGATGGGCACGTCGGGTACCGGAAAGACGACGATCACAAAATGGATTCTTGAAAACTATTTCAAGGAAATTTCGGCCTACGTAAATTGCTGGAAGTATCGTACAACTCATGAAGTTCTGAAAGAAATATTGTTAAGCCTAGAAGTTCCCGTTCACGGAAGAGAGCCAACCGGCGAGCTGACAAAAGCTCTTGAGAAAATAGTCAAGAAAAGGAAGGTCATTGTTTGCCTGGACGAAGTGGACAGGCTTGATGATTTTGACTTGTTGTACCTGCTAGCAAGAAGTGGCTATGGATTGATATTGATATCAACGCGCTGTCATGTCCTTGCGGGTCTGACATCCAGAATAAGGAGCAGTCTTGCCTTGACAGAAATCGAGTTTCCTCTTTACAAGACCGACGAACTTTATGACATAATACGTGATCGTGTGGAATTTGCATTTAGACCTGGTTCGCTGAAAAACGAGTTTATCAAAATCGCTTCTCTCGCTGCACAAGGAGACGCAAGAACCGGTTTAGAAATCGTCAGAAAAGCAGGGAAGAAAGCCGAGGTCAGATACTTGAACGAAGTGACTATGCGGGAGCTTGAAGAGATGGTAAAGGAAATGAACAAGCTCAAGAGAGTATATCCCCTCGACAAACTCAACGAACACCAGAAAGCCATTTATGATATTCTTGAAAAGAAAAGAAAACTATCCTCGGGTTTACTCTATAATGAATATTGCATCACTATGAAAAGCCCTGTTGTTGATAGGGCTTACAGAAACTATATGCGGAGGATGGTAAATCTTGGATTAATAAAATCTGAAGGAAAGGGCAGATGGAAAACTTACGAAATATCGGCATGAATATTCTTCGACAGGTTATGACAAGAACATGTAAATCGTGTAGCGAGGGTTTGAACGAGGAATTGAAGCTAGCCCTCGGCACTCACCAACCATCCTGAACATTCTTTCTGATTTCTTGGTTTCTTTGATATTTTTTGCGTTTTATGTTTATAAAACGAAAGTCTTCAGTCTATCCTTACCAACAGAAGCGCATCTAGAGAGGAGAAAAAGGGGGTTTTGCGGGAGACATCGCCATAGGCCATAGGGTTCGAATCCCACCTCCGGCGCCTTCAACATTGTTTTGGATGAACCTAGTGGTGGGGTATATGGGTTTTCTTCGCCAAAACGTAAAATCATGGCTGTATGATAAAGCATCAACGAAACACACGAAAAATGAATTCCAGATTCATAAAGAATATCTTGCTTTCAAGACTATGAAGTCCATGACTTACTGTGCCAAAAGAATCTAGGCAAAACAAGAAAAAGGGAAGAAAACAAGGCATAATGGTCGACAGCAAAGCCATCAGAACTGTGAGAGCTCTGAGCGACGAAGAGGCGTTTCATTTCTACGAGACTATGGGCAAGCCAACTGGACATAGCGCTAAAAGCCTTCACGAATTCCTAGACAAAATCAAATCTGTCAAGCTTGAAAGCTTGGTTTTCCATCTCGAGCGAAACGACTTCAAGAATTGGATTGAAAATACAATCGGAGATCAAGAGCTGGCTAAGAAAATCGAAATGATTCCCGCTAGACACGATGAAGAACTTAGAATGAAGATGCAGACAGCAGTCAGGAATCGCTTGAAAGAACTCCGAGAAACGCCAATGATGAATATCGAAGAACCTATGACTATTCCTGCCTAGCCTCTCACAACGTGACACAAGATTCCCTCATTTCCATAGCGGGCACTCTTCGATCATTTTGATGTCTTTACGAAGACCGTCTAGGCTAGTCTTGAGCCCATTCTCAGCCAGCTGCCTCTGGCGATCAAGTTCTTGCATGCAAATTGATAGTATGCAGGAAAAAGTTTGAAGCTATCCCAACCGCCTACAGATTTGGAAAAGCAATGTTCTCGCCGATTTCCAACAAAGCATTGCCAAAAAAGTTGCTCGGAACTTGCTCAAAAATGTGGGGTCATATAGGTTAGAGCCCACGTTTGAACCCTCGCCACCAATTTCTGGCCGCTAAGCTCCATTGGTGTGTTGGACTTGAACCCGTCTGGTATAAGATTGGGCATGCGCGAAAACAAACGCCTTCAGCTCTCACATATGACCATGCAAGCAAAGCTTAACTGAGTATCAAGAGAATATTAAATGGGTATTCTGAGATGCCTGCAACATTAAAAGATGTCATTAAAGAAGCAATGTTCTTTCTGGGCGGCGAAGCCTCCGTCGGACAGATCAAGATTTTTGTTGCATCGAATTATGGTCCCAGATGGAGCGATGTGGGAACCACTATCGCCGATCTAACCTATCCCGGAAGTAAGTCGTCTCAATACTCGGAAAAAGAACGTTTTCTAGAAAGGACACGACGGGGAAGATATCGCCTAAGAGCCCAAGCAGCCATACCTAAAGAGATCTTCCTTTTGTGGCGAAGGCGTACAGTGAGCGACATTAGAGGTGAACTTCTCGGGGTCTTCAGTGACGCAAATTTGGCTTTTGAGAGAATAAGAGGCAAAAGGGCTATCGACTATCATCTCGAGTCTTGGCCGTTGAACAAATTCGATCCTAGTGATTCAGAAATATTCTTTCACCTAGGCAAGGACAAAAATGGAATCGTGATTTAAACGAATAGCGCGCATGCCTATTCCCAAATTGGCTAAAAATGGTTTTAATTCCGGGCTCGTGTTCGGGGAAAGGGCTGATTGTTATGGAAGGCATGGAGACGCTCGAAGCTTGAGAATGTCCCTGAACTCGAGAAGAAGAATAAAAACCATTTAAAACCAATTTAGGAACAACCATGCGCGCCTTCACCCAGACAGCCTAATGTGGTTGTTGTATCCCTAGAATAGTCAGTCGATTCTCACTTTTGATGCCTCTCGCCATATTCGCCGGGGCGAAGACCATCCTGCCTCGAGTCACCTTGACTTCTTCAGTGCCTACGGTGATTGTTCCGTGACCATCAATAACGTAGAAGCACACATCATAAGGCTCTGGGCGAGAAGGGATTTCCTGACCGGTTTCAAGACAAACGAGGATGGTGTTGAACCATCTTGCTTTGCAGAGATTTTTCTTGACTTTCTGAGCACTCGAAAATCCTGCCAGTCTAGTTAAGTCCCATGTATCCAACTGCAAACCACCTCCTGCATACTACTCCTTACGCTGGTTCATGATGTGGAAACGGATGCCCGTGAAAAGAAAAACTGCCGCATAAGCACTCAGAATCGCTATGTTGAGGACTGGGCCGAAGAAAGCCTCCCCGCCTGAGGCGAACCTTGCAAGTTCAACGGTGTGAGTTAATGGTGAAAGCATAGACACTACCTGCATCCATGTCGGCAGCTCTCCGATCGGTGTGAAGACTCCGCTGATGAAAAGCAAAGGAATACGAACGAAGTTAAGAGGCATCATGACTTGCCCTGGCGTCTGGCCTGGAATCGAGGCAAACATCATTCCTAAGGCCGAGAAGGCAAGAGACGACAACGCAAAGCATGCAATCATGGCCCCGATGTTGACTATCTGGGAGCCGAAGAAAGCTATCCCAACTAGGACTGGTATGACCGAGATCCCGGCACCGTAGATGATTCCAGCGAGAGTTTTGCCAAGGAGGATGGAAAAGAGTGAGACTGGTGAGGTCAAAAATCTGTCGAAGGTCTGGTTAGCGCGTTCCATGGGTATTACTACAGGTCCGATGGATGAGGAAGCGAAGAAAAGTGTCTGCGAGATGAGAATTGGAATCTGTGTTGCTAATGGCATGTTTCTTCCGATGCTGAAGGAGAGAAAAAGACTGAATGGAAACAGTATACCAAACATTAGAGACGGCGGTTTTGTGTAGTATGTACGCATGTCCTTGACAGCGATTGCCCAAGCTACACGTATCTCTCTTCCGTAATGGCTTGAACGTACGTTGCTCATCGCTTCGCCATTCTCCTAGGAATCTCTTGTGCTTTCATCCGATCGGTTTTTTCTTCCTCTGTTGCAGGCCTGATACCAGTCAGTCTCACAAACACATCCTCCAGGCTCGGGCCTAGAGTATTGACTGTTATGAGTCTGAGGTTATTTTCTTGGGTGTAGTTCCACATTGACGTGAGAACGCTTGACGGGGCGTTTGTGATGAGTCTGAACTTGTCCCCTTCCTTCACCACATTGCTGACGTTTGGGAATTCCTTCAGTTCATTCAGCACGTTAGGAGGCGCTGTTTCAAAAGCAACTTCCACGGACTGTAGGTTCTCTACAGTTCTCTTGAGTTTCTCAGGAGTGTCAATGGCTACTATTCTGCCGTGGTTGATGATCGCCACGTGGTCGCACATTTGGCTTGCTTCTTCGATATTATGCGTTGTCAGGAAAACCGTTAGACCTTGCTGGTTGAGCCTAGTGATCAGATCGCGGATTACTAGGACACTTTGGATGTCTAGTCCCGAGGTAGGCTCATCGAGGAAGAGAATGTGCGATCGATTCATGAGTGCCATAGCAATGCAGATTCTTCTTTTCATGCCTCTGGAAAATCCCTGCACTCTTTCCTTGCATCGGTCTAGCAGATCGAACATCCTAAGCAGTTCCTCTGCGCGTTTCTCACGATATGCCTTGGGCATGTCATAGAGCTTTCCTGTGAAGATGAGGTTGTCCCAAGCTGAAAGCTCATTGTAGACGTTGCTTACGTCTGGAACAATTCCCATCTGCTCCTTCGCTTCAACAGACTCGTTTTGAATGTCATAGCCCATGATAGTGGCTGTTCCCTCAGTAGGAATCGAGATTCCGGTTAGCATACGTATTGTGGTCGTCTTGCCAGCACCATTAGGGCCTAGGAAACCGAAGACTTCTCCCTTCCTCACCTTGAAGTCTATGTGGTCCACTGCGAGAATGTCGCCATAACGTTTTGTTAGGTTTGAGACTTCTATGGCGTTCTCAGCGTTCGTGGTCTCTCGCCTCTGGCAAGTCTTTCAGGAGGTTGATTCGGATTTCCTTCGTTTTCAGTCTCCATACCTTTTCGGGTGCACCGCCGCCGACTTCGCGATATTCAGCTAATTCGACGATGCCTGCTTCTTCAAGTTCGGAGAGATGATAGTAGAGGCCGGATCTTGAGAGACCTTCTCTGGCTTTTTCGAGCCCATCAAAAATCTCATTAGTGCTTCTTGTTCCTTCACCGATGAGACGAATAATCACCCATCTGGTTGGGCAATGTAGAGCCCTGAAATACTTCTGGAATTTGCTGAATTCCTTAGTATTGCAGCTAGGGCATCCATCGACACACATCTTAAGTCACTCTCAAGCTTCCACTCTAGACTTTGTTTTCCTTCAGGAAAGAATTATTGGAAGTAACTATGTTTCGCTCAGGTGTCTCTCGGCATAGCTCAGCTCGACGTCAGTTTCCTCAAATCTGCCTTTTGATATTAGTTTTCGTGCTTCGCTTATGTGCTTCAAGGCACAACCTTTTGGGTCATTTTCGAAATCACATTTCGACTCTTCCTTGCACATACCTATCACCAATACACTGGTTATAATATTATAATTAAGACTGTAATATTATAGCAGTATTTAACTTTTCTTGTGGACAGACGGACGTGGAAGATTGTGGTCTTCGGATCCTTGTCTTAGTATGCTCCCTTTAGGTCGGAGAATTTACTGACTATCCACTGTTTGATTTCATCTCTTGTGCGTCGAAAGGCTGCAGTCTTTTCATCATCGCTTCCGTCCACTTCGGAAGGATCATCGAATCCATGGTGGAGATAGTGTTTTGCTCCAGGTATTGACGTGTTGATTATGTCTGGTCTGCCCATGACTATCGGTGAAGAACACAATGAACACGTTAACTTGGCGCTGCTCCGGCACACGGACACAACCAGATCAATTTCTTTGGTCCGAAACTCTTCAATGCTCTTGGAAACCTGCTTGGAAATATCTATCCCAATCTCGGCCATAACCTTAATGGAAAAAGGATTGACTTGAGTCGGGTTTGACCCTGCGCTGAAGACTTCATACTTTTCACCATAGAAATGCCTGAGCACCCCTTCAGCCATTTGCGATCTAGCTGAATTGTGTTCGCATAAGAAAAGGACTTTCATCTTGTTCATATACATACACTTTTCCTCGCTGTCTCTTCGTAGCCTGTTTCCACGATGATAGACCTTATTTGGGCGCTCTCTGCTGTTGACTCTGCTCTTCTTGAGATATTGCGTCTTGAAGTTCTTTCTCTTCAAAACTTGCTGAAAGCTTAATCTTCCCGTTAATAACGATTCCCATATCTTGAATTCCGTACCTGGAAGCTTCAGATGATTTGTTTGACTTCATTTGGACTTCTGTCTTGTCTTTGAATCTTGATGTTACGCGTCCGATTTTTTCCATGAAGGGTGCGAAGCTGCATACGCAAGAACCTAAAGGGACAAAGACTTCGATTTTCACTCTGGTTTTCGTCGTTTTCACCAGCCTCCTAAGCCATATATGATTAGTGCTATGCCTATGGCAATAAAAGCGAATCCAAAAATCTTGTTGAGCCATTCGCCTACGTTGGCGATCTTATCACTTGCTACTCTGCGTGCAGTAGCCACAAGTGTACTCAGGAAAACGACTGGCAAAGCATGGCCTAGACCAAACATGAGGAGCAATAAGCCTCCGTGAAAAGGCGATGGAGCAGTGAATAACGTTAGCAGTATAGCTGGTAAGACTAATGACAGAGTGCATGGACCTAGAGCGATGGAAATAATTAGGCCGAACAAAAATGAGCCTATTACATAGTTGTACGCAGAAAACCGTGCCAACGCATCTAGCTTCACAGCATTTAGTCGCTCGTTAAGGGAACTACTGGCAGCAAGTCGCAGTTTTCCAAGCAAACCTACGTTATTGATTCCAAAAAGAATGAGGAGAAGACCTGAGATGCTGAAGAAAATTCTCGAGTTGATTATACTTGTGGGAACAAGAGAAGATATCGCATAGCCCAAGACGAAGAAGACTAGGCACATTGCTACGGCAAAGCTGCAGCCGATAGCAAGCCCCTTTCGCACGCTTTTGCTGACACCTACTGAATAAGTGAGGTAGACTGTCATTAGGGAGATTGAGCATGGCGAGAGAAATGTCGTGACTCCATAAAGGAACATTCCCAGCAATTGGTCAAGCATGCAGATCATGTTCCTAGAAGAGGATCAATTCCACCTATGATTTCAGACGTTGAGGCTTCTCCAAAGTACTCGGAAATACTGTAGGTTTTGTCTATGAGCACTATTGTGCCATCGCCGCGGACTCCATATTTCTTGGCGATGTCCACGGTTCCATCTGCGTAGTCGTTTCCAAACAACCAAGAGATCCCGTAGCTTGAACGGATTTGCTCAAGGTTGCTTGTAGGACAGCTCGCAACGGCAACCGTAATGAATGTGATGGGCGCATTTTTGCAGTAGATGCTGCAAACAGCTCTCATTTGGGTAAGCTGATTGATATTCACTTCGTTAATCTGACCGTGGCAGCCAACTGCCATGATGTGTATCAAGATTACTCTGCCGCCGAAGTTGTGAAGTGAAAACTGGGTTCCATTGACGTCGCTCAAAGTAAATTCATAGATCGATTGTAGAGGATTTGAAGGGTCAATTGTCGGCGGCGCTGTTGAGGGTTGAGTGTACTGCCATGCACCAAATGCCCCGAAGACTAGTAGAACAAGACAGAGTGCACCAAGCACCTTGCCTTTCGGCCACTTCCGAGGCTTCTTCTGGACGTCTCTTTCTCTTTGTGTTTCGTACGCATTTTGGGCTCTCTGTTGCTCTATCTGTTCTTCGCGTTGTCTTTCCTTCCAGCTCTTTTCCTGCTTCTTTCTTTTCGGCAATGGTCTCACGTGCTTTCTCTACATCCGGATGCTGTGATTACAACATCCAATAACAATATTTAAATATTGCTATTTCTCTCCATACCTCAACACATAGGATGAACTGAAAATGCCTGACTCCAAAGATTCAAAGGCCGTTTGGCACGGAGTTCCAAAAGAAGAGATTGAATGGCATCCAACGGTTGAACATGAATTGTGCATAGGCTGCGGGCTGTGCGTTTTGGGTTGCGCCGCCGGCGTTTATGCATTTGACTTCGACAAAAACAGGCCGGTAGTGATTGCACCTTTAAACTGCAAGGTAGGGTGCGTTACTTGTGCAAATACTTGCCCCGTGCACGCGATAAGTTTCCCACCACTCTCACGCATCCACAAGATCATCAAGAAAAAGAACGTTCTAACCACAAGTAAGAAAGAGCTTGAAGATAACGCCGACCGAGTGAGGTACAGGAAGTAGGCTTATCTCATGACGCCAACAGCAAATTTGCAGCTTTCTGTTTCGCTCAAGGAGATACTTGGCCTTAAGTGGTCTCCAGTTGCGGTCAAACTGGTTAAACCTGATGAATCCACTAATGACATCCCTCCAAAGTCTCCTAAGAGGCTGCGATACTGTCAACTTCTGATGGAAGCAAAAAGGGGAAAAAGTGCAACTCTAACAAGCGAAAACATTGCTTGTCCTGCTGCCGCAGCAGCTTTGGGGCTTATGCCTCTTCCTGAGAAGATCAGCAGCGGGAAGATGCTTAAAACACTCGGCTTGTTTGAGTCTGAAGAAGCTGCAGCAAAGACGATAGCACAAATGTCAAGAATGAAACTAGGAGAAGTCAAAGCAATCGCTGCTTCTCCACTCGAAAATGCGGCATTCAAACCAGACGTGGTCATAATTGAGGATAAACCTGAAAAGATAATGTGGATAAATCTAGCTGCAATTCATGAAACCGGAGGGCGTCTTTTTTTCAGCTCTGCCGTTTTCCAAGCTTGCTGTGTAGATGTAACAGTCATTCCTTATCTCACCAAGAATGTCAACGTTAGCCTAGGCTGTTATGGTTGCAGAGATGCCACTGACATCGCCGACGACGAATGTCTTGTTGGAATACCAATGGAAAGAATGGACGACATAATCACATCGCTCAAAGCTCTAACCCAGAAAGCAATGCCCGAAGCCCGAAACAAAGGAGTCTTCACCCAGTTCGTCAAGGCTCAATAGACACAACCTACGCACAAAAGAAGGGGTGAGCATGGAAAAAGTCAAGGTAAAACTCGAAATCTATGAGGACGACCCGTTTGGGAGCACTTGCTGCGGTCCTGGTCCCAGAGCCACTTCTCTCGAGGCAGTTGAAAAGCTGCGGAGAATGTTGGAAGAACGGAGCGAAATAGTGAAGAAGCTTTCAGAGGAACATAGAGATGACGTTACTGTAACGAGAGATTTCATAAACCAGAAACGATCGGATTACCCAGAGTATGTGATGAAGTTGATGTTGGACAGCAAACAGACGCCTTACGTGTTTATCGACGGAGAGCTTGTGATAGTCGGCAAATTTCCATCATACGCAGAATTCACAACGCTGCTGAAAGCACGTTTGAGAAACGAGCAAAAACAAGACCAATAGGCAAGTCTTGATGGATAAAGTCATCAGAGTCAAAAGCTGGCAAGAATTCAAAAGCTTAGCGATCAATCTCAAACCTGAGTCCGTGGTTTACAACATAGAGCAGAACGGTCTTTCTACCGAAAGAGAGCTAACGTGTTTGAGGTTGATTATGCCTACTCAAGAAGTATACTACATTTTTCTGGACTTCCCAAGAGAGGATAGACTGCGGGAAACGGGTATTCCGATACGAAAGGATGGAAAAGGGAACAGATGCCTAGAGGACAAAGAGGTAAAGGATTTTCTGAAAACCCAAATAGAAAGAAAGGACTTGACTATCTGTTCATACTGGACAATCTAGCAGCCACTACTTCAGAAGATGGCATGCGCTACGCTTCTAGGGAAAATGCGCGTGCTAATTCGTTTCCCTAATCCCACAACTATTAGCGCAGAGGGCCAGCCAAACCTTGAATAAGTATCCATGGCCTTCTCGAGGATACGCCCTTTCATAACCATTTTTCCTATCTTCATGCCACTTTCATGAGTTGAATCGTTGATGCAAAATTCTTCGCCATCATACCCTCTTATTACGATCCAATGGGGCAGATGAGGTGGATCTTTTGCTCCTCTTGCTTTAGAAGTGTAGTAAGAATCTACTAACGCAATTACGGGGCTGTGATTAGACAACGCCTTTCTGATATCGAGCATTGTCGGGTTTCTATCAAGAATAGCTGAGGAGATATGCCTTTTCAGTATTTTATTGTGTTTTTCGAAGAAATCGAGAAAAAGCTTTCTTTCCGAAGGGTCTGTCTGGCAACATTCGAGCAGTATTTTGCCTTCGCCACTAGCCCCCTGACTCATTAGCAGTTTCGTTTCAAAACCCTTCTTGATGAAGAACGCTGCAATTCGATACGGCGACGAGAATTTGAAAGGTAAGGCAACTATTTCTGTCCAGACTGAGAATTCATTTCGTTTGGAAAGTTGTACATTTCTATCGAAGTATTTCCACACCATAAGAGTTGCGCATGCGCCGCACGTGAAATCCGCTGTCTGTTTATAGAGTGGAACTCTTAGTCGCATGTGGTTCTTCTCCTACTCATAATCAATGAGAAGTCTCGCAGGTGTCTGCATATTCCATCTCGACTGACGAGCCGTCGACCAAGCACGATTCCAGCTTAATCTGATTGGTACTCTCCCTCAATATGCGCTAATGCCTTTTTTCGCGGGAAGTATTTTCTGGTTCGCAACCCAAGCCAAACAAGCGAAAGCATGAGCGGCACTTCCATCAACGGACCGATTACTGTTGCCAGCGCCGCCTGAGAGCCAATTCCATAAAGTGTTGTAGCTACAGCGATTGCCACTTCGAAGTGGCTGCTGCTACCTATGAGCGTGGTGTCGATGGCTGTTTCGTACTTCCAACCAAGGAAGTAACCGAGAAGATAGGTCCACGTTATCATGGTGGCATAATGCAGCAGGTTTGGAAGGGCAAGATAGCCTACCAGCAAAGGATTATTTAGGATAATTTCGCCCTCAAATGAAAATAGAACTATAAGGGTTGTCAGTAATGCAATAATGGATATTTTCCCGAGGCTTGGGATATACGTATTGTTAAACCAGCCTTCGCCTTTTTTCTCCAGTATTACTTTGCGGGAAATTGCTCCTGCCGCAACTGGCAACGCTATGAAAATCAGAACGCTGGTGGCAATTAAATCCCATGGGACTGGAATGCTGCTGACGCCCAGGTAAAGAGCCGCAAGGGGAGCGTAAAGCACAAGCATGAGCAAAGCGTTGACGGCAGTGTTGATTAAGCCTTGTGCCATGTCGCCTTTTGCCA
>Ga0315279_10003988_pt1 | contig 20049 bp, 20 predicted proteins | sample YL17G06_20_MG_FD_203694 | JGI IMG/M metagenome (GOLD analysis project Ga0315279, IMG submission 203694) | Sediment microbial communities from Yellowstone Lake, YNP, Wyoming, USA - YL17G06_20 | ecosystem: Environmental > Aquatic > Freshwater > Lake > Sediment | place: USA: Wyoming | collected... | reverse complement strand
CTGTTGGGCCCGTTGTCGCTGAAGTAAATGACGATGGTGTCGCCGGCCAGCTTCAGCTCGTCAACCTTGGCCAGCACCCGGCCTACGTTCCAGTCGATGTTCTCGCACATGGCCAGCGCCGCCCTGGTCATCGGGATCTCTTCGAGCTTCGGATCGCGGGCCCGCATCTTCGGCTCCAGGTTCGCGAACCTCTCGAAAAAGCGGTCCGGAACCTCCATCGGCGAATGCGGCGTGTTGAACGGCAGGTAGCAGAAGAACTGCCGGTCTTTGTTTTGGGTGATGAAATCGAGCGCGTGGTTGGTCAGATCGTCGGTGATGTAGCCTTTGCCCCGGACCAGCTTCCCGTTGTGGTCCAGCTCGGGGTCGAAGTACAGCCCCCAGTGGCCGGAGGTGAAGCCGTAATATTCTTCGAAGCCGCGCGCGTTCGGATGGTAAGGGAATTGGGAGCCGTTGTGCCACTTGCCGAAGGCGCCGGTGGCATAGCCGGCAGTTTTGAAGCTCTCGGCAATGGTTCTCTCGTCCAGGTTGAGGCGCTCGGCGCCAGTGCTGACTCCGCGCACGCCGCCGCGCCCATGATAGCGCCCGGTGAGGAACTCGGCCCGCGTGGGGGCGCACACCGCGCAGACATAGAAACGCTCGAACAGCGCGCCGTCGCGCGCCAGTGAGTCGATGTGCGGCGTCGAAAGGTTGGTATTGCCGTGGATGCTCAGGTCGCCCCAGCCCTGATCATCGGCCAGGATGACCACGAAGTTGGGCCGCTTGCTCGCGGCAGCCCGCTCGGCCGCAGACAGGCTGTTGAAGGCCCCCAGCATACCCGTGAGGCCAAAGCCGGCCGTAGCCGCCAAAAGCTGCCGCCGCGACACCGGGCCTGATTGGAACTGCCAACGATTCTCGGAAGAATGCGATATAGGCATGGCGTGGTCCCTTTCTGCGTCTGGAAGTGTACCACGCCATTCAAGGGCCAAGGTCCCGGGCAATCACAAAAGCCGGCGGTACATATATCGGGCGATCACACTTGCAGCTTCCAGGGGCTGCGGTACTGGACTTTCAGATACGGTTTGACGGCGTCCTGCGCCACCGTCCAGTTCTTCTCATCCCAATCCAGCCACGACTTGTAGCGCATCGACAGGTTGGCGAGCAAGCAGACCGTCGAGGAGCGGACACACGTCTCGATGTCGCTGATCGGTTTTTCGCGGCTCTTGATGCAGGCGATGAAATTCTTCCAGTGGGGCACGTTCATTTCGCCCATCGCCGGGTCTTTTTCCCAGGTCGAGGGGGCCAGACTGGATTTCTCGTTGGGGATCACCCAACAGCCGCGCCGAAGGACGATGATGGTGCCTTCAGTTCCATGGATGGAAGTGCCGGAACCATGCGGCCCGAACATCGGCATCGGGTTGCAAGTGCGGCTCTCGTAACTGGCGAGGAAATTCGGGTAGCGGAAAGTGGCCAGCAAGGTATCGGGAGTGTCGCGATTGTCCTCCACGTAGAACTTGCTGCCATTGGCAGAGACGGCGAGGGGCATCACGTCGCCGAAACACTGGTGCAGCGGATCGATCAAGTGCACGCCCCAGTCGGTCATGGCCCCACCGGCATAGTCCCAGAAATATCGGAACGTGGGAAATCCTGCCGACCTAACACCCCAGCGGTTGGCATTAAATGGCACCTTGGGCGCGGGGCCGAGCCACATGTCCCAATCCAGACCCGCGGGCGGGTCGCTGTCGGGCGGATCGCCGAAGCCTTTCTTGCTGGTCCGTCCGCTCTGAAAGGCATGGCAGAAGGTGATTTCACCGATGGCGCCGCTCTTGACGATCTCCGCGGCTTTCTGGAAATAGCCGCCGGAGCGCTGCATGGTGCCGGCCTGGACCACGCGGTTGTACTTGCGGGCCGCCTGCACCATCTTCAGCCCTTCTTCGACGCCTTTGCTGGCGGGCTTTTCGACGAACACGTCCTTGCCCGCTTTACAGGCTTCCACGGTCATGTAGGCGTGCCAGTGGTCGGGCGTGGAGATGCAGACGGCATCGATCGACTTGTCGGCGATGATCTCGCGGAAGTCCTTGACCGCTTTCACCTGGACGTCGCGCTTGCGCGCCGCTTCCACGGCGCGTTCCAGGTGCGGCTGGTACACGTCGCAGACCGCGACGGGCTGCGCCTCCGGCACCTTGATCGCGTGCCCGAGGTTGCCGGAGCCCATGGCTCCCAGCCCGATGAAGCCGACGGCCACGCGGTCGTTGGCGCCTCTGATTTTGCCGGTGAACAGCGAGGCGGTGAGTGCCGCGCCTGCGCCCTTCAAAACATCTCTTCGCAAGATTCCATCGTTTGGATACATAGCGTTCCTCCTAAAGGCCGCCATGACATGCGTTTCTCTCACAAAACAAACTTAATCGAAAAGTCGAAGTAGCGGGCGCTGCCGCCTCCGCCACCCCGCCGGTGTTGGAGACCCGCTTCTGCCACAGCTCCGGCTCGAGGCCCAGGTGGATTTCGCCCGCCTGCAACCCAAACGTAAAAATCGTCAGCCAAAAGAGAATCTCAACGCAGAGACGCAAGCCTGCCCCGGCGTGCCGGGGAGGGCGCAGAGACTCGCAAAGAAGCTCTCTGCGTATTCTCGGCGTACTCTGCGTCTCTGCGTTGAATTCCAGTTCCTGACTTTGTGGTGAATCCATGGCGGCCTCTCAATATACATCTAACCGGCTTTTCTTCGACCGCCTGTTTGCCCACCGCGACTGCTGCTATTCTTGTCCTCGTGCCGGTAAGCGTCGAAGTGATCTTCAACCCCAACTGGTGGTTCCGGAACTACGGGATTTCGTTTGACCAGCCGTTCTATTTCGACCGCAAGGCCAGGATCGAGAACGACCTGGCCATGCGCCGGGCGCTTTACGAGCGCTTTGGAATTGGCGAGCCGAATCCCGGCCCGCGGCCCGTGGTAGGCTCCGAGCACGTAGCCGGCGGCTTTGTGGTGCCCGCGCTGCTGGGCGTCGAAATCCGCTTCAGCGAGCACGATGCACCGTGGCCGGTGCCCGCCGATCTCAGCCGCGACCAGGCCCTGGCCTTGCGCGTGCCCGACATCGAGCGCACCTGGCCCATGGATCGCCTCATCGCCGACATGGACTGGCTGGAAAGGGAATTCGGCCACGTGGTGGGCGACTTCAACATCGACGGCCTCCTAACCACCGCCTTGCATCTCCGCGGCCAGCAGTTCTTTTTCGATCTGGTCGAAGACCCTGAGCTTGCCGGACACCTTCTTTCGGTGATCAGCCAAACCCAGGCGCGTGTGGCCAGCTATGTGCGGTCGCGGACGGGGACCGCGTCGGTGGCGGTGAATCGCTCGATTCTGCGCGTGGACCCAACCATTTTTGTCCACGCGAACTGCGCCGTCCAGATGATCTCTCCGGCGCTGTACCGAAAGACCTTGCTGCCATACGAATGCCGCCTGGCCAATCAACTGCGCCCTTACGGCATCCACCATTGCGGCGGGAACCTGCACCTCTTCGCTGAAGCCTATGCCGAAACCGGCGCGGGGTTCTATGACGTGGGCTGGGGATCGGACGTGGCCGCCTGCAGCCGGGCGCTGCCCGGCGCTTTTCTGAACCTGCGCCTGAGCCCGGTTCGCATGCTGCAATCGACCGCCGGCGAGATTCGCAGGGACACGGAACAACTGCTGGCCGCCGCCGGGCGAACCGAGCGCGTGGGGGTCTGCTCGATCAACATGGATTACGGGACGCCCGACGGCAATGTTCTGGCCATGATCGACGCCGCGCGCTCCCGTATAATGAAACCGTGAAGCTGGCGCTGGGACAAATCAATCCGACCGTCGGCGACCTGGCGGGAAACGCCGACAAGATGATCGAGTACGCCCGCCGGGCGAAAACAGCGGGCGCCGCGCTCGTTATCTTTCCGGAGCTGGCGCTGTGCGGCTATCCTCCGCGCGACCTGATCGAAAAACCGGCATTTTTGCGCCGCAACGAGGACGAGCTGCAGCGGCTGGCCGGCGCCGGCGGCGAGCTGGGCATCGACATCGTTTGCGGCTACGCGGGGCGGGCCGAGGCGGAAACCGGCCGCGCCGCCGCCAACTATGCCGCGCTGCTGGCCGGCGGCGGCGTCCGCTTCGTGCAGCGCAAAATGCTGCTGCCCAATTACGACGTCTTCGACGAGATGCGGCACTTCGCCCCCGCCGAAAGCCAGTCGGTGGTTCCTTTCTGCGGGCGAAAAATGGCGCTCACCATCTGCGAGGACATCTGGAACGACAAGGGCTTCTGGCACAAGCGCCTCTACCGCCGCGACCCGGTCGAAGAGCTGATGGCGCAGGGCGCCGACCTCATCATTAATATCTCCTCGTCGCCGTACTGGGTGGGCAAGCCGATGCTGCGCCAGCGCATGCTGGAGGCGCTGGCCCGGCGCCACCGCATCCCGGTGGTTCTGGTGAACCAGGTGGGCGGCAACGACGGCCTGGTGTTCGACGGGTCCAGCGCCGTGGTCGATGCCGAGGGAACGGTCCGCGCCCGCGCCCTTTCCTTCGACGAAGACCTGGTCTTCTACGACACCACCACCGCCGAAGGGGATATGCACCCGTGGTTCGCCGAGGAAAACGAGGCCGTCTATCGCGCCTTGCTGCTCGGCACCCGCGATTACGTGCGCAAGTGCGGCTTCCGCAAGGCGCTGGTCGGCTTGAGCGGGGGGATTGATTCCTCGCTGGTGGCCTGCATCGCCGCCGGCGCCCTGGGCGCGGAGAACGTCACCGGCGTGGGCATGCCCGGGCCGTACTCCTCGCCCGCCAGCCTGGAGGACGCGCGGGCGCTGGCCGCAGCCCTGGGCATCCGCTTCGAAGTCGTCGAGATCACCGCCACCTGGCGCGCCTATCTGGACGGTCTCCGGCCGGTGTTCGAAGGACTGCCCGCCGACGTCACCGAGGAAAACATCCAGGCGCGCATCCGCGGCAACATCCTGATGGCGCTGTCGAACAAGTTTGGCGCGCTGGTGCTGAGCACCGGGAACAAGAGCGAGCTGGCGGTGGGCTACTCGACGCTATATGGCGACATGGCCGGCGGCCTGGCGGTCATCGCCGACATCCCCAAAACGCTGGTCTACGACCTGTCGCGCATCGCCAACCGGCCCGGCTACTGCCCCGGCGCAATCCCTGAGCGGGTGTTCGCCAAGCCGCCTTCGGCCGAATTGCGCCCCGATCAAAAAGACACCGACTCCCTGCCCCCCTACGACGTGCTGGACGGCATCCTGAAGGGCTATGTCGAGGATTTCCAGTCGCCCGCCGAAATCGCCGAAAGCCAAAACCTGCCATTGGAGCTGGTGCGGGAGATCTGCAGTCGGGTGGATCGCAACGAGTATAAGAGACAGCAGGCGTCGCCGGGCTTGAAAGTCACGTCGAAGGCCTTTGGCATTGGCCGCCGCTTCCCCATCGCCCAGCGGTTCTTCGAGTAGTGCTAAGTGCTGAGTGCTGGGTGCTGAGTGGGTAGCGCCGCGCGTCGATGGATGCGACCGCAAGTCAGCACTTAGCACTCAGCACTTGTCATTGCTACTCGTCTGGCGGCGGCTGGACGGTGAAGGGCTGCTGGATGGTGAACTCGATCAGCGTCTCGCTGGGCACGCGGACGCGCTCGCCGCGGGTGATAACGTTGGTGGCCGCGCCCGCGCCCCCGCCGACCCCGGCGCCGATAGCCGCGCCCCGGCCGCCGCCCGCGATGCCGCCGATTACGGCACCCACCGCCGCGCCGCCGGCTGTCTTGGCGGCCGTGTTGCCGCCGCGCCCTTTGCCCGCCACTTCATACGTGCCGGTCATGATCGGCTGCGGCTGATTGTTCAGCACCATGTCGGTCAGCTCCAGCTTCAGTTCCGAGCGGCCGGCCAGGCGGCCCGCTTCCCGGGCCTCCGACAGCCGCCCGTACACATCGGTCCCCTTCGGCGCCACGATCCGCCCCTCAACCACCAGGTTTTCCTGGAGGCTGGCTCGGAAACGCTCGCCGACGCGGTTCTTGTCGGAATCGACGCCATCAATCATGCGCACCAGCAGGCGCGTGCCCGCCGGCACCGTGATGCGGTCGGTGGAAGTGGATAGGTTCGGAGCGTGCAGCGTTGTGGGCGGTCGAGCTTCGAGCGAACGCCGCGGGGGCGCCGAAGCAGCCGCGGCAGCCGGTGCTCCAAAGGTGATGGAGGAAACCTGGCTGACGGGGTAGTCGGCGGGCTCGCCCTGCCCGTCTACCTGAAAGCTGATGTTGTTCCGCGTGCCGCCCATGTATCGGCCGTGCAACACCTGGCCGTCCTTCAGCCTCAGCGTATCGGCCTGCAACGAGCCCAGCAGCAGGCCAACGGCGGCCAGCGCCAACACTAAACGTGGAAAACGTGCCATGGAGTGACTCCCTCCCTTGAGCGCGAAAACCCGGCTGACTTCTATTATTATACCTCGCGGTGCAGCCGAGCCGCGACCGTCAGGGAGCGGCCACCGGCCAAACGGTACGCGGACGCTCGCTTAGAAAATCATTCGCGACCGATGTGGCGGCGACCTTCAGGTTGCCATCTCAAGCGGTCGCGGATGCAGATGGCGGTCCCGCCAAGCGGGACCGCCGCTACAGGTTTTCTCGCGGTTCGGCTACCGCCACCAGGAGGCATCCATGACCGATGAATTCGATCGCCGCGTATTCGTGCCGTCCTCACTGAGGCCCACGAACGCCTGCATCGCAGGCTGAAGCGCGGCCCGTAACGTTTTTACCCCGTCACCTGCTAAAACAGGTCAAAAACAGGTGAAGGAGCCCAATCTATCTGAAATTGCCTCCTTCTACACTATATTTCAGTATAGCATAGCTGTCAAGTTTGGAAACGTTTCCACGGCCTGCGCCCGTTGAAAACAAAGCAAATAAAGTCCGGACAGCGGATTCAGTGGCACAGGCATCCTTGCCTGTGACCGCCCCCAACCGCCACCGGCCCCGGCGAAGCCGTGGCAGCGGCCGGGGTCGCCGCGGCGACTGCCCGCCCGTGTCCCTCGCATAACCCGGGCAGCCGGACCCCGGCGGGTGCCCGGACACCGGCGTTTGTCGATCTCGCGGAACAGTTTGCAGGCGTCGTGCGCGCCCTGCTCCCAGCGTTCCCGAAGATACGCCCGATAGGGATCGATCTTTTGCGGGCGTGGCGCCCGCTGGTACAGTTGCGGTGCCTGCTGCACGTGCTTGCGTATCGTCTTGCGATCCAGCCCCGTCTGCCGCGCCACCTCGCTCACGCTCACCCCGGCCTGGTACAGACTCCGCAGGTCCATCCATTCCTCCAGTTTGAGCATTGGCCCCTCCTCAGGCCGATGGTAGGTACCCTGGCCGCCCCGAGGGCGGCCGGGGTATTTACTCCTCTCGCACCTGGGGAATTCTCATTCGGCAATTTTGGGGAATTTTATCTTGGCGTTGACAACGGCAACCGCACTCCGTCCAGAGCGGACGGCCAAGGATCCCTGGCCAGCATTGCGGACCAAGCGCGGTTCAATCTTCGGGGAGGTGGTGGCGACCACACCAGCGGCGAATCGCCACCAGCCGTAATGCACGAACCGATCAGCTAATTCCCAACCATGCCGAACGGCAATGGGACCGTGGCGTCCCTTTCGGTCCGGTGTGACGGTTACCTGCGGAGGCGCCGCCGTCAGAGCCGCCGCCCCCATGGCCGTTCCCGTGCTTTTTCCCAGTGCCTTTGCGTTCTCCGCGGCCGCCCACTCCGGCTTCTCCAGAGCCGGATGCACCGGTGCCACCGCGAGAACCGCCGCCTCCGGCGCGGGTGTGTGGGCCACCGGCTCCACCGATACCGCCAACCCCCAGTGCTGCCGTCTGTGCCTTGTTTGCTGCATCCGAATTGGTCGCCATGCCTGTCATCGAAGTTTCCTCCTTGGGGCATTGTAGGAAGACACGGGTGGTCTGATCCTACAGCATCTGACATCGTGCCTTCGTGCGGTTGTTGTTGGGCGATCGACCGGGCGGCGACGGGCGGCGCGGACTTCTTGGATTCACCAGGGAGATCCAACAAGACCTCGTATCGGCACGTCCCCTCGTCGGACTTCCATTCGACCTTGGAGTGGCCTATCTTCAACAGATTCAACAGGAAATTCAGTTGAAGGAGACCCTTTGGTTCCGGGTCCTGCCGCGCATGTGCAGCAAGTTCGATTTTCAGCCCAGTTTTATCGAGGCAAGCGCTCCAGTTCGCCGTGCACTCCTCGTTTTTGTCGCGACAGTAGTTCCTAATGGCTTCCGCAACCAATAAGAAGCAGAAACAATGCTGCTCGGGGGTGAGCCGATCAAGGTCAAAGCCGGTGGGTTCTGGCTCGCGGAAAATGATTCGCGCACCGTATGGTCGCGCTACAACTTGGTAAATTTGGCCGGCAATACAGCGAATGGCTGCAAGGAGATCGCCTGCCCCGAGCGCACGGAGAGGCTCAAGGAAGACGTGCTGGGGTCTTTGACTACGCCGGGCCTGACGCCAGCTCGCGATTTATGCTGGTCGCCAATGTTGCCTTCCCGCGACAGTCACAGGGGCGGCGCCCGGTTCTCGGTTTTCGGAGCTCAATAGCCCAGCCCACCGATGCCTCTGTCTACGCTTCACCTGCTACCTCGCGGCAACCGACGCAAGACTCGAGGTCAGCATGGAGTCGCTTCTCCTTTCCTGTAGGGCTCCTTCATCCCCTACAACATGCCGGTTGATCCCGGCGCACGGCCGTCCCCATTTTCCCCCTGCCGGTCGTGCAAATACATCACAAATACCCCTTGACGCGCGGGCTGAGTGCGAGTCCAATTGCACTGTTACCGTCGCCTCTGCAGGGATTTCTTGGGGGTAAGGCGGGCTTAGGGTTGTGAACAGCTTCACCACAAGTCGTGGGTCGCGGTCCCGATTCCTTAACATGAAACACCTGAGAGTCGCTCTGGCAGGCGGACTCCTTGTGCTGGCTGCTAGTCCTGCCGTTGCAGCCCAGCTACCGTTCCGCCCGGCATTGGAGGCAGAAATCAAGCAGCGCGGAGAGGATGATGCCAAGCGCTCCCAACCCCAGGCGACCCCGGAAAGCCTCAAAATTCTTTTTGGGGAAGAGGCCAAGCAGGCTGGCCTGTCCATGCGGGAGGTTGATCGCATTTATACTGATGCCTACAAAGCCGCCAAGGCAAAAGAGCCTTGGTGGCAGACGCTTAAACCGCAACTTGGCTGGGCGGTCGCTATCCTGCTCGGCATTTTGTTATTTCTCCGGGACTTCCTCCGAGACTGCGTGTCCGACCTGTTCAAGCGCTTCCGGGGACTCCTCTATTCCCGCCTCGCCGGCAGCCGCCGGTTCCGCAAGGCCGCTCTCAGGCACTACCGGCGTGCGATCGTCAAGAAATACGAGCAACTAAAAGTCCCCTTCCGGCCTGACCGCCCGCTGGAGATGCGTCGCATCTATGTGCCGCTTAAGGCCAAGACCGGCACGAAGGCGGAGCAGATTGACACCTTCCGGACAATCTTACAGCACCGGCGGCTCATGATCGTTGGGGCACCGGGCGCGGGAAAGTCCATGTTGATGCGGCACCTGGCTTTAGGCTTCGCCGATGCCGGGCTAATCGACCCCGCCACAGTTGTTCCGGTACTGCTCGAACTCAATCGCGTAAATGAAAGCCAGTTGGGCATTCGCGACCATTTAGTTGAAACGTTTCGCCTGAACGAATTCCCCCATGCCGAGGAGTTCGTTGACCTGAGCCTCAGCCAGGGCAACCTCACGTTGTTATTCGATGGCCTTGACGAGGTCAGTTCGCAGAAGCGCGCCGCCGTAGTGAAGCAAATCCAGGACTTCCTTGATGAGTTCGACAAAGTTCCCACGATCATCACCTGCCGGACTGCAGTTTACCATCAGGAATTCACGGCGACCGTCGAAGCCACGCTCGAAATAGATGATTTCAGCGACGATCAAATCTACCGGTTTCTCGAATCCTGGCAACCGGAGATGCCCGAGGGCAAGTCCGTTGAGCAACTCATCCAGACTCTGCGGGACCGCCCCCGCATCATGGCCTTGGCTAGAAATCCCCTTCTGCTCACCATCATCGCCTACCTGTACTGCGACACAGAGTTCATCCTGCCCCACTCGCGCACAGAGTTCTACGACCAAGCCACGGGCTGGTTGCTCCAGCAGTGGAAACAGGAACGAAACCGGTTCAAGCTGGCCCAAAAACGCCTTGTCCTGCAGAGTTTGGCTCTCCTGAATCAGGATCGTGGGGCCACCAGCAGCGGTGACCGGAAGAGCATTGAGTTTCAGGCGGTCCTGTCCGAGGTGCGGAAGCTGCTGCCGGCTTTGAATCTCGAGGACAAGGACGCCCAAGCGCTGGTTGACGAAATCGTCGAACGCAGCGGCCTTCTTCTGGCGATTGATGGCGGAGAGCGCTATCAGTTCGCGCATTTGACCCTGCAGGAGTTCTTTGCCGCCTGCGAATTGCGTGCTAGAGCTGACGACCTGCGGTGTCGCTTTCTCAAGGATCCAACGACGTGGCGCGAAACCGTGAAACTATGGTGCGGTCTTGAAACCGACAGCACGTACCTGGTGAAGGCGATATTCCAATGCGACCCCGTCATTGCACTGGAATGTCTCGCCGATGCACAGAAGATGGATGCCACGCTCGCCGAAGACATCCTCGCGGGACTCAAGCCTAGACTCGCTGAATCGGGCGAGACCGGCGATGCCATTCGCCGGGGCTTTGCTGCCGTCGCATCCGACCTCCGCCCCCGGGGCAGGAAGGTCTTTGATTACCTGGCTGAGTTGCTGCAAACCGCTGATACGCTAGCCGCGAGGCAGTCTGCTGCCGAAGCTCTCTCCTACACCAACTTGCCCAGGGCCGTTCAAGTGCTCGGCAGCAGAATGGATGGTGCGCCCGAAATCCGGCATGCGCTTGTCCGCATGGGTGATCTTTCGGTCCCAAATCTGGCTCAGGCGGCGGCAGCCGGGGCGGTCGAAGCGGTGGATGACTTGCGCCAGATCGGCACCCCGCGCGCTGCCATGGCAATGGTTCCTTTGCTATGGAGCCGGCACGAAGCGGTTTCCCTCCGGGCCGCTTGGTCTCTTGCAGTGCTGCTGCGTCGGGAGAGCATTGAATCTGCGCTGGCACTGTGTTCGCTTAACAGGGACTGGCACGCCGGGGCTTTTTCCTGGGTATGGAGGCCGTTTGATGAATCGGGCACCTCACCTCTCAGCGTCATCGCGGGGCGCATCACGCAACGGCTTGACGCTGCAGAGTTGGGCGATCTGCCAAACACCGGTGATTTGCTGGACGAGCGGATCGTCATTCCCTTATGCACAAGTACCCTGGCACGAAGCTTCAAGGCCCACGAGTTCTTCAAGCTTCCCGATGAAACCGCGCGTCAGTTCCATTCCATTATGGGCATGGCGTATTCTGCTGCAGGGGACGAAAAGGAGGATGCCAGATCCCGAAAGATGCAGGAAGCCTTGGAGAAGTGTCTAGCCGCTGTGGAAACCAGCTCCCTTGCTCCTGAGGCCGAGCTGGCCCTCGCTGAGATTTCGGTCAATTCAGTTTGCTCTGATGCTAAATGGAAAAGACTGTTTTCCGCGCTGCGCGCCGATCTCAGATGCCCGCTAATCCTGAGGCTGATCAGAGGACCGCACGCCACCGTCTCGGATTGGGTCGAATTGAATCATCCATTGAAATTTCAGTTCACGGGCAGTCCGCACTTCATCGTCGCTTTGTTGCTCGGAATCGCCCTTTCGCTGCTTGCTGGGTATGAGATCTGGGCGATGCTCAAGGGTTGGAAGTGCTTTCTCACTTTGGGTATGTTCGCTTGGTATTCATTGATCGCCTTCGTAGCACTTTCAGAAGTGTGCGAGGATGACCCTGTCTGGACTTCGGGCCTGCTGTTCGGCCCAATAGCAGCACCGGCTATCGGGCATGACCTGGTCCCAACTGAAAGCCAGCCCGGCCGCATCTTGGTCGGCCTCTTTATGGTTACCTTGGTTTTCGGATGGCCTGGGATGGTTGTGTGGGGCATATTCAAAGGGCTGCTACAATACTTTGGCTGGCCAAGGCTTCTGCTACTATTTGGCGGCGTCTATGGCGTTTTCGTCTACGCAGTCTTGAGAGGGACGGCACTTCACAGGAAGGCACGCAACATCTTCCATGGCGTCCTCGTTAGACGCGCTGGCTTAGGACAGCGTGGTTTGTTTTCCACCCACACGCTCGCGCAGCCGTTGAAGTCATCGCTCTTCCGGATGCTACCGCGCATTGGAGTGCACCTCAAAAACGAGACACGAAGTTAAGGAGCCGAGTACATTGAATGGGAGGAGAGATGGATTTGGCCCGACGTGTCTGCACCCGAGAACTGAAGATTGCGGTGATGCGAGAGATTGACGACGGCCGCACGGTCGTCGAGGTCGCACGCCAACTGGAACTGAGTCCCAAGTCGTTGGAGCGCTGGCGGACGGAATGGCGGGCGCGCAGGGAACTGGCCTTTCCGGGCAGCGGGCGGCGAGGTGTATCGCCGGCGATTACCGGTATCCGTCCGGTAAACCCATCTTGTCCCTTTGAAAATCGCGAGTAATACTCACTGGCGTTGACCACAGGCGCACGGCTCGACGTGTGGGCGCACACATGGGTGGCAACCGGGAGGATGTCGGATGGCGAACAATAACAAGACGGATGCGGAGAAGCATCGTTACTGGCAGAGGACAATCGGCGAAGCGGCGAGAAGTGGAGTGTCGATTCGGGAGTTCTGGCGGCAGCGGCGGCTGAGAGATGACAAACGCGGTTCCCACCCTTTGCCGAAGCCAGGGGGGTTGCCCACCGCCGCCCCGTGCGCAGCCGGTTGCCTACTGCCTTCCGCCTTCCGCTTTCTGCCGCGCGGCCCTGTTGAAGGCCTTGCGGAGAAAGGCGAGTTCGGCGCCCGCAGGCGCCGGCTTGCCGCGGTGGTAAAAGTGGCATTCCAGGCCCAGCTTGTCGCACTTCTCCTTTAACAGCTCGCCGAAACGCGGATGGTGAATCCAGACGCCAAACCTGGTGTCGGCCGGCAGCGGCGTGGGAGTAAGGTCGCCGGCATAGTCGAGAAACAGCGGCGGGTCATCCGGCGAGGCGTGCTCGAGGGGCGAGGCGTCCAAGGCCTGCTTGCGCATCTTCGGCGTCATGTATTCTTCGCGCGTTTTCACGCCGTGAAGAGCGAGCATGGCGCCCAGGTCGGTCGCGCCGAGGTATTTGAGGATGAACTCGGGGTCCATGGAGCTGGGCCCGTTCTTCACCGAGGCGCAGGAGACGCGAGTGGAGATCCTGGCGACCGGGTCGGGGCTGGCGGGGTCGGCCAGATCGTCGTGCAGCGCGATCCATAACGCCATCGTCGCGCCGGCCGAACTGCCGGAGAGCGCCACCCGCGAAGCATCGATGTTCCACTCCTTTGCCTTCCAGCGCACGAACTGCACCACCCGCGCACCGTCCAGCATGGGGGCCGGATAAGTGGCCTGGTAATTCAAGCGGTAGTTGGCGGAGACCACCGAGATGCCGGCCTGGAGGAAGCCGTTGGCGCGCTCCCGGAAGACGCCCTTGTCGCCTCCCCGGAAGCCTCCGCCGTGGAAGAAAATGAACACCGGCGTTGGGCCCTCCGACGCCGCCTTGAAGAAATCCAGGACATGGCGCTCGTGCGGGCCGTAATGGACGTCGGCCAGCGTGGGTTCGGCGGCCTGGCCGGCGGCGGCCAGCAACGAGCAGAACAAGAAAACCACAGGCAGTCTCATGGGCGATGCCTCCTGGGCACGCCGGATTCGGGCATGCCGGGGACGAGCCCCGGCGCTACGTAGTCTCTGCACGACCTTTGTGCCACCCGGTTTACAGCTCCAGTTGCGCAACGTGGAGCTGGCGGGTCCAGCCCTTGGTCTCCAGGGCGTCGAAACAGATGGCGTTGCCGGCGCGGTTCCAGCGCGGGTGCAGATCGCAGCGCAGATCGCCGCTCATGTACTCGCGCATGGGAAAGGAGCCGAGCACTTGCCCTTCCCCGGTTTTCATGTTGTACAGCATCAGGAGCTTTTCTTTCTTTTTGCCGTCGCCGGCGTCGGTGGCGATCCAGTTGCCATCCGGGGAAAACGTGGGATGTCCGCCGCGGAAGAAGGCGTCGCCGAAGCTGCGGTAGTCGTCCTGGCCGTCGGTGAACAAGTAATACTTCTCCTCTCCTTTCTTCATCTGAAAGGTGGCGAGAATGCGACGGTCGTCCAGCCAGTCGTAGTGGGAAATCCTGCCGAAGGGGATCACCTGCCGCAGCTCGGAGCCGTCCACGTTGGCGGTGAACATGGCCGACTCGAGTTGCCTCTTCTCTTCCTCGGGGACGCTCCAGACGCGGGCGAAGAACAGGAACCGCGTATCGTTGCGGTTGAACAGCACGTGGTTGAACCACATGTGGCGGGGCTTGATCTCGGGATGGGCCTGGAGCAGGCGGGCGTAGACCTCGGCAATGGGCACGATTAGGCGGGTCTTGCCGGAGGCCAGGTCCATCAGGAAAATGCCGTCGTTGTCGGGAGCGGGGTTGGCGGGGTTGGGGTCGCGTGCGCCGACGTAGCCAACCACCGGGCGCAGGCGCGCCAGCCGGCCGTAAGTCAGCGAGAGGGCCCAGCGGCCGTTGTGGCTGACGGCGCCGACGGCGCGCGGCAACTCGCGGCGCTGGCCCGACCGCACATCAAGCGCCACGGAAATGATGTCGTCGCCGCGCCGCTCGTTGAACAGGATGCCGGTCTCGGGGCGGGACGGGTCCCAATGGATCATCGCGCCCTGCTGGAAGTTCCAGGCGCGCGTTTCGGCGACCTTATTGAACTTGCCGGTGACCGCATCGACCAACCCAATCGCCGCCGCCTCGTCCGGCCGCGGGAGGTGGTCCTGAAACTCGCTCTCCAGCGAGATCAGGTACTTGCCCGACTGGTTCCACGGCGTGATGCCGTAGTAACCGAAGAAGTGGTGCCGCGGGCCGGAAGTGAGCGCGCGAATGGTGTACCGCACGCCGGCGGCCACAGCGCGCGGCACAGACGCCCCACGCGCCACGCGCGCTGCCGGAAGACACGCGGCCAGCGAGGCCGAGCGGAGAACAGCCCTGCGAGAGAACATCATGGCGATTCACCCCCCGAGGCGGGCCGCGCCGAACTCGGCCCCTAGCGCGGCTTCGAGCGCGTACTATATCCGAAGTGGCGGGCCGTGAGCGGCTATAATGCCAGGGCGGAGGTTCATGATGCCATCAACTACGCGGCGTGATTTCATGCGAGATGCGGCCCTGACGGCCGGCGTCACGGCGGCCGCCCCGGCGATCCGGACGGGATGGGCGGCCAATAGCCCCAACGAGCGGATCAACGTGGCCGTAGTCGGTTTCCATGGCCGCGGCCGCTCCCATTACGAAGCGTATGCGAAGATGTCCAACGTGCGTGTCGCCGCCCTCTGCGACGTGGACGAACGGCTGTTCCCGGCCGCCGTGGCCGCGGTCGAGCGGGTGGCCGGCTACAAGCCGGCAACCGAGCCCGATTTCCGGAAGCTGCTTGACAACAAGGAAATCGACGCGGTCTCCATCGCCGCGCCCGACCATTGGCATGGGCTGATGAGCATCTGGGCCTGCCAGGCCGGCAAGGACGTGTACGTGGAGAAGCCGGTCTCGTTTTCCGTTGTGGAAGGGCGGAAGATGGTGGAAGCGGCGCGCAAGTACAAGCGCGTGGTGCAGGCCGGGCAGAACATGCGCTGCGACCGCAAGGTCCGCGGCGCCATCCGGCTGCTGCACGGCGGCAAACTCGGGAACGTGTACAAGGCCAAGGTGGACATCGTCAAGTACCGGGGCGGCATCGGGCACGCCCAGGATTCGGAAATCCCCAAGGGCGTCCACTGGGACCTGTTCCTGGGGCCGGCTCCCTCCCGGCCATTCAACCTGAACCGCTTCCATTACGGCTGGCACTTCTTCTGGGACACTTCCACGAGCGATTTCGGCAACTCCGGCGTTCACAACGTGGATGTCGCCCGGTGGGGCCTGAACAAGCGCGTGCACCCGGTGAAGGTGCACTGCTCGGGCGGGCTGCACGTCTGGGATTCGGACCAGGAAACGCCGAACACGCAGAACGCCACCTTCGAATACGCAGACGGCACGACCATCGACTTCGAGCTCAGCAACCTGTACGCGCCCGCCAGCGAGGCCTGGAACACGTTCTATGCCACGCGCGGCTACCTGACCTCGGCCGACGGCTGGAAGGCGATGCTGGGCGAGTTCAAGCCGCGGGAGCGCGCGCAGGAGGTTTCCGCCGCCGGCGTCAACGAGCGGGTCACCAACGTCAGCTTCCCCAGGGCTTCGTTCACCCCGGGACCGCCGCTGGAGGCCGGTGAGAAAGAGATCAGCCACTTCGCAAACTTCATCGAATGCATGCGCTCCAGGAAGGTAGAGAACCTTTACTGCGACATCGAGGAAGGCCACATGTCGGCGACGCTCTGCCACATGGCCAACATTTCTTACCGCACGGGCAGGAAGCTTGTCTTCGACCCGAAAACCGAACGGTTCGTGGGCGACGAAGAGGCTAACAAGTATCTGACTCGCGCCTACCGCAAGCCATACCTGCTTCCGGACAAGGTTTGATGAAGCGATGTCCCGGCGGCATCCCGCCGGCAACCGGAACGGCCTTGCAGGGACCTTCTCAGGCAGCAGCGAAGGAAACGGCCATCAGCGATTCGACCGCCCTACCAGGCGAGCGTCTTTAATGCAGGAACCGCCGCGAAGTGCTCATCTCTGGTCGCCAGCGGTAGATCATGCTGCCGTGCCAGCGCCGCGATCCAGATGTCGTTGTCTGGGATGGGGCTGCCAATCTGTACGAGCTCGGCTTTGATCTGACCGTAATGCTCGGTGGTGTGCTGATCCGGAAACAAAACGACAGCCGTCGTCAGGAAGTCACGGATGTATGCGAGCTGTTCCTGTCGCCGCTGGGCCCTTTGCGCGCCAAAGTGAAGTTCGCCGAGCACCACCCAGGGCACGTACACGGGGGTGACCTCGGCAAATCGTGGAGGCAAGACCTTGTCACCGCGAAAGTATGCGACCACGACGTTGGTGTCCACCAGGACACTACCAGCCATGTTCATTGATTTGCTCGCAGCCTTCCTCGATGACCCTTTCCAGCTCGTCGGCTTCTTCCGGCGAGAGACATCCGAACGTGCGGGCGAGGGCCGCTTGCCGCTCTTCCTGGCTGATGCCCTTGAGCCGCTGGATAAAGTCGGCGGCCATTTGCAGCTTGGGCGGCGGCAGCGACTTCAGGTCCTCGACAATAGTTTCCAGAGTGCTCACAGCTACCAGCGTACACCGGCGTCGCCAGGGTTGGCAAGGCAGCGCAGGGGCGGGCGCAGGGTCGGCGACTCCCATACCGCTGCCGTAGCGCCAGCGTCCCACAGGTCGCGCCGCGAGCCACGATAGCCATTGGATGCAAGCGTAGCAGCCCAATTGGCGGGCAATGAGGGAGTGAATCTCTCGATTGAACTCGAGAAGGAGGAGGACGGCCGCTGGATCGCGGAGGCGTTGGAATTGCCCGGCGTCATGACGTACGGGAAGACGCGCGAGGAGGCCATCAGCAACACCGAGAGGCTGGCCATCGAAGTGATTGCTGACCGCATCAAGCACGGCGAACTGCCGCCAACGGCGCTCAACGTCTCGTTTGAGGAACTGGGGCGCAGAATCTTAAGCCGCATCGCCAAGCACACTGGTTTGCGGCCCGAAGACCTGTAGGTCAATGGGCCCAGCTTGGGACCCGGTAGCAGCACCCGCCCGACGGGCGCTTGACCGCCTCGATCTTCTGACCGCCCTTCCGCGTGGCGATCGACGCCGCAAGAGAGGCGGTTATATGAAGCGAACGCGTAACGTAAAGCGAGTCCCGTCGGCGGAGTCGATTGCCCGGCTGGCAGACCAGGGCAAGGACGTGTCGCGGTATTTCACGAATCGCGGCAGGATGATGCCGCCGATCCAGCGCGTGAACGTGCATTTCACCGGGGACATGTTGCAGGAGTTGGATCGGGCCGCCTCGGAGCTGAACGTGAGCCGGCAAGCGGTCATCAAGGTGTTCCTTACCCGGCGCCCTGTCTCTTAAAATCACTTGGCCCGGCCACCACCCTCCCAGGGACGCCTGCCGGCTCCCCTGAGCATCCAGAGGGCTACCAAGTGACTCCACCAGAAGGAGGAGGCCAGGTTCCTAGCATCTGCCTCAGCAAGACGACCTGCCCGACGTGATAGCTGTTGTGCGAGGCGATGGCCTGAAGCATTCCCAACCGGCTATACTTGCCGCGCGTCCCGAGGAGGTCCCCCTCGCGAGACTGACGGTCGAGCTTTATCAGTCCACTTCGGAAACCTCGGACGGCGCGCTGCCATTCCTTCGAACTTGCCGGGCCGGGGCTGCCGGGCCAGCTACCAGACGCATGCTTAGGAATCGGAGGATCCGCCCCGTCAAGCCACTTTACTCCCCAATCCTGCCAGTAGCTCATGTGGTTCAGCAGTTGGAAGATCGAGTGTGGAACGCCCTCGGGTCGGGTGCCCGCGACCTTCCAACTTAGTCCCGCAAAAAAATCCTTTGTTCGCACATGGGAACCCTTTCCCGACAAGGCGTTACCAATTGTGCTGCTGAGTATCTTGCGATTGCTCCTCGTAGGTTCCTCCTTCTGTCTATAGTATCTCAGGTGTCCTTCCCAATGCCCAACGGCCAGCGCGTCAGCCGGCAGCGCGCTTGGACGGTGACGGTACCCGGCGCGTGGCGGCACGATGTCTGACGTCGCCGATGTGCTGGGCACTTCGGAGAACGTGGTGCGGAAGCACTACGCGAAGTGGTCCCCTGCCCGCCAGGAGCGCATTTCAGGAATCACGCGGCGCGTGCTCACCCCAATGCCAGAGGAACCGCAACGAGCACGCGCGATCCAGCGGACCAACCTTCCCGCCAAACCGATCGGGAGTCCACGGCAAGAAACAGGGAAACTCCCGGTTGCATTTGTTCCACGGGCGCCACAGGGAAAATTTTGCCCGTAGCCGAGCCAATCATGCCCCCGAGGAGGGTGCAACGACCCGGGGATGCGCTCCCTCACGGTCGCGCCTCTGTTACGGTCGCGCCTCTGTTACGGTCGCGCCTCTGTTACGGTCGCGCCTCTGTTACGGTCGCGCCTCTGATGGCCGGTGGAAATCCTCGCGGAAGCGCGCCAGGCACTCCTGCCTTGCGCCGGGGAGCAGGTACAGCTTCCCGCGCACGGTTTTCGATTGCCTGGGCTTCAACGGGCCGACCCGGATGCAGGCGTGCATGCAGCTCCAGGGATTGTGGCCCTGCACGGAAAGGTAATCGTCCCAGGCGATGCCGGTCACCCGGCGGCCGTCTTCCGATTCGCGCACGAGCAAGCCGGCGGCGGCATTCACGGCGGATGTGGGCCACTTGTTGGAGAACACAAAGCTGCCGCGGTCGGAGGCGCGGTCGATGGTGGCCCGCAACGTGCCGTTGAAGTGAATCTCGCGGGAGGAGAGCGGTGTCAGGCCGGCAGCCGAAAGGAAGAACGTCTTGCTACGCCCGGGATCGGAGAAATTGTGGTTCAAGGCGGCCGGGTTGGACGGGTCGGTTCCTTCCACCCTTCCGGGGTTCCAGCAGGGAATGATGCCGGCGATTTCCGGCCAGTCGTACGCGGTCAGGTTCGTGACGAGCAGCAGAAGCTCCGCGCCGCCGGGCACGGCCCTGACTGTCAGCCGCAAGGCGGGCGAGCTGATGACGGCGTCAGTGCCCGCCGGGTTCACGCTTTTTTCCAGCTTGAAGGTGCCGTGGGTGTGTTGCCCCGGCTCCATGGCCTCAAACATGTTCCACTCATAGAACCAGAAGTACATGGCTGAGGCCGGCTCATTGGGAAGACGAAGCGCGATTCCCCGCTCCCATTCGAACAGTGCCGGTTTAGGAGCAGGGGCGCCGGCCGGTTCACCTCCGGCAGCGGTCGTGGAGAGCGCCAGGCAGACAGCGGCCAGCAGCAACAACGAGCGCTTACTCAACAGCATTGTTTCGCCTCCTCTTTATGGAGCGCTGGCGTCCCGCCGGCCCCGGGGTTTGAATCGCCGGGGAAC
>Ga0315279_10003987_pt1 | contig 20055 bp, 21 predicted proteins | sample YL17G06_20_MG_FD_203694 | JGI IMG/M metagenome (GOLD analysis project Ga0315279, IMG submission 203694) | Sediment microbial communities from Yellowstone Lake, YNP, Wyoming, USA - YL17G06_20 | ecosystem: Environmental > Aquatic > Freshwater > Lake > Sediment | place: USA: Wyoming | collected... | reverse complement strand
CGAAGCCCGCGGGGAACCGGATCCACGACAACGTGTTCACGGACAACGGACGGCACCTCTACCTGAGCAACGACACGGAGGCGAATCGCCTGTACAGGAACGCGTTCTTCGGGGCGGCCTCCACGCTCGTCATGGACCGTGGCGCGAACACCTGGACCGATTCTGGAAGCGGCAACTACTGGGAGGACTACGCCGGAGCCGACTCGAACGGCGACGGGATCGGCGACATTCCGGTCCTCGTCGTTCCTTCCGGGTCGCAGGACACCGCACCGCTCGTGTCTCGGTCGATCGCCCTGGCGGGCCTCGGCGTTCTCACGCGGCTCGAGAAGGCCGAGCTCAAGCTGCGTGCAGCCAATGGGCAGGAGCTGCCGGTTCCGGCCCTCGTCGCCGACGAGGTTCACGCACGGTTCGTCGGGTTCCGCGGCTTCCCGGCGTCTCTGTTCCCGGGGTTCCCTGGGATCCTGTTCGTCTTCGAGCAGGACGTCGATTCTCGCTTCACCATGGAGACGGTGGTGGTGCCTCTCGACATCGCCTTCTTCGACTCGACCGGCGCGTACGTGGGCGGGGCGACCATGGAGGCCGGGTCGGCGAAGCTCTATACGGCCGGTGCTCCGTTCAGCTACGCACTTGAGCTTCCGAGCGGAACCCTCAAGGCTCAAGGGATCGGCGCAGGGTCGCTTCTCGTCCTTCCTCCAGGGAGCTAGGTCGGTGGCGCCGATCCGCGCCGTCGTCTTCGACCTGGACGGGACACTCGTTCGCTACGCAGGGGTCGAGTTCGAGTCGAGCTGGGGCGCGATCGCGGTTGCGGCTGGAGTGCACGAGCGGTCGGACGAGCTCCTGCGCGAGTACCTGCCGCGTCGCGACGCCTACCCAGAGTGGGTGAGGAAGGACGCCGAGCTCCTCGCGGGGGTGTCGGTCGAGGCCGTGGCGTCGCGGATCTTCCCTCCTCCCTACGCGGCAGGCGTGCGCGAGGCCGTGCGGCGTCTGCGCGGGCGCTACCTCTTGGGGATCCTCTCCTCGGGGGTCGACCTCGTCGCCGAACGGGTCCGGGAGGAACTGGGTCTCGACTTTGCCGTGGCCAATCGCCTGCTCATCGAAGACGGTCGGTTCACGGGGGAGAGCGAGACGCGGGTCGACCTGTGGAGGAAGGACGAGGTCCTGCGGGAGCTCGCCGAAGCGAAGGGTCTCAGCCTCTCCGAGGTCTGCTACGTGGGCGACCACATGAACGACGTGCCGCCGATGCGCGTCGCCGGGCTCGCCATCGCCTTCAACCCCAAGGATGACGAGCTGGCGCGGATCGCGCACCACGTCACGCGTGACTTCTCCGAGATCCCTCTCCTCGTGGAGCGGGGACGCGCTCTGCCCTGAGCCTCGTCCCATACGGATCGGCGTTCGGAGAGGGAGAGGCTAGGTCCCGAAGATCCGGTCACCGGCGTCCCCGAGGCCGGGAAGGATGTAGCCGTGCTCGTTCAGCTGCCGGTCGAGGGCGGCCGCGTAGATGGGGACGGATGGATGCGCGCGGGAGAAGGTCTCCACTCCCTCCGGAGCTGCGACCAGGCAAAGGAACTGGACCTTCCTCCCGCCCCGCTTCTTGATGATGTCCACGGCCGCGACGGCGCTCCCGCCGGTGGCGAGCATCGGGTCGACAAGGATCACCTGCGCCTCGGGAAGCTCCGGCGGGAGCTTGGCGTAGTACTCAACCGGCTGAAGGGTCTTGGGATCGCGGTAGATTCCGATGTGTCCGACCTTGGCCGTGGGGACCAGGTTCAAGACGCCATGCAGCATCCCGGTTCCCGCCCGGAGGATCGGCACGAGGACGACCGGCACATCCAGGATCTTCCCCACGGTTCGCTCAAGCGGGGTTTCCACTTCGACCTCGCGCAGGGCGTAGTTGCGGGTGATCTCGTACACCATGAACGCCGTCAGCTCCTCCAGCAACAGGCGGAAGTTGTGGTTGGGCGTCTCCACGTTTCGCAAGTGCGTCAGTTTGCTCTGGATGAGAGGGTGATCCAGGATGTGCAGATTAGACATCAGTCCTCCCAAGGTCGAAGTCGAAATCCCCGGAAGGTACTCGATCCTGCGTGCTTCGGCAAGCTCGGGACCGTTCTTTTTCATCGACCTAGGGCGGGGCGTCCCTCGCGAAAGAAGAGAACGAGGATCCCGGCGAGGAGGGGAAGGCACGCCACGCCGGCCATGACCGGGACGAGCCCGTACAGGTCGGCGAACCGGCCGATCGGGGCGAGGGCGAGCCCGCCGACTCCCCAGGCGAGGCCCATCACCAGGCCGGAGACGAGGCCGGTCTGGCCGGGGAGACACTCCTGAGCGGCGACGGTCCCCACGGGGTTGGAGAAGAAGACGAACAGGCCCGCGGCGGCAAGGAAGGGGAAGAGGAGGACGCTCGGGCCGTACAGGACAAGGAGGAAGCACGGGGCGGCGAGGACGGCGGCCCCGAAGAGGACGGCCTTGCGGCCGAAGCGGTCGGAGAGGTTCCCTCCGAGGAACTCGCCGAGCGCTCCTCCCACCAAGAAGACGGTGATCCCGGCTCCGCCGGCGAGGGTGGAGCCACCGCGCGCCGTGGTGAGAACGGGACTGGAACGATCCATCAGGGACTTCAACAGACCGGAAACGTTGCCGAAGCAGACGAGGCTCCCAATGAGGATTGCGTCCGTCTCGGCCGGTCTGTCCCAGAAGCTCCGTGATGGCACCCGTGTGTCAGCATAGCAACCGGGGGCCGTCTTTGCCAGGCCTGCAAGCGGGACCCGAATACCATCGAGGTGGCAGCTTCCCCCGCAGCCCGTGCACAACCAACGTCTCTTCGGGCGAAGCGGTAGGATTCCGGCGACACCCGGCCCTCTGGGCTACATGATCCGACGCGGACTGTGACAACTCTCTCCGTGTTGCCATCTTGGTGCGGACTTCTGGATGTCCCGGGGATGCCGACGGCCCGTGAACTCGATTCCGTCATTTCGTGCTCCGCGCCTGCATCGTGAGTGAAAACTCTGTCCTGGGAAGGATCTCTGCGCCGTCGCTCGTCGTGCCCAGGCAAAAGTCTTGACGGGTCACCGCGCCGACCCTACTGAGGCGGCCTGCACCTCTTCTTGGCCTCGCTGGCAAACTGCAGGGCAAGCCGGTCAATGAAAGCGTAGAAGTCTTCTGAGGCCCCGCCAGTCAGGCGCGACTCTATCTCCTGGGCAACTCTCTCGAGGAAGGCGTCTTCACCTTGCGCTGCAGCCATCCCCGCCAGGCGCCCCAGCGCGCTGAGAAGCTGTTGGGCCCCAGCAATCTTCGGCATTTCCTTCAGCCCGGATGCCCCCGCTGCCATTGCTGCACACAGATTGAATAGCTGCTCGGGATCCACGCTACTCCTCCTCTTGGCAGCTCTCCCAGACCGTCACCTGCGAGAGCTCCTTTTCCCTCGGCACTGGGCGTGGGTCTCCGCTCGGGAAACCTATGGCTACCAGGAGCACGAGGCGCATGTGCTCAGGCAAAGACAGCAACTCGGTTACGCCCTCTCGCGAGAAGGAAGCCACAACGCACGCACCAAGACCAAGCGAATGAGCCATAAGAAGCAAGTTCTGTGCTGCCATGGCGGCGTCCTCGGTCACGAGAGTCTCTCTCACTGCCCCTTCCAGGTTCTGCGTTTCCCTCTGATCCGAGCAGATCAATATGGCTGCCGGCGCCTGCTTAGGGAACCCCCAAGCGAACGGCTTGAGGGTCTCCAACAGCGGCGAGTCCTGAAAGACCAGGAAGCGGCACGACTGGTTGTTGTAGGCACTGGGTGCCCAGTGGCCCGCGTCTAGTATCTTTGTTAGCAGGTCTCTTGGCACTTTCTTGTTAGCAAAGGCGCGGACACTTCTCCGACCCTTGATGACTTCTAATAAGGTCTCAGCTTTGCTCGATGGCATAATGCCCTCCTCCTTTGACCTCTCCGACTGGCGCCCGAGCGTGCTACCAGGAAACGTGATGCTCTCCGCAGCATCTGACAGAAGGTCACCTTTGCCCTCTCCCATAAGCTCGTCCCAGTCTCTGAGCAACGGCAAGGGCGACTCTACCCCAAGAACCAGCTTGCCCCGCCCGATGGCCCGAGGATCTGATGCACCTCGGACTTCTGTGTCGGAGGCGAGAGACCGCGATTGTCGCATTGGGTTTTCGATCGGCCAGAGTTGGTGCAGCTCTCGCCAGGAGCTTCGCGGCGGGGATCACGCTACGGCCCCGCGCATCCCTCCGTGTACACGGATTGTCGCGGGAGCGTCTGTGCAGAAGTGGATCCTCCCGGTCGACCCAAGAACCCGCGAACCTTGCCGGCTGGTGGCTTTTGAGCCCGCCCTCCCCGCCTTCCGCCGCCACAGTCCGTAGGTGCATCTGGGCTACCGAGGTGGATGTGGCGCGACTCTCCCTCCTGCAGGCAGCCTGTTGTCTCCAACGGGCTCGTAGGGAGGGCGCTTCGAAATGCGTTGAGCCCGCACCTGCAGCAGACGGGGCAACGGCGTCCTCGGCGGACACGGTCGAAACCCCAATAGAGGACGCGGACTCTCTTTCAGACTAACGCTTCGGGATGCGCACGCGCGGCGCCCCATCTTGGGGTGCTGGCTGGCGAGGACTTCGTCCCAGCCCGTCCTGCTCACGGGCAGGGCTGGCCTCTTGCGGAGACACGTTCTAGATGCACCTTGTACTGCGGACGTCGCTCGCGAGGTTCTCTTACCGTCTAGCTCAACGTCCTCGACCGTCCGAGAAGTCTCCGGTCTCGCTACGAAACGAGCCTCGCGGACTATGATGCTCCATTGACTTGTCAGTACAAGGGGCTTCGCTGCGCCGGAGCGGTGGGAGGGTCCGGTCCTTGCCCCGAGAGGTGCGCTGGTCCAAGAAGGGACGGCCTTGCACCAGTCAGACGCCAGCGGGTACCTCATCGTGTAATGGCTGGAGCCGAAAACCGCAGACGCAGTAGGCAACCTAGTCGATCACCTCATTGCCACGAGTGCCAATCCGCAACTGTGTCTGACTGACTTGCTTCACCAGGTCAGGATTGCTCCTGCCGAACCAGTAGCCGTTGCCCGCGTGGAAGATGCGAACACCTCTGGTGAGGCAGTCAGTCGTCATTTGGTCGCGATCGCTCACAGACAGAACTCCGTGTGAGTCAATATCTCGACCCCTCCATCCGTGATCAGGTAGTCGTCTTCAAGGCCAATCATCCCCCTTCCCCTCACCACAATTGCGGGCTCCAGGCAGAAGTACATACCGGCCTGCATCACAAACTCCTCCACCATTCCCTCGCGCCCTATCATCGGATCTTCGTGGATCCCGACGCCAAGGCCGTGGCCCACGAACCATCCCAACTCGTACCGGCCTTTTGAGAGCTCTTTTAAAGCATCGTTGATGATGCGGTGCAGTTCAGTGTTCTTGACACCTGGCCGGGCCGCTCCCGCTCCTGCCGTGAGGGCCCCGTGCACTGCTTGGTAGGCGCTTTGAACTTCAACGCCTGGGCAGCTTCCCACAAAAACGGAGCGCGAGAAATCTGAGAAATACCCTCCGTACGAACACCCGCTGTCTACGCGGACAAGGTCGCCGGAGCGGATCACTTTGTTCGTAGGACCCAGAAGCCCCAGAGAAGGATAGTCCCCTGCGATAACAAAAGGCATGCCAAACGGGCCTTCGGCGCCATGGGCGCGGAATTCATGCTCAACCACAGCGGCTACTTCCGCCTCTGTCTTCCCAGCTTGGACCGCCCGCAAGCCCGCTTGTATCCCAATCTCTCCAATCACACAGGCCTTACGAATCGCCTTGCGTTCCTCCTCGTTCTTGACGAGGCGCGCCCGGCGGAGGATGTTGCCACCGTCTACGATATTGGCTCGCGGAAGTCTCCTCGTCAGCTCATCCTTCCAACAGAAAGGCATAGCAGGATCAAGCGCAATCTTCTCCGCTTCCGCTCTGACGTCTTTGAAGGCTGTGACGAGAATGTCCATCCAACTCCCAACCCCAAGTGGCTGCAGCGGCTCGCGCGTCCCGTGGAAAGGCAACGGACGGACATCCGGGAACCACGGCGCGACAGCCTGCACGTAGCCGGATACGTCGCCGAGAGGAAACGCGATTGGCAAGGGTCTTCTGTCAGACACCAAGGCTAGATTGGTGCTATAGTAGGCGAGCCCCGTAGGTACCGGCAATCCTGTCACGTACCGCCAGTTGTCCGGCGTGCATGCAAGGAGAGCTTTGACACCCTCTGTCTGCATCTCGTCCTTCACCTTAGCGACGTTGAGTTCAACGAGCTTTTTCCAATCAACTCGTTCCGCTTCGAGATCGGGATAGTTCATCTCGTGGATCGTCTGGCCGAGGCCAATCGATCGATCACCTCCTCTGAAGAAGTCTAATGTGCAGAGTGGACGATTTCAAGAGATCAAGAGTAACAGGCGGTTATCGCCACCTGCTTCAGAAGGCCTTGTACGGCGTGGTGGACAGTTTTGCATCCAAGAATGTACTCAGAAGCCACCGCTTGACGTTGTCGTTCGAAGAGGGCCGAGCGTCCGAGCAAGTGACGCTGATCCAGGGACACTTTCGAGTTACGTTACCACCTGGCAAGCGGGATCCACGGCTGTCTTCTTGACATGGGCCGCGCCTCGCCCAAGTGAACGGGTCACTACGAGCTGGGCGGGTGCTATAGCGAGAACGCGGGCGGAGGAGAAGCGAAGCGGCTGAGGGCAAGTTGCAGCAAGCTCAGACCAGTGCGAGTTGACCCCAGGTGGGCAATGCTGTATAATGTTTGGTATGCAAGACCGCGTACAAAGACGCCCCAAGCCCGGTCCAGAAGATCGCGGAACGCTTTCCGACAGCATCTACCTGAGTATCAGACGTTCGATTCGGACGCTAGAATGTCTTCCCGGGGAAGCACTCCCAGAACTTCATATCGCCCAGGCTTTCGGGGTTAGTCGAACTCCGGTTCGAGAGGCCCTTCGGCGCCTCCAGAGCGAGAGGCTCGTTACTCTTCAGCCACGGTTCCCAGCGCGTGTCGCCGTAGTCACCCGTAAGCAAGCTGTGGAAGCCCTGCAGATCCGCATGCTGCTGGAACCCTACGCCGCCGAACTCGCAGCGGTCCGCATCTCGAAGACTCAGCTCAGAGCGGCAGCCCGCATTCTCGATTCTACGGAGGCTTGGCTTGCGTCAAGAGACGGTGATTCCCTGTCCATGGCGGATCAGCTGAACCTTGAGAGGAGGGGCCAAGCCTTTCACGATCTCGTCGTGGAAGCGAGCGCGTGTCAGACTCTCATCTCAGTCATCGAGAACGACCTGTGGCCAAGTTGGTTCGCAGCGTTCTATGTTCTGACACCCGCGTCGTTGGTTCGGAGCCTCGCTGACCACCGCCGGATCCTTCAGGCGCTAGCAGCTCGAGGCCCTGCCGCGGCCAGGGAAGCAATGGACATCCACGGGAAGGCGATGCACCGGCTAGTCCAGCCCCCAGCCGGCGTGGAGCAGCTCCCCAAAGGGGAGGAGGTTGGGTGCGCGCTGCATGCCATGTACAGGATCCGGTGAGTCCGAGCGGACTTCGCCTCTCCGGATGGAGCACGAGACGCGAAGTGCCGCCAGGCTGTGATGTGAACGGCCTGGCGGTCAACTTTCCCCTGGCACGACGCTGTCGCAGAGGTCTGGATGGTAGTGGCTTGCGAATCGTGGGGGGAAGGGAACGGGGGTGACAGATGGAGAAGGTTGTGCGGTATATAGAAGACCATGAGGCCAGTTTTCTCAAAGATATTGAAACTCTCTGCAACCAGAAGAGCATAAGCGAAACAGGCGAAGGAATGAAAGAGACTGCTGAATTGCTACGCGGGATGCTTGAGGAGTTGGGAGCCGAAGTTTGCTTCTCAGACCCCGACTCGCCTTGCCCGATCATCTACGGGGAGATACCAGGCGAGGCCACAACGTCGGTTCTATTCTACAATCACTACGACACATTGCCTGCTGGTGAGTTGTCTCTCTGGGAGACCAATCCGTTTGTGACTGAGATCCGAGGGGGACGGATCTTTGCTCGGGGTGTCTCGGACAACAAGGGTGACATCATGTCTCGAATCCATGCTGTCCGAGCCTTCCTCGAGACTCGGGGGAGACTTCCCGTCACCGTCAAGTTCCTGTGGGAGGCGGGAGAATACGATGGGAGTCCCGATCTGCCATCGTATTTTGCCGAGCACGCTGCTGACTTGAAGGTCGATGTCGCCCTCTGGGAAGGCGGGAAGGTCGACGCATCCGGACGGCCTATGATGCATCTGGGAACGAAAGGCGTCATCCAGCTGAGGTTGACGGCGGAGAATCAGCACCACCCGATGCACGTCATGTATGGCGCCCTTGTTGAGAACCCTGCGTGGCGTTTGATATGGGCTCTCGCGACACTGAAAGCTCCGGATGAGACGGTGTTGGTTGAGGGTTTTGAGGACGACATCCAGGAGCTGGGGACAGCTGTAGAGAATCTGGTAAAGAGGATCCCTTTTGACGAACGAGCGTTTCAGAAAGACTATGGCATTTCGCGGTTCGTCCTTGGCGAGACGGGAGAGAAGCTGAAGCGCCGGTACGTGCTATCCCCACACTGCACAGTCACCCTCATCGAAGCAGGAATGCCGTGGATCGTGCCGGCGAAGGCTACTGCAATAGTCGCTTTCGGTCTCGTCCCTGATCAGGACCCCGACGACATCTACAACAAGGTTCGCAAGCATCTGCGCAAGAGCGGCTTTGCGGATGTGAAAGCTGAATTGATTGAGGCGAGACGGCCCTCACGCAGCTCCCCGGAGTCGGCACCGGTCCGATTGGCAAAGGAGGCGTTGGAGAAGGTTCATGGATTGCAGGCAGTTATCTTCCCATACAGTCCAGGCATGGGCTCGTGCTACTTGATGGGCGAGACGCCCGTTCTCCATGGCCTGGGTGTCGCTTGGGATGGAGACAATGTCCACGGCCCGAACGAGAACATCAGGGTGGAGGACTACGTCAATGCCACCAAAGCTCTGTGCTGGTTCCTCGAATTGTGCGGGCACAACCTGATGGCCTCGACCCTCGCTGAGTGACAGGGCTAGTGGGAGAAAGAAGGACAGGAAAAGGTCCCTCAAAGGATGTACTGGCTGGGGGAGAAGGGACGACACCTGTGCGGGAAGTGTCGGTTTCTTCTCGCGGGGATGATGTGCGAAGAGGCGCAGGTCTATGCTGCGTGGGGAATAGGGAGCGGGGGTGACAGGTGGAGAAGGTTGTCAAGTACATAGAAGACCATGAGGGGGAGTGTCTTAAGGATCTAGAGCGTCTCTGCAACCAGAAGAGCATAAGCGAGACTGGCGAGGGACTGAAAGAGACTGCTGAATTGCTGGGCGGGGTCCTTAGGAAGTTGGGGGCCGAAGTGCGCCTTTCGGACCCGAACTCATCCTGCCCGATCATCTACGGGAAGATACCAGGCGAGAGTAGAACATCTGTTCTATTGTACAATCACTACGACACGATGCCTGCTGGTGACTTGTCTCTGTGGGAGACGAATCCGTTTGTGACTGAGATTCGAGGGGGGCAGATCTTCGCTCGGGGTGTGGCGGACAACAAGGGTGACATCATGTCCCGAATTCACGCCGTCCGAGCGTTTCTTGAGACTCGGGGCAGGCTTCCCGTCACCGTCAAGTTCCTGTGGGAAGGTGGGGAGGAAGTCGGGAGTCCCGCTCTGCCATCGTACTTCGCCGAGCACGCCAGTGACTTGAAGGTTGATATCGCGTTGTGGGAAGGCGGGAAGGTCGACGCATCCGGACGGCCGCGTATGTTCCTCGGCACAAAGGGAATGCTCGCAATAAGGTTGACGGCGGAGAATCAGCACCACCCGATGCATGTCATGTATGGCGCCCTGGTTGAGAATCCTGCGTGGCGTTTGATTTGGGCTCTCGCGGCGCTGAAAGCTCCGGATGAGACGGTGTTGGTTGAGGGTTTTGAGGACGACATCCAAGAGCTGGGGACAGCTGAAGAGAATCTGGTGAAGAAGATCCCCTTTGACGAACGCGCGTTTGAGAAAGACTATGGCATTGCGCGATTCGTGCTTGGGGAGACGGGAGAGAAGCTGAAGCGGCGGTACGTGCTAGCCCCGCACTGCACAGTCACTGTCGTCGAAGCGGGAATGCCGTGGATCGTGCCGGCGAAGGCCACTGCAATAGTCGCTTTCGGCCTTGTCCCTGATCAGGACCCCGACGACATCTACAACAAGGTCTGCAGACATCTCCGCAGCAGCGGCTTTGGTGACATCAGCACTGAGATCTTCGGCGGGGTCACGCCGCCCTCATGCACGCCGGTAGATTGTCGCTTTGTGCCGCTAGCGAAGGAGGCACTTGAGAAGGTCCACAAGGTTGAACCGGCGATCATTCCGTTCGGACCGGGCTTTTCGCCTTCGTTCTTGGCACGCTGCAACTCTGTACCCGTCATTTCTGCAGTTGGCGTCTCGTGGGACGGGGACAACCTACATGCTCCGAACGAGAACATACGAGTGGCGGACTACATGAACGCTACGAAAGCTCTCTGCTGGTTTCTCGAACTCTGCGGGAGAAGAGAAAGCCGGATTGCCTCGCCACTAGAGCGGAGTAAAGGGAAAGGAGGTGACACTAGGTCAAGAGAAAAGAAGTGACAACTTATTCTACTCGATGCGAGTTGGCTGAATTGCCAAGGAGGTGTGTGGTGAAGGCATTGAGACTGAGCTCGATGGTGGTGGCGGTCTCACTTCTTGTGTGGATTGGGTTTGCGGCAGTGGGTCTCGAGAAGAATGAACTGCTCATTGTCGAGACAACGTACCTCACTAGAATGGACCCTCAGGACAATGTACAGATGACCGGGTACTACCTGCTCCCATGCTATGAGGGCCTTGTGCGCTTCAAGGTGCAAGAAGACGCCGAGATTGAGCCCTGTCTGGCGGCGTCCTGGGAAATCTCGGCGGACTCCACGGTCTACACTTTCCACATCAGACAGAATGTGTTATTTCATGATGGGACTGCCTTAGATGCAAATGCGGTGAAAGTGTCTTTTGACAGGGCCGTCTCCAAGCAGCTAGCTACGTCAGCGTATATTTCGACCGTGACCAACCCGGAGGAAGAGGGCGCAGTGGGCGAGCCCCTCGGCACCGTGGAAGTTGTGGATCCGGCAACGATCCGGATCACGCTTAGGGGTGTACTCCCAACCTTCTTGATGAAGTTGGCACTCTTCCCGATCGTCTCCCCCAAGCCAGTGACGGAGAACCCGACAGACTTGGGAGCGGAGTGGTACAAGAACAACATCGATGGGACAGGGCCGTATACGCTTGACTACTGGAAGGCTCCTGCTGAACTGGGCCTCAAGCGTTTCGACGGCTACTGGGGTGGCTGGGAAGGAAAACACCTTGATAAGGTCGTATTCCTGACGATCGAACAGCTGCAAACCGGTGAGCAGATGCTGTTGGCGGGTGACTGTGACATCAACCGGTCGACGCTGCAGGACAGTCAGGCTGCGCTGAGGAAGAACCCCAACATTGTGCTGGCCTTTCCGGGGAGCCCATACAGCTTGTTCACGATTGCATTCAATACAAAGAAGTGGCCGACGGCCGATATCCTCGTCCGAAAGGCGATAAGTCTCTGCTACAACGCCGCCGCAGCCATCTCTTTGCTGGGGGGGCCGCCCAACGCGATGGGTTTCAACGGCCCAGTGGCGGCGACCAATCAGTACTATAACAAGGCGTTGCCGGTGCCGGAGTACAATCTGGACAAGGCAAAGGAACTCCTGCAACAGGCTGGCTATCCTGGTGGAAAGGGCCTTCCTGCTTTTGAGCTTCCGTGGTCGCAGCACGTGGTTGCGGAGGATGTCGCCAGTCAGGTTCTCAAGTCGGAGTGTGCGAAGGTTGGCATCACGGTCAATCCGGTCGCCATGGGTTTTGCGACGATGCTTGACATGGGCAAGTCCTGGAAGACATGTGATAACCTTACCTTCATATCATCCTACCCGGCCTTCGACCCGGTTCCTGACCAGTTGATGCAGTTCATGTACCACACCGGTGGGGTGTACAACTGGAACTTCTTCTCAAGCACACCGGACGGTGCGAACATCGACGCAATGATCGACCAGGCTACCACGGAGCCGAATGACACAATACGCGCGGCGCTCTACAACCAGCTTCAGGAGATCGCTGTGAGCAACTACCTCGCGATCTGGGCGATCGCAAATGCCGTTCCCGCGGCACTTAGAGCGAACGTGAAGGGGTTCGTGACCATGAACGCATACTACGTGCACTTCCCTGTCTACAACATGTGGAAGGAGTAATGCGCCGAACTTTCAGTTGGGAATAGTTGGGGCAGGTCCGCGGTTGCGCCCGTAGACCTGCCCCTTGTTGGAGGGCGGCGATGCACTGGTATGTCGTCCGGCGGATAGCACTGATGGTGCCCACACTCCTGGGGATGACCGTTGTAGTATTCACGCTGACGCGGGTTGTCCCCGCCGATCCAGCCCGCGCTGCAGCTGGCATAGCTGCGACGGAGGCGACAGTTGAAGCCCTGAGACATGAACTGCGTCTTGATCGCCCCCTACCTGTCCAGTATGTGTGGTACTTGCGTGGCTTGCTCAAGGGCGATCTCGGGAGGTCGATGTACAGTGGCAGGTTGGTCTCCCAGGAGATCGTCAAGTACATCCCTGCAACGACGGAGCTGGCGCTCGTGGCTTTCTTTATGCTGTGCCTGATCGGCGTACCTCTGGGTATTTTCGCTGCTGCACGCCAGGGACGGGTGTTGGACGTGGCAAGCCGCGGCCTAGCGATTGGAACGGCAGCTCTTCCCGTGTTCTGGCTTGGATTGGTGCTGCAGTTCGTGTTCTTCTACAGACTTCGCCTGCTCCCGCTCATCGGCCGCACGACGACGGTGGCGCTTGCCCCGAGAGAGATTACCGGAATGTACCTGGTTGACGCCTTGTTGACTCAGAACTGGACCGCTCTCGTGGACACCCTACGGCACATGATCTTGCCGGTTTTCACCCTCGTTGCTTCTCGGATAGGGATCGTAGTCCGCCTTACAAGGGTCTGCGTGCTTGATGAGCTAGAGCAAGACTATGTGCGGACGGCTCGAGCCAAGGGGCTCGGAAACTCGCGTGTTCTCGCTAAGCATGCGCTGAGAAATGCGGCAGTCCCTATCATCACGGAGCTCGGGATGCAGTTCTCCTGGCTGCTCGCGGGATCCGCAGTGGTGGAATCGATCTTCGTTTGGCCAGGGGTTGGGCTTTACGCTCTGCGTTCGATCGTGATGCTTGACTTCAACCCCATTATGGCCTTCACCTTGATTGCGACATTTGCCTTTCTCGTCAGCAACCTGGTGGTTGATCTCACGTACGCCCTAGCGAACCCAAGGGTTCGACTAGAGTAGGGAGAGGTTTGGTGCACTGGCGAGCTGTTGCCCAGTGGATGCTTAGGAGCAAGATTAGAGCAGCAGTATTGACTGCTCTTGCCATCATCCTTCTTGCTGCCGTGCTCGGACCTGTTGTCTCGCCCTACGGCGTCACGGCGATCTCTGTGGGTGAGCGATTCCTGCCGCCAAGCCTTCGACACCCCTTCGGAACGGATGATTTCGGACGCGACATCTTCACGCGCGTCACAGCCGGAGCTAGATTGTCGTTGCTCATTTCCTGCAGCGTTCTAGCCGTTACACTTGTGGTCGGCCTTGTAGTGGGGTTAGTGGCAGGCTTCTTTGGAGGGTTGGTCGACTTGGTGCTAATGCGGATCACAGATTTGTTCCTGGCCTTTCCGTACCTGGTGCTCGCAATGGCCATTGCGGGTTCCTTTGGGCCGAGTCTATTCAGTACTATTCTCGCGCTGAGCGTAACATGGTGGGCTTCGTACGCAAGACTCGTACGTGCGAAGATACTGGAAGTCCGTGAGCAAGAGTACGTCCAAGCAGCACATGCGGTTGGTATGAGCTCTCTACGAGTCCTTGTGCGTCACTGTCTGCCGAATGCTCTTGGGCCAATAGTTGTGAGAGGAACGAACGATCTCGGAACAATCATGCTCGCCTCAACCATTCTCGGTTTCGTTGGGCTAGGTCCCCAGGAACCGAGCCCCGAGTGGGGCCGGATGGTGTCCAAGGCGAGCGGATTCCTGGGCAACTTCTGGTGGTATTCCTTCTTCTCCGGCCTAGCCATCTTCGTCACAGTCTTGACGCTCGCTCTGCTGGGAGATGAGCTGTACGAATCATACCGTCACCGTGGCTAGGTAGGGAGTGCGAGCTATCCAGTACTCAGTTCAGAAACCGAGGAGGCAGATGACTCATGGCGATTGAGAAAGTCCCGAGGGGAGCGACTCAGCCTGCGGGTTTGGATCTGGCAAGCCCGGAGGAAGTGTGTCAGCGGCTGCAGGTTCTCGAGGCAACCGGCCGGGCGAAGTTTGGAGTGGCAGGATGCTCTCGCGAGGGTCGGGAGATCCCGTACGTGGTGTTGACGAGCCGAGAGAACATCGTTCGGCTTGATGAGTTTCAGTCTCTCCTCCAGGAAGCGTCCGTCCCTCTTGTGTGGCATGAGACTCTTGACCATGTTGTGGTTCGTCGTCGTCTGGAAGCTGGCCTTACTGCCCTCCCAGTACCGATACTGTTCACCGGAGGCTCATTCGGTTTCGAGGCCTCGCTCACGGAGGGCCTTCTTCAAGTGGCAGAGCGACTCGCCACTAGTGGCGAGGATGCCGTCCAAGACCTTCTCCAGCGCGAGCTTGTCATCATCGCGCCGATGACGAACCCCGATGGAACAGCCAGAGCGAATGCGGAGTGGAGTGCCACACCCACTTCCTGCGGCTGGAGCGGTTGCGGGAACTCCTATGGCCTTTTGCAGAATCGCGATTTCATGAACCTCACCCAGCCAGAGACTCAGGCGATCGCGAGGCTGTGGCGCGAGTGGACACCGTTCGTTCACTACGACCCCCAGGAAGACATTGTCATGCTCGGGGTGACCAACGAGGCGGTGTGCTGGTGCCCGCCCTACAGAGCCGGGACCTATCCCACGTTGCTTCCCCCAGCTCTCAACGAGATGGTGGCCCTTTTCGGGGAGCGGATCGCGCGACGCTGGCAAGAAGAAGGCTACGTGGTCCTCTACGATCCTAGCGGAGAGCATGGATTCCTACCTGTGGTAGGAGAGTTGGGCGCTCGCTGCGCGGTCACGGCGATGTTCCGAGACGTGGTAGGACTGGAGACGGAAAGCGCGAGAACGCCGGGCACACAAACTTGGGAGGATCGGAATCGGCAGAAGGTTCTCGCGGCGATGACTATTCTTGAGACAGTGAACGCCGAGAGAGACGCTCTTGTGGACCGAGTGCTTTCAACAAGGAACAGCGTGAACACGGATGACAAGGGGGCATTCATAATCCCTCTTGACCAACATGACCGGGGCTTGCTCCGTGCGCTCCTTGAAGCGTTCATGCGGCATGGGATCGCCGTGTACTCGGCGGCTTGTCCTCTTCCTGCCTACGTTGTTCCGCTTTCTCAACCCCGACCTTACTTGATCCGTTTCCTCTTGTCCGATTGGCCGGGGATGCCGGCGGGGTGCCTGGCCCCAGAGTATGGAGTCCGGGTGACGCGGATTGAGGACTTGGGAGAGGCGGATCAAAGGCGCTGGAGGACCGCTTCGCTCAAGCGCGTCACGGATGTTTCGGAGGGATGTGTCCGGTTTGTCGGCGGTGCGACCAAGAGCAGCACCGAGCGGCCGCTCTATGCCTTGCCTCCGACGGTCACGCACACGCGGCTTGTCATGCGGCTGCTGCCAAGGGCTGCGGTCCGTCGCGCGACCCGGGCCTCCAGAAGCGCAAGCGCGCAGCTAGAGGCTGGTACCTTCCTGGTAGAGGGAATGGCGGAGTCGGAGCTGCGGCGATACGCCAAGGGATACGGCCGCGTGGCTCTCGAACCCGATGTGACGAAGCTCCCGTCCGACGCACGACTGGAGTCAATAGAAGTGCGGTTGCCCCGCGTTGGCATCTACGGGGGACAGGGATGCAGCCACGACTACACTGAGTACATCGGAGCAGTCCGGTTTGGGCTTGACTTGTTGGAGATTCCCTATGTGGAGCTTACCGCGCGCGACCTTCGTGGCGTACGGTCTCTGGACAATCTGGACATACTGATCGTTCCCAACGGTGATGCACGGCAGATTGTGGGAGGGCTAGAAGCTAACCCAACCTACTCTTCCCGGCCGCCTTGGTCCCTGTCGGAGGAATCCAAGGGGATTGGGGACAGCGGAATGGACGCAATTCGGAGCTTCGTCAGAGGGGGCGGGCGATACATCGGATTTGAGCTAGGCGGTGGAACTCTTGCCGGGAGGAGTTATCTCGGGCTGATTGACATCGACGTAGCCGCTGTGCGCTGTGTCTCATCTGGTCCAGTTCGGCTCACCAAACGCAACGTTACCAGCCCGGTATTCTACGGTTACCCCCCAAGCCAATCTGAAGCGGGTGAGACCGAGCCTGAAGCAATATGGGCCCACTTTACTGAGATCCCCTCGTGGTACTTGCAGCCTGGTCGTCTGGCTCCGGGTCCGGCGCCTGTCTTTGCCTCGGGAGGGAATGTGGCGGTACTAGCGGAGATCGGAGAATCCAAATCGCCAGCGATTCTCACCGCCAGCTACGGCCGTGGGGAGGTGGTGATCTTCGCCGTTGCAGCGGGTTTTCGTGGCATTTGGATAGGCACGACTTTGCTCCTCGCAAACGCAATCCTGGCAGCACCGCATACCCTCGCTCCCTAGAGACAGTTTCAAAACCACACTCGAATCGGTTACTGCAGGGGCATGAGGGGAAATGAACTGACCGATGCGCGGGGGAGACGAATTCAGCCTCTCTTGCCGGCGCGAGGGAGAACGGGCCGTCCGCGGGCAGATGATCGTAAGGTTCTCGACGGCATCCTGTACGTCTTGCGGACGGGGTGTCGCTGGAAGGACATGCCGCGAGAGTACGGAGCGTATGTGACTGCGTGGAGGAGGTTGGAGCGCTGGTAGCGAGAACGGGTCTGGGACCAGATCTGGCAGGCAATCCTTGCTAGCCTGGATGAGGAAGGGAAGCTGGACTGGGCGCGGGCGTTCCTCGATGGCAGCTTCGTTCCGGCAAAGCGGAGGAGAAGAAGTCGGTCTGGCCAATGTTAGCAAGGGAACGAAGCGCATGCTGGCCACGGAGGGGGAAGGGATGCCGTTGGCGTTTCTGGTCACCGGCGCCAACCGGGCGGAGGTGAAGCTGGCCGAAGCTACTCTGGACAGGATTCGAGTGCCGCGAGAGCGGGGCGCCCTCGGAAGCGGCTCGAGAGGTTGGTGGCGGACCGGGCGTATGACTGCGACTCGTTCCGCCGATGGCTGCGCGGGCACGGAGTCCAGCCGAGCATATCCCCCCACAAAGCAATGGCCTGTGCCCTTAGGACGGTCCAGGTTGAGTGCTAGGATCGGGATGGAAGGAGGCAGGGATGTCGAGGAAGCGCTACCGGCCCGAGGAGATCATTGGCAAGCTGCGTGGGGCTGACGTTCTGCTGAGACAGGGAGGCAAGGCCGGGGACGTGGTGAAGGCGATCGGCGTTCACGAGGTGAGCGACTACCGCTGGAGGAAAGAGTACGGCGGGCTCATCAAGGTCACCCAGGTGAAGCGCCTGGGCAAGCTGGAGAAGGAAAACGCCCAGCTGGGAAAGCCGTGTTCGAGCTTACCCTGGACACTTCTCAGCCCCGAACGCCGCCGTGCCTGTGTGCGAGTCGTCTGTGAGCGGCTCCAGGTGTCCGAGCGGCGAGGGTTGTCGGGTCGTCCAACATCATCGATCCGTGGATCGGCACGCGTCAGAACCGAGGGAGGACGATGACGCTCTCACCGCGGCGATCGTCTTTCTTGCCCGCAGTACCGGCGGCGGTAGGGGTAGCCGCGCATCACCGCTCTGCTCCAGCACGCTAGGTGTGAGCAGCTGAACCACAAGCGGGTGGAGCGGATCTGGCGTCGGGAGGGACTGAAGGTGCCGCAGAAGCGGCCGAAGAGAGGCCGGGTGCGGCTGAGCGACGGTTCCTGCGTTCGCCTCCGACCGGCGTACACCGATGATCGCGTGTGGGCGTACGCCTTTGTGGCTGATCGCAGCCACGACGGGAAGCCACTCCGGATGCTGACGGTGGTTGACAAGCACAGCCGAGAGTGCCTGGTGATCGTGCCTGGTCGTACGCTGTGCTCTGACGATGTGATCGAGACGGTGGCCGACCTGTTCATGGAGCGGCTGGGGGTGGGGACGCTGTTCACCCAGCCAGGGAGTCCGTGGGAGAACGGGTACAACGAGAGCTTCAGCGGGAAGCTGCGCGACGAGCTGTTGAACCGGGAGATCTTCTACACGCTGAAGGAGGCGAAGGTGCTCATCGAAGGCCGGCGACGAGAGTACAACTCGGTCCGCCCGCACACCAGTCTGGACCACTGGCCACCTGCGCCAGAGGCTTTGGCGTGCGTCGTCGGAGGTGGGCTAGCCTAACGCAGAAAGTGGACGGTTCACCAGGGGCGGGTCACCGTTTGTCAAGGAGCGCAAACAGCTATGGCATTCATTCGCGTCGATCATGTCATCGTCGCTGTGCTCGATCGTGAAGTGGCCGCGCGCGACTACAGCACGTTGGGCTTTCAGACGCTTGTCGGCGGCACCCACCCAGACGGCCACACGCACAACTGCCTCGTCCCGCTGGCCGACGGCACGTACATCGAGCTCGTGTCGCCGACCGATGTGGACGAGATCCGCGTCAAGCACGAGGACCATAATCAGCACTGGCTTTACTGTTTCAACGCTGGCGAAGGCTTCGCCGGCTACGCGCTCGGCGTGCCGGACGTCGAGCCGACGGTGCAGCGGCTGAAGAACGCCGGCTATCGGCTTAACGGGCCGCGGCGCGGCGGCCGCGTGCTGCCAGGCGGCACGCAGACGCTCTGCGCCGGCATTAGCATCGCCGGCCAGCGCTACCCGGCAATCTTGTCCGACATCACGCCGCGCGAATGGCGCATCCCGACGACGCCGGAGAACAGCACGCACGCCAACGGCGCCACCGGCGTCGAGCACGTGTTCGCTTCGGTGCGTAACTTGGAGGAAGCCACGCGACGATATGAGGCGCTGACCGGCCTGAAGGCGCAGCCCGGGACGCCGTTCGCCGGCGCGCGCACGGCCGGTTTTCAGGTCGACGGCAGCCGCATCACGATCGCTGAGCCGGTTACGAAGAACTCCGCTCTTTACGAAGACCTGTGCCTGCGCGGCGAAGTGCCGTTCCTCATTCGCCTGCGGACCACCGACAAGTCGAAAACCGGCATGCTCGACCTGCTGACGGCCCACCACGCGCGGTTTCAACTCATTTGAGGCCAGGGGCCGAGGACTAAGCAAGAGAGGAACGGTGAAGGCGCGCCCCATCCCGACGAGTTTGATCGTCACGAAAGTCGTGGATTGAGCGATAGCAGCGGCGCAGCTTGTCCTGCAGCTCAGCCCATTCGACCTTCGGGGTCGGTCGGAAGTGCAGTCGGGGAGTTGCACCGTCTGACCCATCTTCTACAGTTTGGAAACTGAAGGTGCGTCCTCTTGGGGGCTAGCGCGTACGGCGGGCGGTCCTGGCATCAGGGGCGTCCGCATCCTTGACCGGGGGCGGGATGGCTACCCCCACGGCCTGAAGCACCTTCCCGGCCACTCCGGACAGTGGGGGACGGGGGAGGTAGCGCCGCCCCTCGTGCTGGACTTCCACCACCTCCACCGCCTCCAGGTCGCGCACGATCTCCCCCCACTCGAGCTTCCACCCCCGCTTCGCCAGCCGCTGCTCCAGCTCGTGCCTCAGCACAAGGGCGAGGAAGCTCACGAACAGGTGCCCGGCGATCGTGGCGTCGTACTTGTGGTACACCGGCCGTGTCTCAAGCAGGCTCTTCGCCGCGCGGAAGAACCGCTCCACCACGAGCAGCCGCTTGTACTGCTGGGCGACCTCGGCTGCGGGAAGAGACGTGTTGGAGTTGACCCGGTTTCGTGGACACCTTAAGACTTGAACAAGGAGGAGTACACGATGCCGAGGACACGACCGCCGTATCCTCCGGAGTTCCGGAGGCAGCTGGTGGAGCTTGTACATGCCGGG
>Ga0315279_10003986_pt1 | contig 20059 bp, 15 predicted proteins | sample YL17G06_20_MG_FD_203694 | JGI IMG/M metagenome (GOLD analysis project Ga0315279, IMG submission 203694) | Sediment microbial communities from Yellowstone Lake, YNP, Wyoming, USA - YL17G06_20 | ecosystem: Environmental > Aquatic > Freshwater > Lake > Sediment | place: USA: Wyoming | collected... | reverse complement strand
ACCTTCTTTTTTCGCCGATTGTCTGGATTCCCGCCTCCCCGATAAACGACATCGGGACAAGTCGCGGGAATGACAAAAAAGTGATACTCCCTTTTCGGGAACGGCACTACTTACCGTTCGATTTTGCATCCAGTTTCACTTTGTATTTCGATTCGCAGCGGGTCAAAATCTTATCGGCCACAAACACCCCCCCCATCGGAAACCCTGCCTCCGACAACCACCTCTTTGCCGCCGGCAAAGTTCTTCGGCGCCGCACCATAAAACCTCACAGACACCGAACTATTCCGGCCGGCCAACTCAAAATCAAGCTGCATCTTTTCCACATTATGCACAACGCTGCCATCCTTCACGACACCGGCAAGCCGAATGATACGACTACTGTCAATTTTGGACATCCCCCTTTGCCTCCTTCGGGAGCCACAGCAGATATGACCTTCACAAACTCATCCACCGAATAATAGTACGCTCAGGAAGATTTTATTGTCTGGTGCAAAAGATACCCGCCCGCCACGCCAATAACAACAACGGCGATGATAATCTTCGTCAGCTCTGTGCCGTCCACCGAACACCCTTTCAAACTGAAACTGTCCGCTTAACAATCTATGCGAAATCGCCGACAATTGCAACCCGGCAATCCCAACCAAAATTCAAAATGGCAGATGCAGGATTTGCTTGACAAGTTTCGCCGGATTGCAAATAATAGGCCGAAACTAAAACGTAGGCCAGCGGAGAAAAACCGATGCGGCTTGTCGTAAAACAAAAAGGTCGAACGATAAACCAGTTCCAGTTCAGCCAGGGACCTGTTTATATCGGCAGGCACACCGACAGCCAGGTATTCCTGTCCGATAGAGCGGTCTCAAGGCAGCACGCCGTAATCTTTCTGACCGCCGACGGCAAGTGGATGGTCGAGGACCTGGACTCGGCCAACAAAACGTATCTCAACGATAAGGCCGTCCACAAGGCCGACCTTAAATCCGGCGATTGCCTTCGCATAGGGGATTTTGTAATCGAAATCCACCTCGAAGACGACCTCTTGCCCGGCAAGGCAATTCACCTCGAAGATACGCTCGTAACCACCTCCCCCAAACCGCAGATTATAGTAAGAAGCCCCGGCGCCGAACACGCCCCGGACATCAGACTGCCTGCCAAAAGGGTAAAAGACTTCCTCGAAGCGACTGAAACAATCTGCAAGGCAGGCGGCCCGGACGAAATGCTCAAGGCCCTGCTAAACATCGTAATGAAACAACTTGGCGCATCGCGCTGCTGGTGCGCTTTAAGAAATGAGCCGACGGGATCGATGACCTCTCACACAGGCAAAACACACACCGGCCAAAAAATTGAGCTGCAAGATATAAAACTGGCCGCAAAAATCACTCAGGCGGTGGAAAAAAAACAATTCCTGCTTTTGCCGCAGCTTCCAGCCGAAATGGAACAGCAAGGCGTGCGCTCCGCAATGATAGCGCCAATTATGGACCCGACCGGCTGCTTCGGCGTGATATACGCGGACAATGCCGGGGAACAGCAGCCTTACACCCTGAGTGACTTAGATTATCTTATGATGCTCGCCATCCACACGGCAGCCATTTTGGAAAACTTCTAAACCCCGGAAGCAAAACCCAAGCAATTTTCGATTTCCGATTTTCGATTTGAGATTTGCTGTTGGTGATTGGTTATTGGTTAATTGGTCATTTACTATACGCTAAACGCTATCCCCTATTACTCTCCACCCCAAGGGTCCCGGCGAATGGTGAAAGCCTATTGCTGCACCCGCTGGCCGGTCAGCGAGACATTCCTGATTCTAAAAGGAATCTCGTTCTTCTTAAGCTCCTCAAAGACATTTAATACGACCCGCGCACTCTTCGGCACCTGGCCTTTGACCGAAAACTTAAGCATGGACCCGCCGCCAAGAGACGCGGAGCTCCGCAGGGTTATATCCAGCTTCGTGCCGCTGTCCGTGGAGAACGCCACAGACTCTATCGCCTCAGGCGGCAAATCCACCCTTATGCCCAGCATCGTCGCATTATTCTGCCACGGGTCAGCCTCGATTGAGCTGATGACGGCGCCGCAGGCGGCGCCTTTGGCGCCAACCTCAAGCGCAATCACGCCCAAATCCGCCTCTTTGGAACCGCCGGCCGTCAGATACTCCAGAACCCCCGAAACCTCCTCCAAACCGCGGGCGGTCTCATCGGGCAAAAGTAAATCAACATCGAACACCGCCGTCTTATTGTCGCCGGCGAGCATCGGGTATTTTATCTTGCGGTCCCACTGCTCCTTTGGCAGAAGGTCCTTGCCGCTATCGGTCAGAGCTTTCTCCACCCTGCCGCCTGAGATTTTAATCACAGGCTCAGGCAGCTCGGCTATCAGCGACAAAGTGTAGCCGCTGTTCCGGCCAAGAGGCATTATCCCTCGCCCGAAGTCCGAAACCATCACCAGCCGCACGCCTCCAACCACCACCTTCATCCCCGTCTCTTCTTCCTGGGGTTCATGGGCAGGAGTAATTTCACTGACCGTTGGTGCCGGTGCAGTCTCAACAGGCTTTTCCGCCTCGGCTTCAACTCCCTCAAGCCCCAACTGGCCGAGCATCGCCTGGTAGTTCGCCCTGGCGGCAGTCACCTCGGCATTGTAATCGAAAACGGCACCAGCAGCCGGCTCCACAACAACCCGAATCGGCGCCCTCTGCCCGAAAAGCATTTCATTTATAGCCAAATCGCTCTCCGGTCCAGAGGAGAACGGGTCCTTGCCCGTGCGGATTTGCTCTTTCAGCCACGTCTCATCCTGCATCAGGCGGTCCACAATCGCCAGCAACCTCGGACCATCGACTATCAAGCGGACGGTGTGGTCATCGACTTGTTCAAAATTGGATACCTCTTTAACCCGTCCGGGCACGTGCAGAATCGTCTCGCTCTTAAGGCCCGCAAAAAAACCCTGCAGCATCACCCTGGCCTGCTCGTATTGTGTCCTTGCCTGCCGAACAAGCTCATTCAATTTCTCCTCCGAAACCGCCGGCGGAGGAGTCCGCCCCCCCGTCTGGTCCGCCAAAGAAGTGGCGGCGGATTTACTCTTCATTTCAATCGCAATCTCGCCCAATGCGTTTCGCGTGAGACTTATCTGCGTATCGCCTTCGGAGATGCCGCTATGAAGACTCAGATTGTTAATGTCCGCAAAATATGCGGTGCCCCGGAAATGTATCTTGCCCTGGTCGGTCAGGTTGTAAGAGACATCCTTCCAGGCATCCACCCCCGTGGATTTGCGCAGTATCTCTTTGACGCTCTGCTTCAGTTGCGCCTGACTATGTAGGGCGGGGCTTGCCCCGCCTCCAGCCCCGCCAGGACCTCCCGGCTGGCCCCCCGTCACTCGTCGCTCGCCCCCCGTCACTCGTCGCTCGTCGCCCGCCCCCGCAGCTTCTTGCGAAGCAAGAGCGGGGGCCCCGCCGAGGACCTGACCGAGATTCATCGGCACAAAGGTAAGTTCATGAAGCACTTTTCCGGAGCCATCGGGATTTACTGTAAATTCATCTTTTGTTTCAATACAGCCGACAATGACTGTAAGACCGATAATCAAAAGAATCCGGCTAAGCTTGCCCATATACCAACCTCCTTATCCAGAACATTGTCGATTTTCGATTGTCGAATGCCGATTGTAAATTGTAAATCGTAAATCGAATATCGCAAATATCATCTTATATGATACCGTTTTCTGCCGGGATTGTCAATGATAATTGCGGCACGCAGCGGAGCGTTATTTCTGGAATCTCCACATATCGATGGTCATCTCCGCAGCGGCCGCCCAATCGACGTGCCAATCGAGAAACAGGCAGTTGCAGCCGTTTTTGTGCCGGCTCCCTGCCACCCGCCTGCCTCTATAAGTATCCTGGCTATTGGAGGTCGGCATATGGCCGGGATTCCACACATCGCATAGGTCCGTTCCGGGGTCATCCTCGGTCTTGATAATCGGCCGCCACCCCCCAGGTTAGCGTATAGCGGGCAGCGGGCAGCGTATAGGCGATATACGACATACGACATACGATATACGACATCCCTGCCCTGCTCCCGCGCCTTCCGCATCGCCGGCACCATTATCGCCATCAGTATCACAATGATGGAGATGACAACCAAAAGCTCTATGAGCGTGAACGCACTTGTTATTTTCGATTTTCAATTTTCAATTTGCTCCGCTCCGCCACGACTTTTTGGCAGACGTCCCCTTGGGATCTGCAATGGCGGATTAGTCTGCCTCCGGCGAGATGCGGATGCCTTCGAGCCTGCCGCCGTCCGGGCTTCGCAGCCGCACACAGAACTCCCAGGGCAGATTGTTCTGCGTAATCTTGAGCATCAGCAGGTTCCAGCCCTGGTGCAGTGTGATATTCACATTGTCCGAGCCCGGCGTCAAAGGCCTGGCGACATTGTTGGCGTGCACAACACTGCCGTTGAGCCACACCTTCACGCCGTCATCGCTGCCGATTTCCAGCCGAGCCTGCTTCCGGCCGTCACAATGCACCCGCGTATAGAGGTATGCAGCCCGCTGCTCTCCGCCATACAGCTTCAGTAAATCCAGCACCCCCGGCCGGCTTGGGTCCGGGCCCGCAGGCATCAGGGTCCATTTTACATCTTTCGCCTCGGGCGTCTCCGGTGGAAAGGCAATATCAAAAAGCTGGGAATAATTTTTGCCTTCCTGCATATAAGGCCCGCTGACCTGCCAGGAAGTAATGAAGTCTTCAAATTTCTCGATGGTATTAATGATTTCCTGCGCCTGCTGCCGAAACGACTCATCTGCTGCCAGCCCGAGGCGAGCCAGCACCTTGCGGACAGCAGCCTTTACCTCCAAAGGATGGCTGCCGCCGATGGTCCCTCCAATCTTCACCACAGCCAGGGCCGCTTCGGTCTTCACCGCGTCATCATCCAGGCACGCCAAAGCCATCTGCATCGCCTTGAGGTCCTGAACATTTGCCAGACCGGACAACACGAGCTTCTTCTCTCCGGCATTACGGACATCGCCCATCAGGCCGGCATACACTCCCAATATGCTCTCCGCAGAACCCGCCTTTGGCTGGCCCCCGAATGTCGTTGTCGGGGGTAAGCCCAATAGACGCACAAGGCCTCGCAGCGCAAGCAGCCGGTGCGTCTGGTCCTGCGTAGTTTTGAAAATGCCCAACACGGCCTCTGTCGCCGCCGCATCGGGCCAGTTAGCCAGCTCGCGAACCGCCGTGTCCCGCACCTGCGGGTCCGCATCTTTCAATCCGTTTTGCACCGCCTGCAGCGCCGGACTATTTGCGACACCTCCAAGCACCCGCAGCAGAGAACATTTAACAGTGGCACGACTCTCGGCCGCCAGCGCCACTAACACAATCTCAGCCCGCTTACTTTCATCACTAATCCTGCGGCTGACCGCTATGGCGGCCTTCTCGGCCTCCCTGCGGCCGCCCTCACCGGGCAAATCCACAAGAAGTTTTACCATCGCCGGCAAATCCTTCTGGTCCGCAAGTCTGCCCAGCGCCTTAAATGCCGCCGTGCGGACTTTTACATCAGGACTGGCGGCCTCCTTCAGCATCGCCGGAACGCTGCTTCCGGCATTACGGTCAAAAAGCGCCTCAATCAGCTCCGCACGCAGTCCCGGCTCCGATTTCTGCATAGCCTTTACTATCGCATCATCAACGCCGTTCCCACGAAGCCTCCTGAGACTATTCAAGGCAGCGGTTTTCTCTCCCGCATCGGCGCCTTTCGCAGCCGCTTCAACCAAAAATTCCACAGACCCGGCATCACCCAGCTTCCCAACGGCCTCCAGCGCTGCCCTTCCGACCTCCGCATTCTGGCTCGTGGCCGCCGCTGTCATCGCCCGCGAGGCATTGTGGTCGCCGCGGTCAGCAAGAGCGCCAATCAAAAGCACCTGCTCTCCCGGCGGCATCTTAGACAATTCCGCCGCAAATAATTCTGTCACACCCGCGCCCTGCATCGTCCGCACGCAGCCTGCCGCCGTCGTCCTCACCATCCGGTCTTCGTCGCGCATCGCCGCAACCACAAGCCCCACTGCATCCTGCCCGCCAACATCTGCCAAGCCCCTTACCGCAGCGCTGCGAACAAGACCCGGCTCCTGTGCACCAGCCAGCTCCTTATAAATCGCAAGCGCATCCTCCTTCCTGCCCTCATCCACCAAACGCTCCGCACACCGCAGATACGCATCTGTTGCCGCCAGCCGCAAATCCGCTCCGCCTTTGGTTCTTGCCTCGACCAATATCTTTCCTGCCTGCTCTGTGCCGATTTTCCCCAGCGCCACAGCAGCGGCCTCGGCAATCTCCTTATCGGCGCCGAACACTCGCCTGCCCAGGGCCTCCACGCTTTCACTGTCGCGCCTGTCGCCCAGCAGATTTATAATGCGGACCTGCACCTTCGGCGGCGCCTTATCCAGCGCATGAATAAGGGCCCTGCCGGCCTCGGGGCTTTGGTTCTGACCGATTGCGTAGCAGGCCATATCCGCGGTCTGCTCATCCAGCAAAAGCCTCGCTATCGCAGGAATCGAATCCGCCGTCCCGATATACCAGAGCTGCCTGCATACGAAAGATTTGCAGTCCACCGTCGCATTTGATTCAAGCAACTTTGCCAGCTGCATCTCGATGTATTTCCGCATCTCGGGCTGGTTCTGCGAATCGCGAATAAGCTCCTCCACCGCTATCAGCGTCTGCCCGCCCATCCCGCGCTCGTAATTTGCAATCGCCGTCAGCTTCGTATCGACATCCGCTTTGTCAACTGCCGCCCAAACAGTCGAGCTTATAACAAAGCACCCGCACAGCGCCGCCAGCACCAAAGGGGTAAATACTTTCCTGCAGATTCGCATTCTTACTTCCTTTCTTCGATAGCTTATACCTCTATTTCCATCGCTGCCTCTTGCCTTCACAGCCGCCACGGCCACCGCATCGTCCTGCCAATCATCTTGTCGGCTTGTGGGTCGCCTATGAAACGTTCTTTCTCCGGATCCCACTTGAGGGGGCGTTCAAGCCAGTACGCAATATTGCCTAAGTGACAAACCGTTATGGACCGACAACCCACCTCGGCGTCGCTGGCGGGTCTGCGACGACTTTTGGCGCACTGTAAGAAATTATCCTGATGATTTATGCTCTCGTATAAATGAATTTCGTCTAGTCTGATTTCCTGCCTGACCAAGCTCTCAGGCGATGTTACCAGGTGCTCGCGACTGACTTCAACATAACCCTCGGTGCCGGTAAACCGAACGCCTGGGAATGGCCTGCTGATACCGTCGCGGGTCATAATGGTGCCGTTGGCATACCTGTAAGTCAGCACCTTGAAGTCTTTCCCATCCGGCGGAATTATCTCCACCGGCCCGCTGCAATCCATCCCCATTCCCCACTGTGCGACATCGAACATGTGCGCCCCCCAGTTGGTCATCTCACCGCCCGAATAGTCACGATATGCCATCCAGCCGCCCGGCGCAATCGCCGATGTATAGGGTCTGTATGGCGCCGGCCCCAGCCACATATTCCAGTCAAGCCATTGCGGTTCCGGCTCCTGGGGCGCATAACACGACCAGACGGGGGGCCCGCCGACATTAACCGTTATTGACTTGACCTGCCCGATGAAACCATTGCGAACAAGCTCACAGGCAAAACGGAAATTCCTGTCCGAGCGCTGCTGCGTGCCCACCTGGAAGACCCGCCCATAGCGCTTGACGGCATTGGCCATCTCTCTTGCCTCTTTGATAGTAAGCGACATCGGCTTTTCGCAATAGACATCCTTGCCGGTCTTGACAGCAGCAAGCGATGCCAGGACATGCCAGTGGTCCGGCGTACCGACAAGCACCGCATCGATATCCCTGCGCTCAGCGAGCTGCCGGAAATCGCTGTAGCCGGCGCAATCTTTACTGCCGTAGAACTTATTGACAATGTCGCGGGCATTATCGCGATTGTTGGCATTCACATCACAGACGGCCACAAACTGCACATACGGCTTACTCAAAAAACCACCTCCCTGAACCCATATCCCGCCCCCTATATGACGCGTCCCCTGTCCACCTACCCCGATAGCACCCATCACGATTCGCTCACTGGCAGGTTCTGAGCCGTCCTTACCCATCGCCGACGACCGGACTATATAAGGCACGGCTGCTGCCGCACTTACAATAGACACACCACTTTTCAGAAATTGTCTTCGCGAAATCTTACTCACGTGCTCCTCATTCCATAGTTTTCAGTTTTGAGTTTTGAGATTCAGTTTCCACTGCAGCCCCCACTGCTGTCTTGCGACAGCAAGATGTGGGGTCGAGCGTATCGCCATCATAATAAGCCCCCGCCCCCCCTGCTTTCTTGCGAAAGCAAGAAGGGGGGAACCCGAGGGACGAGAAAAACTTAAGACTTTCGTTACGCTTCTGATAATACCAGCAAACGATAACGAGGTCTTTGGGCATCCAATTCCAGGAACCGGTGAAGTCACCATCGACAAGATAATAGTCAGCGTGGGCATTGTGGTTTGGGTCGAGCATATCGGACCATATAAAAACCTCGGCACTCCGGCTCAGCCGACGTATTATATTAAGGTGTATAACCCAATCTCCCCCACACAGCTTTCTGCACCCTGTGGAGGTCGGGATTGCCGGGCTGGGAGCTAGAATAGGGCTGCATCAGGCGGCCAAACTTAATCGTGCGCGGGTCTTTCCATTTCCAGTATTCGCTGCGTCCGTCTGCAAAAGAGAAGTTTGTTCCGTTACCGTGTCGGATCGGGGGTATGTCCCACCAGCTCTCTTGATTATAATAGATGGTCCAGCTACAAGGGCTCAAGCGGCCCTCGTCAATAAAAACGACTCTCTCACCCGGCCGGCGAATCTGCATCCTGTTTTTCACTATCTCTCCGGCGCCAGGTATCGCGTCGAAACCATTCATCGCGTCAACTATAGCATAGGTTACGACCTCTCCGCGCACCCCTGTCGGGCACTTGTAGAGTTTTGTGTTCGGGCAGTATGGAAACAGCAGACCCCTTTTGATGTCGTCTATTTGTGTCTCTACCGTAGCGCTGTCCCCCGCCCAATATACCCAGCAAGTGCCGTCTTTGTTGTGGCCGCCGAGCTCCGTATTACCGTTAACGATCTTGTTATCGTTATCATCCGCATACAAATTCCATGCAAGCGCCAATTGCTTCAGATTGTTAAGACAAGCCGCACGCTTGCCCTGCTCTCTGGCGCGGTTTAGCGCGGGGATGAGTATCGACATCAGAATCGCGATGATAGCAATTACAACTAACAGTTCTATTAATGTGAACGCTTTTCGCCCGCTCATAGTCCTACTCAATCCATAGCCGCCAACATTTTGCTGCCCAACCATAAGATGTGTAAACCCGATCTTATGTTCTCCTGATCCTGAATTCCGTACTGCTTTAGCCCTATTTTACCACGACAGATATTATAGCTTAAATCTGATGTTCCTGCAATCTTTACGCCACATACATATATCTGACATTTCCCATATTAAACGCTTGGCTACGCAACCAAGCCTTCCGATTCCACAATAATATCAAAATCTTCCTCGAATTGCAGGCAATTGAGGCCTCTTTTTATAAATCCTGTCGTCAGAGTCGCCCAAAATCTAAATTATCTGTGAAATTGCATCTCCAATTTTCGGTCAAAATTGACTCTTAGAGCATCCTTTCTGCTTTCACCCATTGGGTCCTCCCTTTTTTTAATGGCCAAACTTAATTCAATCCATTCCATAGGTCTTATACTATCAAATCAGTATCAGATGCGCCACCTTAATATAGGAAATCCGGGATAAACTAAAAACTGAAAACTCAATCCGCCAAGACGTAATGGCGGACCACACTTATACGCCTTTCGCTTTAAGCTTTCAGGACATTCGGCTGGGCTCAATCGAAGCCCTATCCCGCATTAGGGTCGACAACCTTTACCCCATTAGGTTCGCCGACCCTTACTGCATTGGGTTCGCTGAACTTTACCGCGTTAGGTTCTTCGGTTTTCTCTTTCGGTTTGGGCTGGTCCTCAAGCAGCTCCGAAAGCGGCCTGGTAAGTTGCTTTGCCTTCCAATCCGGAATTTCATAAACCCAGCCCTGGTGCCTGGCTGCAAATTCCTTCGCCTTGTCGCGTGCAAGTAATTTCGCCTCTTTCTTCTTAAGCTGCTCCTCCGACTCCACTTCTTTTTCCTTCACCACAGGCGATGTATCCGTGAATTCCGCTCCGCAGTTTATGTATGTCTTGCCGTCCTTCTGCGCAATCATAACCCTGTAAACCGTCGAATCCTTCAACTTGCAGACAAACTGCTTGTCAAACGTCAGGTCGCCGGGATTTTTTCTGACATCATCAAATCTCAGCGTGGTCAAACCCACGAATACCGTTTCGCTGTCGCTGCTTTTCAGTCTCCTGCCCCCGTTTCTGTCTTCGACAGAAGACACGGGGGGCATATTCTCAAGCGCCACGGTCTTTCCGTCTTCACCTGCTTTCAGCGTATATTCGCCGCCCGAAAGCTTCACCGTCACCGAGCTGATATCCTCACGCTTGATGGAAACCAGCTCCTGCCCGATGTAATCTATTGCCCGCCCGCCGAACCACGGCACATTCTGCGATACATAGACACTGTTACTGTCGGCGAGTCTGACATAACTGCCCGGTTCGGCTGAGCTCACCGTCGAAGCCTGCCCTCGAATGCCTTTGTCGGGGGCCTGCCCAAGCTCTCTGTCTTTGCCTACGATAATCCCTGTAATCAGCTTTGAATCCGGCCTGAAGAACTTAACCACACTGCGGGCCTTCTGCCCGGTTACGCCAAGCTCCTCGTGATTGGCGGGATTGTCCGTATATAACTCTGATACGCGAACCTCCAAACACCCGGAGAGCAAATTATTTATCTCCTTCGCCTCGGCCGGATAGTTGTCTTTATTTACTACAACAAAACGCCCCCCCTCTCGCTTCAATGTCACCGCCCCCTCGCCCCAGCCCAAAACGATACTGCCTATATCAGCGGGGTCGAGTCCCTGAATAAGATAAACCGGCGACACAGACCCTTTTCTGCCTCCAATGGAAACGCGGTACTGCACGACCGCCCACATCACCACTAAAGCCGCAACAACGCCCAATATCACAAGTTTCCTATCGCTCATTTTCAAACCTCGTCTCTCGTCAATTGTCCCTCGTCGCTCGTTACGCATCACTTGCGTGACTGATGTAATGTCTCTTTCTGACCGCCCGGCGCACACCCAGCACCACCGCAACGAGCAGCGTGGCCGCCGGCGCCGCCGCAGTATTGGCGTACAGCAGCTTCGCGCCCAGACGTTCAATCTGCTCGCGCCGCTTCATCTTCACCTCGCGAAGCTGCATCTGTGCCTGATGTATCTTCAACTCAAGCTCCCTCTTTTTCTGCATGATGGAGCTGCCGATAACTTCTTCCTCGCCTTGCTTGGCCGATGCAACAATGGTCTGCAGCTCGCCCTGGAAGCCCGCAATCTGCGCATTAATCTTTGCCACTTCCCCGGCTGTCTCTTCCTCGGCCTTTCTCTCAATCTCGTCAACGACGATAAACGACCGCCTTAAGTTCCCCCGCGACCTGATTGAAATCAGCTCGCCCGACCCCGTCAAATCCTCAACGGCATTCAGTAATAGTGCGCTATTGTCGCCCACAATTACCTTGCCGAAGCCGAAGAAGGAAACCTGATACGCCAGGGAGTCGCTTATAAAGTCAACATCCGAGAAAACCACCACCGCACAATCGGCCGTTGCCTCCTTCAGACCCATCAGGTGCTTTTTGATTTTCTTGTCCTCGTTCGGGTCTTTCGGCTCCGCCGAAGACTCACGCCTTTCGGGTTCAACCTCGACGTCAACGCCATCGGGAAAACTGCTCCTGAAACGCCCCGTAACCAGATACCCCATCACTACGGGCTGATTTCCCGGCGTAAACCTGCTCATAAGCCGCGACGGCTCCACCATCATCAGCTCATACGGGCTGCTTACCGAAAAGGCATTGCCCTTGTCGGTCGTCATAACAAGCGGCGTCCGCTTAATCCCGGCCCCTTCCTGCGATTCGTTCGCATCTCCCACTTTTTTCAGCACACCGGCAAACAAGACCCTTACCTGGTTAAGCTCCGCCGCAATAACGTTATCAGCATTGAAACAGCCCTTCTCCAGATGAAGATAGCCGATAATCTGCTCCGGCCTCTCGTTGGCAGTAACGGAAGCCATTAAGGCGAGGTTCTTGTCGCCGGCAAAGGTGTTCTCCGGCATCTCAAGACCCCACGTTTTCAAAATCACATTCAGCTCAGAGTTTCGCGTAGGCGGCATACCCATCTGCATCGCCATCCGGTCGGGCCTGTCCGCCAGGCAGTACGGGTCAACGCAGACGATAGTCCTGCCGCCCTTGAGCACAAACTGGTCTATCGCAAACAATGTCTGCGGCGGCAGGTTTTTGGGGTGAATAACCAGCAGAATATCAACATCATTGACCTCGTTGACATCGGCTGGGACATGCTTGACCTCGAATTGCCGACGCAACTGCTCCACAATCGTCCACGGCGGCCTCGGCTGCTGACCCTGCATCCGCATCATTTGAGCCATATACCCGCTCATATCATCACCCATTACAGGCAGCGAGCTCATTATGCCTATAGTCCTCTTCTGCCGCGTAATCGCCGTGTCGATAAGATAGCTTATATCATACTCAAGAAAATTCTGCCGGTCCGGCGAAAAGAACGGTATCACCTTCTCCACCCCCAACTGCGTCTGCACCACAAGCCCGAAGAAAAAGTTTTCCTCCTCGGTTATCGGGAACCGCCTCAACCCGCACCGCAGCGCCTCCACTTCATCATCCGAAAACGGCCTCGGGTCGATTATCTCCAATTTAACCATACCGTTGGCCGCCGCAACATACTCCTCCAGCAGCGCCCTGACGAGCTCGAAATAGCTATTGAAATACCGAATCTGGTCAGGCGCCTTCAACGTGGCGGTCTTTGCATAATAGAGCTTCGCCTTAACCGGCTGATTGAGCCTGCCCAGAATCGCCCTTGTCCCCTTCGAGAGCGTGTACAGCTTCTGGCCGGTAACATCGACCTTCCACGACCTTCCGACATTCTGGCAAATGCTTATCGCGGAAAAAGTAATCACCAAAACAAAAATCACGGCCGTTATTGCGCGTATTGTCCGATTCATCAGCTCGCCTTCCTTTCCTCTAAGATAATGCAGCATCCGGCAATCCAACCGATAATCAACAACACAAAATACGTAAGGTCCTTAAACTCCAGCACGCCTCTTTGGATTGACTCAAAGTGCGACTGAAAACTCATACCTTCTATCGCCGACACCAGCCCCGCCGGCAGAAACGCCGAGAGGTAACTTAGCGTCGTGGGCATTCCTGCAAAGACAAGTATCGCACAGGCAACCACCGACAGGACAAAACTTATCACCTGGTTCTTGCTGATTGCCGAGAAGAAACACCCGATAGCGAGAAATCCGCCGGCCATAAGGAAGCTGCCTGAGTAGCCGGTAAGTATTAACCCGATATCGGGGTTGCCGAGATAAAAGACCGTAATCACCATCGGGAAAGTCAGCACTAATGCAATGGTGAGGAAAAGCCACGCCGCGAGAAATTTGCCCAAAACAGCCTGGCCAATCGTAACCGGCAGGGTGAACAAAAGCTCAATCGAGCCGACCTTGCGTTCCTCCGCCCACAGACGCATCGCCGTCGATGGCACCATAAAGACAAACAGCAGCGGCAGATTCATAAAGAACACTCGCAAATCCGCCTGCCGCATGTCAAAAAAGCCATCCTTGAACGTCAGATACCCCGCGAAAAACAGAAAAATCACGAGAAACACATACGCAAGCGGGGTCGTGAAATAACTTTTCAGCTCCCTCTTGAACACCGCTAAAAAACCATTCATTTTTATAACCCTCTACGAAAACCAGATTTACGATTTTAAATTGTCGATTTTCGATTGCTGCCTCAAATTGAAAATTGTAAATCGACAATCGAAAATCAATTATTAGCCCTGACCCCCGACCCCTGTTCCCTGCCCTTAGTAATCCTGCGGAAGACCTCATCCAGGGTGCATTTATATTTTTCCTTCAGCGCATCAGGCGTCGAATCCGCCAATATCCGCCCTCTTGCAATGATTATCGTCCGTGAGCAGATGGCTTCCACCTCTTCGAGAATGTGCGTCGAGACAACTATGCACTTGTCCTTGGCCATCCTGGTTATCAACTGCCTGACCTCATATTTCTGGTTGGGGTCCAGCCCATCTGTCGGCTCGTCAAGAATAAGAACTTCCGGGTCATTTATCAGCGCCTGAGCCAGCCCCACGCGCCGCTTATATCCCTTTGACAGCGTCTCAATCGTCTGATGATACACCGACTCAATCGAGCACATCGGCACAATCCGGTCGAGAGCACGCTTGCGACCCCTGCCCTTAATTTGCCTGACGTCACAGATAAACCCCAGAAAGCTGCCGACCGTCATCTCATTGTATGCCGGCACATTCTCTCCTAAATACCCGAGTGACTGCCTGACCTGTATAGGGTTCCGCAAAATGTCATAGCCGCACACGCTGGCCGTCCCGCTGTCGGGCCGCAGGTAACAGGCCAGGAGCCTCATCACCGTGCTTTTGCCCGCACCATTGGGCCCCAAAAGCCCCAGCACATCCCCTTTCGCAGCCTGAAATGACATCCCCTCAACAGCGACAATCGGCCCAAAACTACGCCTGAGCTCTTTCACCTCTATCATAACTGTCTCCAATAATTTGCAATTGACGGTTGTCGATTTTCGATTGCCATCTTAAATCGCAAATCGTAAATCGCAAATCATAAATACCCCTCGCTACGGGGGTTCGTATAAATCTATCCAAAAATCCCTGATAGTCAACCCCCGTTAGGAAGTTTTTTTGAGATGGGAAGGGAACATGCCAATGAGATGGTGAATGGTCAATAGTTCGGTGAGTCTCTATCCGCTGATTAGGTTCCATACGGAGCGTTCGGCGCCGCGTGATGGCTCCAGGCCGAGAAACTCAAGGCCCGTGGCAGCTACTGTTGTGATGGGAATGGGTTTATCGATTTGCTGTCCGGCCTTGACGCCTGGGCCAAGCGAGAGCATCCACACCCGCCGGCAGGGCCTAAGGCTCTAACCATATCCCCCTGAAAAATTTTTTGTTCGCGTCAATCAGAAATTTATTCGGGCAGGTGCCATCTCCATAAACCAGCAGCTCCCCCTCCATACATTCCGCTGCACTCGCAACCTTGACAGGCAGCGTCCCATCGTCACTGAGCAGCAATAATCGCGAGGAACTTTTGAAGGGGATAAGCGCCTCAGGACTAAAATCGCCGCAGCTTAACTGCCGCACCAATACCGGCGGATTCTCTTTCTCACCCGACCAGCGATATAACGCAAACCCGGGCCCTTCATCACGAGGCCCCGCAATAATAAAATACGCCTTATGGAAGGGCGAGTATTCCATACTCCTTATTCCCAGCCCGCCCAGGTCCCGCAGCATCTCCTCGCCCAAAACGGGCGCCTCGCCTCTTTCAACCACCGCCGCCGCATTATTCAAAGGCATAACAATCGCCTCACCCCGGCCTGTTACCTTGTCCGTCGCCAAAGGGTTCCGCAGCCCAATATAAAGCGTCTTACCATCAGGCGATGCGCAAAGCCCCTCAATATTCAGGCCCTGCTCCTTGGGCGCCAGCCGTTCGAGATCCTTTTTTGTAAAGCGATTCCGGTCAAAGCGTGTCGCCTTATCCAATCCCAATCTCCGCCCCATCTGCGTCTCAACCAATCTGTGTGCAAGTGTCTTGCATGGCTTGCCAATCGGCTCGATGGCGACCTTTCCATTTTCAACCTTAATCCTCGCAGCGAAAAACCGGTACCTGTTCGGCCTCATCTTGCCGTCTTTATTTCTGCCGTGCAAAGTAATCCAGTAGATGCGGTCCCCGACCAGCGTCGCACCCTCAATGTCCGCCTCAGGATATTCCGGCTCGACATCCAGAAAACCCGTCATATCACAAGAAAATTGCGGCAGCCCGCCCGCACCGGTCTTATAAACCAGCAGTATGTTGTTCTCATCATCCGCCACAACGAACATATCGTTACCGACGGCAACGGCCGCAGACGCATCGCTCATCCCGCGATAAACCACCTCGTTTCTCGATTCTCGACGAGTATCGAGTATCCAGTATCGAGTATCCGGCTGTTGAAATGAAAATTATATGGCTGGAATTAAGTTAGAAGGTTCTTGACCTGCGATTCGCGCCGCCTGTCCGACCTCGGACGGAAAATCCGCAGCGACATCTCCTTAAACGCCTTCATAATGGAAGCAATCCTCGAACGCTTGCGAGGAACGGGCGGCGGCGCAGTCCACTGCTGCTTCTGAGGATTCAGCACCAGCGGAAGCTGCCTGTTTGGCGGTAGCGGCCCCGGCCCGAGGTTGCCGGCGGTATTCGCCACTGAATCAGCGCCGGGCCTCGGCCCCAAATTACCGACAGGGTTCGTAAAAAGTGTACTCGAAAACCGCCGGCTCAAAACCTCTGGCGGTATCCGAGCGCCCTCAAAAATCACCGCGATTCCCTTCTTCAGCCCCGGCTTAAATTTTTGCATCAACTGCCTCCTCATCGTGGAGCGTGCAGCGTGGAGCGAATAGGAAAAAACTGGACGCTAAACGCTATCCGCTAAACGCTGACCTTGTAATAACATACCAAATCCCGACAGAAATGTCAAACAAATACTCGGAATTCCGGGTTTATAAAATGACCAAAACCGTTGCATCGAAACCATCCCCAGTGTATAACACTCACAAAAGAAAGGACAAGATTATGCCCAAAGAGCAATCCAATAAGCGGTTTTTCATACTTCGTTCGGCACTTTTGCTATGTTCACTCGCCTCTTGTTCCCATAAAGAGCTCCCCCGCTCTTGCTTCGCAAGAAGCTGCGCCGGCGCCATTACAAAGCCATCGCCGGTCCTTCGCACCACGCAGGAGGATATGCAGTGGTGGCGGGATGGCAAATTCGGCCTGTTCATTCACTGGGGCCCCGTCAGCTTAAAAGGCACCGAAATCGGCTGGTCCCGCGGCAGAGAAATTCCCATCGATGTCTATGACAACCTCTACAAAGATTTCAACCCCACAAATTTCAACGCCGCCGAGTGGGTAGGTCTCGCCAAAGCGGCAGGCACAAAATACATCGTAATCACATCCAAACACCACGATGGCTTCTGCATCTTCGACTCCAGATACACCGACTACGACATCACCTCCACGCCATTCAAACGCGACATCCTCAAGGAGCTTGCAGGCGAGTGCCAAAAGCAGGGTATCAAACTCTGCTTTTACCACTCCATCATCGACTGGCACCACCCCGACTATCTGCCGCGCGGTGCAGGTGACACCCGTCCCGCCGATGACGCCGTTTTCGAGCGATATGTCACCTACCTGAAAAACCAGCTCCGCGAGCTTCTGACCAACTACGGCCCCATCGGCATCCTCTGGTTCGATGGAGAATGGGACCCCACCTGGACCTCCGAGCACGGTGAAGCGCTCTATGCGTACGTCAAGAGTTTGCAGCCGCACATCATTATTAATAACCGCGTCGGCAAAGGCCGCGGAGGTATGGAAGGCACCACCGAAAAAGGCCAATTCGCCGGCGACTACGACACCCCCGAACAGCAAATCGGCAAATTCAACGCCGACCGCCGCTGGGAAACCTGTATGACTATCTGCCGGCAGTGGGCCTGGAAGCCGGACGACCAATTGAAGTCCCTCAAAGACTGCATCCACACCCTCGTCCAGGTCGCAGGCGGTGATGGCAACCTGCTTCTCAACATCGGCCCGATGCCCGATGGCCGAATCGAACCTCGACAGGCCGACCGCATCAGGGAAATGGGCGACTGGCTCAAAAAATATGGCCAAAGCATTTACAAAACCCGCGGCGGGCCGTTCAAACCAGGCCCGTGGGGCTCAAGCACTCACAGAAACAAGATAATTTATGTCCATATTCTGAATTGGTCAGACGATATTATTGTGCTCCCGTCTATCCCAAAGAAAATCGTAAAAACCTCTGTTTTGACCGGCGGCGCCGCTTCCGTCAAACAAACGGACAAATCCATCGAAATCTCTGCCCCGCAAGCCTCTCGCAGCGAGCTTGATACTATCATCGTCCTGCATCTCGACGGCCCTGCCTCCGACATCCCTCCCTGCGATGTCCCCTGAGCTTCGCTGACAACAGGCAGGAAGGCGACCCAAGAAAGCCGAACTATCTGGAAACAAAAAGGGCTGCAAGCAAACACTCGCAGCCCATAAGTTTATAGGCTTCCCCTCTGTGAGGGTACAATGCTTCTATCGCTTCTTGCCTTGGTCGTGCGGGACGGTCACGTCCACAGTCGCGGTGGCGGTGCTGCCAGAAGCGTCCGTGCATTCCACATGGATGGTGTACACTCGGCCTCCGCTGGTGCCGGTGCGTTTGGCCCGCAATTTCACCGTAAAATCGCCTGTGATTTCCCAATCGGGTAGTCAGCGTTTAGCGGATAGCGTTTAGCGTCCAGTTTTTTCCTATTCGCTCCACGCTGCACGCTCCACACTGCCGAGCGGGAAGGTGTAGTTTAAGGTTTCGCTGCTCCCGAGGAAGGTGTTTCCCTCGTACCACCCAAAAGAGACTATATCGTCATTCGTACCTGGCGTAGAGTCAGTGTCTGTCGCGCCGGAACCATCCAGAGTAACCTCTGTCCCAGCATAGCTTTCTTGCTCAATAGTCTCGTCTCCCCCAGCATCAGCTATTGGGGGATGATTCAACTTCAGCATAGCCCTCGTCAGCGTTTAGCGGATAGCGTTTAGCGTCCAGTTTTTTCCTATTCGCTCCACGCTGCACGCTCCACGCTGCACGCTCCACGCTACCGTAACCTGCTCCGCTCAACATCAATCCAATTACACAAATCATTAAACTTAACCGTTTCATTTTCCTACCCTTTCCTGAAAATTTTCCTTTTCCGCGCAGTTATTCTGCGCACAGATTCTCCGCTTGCCCCCAATAGCACGGCTTGAAACATTGCGGTTCCTCATAGCCACCGCTGGCCTCCTGTAAAAAACACTTTGTTAATTCTACGCGCCCCCCATCGCGTCAAGAGAATTCTCGAAAAAACTTGAAAACCTCTTAAAAACCCTGCCCCTCGCGTCAGCCCTCTACCCAGACCAGAATAACGCAAATATGCCCCCAATAGAATCGTAACACCCGCTTTTATAAGAAGTTAAGGAAAAGTATCCCCCGCCAAATGCGCCTTCATTAACCACTGTCGAGTAACAACGACCGTTTAGCGTAGAGTTTATAGCGTACAGCGTGTAGGGATGGGACTAACCAATTAGCCAGTCCGCCAAGAAGTCGTGGTCCGCCAAAGAAGTCGTGGCGGATCAAATCTCGAAGTTCCGCCATTAGCCGGCGGAACGAAGATCCGATGTCGTTTGGCGGATGAAATTTGAAATAGGAGGAAGAACGATATACGATATACGATATACGATATACGGGTCACGACTTATGGCGCAAGGAACGCATCCGTTTCACAGGAGGGAACCTCGCAGCCCTTAACCTCAAAACCCCGCCCCATATCCTGCAGCGTGAATATATCATCGTTAGTGATGCCGATACTACGTGTTTTTATGAATTGCACACTGCTGTCACCAAACAAAACGTTTTGACCACGACCATTGTGGTTGATGCTGTTGATAGTCAGTAGTTTATTATTTAGCCGCAGTTTAATCTCGTAGGATATTCTCTCCGGCAGATTTTCAAAGATAGGATTCGAATCCGCCATCAAAGGTTCTCGGCCAAGCACGGATTCTTTTGACGTTCTAATACAAATTATTCGCGGGCTGTATGTCACATACCTTCTGGCAGGAAAATCGTTATAACTTTGCACCTTCGCGGCATCGAGCTGCGATGCACGCCCCTGACTTCTGCCGGGGCACACAAAGTCGGCAGGATTTTTTACGTAGCCGCCTTTAACCAGCCGCCACATTGAGCGAGTGTTCGAGTAATCTTCCTGGCCCTGGTAGCCGACCCTGCACCAGGGAGTATCGGGTCTGCGGATAACCGCCG
>Ga0315279_10003984_pt1 | contig 20060 bp, 19 predicted proteins | sample YL17G06_20_MG_FD_203694 | JGI IMG/M metagenome (GOLD analysis project Ga0315279, IMG submission 203694) | Sediment microbial communities from Yellowstone Lake, YNP, Wyoming, USA - YL17G06_20 | ecosystem: Environmental > Aquatic > Freshwater > Lake > Sediment | place: USA: Wyoming | collected... | reverse complement strand
GCGTGCGCTACCCGGAGATCATCTCTGGCGGTGGACTTGCCTGGTCACGCGATGGCGAGCACATCTGGTTTACAAAGTGGGGTTCCGCGTCCGGCGGTCGGGCCGAACTCTGGCGTGTTCCCTTCAAGGAAGGAAACCCGGAACCAGTCAGCTTGACGATGAAGCGGCTCTTGCACCTGTGTTTTCATCCCGATGGGCGCCGCATTGCTTTCATAGCCGGTGAGCAGAAATATGAGCTCTGGGTGCTGGAGAACTTCTTGCGCTGAAGCGGCAGACCTGAGGGCCGATCCAGAGCCACTCCCGTGAAGGCGTCTTCACGGCAACAGCTTCTCGAAGCGCGGGGGCAGCGACTTCACAATGTCGTTGTAGATCACGAACACCGCGACCAGCACCAGGAACACGAAGCCCACTTGCACGATCCGCTCCTTCATCTGCAGGCTGAGGTCGCGGCGCAGCAGGCCCTCGATCAGCAGCAGCAGAATCACGCCGCCATCGAGCACCGGGATGGGGAACAGGTTGAAGATGCCGAGGTTCAAGCTGATGGCGGCCATCAGGCTGATCAGCTCGGGCAGACCCTGGCGCGCCGCCTCCCCGGAAAGCCGGGCGATGCCGATCGGCCCTTCCAGGGTGCGGGGCGACATCTTGCGCTCCAGCATCTTCCCCACGACATCGAAGATCAGCACCGCGAACTTGCGGTTGGTTTCCAGCGACTGCTTGAAGGCGGCCGGCAGCGACAGCCGGCGCTCGACCATTTCTTCCTGCAGGTCCACGCCCAGCCGCCACATCGGCCGGTCCAGGCCCGGGACCTGGGCCAGCACCGGCGTCATGGTCACGGTGAATTCGCGCCCGCCACGTTTGACCAGAACCCGCGCGGGCTTGCCCTTCTCCTGCTGGAGCATTTGCGGCAACTGGGCCCGGAAGGTGATGCGCTGGCCGTTGAGGGCGTCAATCACGTCGCCCGGCTGCAGACCGACCCGCGCCGCCGGCAGCCCCGGCTCCAGGCGCTTGACGATGGCCGGCAGATAGGGGGCGAAGCCGCCGACGCCGGTGCGGTTGCGCGGCTCGATGTCCGGGGTCAGCGTGGTGCTCAATACCTGGCCGTTCCGCATGTAGATGACCCCGAGGGGCTGGCCAGGGCTGGACAGCGTCATGATTTCCACGGCTTCCCAGGTGGGGTTGTCCAGGCCGTCAAGCCGCACGATGACATCGCCGGGCTGCAGGGCGGCCTTGGCGGCAGCCGAATCCTTCTCCACGTACCCCAGCTCGGCGCGCCGTTCCATGTAGGCCAGCTTCTGGTACTTGACCATGTAGAGGCCGGTCAGCAGCACCACCGCCAGCACCACATTCATGGCCGGGCCCATGACCGCGATGACGAAGCGCTGCCAGCGCGGTTTGGAAAGGAACTCGCCCGGATCTCCGGTGACCGGATCGGCGGGGTTCTCGCCGGCCATCTTGACGTATCCGCCCAGCGGGAGCACGCTGACCCTGTAGTCGGTCTCGCCATATTGCCGGCCGAACAGGCGCCTGCCGAACCCGATCGAAAACACCTCCACCCGAACGCCAAACCCCTTCGCAGCCAGGAAATGGCCGAGCTCGTGGACCAGGATCATGACGCCGAGGACCACGGCGGCGGCGGCCAGGTTGGTGAGCGTCACGTATGACATTTAACTGATTCCCGTATCAACGTTCAATGGCGGCCAGGGCGGCGGCGCGCGCCGCCCGGTCGCATTCCTGCAACTCATCCAGATTCCGCGCCTGGCCGGGCGGAATCCGGTTAAGGGTTTCTTCGATGACCCGGGGAATGGCCAGAAAGCCCATTCGCCCGGCCAGGAACGCGCCGACGGCCACCTCGTCAGCAGCATTGAGCACGCAGGTGGCCGTTCCTCCGGCCTCCAGCGCCTGGTAGGCCAGTTCCAGGCAGCGAAAGCGGCCGCGGTCGGGCGCCGAGAACTCCAGTTTCCCCAGGTTCTCCAGCGGCAACCGGTTGTCGGCGGCCGGCAGGCGGTCCGGATACGTCAGCGCGTACTGGATCGGGATCTTCATGTCGGTCACCGACAGTTGCGCCAGGATCGAGCCGTCCAAAAACTCCACCATGGAATGCACGGTGGATTGGGGGTGGATGACGACATCGACTCGCGAGGCCTGGAAGCCGAACAGCCAGCGAGCTTCGATCACCTCAAAACCCTTGTTCATCAGCGTAGCCGAATCAACCGTGATCCTGCTGCCCATGCGCCAAGTGGGGTGATTGAGCGCCTGCTCAACGGTCACACGTTCCAACTCCGCGGGGGTGGCCCGGAGAAATGGGCCGCCGGAGGCAGTCAGGATCAGCCGCCGCACTTCCTCGCGGCGGCCGCCTCGGAGGCACTGGTGCAGCGCGTTGTGCTCGCTGTCCACCGGCAGAATCTCGGCGCCGGATTCCGCGGCCGCCGCGGTCACCAGTTCGCCGGCAGCCACCAGCACTTCCTTGTTGGCCAAGGCAATCCGTTTGCCCAGCCGCACTGCCTCATAGGTGGCGGGCAGCCCGGCCACGCCCACCGTCGCCGACACCACAATATCGACTTCCGGCGCCGACGCGGCGGCCACCATGCCGCCGCAGCCGCTCAGCATCTCCGGGACCACAGCCCCGCTGTCCCTTAGATGGCGGCGCAGGGCCTCCCGATTCTTATCTTCCTTGACCACCGCCAGCCTCGGGCGAACCTGCGCGACCTGCCGCGCGAACAACTCGATGTTGTCGCCGCAGCTCATGGCATGGACCGCAAAGCGGCCGGGAAACGTCTCCAGCACCCGCAGCGTGTTCTGCCCGATGGAGCCGGTGCTTCCCAAGATGGCCAGCGTTTTCATGAACAGGCTACACGCTGCAGGCCGCAAGCTGCAGGCCGCGGCGTCTGGTTTCCCGCCTGTAGCCTGTGGCCTGAAGCCTGCAGCCTAGAAGGGCGATAGCAGCCAGGACACGCGCAAATTCAGAATGTACCACAACGCGGGGACGGCGAAGAGAAGGGCATCAATGCGGTCCAGCAGTCCGCCGTGGCCGGGCAGGATCGATCCGGAATCCTTGGCCCCGGCGCCGCGCTTGATGGCCGACTCCGCCAGGTCGCCAACCTGCCCGGCGATGTTGACGGCGGCCGAGATCGAAGCGCTCCAGGCCAGGCCCATCTCCGGGCGCATCCACGCCAGGTAGGCCATGCCAAAAGCCAGGCTGGCGGCCAGCGACGCCACCGCACCTTCCCAGGTCTTGCCGGGGCTGATTCTGGGCGCCAGCTTGTGCCGGCCGAAGGCGCGGCCGCCGAAGTAGGCGGCCGTGTCGCTGACCCAGGTGAGCGCGAGCACGTAAATGACCCAGCGCGGGCCATCGAACAGCCGCCGCAAATCGCTCAACATCGCTAGCGGCAGGCCCACGTAAAGAACGCCCAGTACGGAGGCCGCGGCGCCCGGCAACGCTTTCTCCAGGCTGCGGGCCGGCCGCGCGGCCAGCGCCAGGGCCATCAGCACCAGCAGCGCCGGGCTTTCCGCCAGCGGCGCCCAGAAGACCAGCACGGCGGTGGCGGCGTAGCTGAACCAGGTGAGCGGTCCCAGCCCCGATTGCGCAGCCAGCGCCAGGTATTCCCGCAGCGTGGCCACCGCCACCAGGGTCACGACGGCGGAAAACAGCCAGCGCGGCGCCCACACCACCAACACCAGCACCAGCGGGATCAGAACCAGGGCGGTGAGGACGCGCGCCAGCGTGTTACTGCGCGGCGTCCCGGTAAGAGAGGCCGCCGTAGCGGCGTTCGCGTTTTTGGTAGTCAATGATGGCCTGCAACAGGTGTTTACGGTTGAAGTCCGGCCAGTACGTGCCGGTCACCCAGATCTCCGCATAGGCGATCTGCCACAACAGGAAATTGCTGACCCGAAGCTCGCCGCTGGTTCGGATCAGGAGGTCGGGATCGGGCAGCGACCGGGTGTACAGGTGGGCGCCGATCATCTCTTCATCCACCCGCAATCCACCCATCCCGCCATTGCCGCCCACCCGCTCCAGAATGGCGTTGAAGGCATCCACCAACTCGGCGCGCGCCCCGTAGTTGAGCGCCACCGTCAACAGCAGGCCCGTATTGCGGGCCGTGAGCGCCACCGCACGCGCGATGTCGGCCTGCACCAGTTCGGGGAGCTCGTGCAGCCGGCCGATGGCCTGGAAGCGAACGTTGTTCCGCTGCAGCGCGGGCAGTTCCTTCTTCAGGTACTGGTGCAGCAGCCTCCAGAGCGTCTCACGCTCCGGCTTCGGTCGCTTCCAGTTTTCCATCGAGAAGGCGTAGAGGGTCAGGGCATGAAGGCCGAGGCGTGCGGAGTATTCGATGACTTCGCGTACCGAGCGGGCTCCGGCGCGGTGCCCGGCGGCGCGCGGCAGGCGCCGTTGGCGGGCCCAGCGCCCGTTCCCGTCCATGATGATGGCCACGTGGACGGGCAGGCGCGCCGCGTCGATCTGCACCAGCAGGTCTGCCTCTTCCGCATCGCGCGGCGCCGGCCATGGAATCTTGGCAGCCGTCACTGAAAGACCTCGCCCCGGGGACGCGCTCGCCAGCCGTCCGCTCCCTGTCCGAAGGCTATACGATATCACACCCCGGCCTTCACTTTAAGATGCAAAGTGAGTCGGGTGTAGGCCGTGGGCTGTAGGCTGTAGGCGGTGGGCTCCGCACAACCCGTGCTTCGAGGTCATTGTCTGCTTCAGCCCACGGCCTGCCGACCTCTTGCCTTTCAGCCCGTTCCTGGCTTAAAAGAAAGGTATGTTCATCGACACGCTGGAATTCAAGGAGGCCCGCAAACGGATTGCCGAGGGCCAACCCCCGTACCAGTTTCTTACCAGGAATCCGCACGTGCTGCCCATCTTCGGCCCGGCACTGGAAGATCCCGGCGAGCGCAACCGCGCGATCAAGGAAGACCGGCTGGCAAACACCATCGCGGATGCGCAGCGCATCGCGAAGCGCTTCGGCACCGAGGTCAGCGAAGTGTCCTTCCTCACTGAGCAATTGAAGTAGCCAGTAGAAGCGGTTGCAGAATTGGGCAACCGCTCCCTTCACCCGGCGCAAACTGCGCGCCGGGCTTCGGTCGCGGCTCTGTTTCAGTGCAATGAACAGAGCCGCGACCGAAGCGGCCCGTGCTTTTTGCGGGCCGCGGAGGGAGCGGTTCCCCGCCTTGCTGACTCCTGGCTTCTGGCTCCTGACTTCTGATTTCGCGTAGTTGTGGTATGTTGAAACGAATGCGCATCATTCTGTTCGCCGGAAAAGGCGGCGTGGGCAAGACCAGCGTGTCGGCGGCCACCGGCCTGGAACTGGCCCGGCGCGGCTACCGCACGCTGGTGATGAGCGTCGATCCGGCCCACTCGCTCTCCGACTCCTTCGATCTGGACCGGCGCCTGCTGGATCACAGCGAGGGGCGCCTGACCCGGATCCGCAACAACCTGTGGATCCAGGAAGTGGACATCCAGGAGGAGATCCAGCGCCACTGGCCCCAGGTCCACGGCTACATTTCCTCGCTGCTGAACGTCAGCGGGTTGAACGAGATCCTGGCCGAGGAGCTGGCGATTTTTCCGGGCATGGAAGAAGTCAGCAGCCTGATGTACGTGAACCAGTACCTGCGCGACAGCCGGTTCGACGTCATCCTGCTGGACTGCGCGCCCACCGGCGAGTCGCTGCGCTTCATCAGCATGCCCACCACGCTGGAGTGGTACATGAACAAGATCTTCACCGTGCAGCGGGGGGTGGCGCGGATGGTGCGGCCCATGCTCAGTACCTTCACTTCCATCCCGCTGCCCGGCGACGACTACTTCGCCAACCTGGAGAGCCTGTACGGGAAACTGCGCGGGGTGGACCGGGTGCTGGTGGACTCCAATCGCACCACCGTCCGGCTGGTCACCAACCCGGAGAAGGTGGTGTTGCGGGAAACCCAGCGCGCCTTCATGTACTTTTCCCTCTACGGGATGACTATCGACGCCGTCATCGTCAACCGCATCCTGCCGCGCGAGGTGCGCGACGATTTCTTTACCGGCTGGAAGGACCTGCACCAGCGCTACGTGGCCAGCGTCGAGGACATGTTCGCGCCCGTGCCCATCTGGAAGCTGCCGCTGTTCGACAGCGAGATTCTCGGCGTGCGCGAGTTGGACCGCCTGGCCAAGGCCCTGTACGGCAGCCGGGATCCGGTCGGTGTTCATTACCATGAAGCGCCCTACAAATTCGCCAAGGTGAACGGAACCTACCAGGTGCGCCTGAAGCTGCCGTTTGCCGACTGCGAGGACGTGGACCTGTACCAGCGCTTCGACGAGCTGATCGTGCGCGTCGGCAGCTACAAGCGGCACGTGGCCCTGCCGCAGCGCTTGGCGAACCGGGCGCCCTCGAGCGCCAAGATCCAGGGCTCCGAACTGGTGATCAACTTCGGCAAAGGAATGAAAGATGGCCAGCAGCCAAAGGCGTCCAAGCAAAAAGCCGGCGCGTAGAAAGCGCCCCTCCAAGGCGGTCCTCCCCAACCTGCAGGCGCTGGTGCCGCGGGAATGGCGGCATTCGCCTGCCTGGAAGCACTTCCGCTCCGCCCAGGTCGAATTCCTGAGCGGCGTGCAGATCCTGCTGCAGGAAGCGCTGGACCGCGTCAAGTCGCGCCGCGAGCAGGAGCGCACGCTGCAGCGCATCGAAGTGGAAGAATAGGTTGCAGGTTGCAGGTGACAGGTTGCAGGGCGATGCGCGTAAGAGTTCTCTTTTTTGGGCGGGTGAAAGAGATCGTCGGTAAAGCCGAGGAAACCGCTGACGTTGAAGACGGCGCGGATCTGGGCAGCCTTTTCCATTCCTACGCCCGCCGCTTTCCCCAGCTTGCGGCGATGGAGCGCTCCACGGTTCTGGCGCGGAACCAGAAGCTCGCCGGCCGCTCCGAATTCCTGACCGACGGCGACGAAGTGGCGTTCCTTCCACCCGTCTCCGGGGGCATGAACAGGTGCTAGGTGCCAGGTTCCAGGTGTCAGGGATTGCCGCAAGCTGACGCCCTCGGACCGGACACTTAACACCTGACACCTAACACCTGACACCTGATGCCTCCCGAAACCGTCGAAATCGTGCGGGCGCCGATTGATGTGGCGGGGCTCGCCGCCGGCCTCCGGCGCGGTGAGGACGGGGCGGTCGTCGTCTTCGAGGGGATTGTGCGCAGTCATTCCGGCGGGCGCCCCACGCTATACCTGGAATACGAGGCCTACGAAGCGATGGCCCTGGAACAGATGCGCGCCATCGCCCGCGAGGCGCGCGCGCTCTGGCCCATCGACCAGATCGCTATCGTCCACCGCCTGGGGCGGCTGGAGATCGGGGAGACCAGCATTGCTATCGTTGTCACCGCGGCCCATCGCGCTCCCGCCTTCGACGCCTGCCGCCATGCCATCGACCGCGTCAAGAAGGGCGTCGCCATTTGGAAAAGAGAGTACTTCGCCGACGGCGCTGTCTGGGTTGAGGGCGAGATCCTAGAAAGATGAACCACAAGGCGGCAACCGAGGGGTCAACGCAGAGACGCAGAGCGCGCAGAGGAAACGCAGAGAACCTCTCTGCGCGGCTCCGCGTCCTCTGCGTCTCTGCGTTGAGACTCACTCAAGGTGTCGTATTCGGCGCCCTGGTGTTCATCGTGCCGTTGTGGTTGCTTGCCCAGGAAACAACGATCAAGCTTGCGGTGCGGCTGGTGAATGTCACGGCCGCGGTGCGGGGGCCGGACGGCCAACTGGCCCGGGCCCTGACCAGGGACGAGTTCGAGGTTCTCGACGAGGGCAAAGCGCAGGCCATCCGCGTGTTCGCCCGGGAAGCGGAAGTGCCCTTGTCCATCGCGCTGCTGCTGGATATCAGCGGATCGACGGCCAAGGACCTGAAGTTCGAGCAGGATTCGGCCAGCCGCTTCGCGCGCTCGATCCTTCGGGAGCAGGACCGGATCGCGCTGTTTCCCTTCAACGACGAGGTGACCCAGGCCACCGCCTTTACCTCCAGCGCCATCCGGCTGGAGCAGGTGCTGCGCAGCGTGCGGCCCGGCGGCGGCACCTCGCTGTTCGATGCCATCTTTCTGGCGGCCGAGCAACTGCGCAAGCAACAGGGCCGCAAGGTGATGATCCTGGTCACCGACGGCGGCGATACCACCAGCCACATCGGTTTTAAGGAGGCCTTGCGCGCGGCGCAGGAGGCCGATGCGGTCCTTTACAGCATCATTGTCGTGCCCATCCGTAGCGACGCCGGCCGGGACACAGCCGGTGAGCACGCCCTGCAATTGCTTTCCGAGGGGACCGGGGGGCGTTTCTATACGCCGGAGAACGCCGCCCAGCTCGATCCGGTGTTTGCCGGCATCGCCGACGAGCTGCATACGCAATACGTGCTCGGGTTCTACGCGGATCCCAACCTGGCTGCCGGCGGCTACCGCCGCGTGCAGGTCCGCGTCCTGAGTCCCGGCTTTACCGTGCAGGCACGCAAAGGGTATTATCTAAGAGGCCGTTGAATGAAGAGGCTGGAGGCCGGAGACTGGAGGCTGTAGGTTCGGTTCCTCCAGCCTTCAGCCTACGGTCTCCAGCCTTCAGTTTTGAGTATTCACTATGGATGAAGAAAAGCGTCACAGTCTCCACGAACGGGCCCCGGCCGAGACCCACCGGGAGGTGGCCTACCTGCGCCACTTGGTGCAGACCCAGGCTCCGGTTAGCATCAAGCTGCGGTCCGGCGAGGTTGTGTCGGGATTCATTGAGTATTACGACAAGCGGTTCATCCGCCTGACCCGTCAGAATGCGCCGAACCTGTTCATCTTCAAGCACGAGATCAAGTACTTGTACGAAGAGCAGTGACGAGTGATGAGTGACAAGTGGCAACGCCGACCGCAGCGGTAGACGCCCGTCACTTGTCACTTGTCACTCGTCACTTTCCCTGCATGCCCGACTTTCTGGCCACTGCCGTTGAGATTGCCCGCGCGGCCGGCGCGTTGCTGCTGCCCTATTACGACCGCCGCATCCGCGTGGAATACAAGGGCGACGTGGATATCGTCACCGAAGCCGACCGGGCCTCCGAGCGGCTGATTACCGAACGGCTGCGCGTGCGCTTTCCGGACCACGGCATCCTGGCGGAGGAAGGGGGCGGGCGCGAGTCCGATTCGCCCTACCGCTGGTACATCGATCCGCTGGACGGCACCACCAATTTCGCGCACGGCTTCCCGTTCTTTTGTGTCTCGATGGGGCTGGAGAAGTCGGGCGAGCCGCTGATCGGCGTGATCTACGACCCGCTCCGCGACGAGTTGTTCACGGCCGACAAGGGCGGCGGGGCCATGCTGAATAACCGGCGCATTCGGGTTTCCGGCGTGGCGGCGCTCTCGGAAGCCCTGGTGGCCACCGGCTTCCCCACGCGCAAACGCCACAAGAACGCCAACATCCACTTTTACCACCAGCTCACCATGCGCACGCATGGCGTACGCCGGGCGGGTTCGGCGGCGCTCGATATGTGTTACGTGGGCTGCGGCCGCCTGGAGGCTTTCTGGGAGTTCAACCTCAACCCCTGGGATGTGGCGGCCGCGACGCTGATTGTGAAGGAAGCGGGCGGGCGCGTCACCGACATGCGCGGCGCCGCTCATTCGGTCTCCAGCGACACGGTGCTGGCCTCCAACGGCCTGATTCACCCCGGCATGCTCCAGGCCTTCGCCGAGGTTTTCCAGGGCCACTACGCAACGCCGCTGCCCCAGGTGTAGTTGTCAGTTCTCAGTTGTCAGTTTTTAGTACTCACAGTGTTGGTTCTGGACTGAATCTCTCAGCGCTTGGCGGCTCTGCCGCTCTGCTGTGCGGAATGCCTCCGGCTTTCCGTGGACTGCTTCATTTTTGTCGAAGGCTGCGCCTTCGACAGCCGCCACGGTGGATCGAGGCGCAGCCTCGACAGAGAAAAAGAGCGAGCGTCGGAAAGGCAGAGCCATTCCGCACAGCGGAGCGGCAGAGCCGCCAGCGGGTTGGCGTTAGCGGAAATTCTCGACCAGCATGAGGTCGCTGTCCACGCGGTCGAGTTGTGAGTAGAGGATCCACTCGCCGTCGGGTGAGACGGCGAGGTGCTGGTAGCCCCTGGCCTTGGGCAGTTCCGCGATGTCGGTCAACCGGCCGGTGGCGAAACTGTAAAGCCGGATGACGGGAGCGCCGGCCGCCGCCTGCCTGTAGAAACACAGACCCTCGCTGCACAAGGCCCAATAATTCTGTCGTCCCTGGTCGAGTACCTTTGTCTCCTCGCCTCCCTCGATGGAGACCCGCCAGATGCCATCGGTGCCGAACTTCGTGTAGTAAAGGAACTTGCCGTCGGATGCTCCGAAGGCCTCGCGCCCGCCCTTCTTGGTGACCTGCACGGCTGCTCCCCCTTCGGCGGGCATCTTCCATACCTGCCAGTCCCCGCTGCGATTGGAGCCGAAATAAATCCACCGCCCGTCTTTGGACCAACTCGGTCGCACGTCCTGGGATGGCTCCGTAGTCAGCCGCCGTGCGCCGCCGCCTTCGGCGCTGACCGCGTAGATGTCCCGCTGTCCCTCTCTGGTGGAGTCGAAAGCAATCCAGCGACCGTCGGGAGACCAGCGCGGGCTGCCCACAGCCGGACCACCGAAAGAAGTCAACTGAACAGGATTCAGCCCCTCGCTGTCGCACACCCAAACCTCGTAGCTTCCAGAGCGGGTGGAACCAAAGGCGATCCTCTTGCCATCGGGCGAGAACTGCGGCTCATGGTCGCTGTGGGTGGAGGAGATTAGCTTGGTCGGCTCAACTCGCTTGCCTGTCGCTGCCGGGCCAGCGACCCGCCAGATGTTGTAATCGGAAATGGATCTTGCGAAGGCCAGGCGGTGCCCGTCCCTGGAGATGGACGGATGATGTCCGTTCCCGATTGCTACGCGTTCCGGCTGGCCGCCGGACGCGAGGATTTGCCAGATCTCCCACGTGCCGCTCCGATCCGATGAAAACAGGATGCTGCGCCCATCCGGAGCCCAGTCAAGTCCGTTGACGGCCCGCTGGTCGAATGTAAGGCGCCGGGCTTCCCCGCCAGGCGCACCAGTGGGAATCGGCTGCAGAAAAATGTCCATGGCCGCGTAGGCGCGCATCCGAACAAAAGCCAGCGTGCGGCCGTCGGGGGACAGCGCGGGATAGACATCGCCGAAGCCGTCCTTGGGAGGGAAGGTCAAGCGGCGCTTCTCGCGTGTCTCTGTGGAAAGCAGGTAAATGATATTCGGCTCCTTCGGCGAGCCCCTGTCCGCAACGGCGAGAGATTTCCCGTCCGGCGTCCACGATAATCGATACCCCGTTGATGCCGCCTCGGTGCTCAGCACAAACGCCGCTGTCTGGCCCAGCTTCCGCTCCGAACCGCCCAGTGCGGGAATCACGTATACCTGCGCGCCCAACTCAGACCAACGTATGAAAGCGATGTAGCGGCCGTCGGGCGACCAGGCAGGCGCATAGTCCGGCTGCGGGTTGGTCGTGAGCCGAAGCGGCGTTCCGGCGTCAACCAGCTTCACATATATGTCGAAGTTGTCTTCCTTTTCGCCGTTCCAGGCGAAGGCCACCTGCTTGCCATCGGGCGACAGAGCCGGCTGAATCTCCAGCCCCGGATAGCTGGTGAGCGGAACGACTCTGAGAGGTGGGCCGCCGGTTACCACGGGTTGGAAGACGCGCAGCCAGATTCCGGCTCCGATCAGTGCCAGGCCGAGGGCCAGCAGGCCAGCCGCCAGCAATCGGTTGGGCGGCCTCTGTGCCGCTGCTAACTGCGCGGGCGCTCCCGTTGTCAGCTTGCCCGAGTCGGACTCTTCTTTGAGTTCCTCCAGCGCGATCTTCACGTCTTCCATCAACTGGAAGCGCCGGCCCGGGTCTTTGCGCATGCAGCGGGCGACGATCTTTTCCAGGTCGCGCGGCACATCTTCGGCCACGCTGCTGGGCGGCTGTGGCTCTTCCTTGAGGATTGCCGACAATGTGGAGACTTTTGTCTCACCGCGAAACGCGCGCCGCCCGGTGATTACCTCGTAGAGCAGCGAGCCGAACGAGAAGATGTCGGACCGGGCGTCCACCTTCTTGCCTTCCGCCTGCTCGGGCGACATGTAGGCCACCGTGCCGAGGATGGCGCCCTCCTCGGTGTGAGGCGCCTGGTCTCTCCCACTTAGCGTTTCGCCCAGTTCGTCGCCGGGCGCTGCCTCGGTCAGCTTGGCCAGGCCGAAATCCAGCACCTTGACCAGCCCTTTTTCGGTGACCATCACGTTCGCCGGCTTGAGGTCGCGGTGGACGATGCCGGCCGCGTGGGCAACGGCCAGCGCGTCGGCCATCTGGATGCTGTATTTCAGCGTTTCGCTCAGCTTCAGGCCCTTGCGCCCAATCAACTGATCGAGCGTCTTGCCGGCCACGTATTCCATGACGATGAAGTCGCGGCCGTCTTCGAAGGCAATGTCATGGATGGTGACGATGTTGGGATGGTTGAGCGCCGACGCGGCCTTGGCTTCCTGGATGAACCGGCGCTTGCGTTCCGGGTTCGCTACTCTTTCAGCAGGTAAGACCTTGATGGCCACCAAGCGGCCCAGATGCGTGTCCTTTGCCTTGTACACCACGCCCATGCCGCCCTCGCCGAGCTTCTCAAGGACCTGGTAGTGGGAAATTGTTTGGCCAAGCATAACGAGAACCCTCCAGGTGGAATCCCATGGGGAGGGCCGTAGTGGCGTCAAGTCTACCCCGTTCCTGCCCATCCGGCAATGCCGGTTTACGCCATGGGTGTACGGCCAAATCTGTGCAAGCGCCGTAATCCGCGGCCAATCGCGTCAGCAACGGAATATCGTTTCGGCTTGACTCCGGCCCGATTCCCTCGTAGATTTTCTGCCATCCGCCCGGGTGTGTGCTTCCCTTTGGTCAGTTTAAGGGACGGGGGCAATCATGAATTTCACGATCACGAAAGAGCGCGTTGAACCGGACATCGTCGTGGTCCGGCTTGCCGGCAGGCTGACGCTGGGCCGCGACAGCGAGGAGTGCGAGTCGCAAATCGCCGAGCTGATCCGCCAGAACGAGAAGAAGATCGTGCTGGATATGACGGAGCTCAGCTTCATGGACAGCACCGGCCTGGGCATCGTCGCCACCTGCTCGGGCAAGCTGCGGCAGGCGGGCGGCGAAATGTGCCTGGCGGGCCTTAAAGGGTCCGTCCAAAAGCTTTTCAAGGTGACGGGAGTTGAGAGGATCTTCCGAATCCACGCCACGGCGGCCGCGGCCATCGAGTATTTTGGGGGGCGCGCCGCCGCCGGAGCATGAGCCGGAATCCAAGTGCTGTGTTCAAGGCCGGGACGAGGGCGACCACAACGGCCGCCCTCAGAGCACCGCCGCAGGCGTGGGGGTGTTCGACTACTTCTTGTCCGAGAGCGTGAAATTGACGGTAACGTCGGTGCTGGCCTCGACCGTCTTCCCGTCCACCTGGACCGGCTCGTATTCCCATTGCCGGACGGCCTCGACCGTGGCCTCCACCAGCTTCGGATCGCCCTCCTTAACCACGATCTCCTTGACCGTCCCGTCGGTGGCCACCTTGACGTGAAGCAGAACCGCACCCTGGATGCCTGCCTGCTTGGCCTCCGGCGGATACTGCGGCCTGACCATGCGGACCAGCTTGAGCGGCTGCTTGCTCTCGTCGCTGATGCTTATGGTCGCATCCGCGGCCCAGAGCAGCGTGCCTGCACCCAGCGCGAGCGCGAGCAGGATCATTGTTATTCTTCTTGCCATCACTCCTCCTGTTGTGTGATTGCCCGTTCACCGCAATAGACACCAGCCGCCGGCAGAATGTTCCGGGCTCTCGGAACAGCTCAAGTGAATTTCCACGGGCCAGGCTTGGTCGCTGTCCTGGCCAGATTGGGCTATACTTGGCTACATGGCCACGGAAGTGAAGATTGCCGAGCTCAAGAATCACCTGAGCCGGTACCTGCGCTCGGTCCGGAAGGGCCAGGAGATCGTGGTGAAGGACCGCGAGACCCCGATCGCCCGCGTGGTGCCTTACAAAGAGCGGCGGGAGCGGCTGGAGGTGATCCCGCCCACCCGCTCGCTGCAAGAGGTCGAGGAAATAATTCTGCGGCTGAGACGGCCGCCCAGGGTCAGCCTGGCCGATCTCGAACAGGCGCTGAAAGAGGAACGGCGCGATCGCTTCGAGAACGGGCCGTTATGATGGTTTACAAGGCCGGCACACCGCCCGGTCAACTTGACTTTATTAGACGCTCACCCCGGAAGCGCCGTTGCGCCGAAAACTCAGCGGCCGGTTCTTTGCAGGCGGGCCGTCAGTTCGTCGAGAATCGCGGCCGTGGCCGTGGCCCCGAAGCGGGTGCAGCCCAGCGCGCGCACCTCTAGCGCCCGCTCCAGTGTGCGGACGCCGCCGGCCGCTTTGATCTGGATGGATGGGGGACAATGGCGGCGCATCAGGCGCAGGTCGTGGTCGGTGGCCCCGCCCGGCGCGAACCCCGTGGAGGTCTTCACGAAATCCACCGCCGCGCGGGTGCTCATCGCGCACGCTTCGATTTTCAGCTCCTCGGTCAAATAGGCATTCTCGAAGATCACCTTGAGAAGCGCGCCGGCCGCGTGGGCCGTTTCGGTCAGGACACGGATCTCGCCTTCCACGTAGTCGAAGCGGCGCGAGAGCAGCTTGCCGATGTTCAGCACCATGTCCAGCTCGGCGGCGCCTGCTTCCAGCGCCTGGCGGGCCTCGAACAACTTGGCCTCGGTGGTCTGGCTGCCGTGCGGAAACCCGATCACCGTGGTGGGGCGCACGGCGGAGCCGGCCAGCCGCGCGGCCGCCAGGGGCAGATCGGCGGGGCGGACGCACACTGTCGCCACCCGGTAGCGCATGGCCAGGTCGCAGCCCTCCTCCACCTGCGCCTCGGTCAGCTCCGGGCGCAGCAGCGAGTGGTCGATCATCGCCGCCAGTTCGTCGTAGGAAGGCAGGGCAGGCATCGCAATTGCGGATTGCAGATTGCGAATTGCGGATTTCCAGCCATCCGGAGCAAACAATCCGCAATCCGAAATCCACAATCCGAAATTCCATCAGTCCTTCATCTGCTCGGCCAGGTAATTCTCAATGCCCGTCTCGCCGAGGGCGTGAAGCTGGGCTTCGAGCCAGTCGACGTGCTCTTCCTCGTCGGTCAGGATGTCTTCGAGCAACTCGCGCGAGCCGGCATCGCCAATCTCGTCGCAGGTCTTGATGTGCCGGTTCAGGCGCTCGACGGCGGCGTATTCGACCTCCAGGTCGTTCTCCAGTTGATGGGGAACTGTGCCGCCGATGTTGATCTTGAAATAATCCGACATGTTGGGTGCGCCGTCGAGGAACAGGATGTGCTCGATCAGCTTCTCGGCGTGCTTCATTTCATCGATCGATTCCTTCTTGATCAACCCCGCCAGCCGCTTGTAGCCCCAGTTCTCGCACATTTCGGCGTGGACGAAATACTGATTGATGGCCGTTAATTCCGCCTTGAGTACCTCCTGGAGCGCGTCCAGGACCTTCGGATTGCCCTTCATCGGCGAAGCCCTCCTTTGCAGCGGCAACGTGACTGCGGCGCCCGCCTGCCTCAGCAACGAGCATAGCGCAGCCGGCAGCCATGCGGCAATCGGCCAGATGAGGCGACCGCGGCCGGCAGGACGCCTTACACCTGGTCGCTGTACTCTGGCGATCTGCCGGCGGGACTCACGCTGGGCCCCACCGCCGGCGTGATCTCCGGCACGCCCATCGCCGCGAGGCCTGACCGCAGCCACGACTTCAGCCAACGAGTTGGTCTTCGCCGGTCTCGGCTTGCCCAGCTCCTCGGAGCCCGCGAAGCGGGCGAAAGGAGAAAGCCCACGGCGTCAGCCGTGGGAAAGGTTGGCGGCAGGCGGAACGAGCCCGCGAAGCGGGCGATAGAAATCTCGCGGCGTTTTCTGTCGCCCGCTTGGCGGGCTTGTTCTCCCCTCTTTTGCCACCCACAGCTTGGTCGCCGCGGCGACTGGGCTAGCAAACTGCCGCCCGCTCCGCGGGCTGCTTCGGGGCGCCGCCACAAGACTGCGGAAGGGCCAGGCGCCGGCCGCCAGTTTTCGGCTGGTTAACTGGCTGTTTTATTGGATTATAGGACGGTTGCATCCATTTCGACTTCGTTTATTTTGTTATAGTTACATCACCGTAGCCATTAGTTTAATGGATATATACTGGCCGGAGCCCAAAAACCTCTGGAATCATCATTCTGTCCCTATAATTTCAGTATAGCATACGTTGTCAAGTTTTTCGGCCCTTCCGGCTCGCTCGCGGTTGAAAACAAACCAAATAAAGTTCGGACGCGATTTTTCAGGTTTTCGGCTGTGCGCCACGTGCCGGCGCGGCAGGCAATCAGTCCGGCGGCTAACTTGTTGTCCCTGCGCGCTTTAGCGGGCTGCCATCGCTCGCAGTTGGCCGGTGCTCACTGCGCGCAGGTTCCCTCAACTTCCGGCTGATGTGAGCATCCGGTCACCTTGACGTCGCGCACAATCCGCGTCCGGCCAATCGGCGTCCGCGGCCGTGGGCCAGTTTCCGAACAGCGCGTTACACGGCCAGATGAGCGGCGCCCGCGCCGGCGCCAACTCGACTTTCCGAGATGCATGCGTGCGAAGGCGGCCGGCGAACGCGCCGCTGTCGCGGATGTCTCTTCGCTTCCGCCGCGTGCCGAGCGGTTCGGATTGCAGCAAATCGTTACCCATCATATAAGGCGGCTCCTGCTGATCCGAACGCGATTTTGTTCTAACGACCGAGCCGCGGGCGCTTGTTGCTGGCATCTGGTGTAACGATGCCACCTCGAAGCATGATGGCCCTGCTGATTACAACGATGCGGGTGGCCCGCCCACCTACTCCTGGGCGCGGTGCGCCGCCCCGAGTTGCAACCGCAGCGGACAAACAGGGCGAACCCGCAGGCTGTCGCACCGAAAAGCCTGGCGCGAACCGCACGGTTCTGGCTCCAAGAAAACGAGCACGCTGGCGAGAAAAGGCTCCCGCTCAAGCGACGCCCAGGCGGCTCGAGGTCACCAGCCTGCCGGCTATGCAAAGGGTTGCGCAAACGATCAGCATGTGGCACCATCTCGCTCAGCTAACTCAGGAGAAGCCGCTCAGTGAGCGAGGAAGGGGGAGACCGACTAGACCCCCGGAGCACATGTTCTCTCCGACCAACCTCGAGCCGGTTGCAAAGCTGCTAAGAAGAGAGCAGCCGAGAGTCATCCTTGTCGTTGGATCGGGCGTATCCGTCGGAGCCACCGGCGCTCCGCATGCCTCGTGGCTTGGGCTACTCAAGCACGCTATCGAGCATCTTATAACGACGCAGGTTTTCACCGATAAGTGGGGTAAGAAACTGCGCGCTTCCCTCGATGCTGCGTTCTCACCATTTGATTTGAAGACCGCGTTGCGGCATGCGGAGCTTGTCGAGCGGAGCCTTAGTACTCCTGATGCTGCTGGCTTCGCCGAGTGGCTTAGAGCCGCTTTCCAAGACTTAAAGATCCAACCGGGGAGAGGCGAGACACTGAGCGCGATTCGCGATTTGCAGCAAGCGGGGGCGTTACTCTTGACTACAAACTACGACAGCCTGCTGTCAGAGGTTACTGGATTGCCCCCGGTCACGTGGGAAGAGCATGCTGAATTACTACGGGTAATCAATCGAGGCCGGGCTGGAATCCTCCACATTCATGGGCATTGGCAGCGTCCGGGCTCGGTTGTGCTGGGCAGCAGTTCCTATGATCGGATTGCGGGCGATGAAGATTTTCAAGACGCTCTGAAGAGTCTGTGGCTCGAATGGTCCTGGATCTACGCGGGATGCGGGAATGGTCTTGATGACCCTGACCTAGGGAGATTATTGGAATGGGGAAAGCGATGGGGAAAGGCTGCACTGAAAGGCTACTTCCTGGCCAAAGCGGACAAAGCTGACGCCCTTGCAAGGCGGCCCGACAAGCCAGGCACCCTCGTTGCCGTTGGTTATCGCGATCACGCGGATTTGCCTGTCGTCCTCCGCTCCCTCTTGCCAACTGCCCCATGCTGGCCGTTCGTTGCCATCGATGCCGACTTTGCTCTCTTTCGCAGCCCAGGGTCTCCTCCTACGAGCGTGCCGTTCCCCTCAAGACAGGAATACCTAGACGCTGAAGTGCCGGCCCTTGCAGTTGACGCCGACGTGCGCGCACGGCTCAACCAGCATGGATGGGCGTTCATCCTTGACGTTGCATCTGTAGGAAAGACGACGCTGGCGCTACGCATGGCCACAGCACCGGAACAACGCGACCATCCGACGCATTACCTGGATTTTGCCGGCTTTGATGCTGAGGAGGCGGGCCAGGAGGCGACCGCCGCGTTGTGGCGGCTAGCGCGACCGACCTCCTTGCTGATCCTTGACAATGTCCACCACCAGCCCGAACTCGCCCGGCAGTTGTGGGACCAATGGAGGGATCGTCCACGCGAAAGCAACCTTTTGCTGGTGGCCACGCGGACACACCGAGCGGTGACTCTGGCACCAGCGCAGGATCTAGATTTCTTCGAGCACCACGCGAATAACCCGGCGATCGAGTTGCGTCCGAAGCCGGACGATTTAGGGAAGATTCTGAAGCACCTCTATGCACGGGTTGGCGGAGCGCGTCCCGGTCCGTTACGGATTCCTCAGCGCGTTCTTGAGGCATGGCACCGTGACTATGGATGTGCGCTCGGTGCTTTCTGCCTCGCCACGCTTGGCAGGCTGGCCGAGTTTCAGCGGGGCCGCTGGGAATTGCCTCTCGAAGCCGCGTCCGATTGGGTACGCGAGAAATGGCTCAACCAACTCGATGGGGAAAACCGCGAGAACGTTCTTTGCCTTGCCGTCTTTGGCGGCCAGCGACTGGAACTGCAAGTTGGCGACGAAGCGCTTCCGTACCCCGGTAAAACAGGTCAACTGCTAAGGCTGGGCCTTGTGGCAAGGACGCAGCGAGGACAGTTTGGTCAATACGAGAGATTCGAGTTGCGCGAGCCGGGCTGGGGCCGGCTGCTTCTCGCCGCGCAAATCCCGGCCGTAGATGAAGAGAAAATCCTCTTCGAGACTGCTGCTCGACATCCAACAGCGGCGCTTAGTTTGAGTTCCCGCCTGCGCGGAGCAGGATTGATCGAACAGCTTGTACGTCTTTGGGCATACCTCTCCAGCACCCCGCACCACCTGGTCAAACGGATCTTCGAGTGCCCGGTCAGCTACGTTCCGCATTTAGCGCAAGCTGCCATGAAGGGCCAGCAGCCTCTAATCGCTCAACGTTTCTGGGAGGCCATCGAGCGCGAGCCGGATAAGCTCGCTGCCGGCGTTTGGGAAACGTCGCTAGAGCACGTCGCTCGCTTTATCAATGTCGCCAAGGAGCACGGGCGAGACACGACGCCGCTCTGGGAAGCCATCGAAGCTGAGCCGGACAGGCTCGCCGCCAGCGCCCGGGAGACGTCGCTGGGCAACATTGCTTCGTTCCTTGACACCGCAAAGCGGCACGGGCGCGATACCGACCGACTGTGGGCCGCCATCGAGCGCGAGCCAGACAAGCTTGCCGCTCACGCTTGGGAATCGCCGCTCGGTGAGCTCGCTTCGTTCCTTGACACCGCAAAACGGCACGGGCGCGATACCGGCCGACTGTGGGCCGCCATCGAGCGCGACCCAGATAAGCTTGCCGCTCACGCCTGGGAATCGCCGCTCGGTGAGTTGGCTTCGTTCCTTGACGCCGCAAAACGGCACGGGCGAGATATCGCCCCGCTCTGGCAGGCCATCGAGCGGGAGCCGGATAAGCTCGCTGCCCGCGTCTGGGAAACGTCGCTGGGCAGAATTGCTTTGTTCCTTGACACCGCAAACCGGCACGGGCGAGATATCGCCCCGCTCTGGCAGGCCATCGAGGCTGACCCGGACAGGCTCGCTGCCCGCGCTTGGGAAACGTCGCTAGAGCATGTGGCTCGCCTTATCAATGTGGCCAAGGAGCACGGGCGAGACACGACGCCGCTCTGGGAGGCCATCGAGCGCGAGCCGGATAAGCTCGCTGCCCGCGTCTGGGAAACGTCGCTAGAACACGTCGCTCGCTTTGTCAATGTCGCCAAGGAGCACGGGCGAGACACGAC
>Ga0315279_10003983_pt1 | contig 20065 bp, 17 predicted proteins | sample YL17G06_20_MG_FD_203694 | JGI IMG/M metagenome (GOLD analysis project Ga0315279, IMG submission 203694) | Sediment microbial communities from Yellowstone Lake, YNP, Wyoming, USA - YL17G06_20 | ecosystem: Environmental > Aquatic > Freshwater > Lake > Sediment | place: USA: Wyoming | collected... | reverse complement strand
GTACACCTGCGCCTCATGCGGGATCGCTTTTGAGGTCCGCAGGTCCATAACGGAACGCTCGAAGAGCACGCCGTGCCCGGAGTGCCGCAGCCGGAAGACGCAGCAGCGCTTGACCGGCGGACGCGCGGTGCCGCGCGGGCGCACGGGGGGCGGCAAGGCGAGCTGCGGCTCGTGCTCACGGGGGAGCTGCAGCGGGTGTCACGGTCACTGACCCCCGGCCGCACTCACCCACTCGTCTCGCCTAGGCAGGCGCATACCTGATGACAGCAACGCATCTGCTCGATGTTGACCTGGCCTCGCTGCCGCAGGCCCACTGCGATGTGCTCGTGATCGGCACCGGTGTCGCCGGGCTCGCCTGCGCTCTCGCGGCCGCGCCGACGAGCCACGTCGTTCTCATCACCAAGGATACCTTCACCGAGAACAACACCGCGTACGCGCAAGGCGGCGTCGCGGCCGCGCTCGCGCCCGACGACTCGCCGGAGCTACACGCGTCCGACACCCTTGCCGCCGGGGCGGGTCTGTCAGACAACGACACCGTCTACCGCCTCGTGCACGACGGGCCCGAGAGGGTCCGCGAGCTGCTGGCCCTGGGCGCTAGGTTCGACGAGGCCGACGGCTCGATCGTGCTGGGTCGCGAGGCGGCGCATTCCAGCCGTCGGATCGCCCACGCCGGCGGCGACGCAACCGGCCGCGAGATCCACCGAACGCTCTTCGATGCCGCCACCATCCAGGTCGGGATCGCGATCCGCGAGCGGACGCTGCTGGTCGACCTGCTCGTCGCCGGGGGCCGCGCCATCGGGGCTCTCCTGCTGCACCTCGACTCAGGGCAGCTCTCAGTGGTAGCCTCGAAGGCAACCGTCCTGGCGAGCGGAGGCGTCGGGGCGCTCTACGAACGGACCACCAACCCACTCGTAACGACCGGCGACGGCCTTGCGGCGGCTTACCGGGCAGGCGCCGCGGTGGCGGACATGGAGTTCGTCCAGTTTCACCCCACCGCGCTGGCTCTGCGCGCCAACCCGCTGTTCCTCATCAGCGAGGCGGTACGCGGAGAGGGCGCCATCCTCCGGGATGTCGATGGCCTCGCATTCATGAGGGAGTACGACCCCGAGGCCGAGCTCGCCCCGCGCGACGTGGTTGCCAGAGCCATCGACGACCGCTGCCGCCGCACCGGGGCGAGGCACGTGCTCCTGGACTGCGCGCCGATCCCGCCTGACATGTTCGAGGAGCGGTTCCCCACGATCCTGCGCACCTGCCTGAAACAGGGGCTCGACCCAAGGCTGGAGCCTATCCCGGTCGTTCCGGCCGCGCATTACCACATGGGCGGGGTCAGGGTGGATCTGCAGTCAGCGACCACCGTGCCCGGCCTGTACGCCGCCGGCGAGTGCGCCTGCACAGGCGTTCACGGCGCGAACCGGCTGGCGTCCAACAGCCTGCTGGAGGGCCTGGTCTTCGGGTCGATCAGCGGCCTGTCAGCCGCCGAGCAGACGCGCGCCCACGTCCGCGAGCTCATCGAGAGCATCAGGCTCAGGCCGCGCGAACGCCCGGTGGCCTACCCGTCCAGCCGCGCCGTCGATGACTGCATTCACGACCTCCGCGCCCTGATGTGGGACAAGGTGGGCATCGTCCGAGCGCGCGAGGGGCTCGAGGAAGCCCTGGAGAAGATGGAGCGCTGGGAGGCGCGGTTCGGCGCCCCCGGGCCGCAGCGCAACGCGGTCGAGCTCGCGAACATGTTGACCGCCGCCAGGCTGATCACGTTGTCGGCTTTCCGGCGCGACGAGAGCCGCGGGGCTCACTACCGGTCCGACTGCCCTGAGCGCGACGACGAACGATGGCGACGCCACATCCAGCGGTCGATCAGACGCCACTCGGACGGCGAGCCCGAAGAGGAAGTCGAGGAACTGCAGGAGGTGCTTGCATGACAGCCGAGACCGTTTCCGCGGCAGCCGGCCGGCCGTCCCCCGGCGTCGTGTTCGAGCGAGAGCAGGGCGTCACGCACCTGTCGGCCAGAAGCGGCCTTGCTCGCATGTCCGTCTACGTCGATGCCCCGCGCGCGGCCATGCGCGAGGTCTTCGACGCGGTCGCTGAGGCCGGCCTCAATGTCTACCTCATCAAGATCCACGAGAACTGGCTGAGCTTCGCGGTGAGCGCCGAGGATACCGACGCCGCCATCGCCGTCTGTGAGGCGATGGACTTCCGGTGTGCGCTCGCGCGGTCGTGCGCGATCGTCTCCGTCGTCGCCCCCGCGATGCGCGACCTGTCGGGGGTTCTGTGGCGCATCATCGCTTGCATGAGGGAGGCGGGCGTCGACGTGCTGGAGCTTGCCGATGCCTACAACGCGGTCTCGTGCTTGATCCACCAAGAGGAGCTGCAGGAAGCACTAGACGCACTGGGCCGGACCTTCGGCGTGGAGCTCGTCCAGGACGACAACCCGCTCGATCCCTGGTAGCCAAAGCACTACCTAGACTGCCCGGCCGTGGAGGTGGCTCACACGTGGACGCGCACCTGTGCTGCATCCGCCCGCTCTTCGCCGACACCGACGCAGCCGGAGTGGTCTACTATGCCACGTTTCTGCGGTACCTTGAGGAGGCCCGCACACAGGCCGTCGAGTCCGTCGGGGTGTCGATGGCTGCTGAGGTCGCCGCCGGAGCCCTGTACCCCGTCACGCATGTGAGCATCGACTACCAGTCACCGGCTGTGTACGGACGCGCGGTTTGCATAGCCACGGAGGTCACCGAGATCGGGCGCGCCAGGTTCCGCCTGGATCACAGGGTGTTCGATGTGGGCGGTGGTCAGGCACTGGCCCGCGCCACCGTCTGGCTGGCGTGCATCGACGCTCAGACGCGCCGCCCACGACGACTCCCGCCCACGATGGCCGCGGCGCTGGTGGCGCTGAGGGCGGGGGATGGGTAGCCTCGCCGGGGACGGCCGCCCCGGAAGGACCCGGCGCCGCCCCGCTAGAACTCGCTGTCGCGCGCCGGGCCGCGCAGGGGACGGGCGGCGTAGCCATAGGTGGTGCCCATGAGACCCGCGGGGAGCGGTCGCTCCCTCCTCGGCTTGTTCGTGCGGCCCCTCGTCCGCGAGCGGCCGGCACCGGTCGAGCCGGAGGTCACGCAGCGCCCCGAGCCGCCGGAGGCGCCGGGAGCCGAGGCCCATTCGGCGCAGAGGTTCGATCCGCGGCCCCCAGATCCGGGGGGAGCCCGCGGAGCCGGCGCGGCGCACTGCCCTCCGGTCCACTCGCGCCAACCGGTCTTCTTCCGTGTCAGGGAGCACATCAGCCCAGGCTGGCGGATCGGGCTCTCGCTCGTGCCCTTCGTAGTGGCCCTAGCCTGGTGGTTCTGGGTGACCGCCGGCGAGCCGGAGGCCAGGCACATCTCGCCCACGTTGCTCCCCAGCCCCGCCGAGGTCGCCGGCGGGCTCTCGAAGCTGCTGGGTGTACATCAGTTGCTCCCGAACATCCTCCTCAGTCTCGTGCGAGTTCTGGGCGGGTTCCTGCTCGCCGCGGTACTGGCCGTGCCGCTCGGGATCGCGATGGGGAGCATCAGCAGGATCGGCTCCGTGTTCGGGCTGATCGCGACGTTCCTATCCTATCTGCCGATCGCCGCGATCGTGCCGCTCACGATCGCGTGGTGGCAGACCGGCGAGAAGCAGAAGGTCGGCTTCCTGGCCATCGGCACCTTCTCGTACCTGCTGCCGATGGTGGTCCGGCACATCAACTCGGTGGACCATCAGTACCTTCTGAGCGCGTACGCGCAGGGCGCCTCCGTCTGGCAAGTGGTCCGCAAGGTACTGATCCCGATCGCGATGCCCGACATCACCAACGCGCTGCGCCTGTGCCTGGGGATCGGGTGGACATACATCGTGCTGGCCGAGGTCGTGAAGGAGGGCGAGGGCGTCGGCGGCGTCGGGAACCTGATCCTCGTCGCCCAGCGCATGAACGAGATGAACACGATCTACCTGACGTTGGTCGCCATCATGATGGTCGGCGCTGTGCTCGACCGAACGTGCGTCATGCTGCAGCGGTGGTTCTTCCCCTGGGTGCCGCGAGGCGACAACGGCGAGCAGGCGGCATCCCCGAGACGGAAGACCAGGTTGGCAACGGCCCGGAAGCCGATCCGCGGGGGCGAGGCGGCATGAGCGCGCCAGGGCCGCCCGTGCTCGAGTGCGAAGGCGTGGCCAAGGAGTTCGTCCGCGGCGGCCAGGTCCCGTTCCTCGCCGTGACCGATCTCTCCCTCACCGTCGCGGACATCGAGCGACGCGGCGAGTTCATCTGCATCGTCGGGCCGAGCGGGTGCGGAAAGTCGACTCTCCTGCAGCTCATTGCCGGCTTTGACACCCACTTGCCGCCCACACGGGGCGAAATGCGGTTCCATGGAAAGCCCATCATCGGGCCGAGCGCGGACCGCGGGATGTTGTTCCAGCAGTACAACTGCTACCCTCATCTCAGCGTCCTCGACAACATTGCCTTCGGCCTGCGCCTCCACGCCGGAGCGCTCAAACTGTCCGGCAGCGAGATCATCGAGGGCTCGATGGAGTGGCTTAGGCGCGTTCGTCTTGCCGAGGGCGACGCTCGCAAGTACCCCCACGAGCTTTCGGGCGGGATGAGGCAACGAGTAGCCTTGGCTCGCTGCTTGGCTCTCAAACCGCGGTGCCTACTGATGGACGAGCCGTTCAGCGCGCTCGACGAGCCGACACGGCTTGAGATGCAGGACCTGATCGTCGACCTGTGGTCGCAGATAGACGCGACCGTGGTGCTCGTCAGCCACTCCATAGCCGAGGCGGTCTACCTGGGCGATCGGGTGTGGATCATGGGGCCCGCGCCCGGCACGGTAGTCGCCGAGTTCACGCACGTCCCGCTGCCCGACCCCGAGGTGCCCTCCATGGTAGCTCAGTCGGAGCCACGGTTCGCCGAGTGCGTGGCGGAGGTCAGCAAGGCGTTCTTCACCATGCTGCGGGCCCCGCGCGAGGAGCTCGTGCCGATCCACGCCGACGGCTCCGGGACGAACAAGCCCGTCGGGGGGGCGACCTGATGGACAGCCAAGTTGCGCAGCCGAAGAGCCCGGGCGAGATGACGTTCGTCGACTACGTTAAGGCGGCGTTCAACTTCCGGCTGCGGGTCCGGGGGCTCGGGGGGCTTCCCATCAACTGGCTGTTCCTGGCCGCGGTCGGCATTGCCGGCGTGGCCCTGCCGCCCGTGCTCCTAGTCGGCGCCGCGGCCGAGACGGCCTGGCTGGCAGGCATGGCCGGCAACTCGCGCTTCCAGCGGGTCGTGCGGTCGCAACGCTTCGCCGAGCGAGGCCTGGCGGGCCAGCTCGAGGCGACGCGGCTGGTGTCGACGCTCACGAAGGGCAGCCAGGTGAAGTTCGCCGACTTCCGGGCCGCATGCGATTCCATCCTCGACATCGCCCGGCGGATCGGACGAGCCAGGCCGGAGATGATCGACACCTACGTGACGCATCTCGGCAAGTTCCGGGAGCTGTACGCACGGATGCTGGCCATGCTGGAGCTGTTCTCGGGTTACGCGCGCGAGTGGGAGGAGACCGATCCGCTTCCCCAGATCAAGCGGATCGAGAAGGAGCTGGAGGCGCAGGACCTGTCCGAAGCGGTCCGCCACTCGCGGGAGGCGCTTCTCGGAGTGCTCAAGAAGCGTGCCGAGGCCAGGCAGGCGATCAGCGACCGCTCGCACATGGTTAGCTCCGAATTGACGCGGCTCGAGGAGCAGGTGCAGCTTCTCCGCGATCAGGCGCTACTCACGCGCGACCCGGCCGCGCTATCGGAGTCGATGGACTCAACCGCGGGCATGCTGGAGGAGAACACGAACTGGATGCAGGAGAACGCCGACCTCCTCCAGAGCCTCGAACAGGTGGAGGAGCAGCAGTGAAGGCTGCGGCACTCCGGGCCATGTGCGTTGACTTAGCGGCCGAGGAGGGGTCGCATGGGGTGACGGAAAGTGCCGGGGTCCCAGCGGGCCCGCACCGCGCAGACCGCAACGCGCATTCGGGGCCCAATGTGGCTCCGGTCGGTTCCCCCTATGCGGCCCCCCAGGGCCTGGGCGGACGCCTAGGCGCAAGCTCCCGGAGCGAGAGGGAGTTGTGTGTAAGGAGTGTCGAACCTGAACGCTGACCCAACTCAGCCCGGCGGCCGCAAGATCGGCCGCATGGTAGCTGTGGCCGCCCTGCTCGGCGCCGCTGCCGGTCTTGCCGTGCTGCTCGTGGCGCTTGGAGTGGTCCTGGTCGTCAACCGTGCGCAGCACAGGACCGAGGACCAGGTCAACGCGCCGCTTGTGCCGGCGGAAATGCAGGCTTCTCCGGGCACTCGAGCCGCCGAGCCGAGCGAGCTGCCAACCCCGACCGGCGGGGAGCCGCTCGAGCGTCCCGGCGAGGCCACGACCGCCTGGCATCCGCGGAGCGCTAGGGAGCGCTCGCTCGCCAGCGCCATCGCCACCATCGCGGACCGTTGCCCCGGTCACATGGCGGTGACCTTCGTCCATCCGCAGTACGACCTGCGCGTCTCGTTCCACGAGGATGAGCGCAAGCCGGCCGCCAGCGTCATCAAGCTGTGCATCCTGATGTCCGCGCTCAGACGCGTGGCCAGCGGCGAGCTCTCGCTCGACGGCACCATCGGCGGCGGCACGACGTCGCTACGGTACCTTCTGACGTGGATGATCACCGAGAGCGACAACACGGCCGCCAACGCTCTGATCGACGCTCTGGGCCTCGAGACCATCGACCGCGAGATGCACGATGTGCTGCACCTGTCGCCGAACACCACGCTCCAGCGCCGGATGCTCGACTTCGACGCCCAGAAGCAGGGCCGCGACAACTACATGACCACACACGACATCGCCGACCTGCTCGTCGCGCTCAAGCAACGCGGCGTTGTCCCCGACAACATGACCGCGTTCGCGTGCGATCTACTCCGAGGGCAGCGGCGCCGGAACAAGATCCCGCAGGGCATCCCGCAGCGCGAGGGCGTGCAGGTGGCCAACAAGACGGGCGAGCTCCCCGACGTCGAGAATGACGCCGCTATCGTCTACGACGGCGATACTTGGTGGGTGCTGGTTGTTGCGGTGAGCGACTGCACCGCTCCGGAGCAGGCGCGGCAGGCAATCGCCGACGTCGCCCGCGCGGCCTGGGACACGCTCCACCCCCAGCCGCGCGTCGTCGGCCAGTAGGGGACCGGCGGCCGCGCGCACCGTCACAACAGCACTACCGTCGCGATCTCCCACGGCCTCAGCGGCACGCTAAGCCTCTGTGCCTGGATTCCCACTTCGGCGTCGATCGGCTCGAGATTGAAGTCCGTTCGCGTGGCGCTCGCCAGCGGGCACGGCAGGACGACTTCGGCGGTCGTCGCGGTCCCGGACGACTCGTAGAGCCTCAGAACGTAGCCGCCCGCATCCTCGTAGAAGGCCGACAGGCGCACGCTCGCCGGTGCGACAGACAGCCCGCCGATCACGTTGCCTGGAGCCTCGGGCGCCGGGCAGCGGGGCTTTGCCGGGACGGGTGGGAACCGGAGCCGATCGGCTTCCACACAGATCCCGGCGGCGCGCCAGTCGCCCTCGTGGATGACCAGTCGGTGGCGGAACGTATGCCAGCCGAGCGCCAGGCGATCGAGTGTGATGGACTTCTCCCAGTCGTCCCACCGCGCCGGGTGGTCCTCGCGCAGGGCGGTGAACAGGATGTGAGTGAGCCTCCCGGTCTCAGCGTGGTAGGTCCAGTAGCTGTCTCCGTCGACCGAGATGACCGTGACACCTCGCGTGCCGTCCGAGGCCGACACCCACGACCTCGCCCAGAGCTGGTCCTCGCGCCACCGCTCGATGTTGTGCTCGCTTAGCGGCATGTCCGGGCCGTAGGGCTCAGCCGATAGGTTGCGCTTCTCGACGCCGAAGGGGATGTCCGCCGACAGCTCGCCACGCACCGGTAGATCGAATGCAAGCCCGAAGAACCCGCACGCGCCTCCGCAGAACACGCGTGTCACGAGGTCGATGTGTGGCGCTCCGTCATCGACGATGATGTCCTGGCTGACCTTGTGGCCGTGGAAAGCGCCCTCCCAGCGGTACACCCACCTGTACGGCCCGGTAAGCACCCATCGCCCGGTACCAGTGGGCGCGCCTACCTCGCCAACGACCGGGCCCACGTGGAGCACTCCGGGTCCCATCTCGAACAGGCGGCAATCGCCGATAGCGCCGCCACGCGGAGCGTTCCACGCGATGCCGCTCGCGGGGTCGAAGACGGTCCGCAGGCCTCGCTCGGACACCGACAGGGCGAAACGGCCGTTGCTGAGGGCGCCGCCCTCGGGCGCGACCCCGGGCTCTGGGGCCGGTCCTTCGCACACTCGGTAGACGGCACACCCGAGGGGCGGAAGCGACGCTCGAAAGATGAGGGGCGTCTCTACGGGCCGGTCCCAAGTCGCGCCCGGCTGCTCGCCGAACTGCGCGTCGACCGTCCGCCCGGCCGAGTCGACGACACGCCCGGTGCACACGTCCAACCGCGGGTGGACCCACGGCACCTCGACAAGCTCATCGCGCGGGTACGGCAGGGGGTTGAAGAGCACGAGCGGCCGCCCGTCCTCGTCCGACGTCCTTCCGAGCCCCGAGAGAGACGCTACGGCCCGGTCGGCGACCTCTCCGATCTCGCGCAGGGTCGCCCTCGCGCCCGCGCTGAGCCACTCCCAGTCACGGGTGAACACCCACTGCTCGGCGTGCGAGTTCACGCGCACCGCCTCAGTCCAGAGCCGCTCGAGCTCCTCTGGCGCCGGAGCCCGCGCGCTCGCGAGCCGAGCCAGCGCGCACGCGCGCTCACAGACGAGCAAGGCCTGGTCGAGCTCGCGCCTTGTTCGCCACAGGCCTCGCGCGCCGTGCCAGCCGCTGTTGTACGCTACGTCGACCTGGTCGATCACGCCATCCCACACGGGCAGGGATTGCTCGGCGAGCATCCGGCGGTACTCGTTCGGCGTCGCGAAGATCATCGCGCTGTCCTCACGCTCGCACCACTCGCGCGAGAAGTCGAGGACCGGAAGGAGCGCGTCGGCGCCGGCAGCGCGAAGCGGGCGCGCGTCGTCCATTCCCTGCGCGACCCACCACACGGTCGACTGCGAGAGCTCGGTGGCGCGGCCAAGCTCGGTAGACAGGAGAGCACCCGTGACCTCGGCCCAGCGCTCGCGGAAGTCCGGCGGAAGCTGCGACTCTGTCCAAAGGCCGCCGTAGATGCCCCGCGACGTAAGCAGCTCCGTCCCGTCGAGCCCGCGCCAGCGGAACTCCCGGGGCACGCCGAGCCGGCTGAAGGCGGCATCCGAGCGCCAGCCGCGATACAGGCCGAAGCCGGCGAGGGTGACCACCTGAGGCATCTGCGAATGCCCGATCCCCACGTCGGGGCACGACATGACCGAAAGGTCCGCATCGGGGGCCAGTCGTCGGTACTGCCGCCGACCCAGCACGGTGTTGCGTATGAACGTCTCGTCAGGGCACGTCGCGGGCCTCGGGCTCGTCAGCGTGGCGGCCAGCACGCCCATCTGCCCGGAGCTCAGGCGCTCGGCAAGCTCGCCGACCCGGTCCGGGCAGCGCTCCAGGAAGGGCGCGATCTGATCGATCCACGGCTCCACGCAGAACCGGAACTCCGGGTGCTCGCGCATCAGGTCGAGCGCGTCGCAGATGCTGACGGCGTAGCGCTCCTCGTGCCATTCGCGATGGTGAGTCCACGCGTAGTCGGGATGGCAATAGGGCACTATAAGGAACGTCCCACCGTGCGCGCGCTCGCGCACAGCCTCGGGGTCGAAACTCATCGGGCGTGTCCTCCTAGCGCAGCAGCGGATCCGAGCGGCGCTCTACTGCGTCCCCGACGCCCGGTTTCCCTCCCCTCCCTCGCCCCTCACCGAGGGGAGAGCCTGTCCTGAGCCCCGTCGAAGGGGGCTAGGGTGAGGGAGGTGTAACAACACGTCACGCGGAACGTCTTATGAACGGTGGTGGCTCCGGGTTGGGACGGGCCAGGCACACCTCGCTCTGCACGTGGTTTCGGGTGACTTCGGTCAGAGAGGTGGTTGATACTATGATGCACTTCCCCCCCCTCTGCTGTCGCATCCTAGTTAGCTTGGTTCTTGTTCTTGGGGCTTCAGTGCCTTGTGTCGCGCAGACTGCTCCGGCAGCATCGGTCGCCTGTCTCCTCGTGCTCCAGGGCGGCGCCCTCTCCCGGCGCCCGCTGCGCACGCTCAGTCGCGGTACCCGCTTGAGATCGACGTGATTGCTGGCTCCGTCGTGACGCTGAATGTCGGCAAGGTTATGGACCAGGACACTCTGTCAGGCAGCGGCCAGCTCGTCGGAGACCCATGGTGGGAGTACACGGTCACGGACGCGGGCGGTGGCACCGTGCTGGAGGAGGTACCCGGGTCGCAGAACGATCTGGTCGCCGCTCTGATCGTGACGTGGCAGGCGCCGGACACCGACGGGACGGTCTCCGTCGAGGTGACCGCGACCGACGTCCCGACGCCGCCGGGAGTCCAGTGGCCGCCCAATGCGGCAGACGCGGACGTGGTGTTCGCTGCGTATACCGTTCATGTGCACCAGCTCGAGGTCTACCGTATGTGGCAGGGTGGGATGACTCTGTACGGCGACGCGTACCATCCGTCAGCGCCGAACCCGCCGCACGCCTGGGACTGCGAGGCGTGGGACGATGACGGAGCACTGCCTACCCTCAGGTACGATCGGGACAACACTTCATACCCACGGATCATGGCCTTCCCGGGGTGGTCTTGGGCTGACGTGAGCGTCAGCCTGCGCGGGAAGGGCGGCTGGACCGGGACGGTCCTGCCCGCCGACCTGCGTCTGTTCGCCCCTTGGCCGGAGGAAGGCAACCCGCCTGAGATCTGGCTTGTTAGCGAGTGGGAGCATGATGTCACGTCGCTTCCGACACCCCAGTTCACAGCCCACACTTCAGAGCAGGTCCTGGGCGTGTGGATCCCGGCACGGACGGACAGGTTCGTGACGTTCCATGGCAACTACACGTGGGACTGGCATGTGGATGTGAACGACTCGTCGTACAGGACGCAGGTCGACATCGACGACGCGGAGCTGACGTGGTTGGGCACGTTGTGGGGAACGCCTCAGGGCGGGGTAGTGCCGACACCCCAGCGGGTGGCCGCGGTGTGCGGAGCCTTGGCTGGATTCGAGGACGCGTACAACCTTGGCCGGTTGGCGGCGGTGTGGGGCGACAGCGTGCTGGACTTCAACCTCGCCACCTTTATGGGGGAGTGGTACGACAGCGTCACAGGGTGGTCTTACATCCCGGACGAGGACGTGTGGTGCCTGATCTGCCAGGACTACCGTCCCGTGTTCGACGAGGATGGCAACGTCACAGGCTATGCGACCGATCCCGCGGACTGCATAACTGGGGCGACGCTCGCGGCGGCGGCCGCGAACCTGATGGGGCTCGAGGCCGAGGCGAAGTGCCTGTACCCCCAGCCCCATCGAGGAAACCCGACCGACTGGTACGACGATCGGAACTGCTGGGCGCAGAACCCGAACCATCCGGGCAATCCCGTGGGCTTCATCGCGGGCGGATGGAACGCCCTTGAGGGCGTGCTTCACGTGGACGGCTGGTGGTACCCTGTGTTACCCCTCTATCCTCCTGAGGACCATCCAGCGGATGTTCTCGCGCGTTGGGGGAACGCGTACGCGTGCGGGTACACGGACCCGGGCACTGGCGAGTGGGCGTGGCACCCGAACGGAGAAGGGGGAGCGCACAGGCTCGTGACGGAGCCATGAACAGAGGCTCGCGAAGCTCGCTCCGCACTGACGCGGCCGACACGGGCGACTGGGCCGGGTGCCGGGCGCGGAGGGCCGGACTCGCGATCCGGGCAACCTATGCTGCCGCCCTCCTGGTGGCCGCCGTGGCTGTCGGAGCAGGCTTGTCGCTTCCGGCAGGCTGCCGGCGACCGCAGGTCTATCCCCTAGGTGCAGCGCCCGGTGAGCCGTCCGACGCTGCGGCAACCGCCAAGGCGCGGCGACCAGAGATCCGCTCCCTGCGGCTTGAGCCCGCGCCTGAGTCCGCCCCGCCCCCGCCGGGGTTGGGTGACGGGCCGCTGCTCCCCGAGGACGTTGCGGCCGCTCTTCGCGGTGAGGAGTTCTTCTGGGGGGGCTTAATGAAGTGGATGCGACCCAATGCGCCAGAGTGGGGGGCGCTTCCCATCGACCCTCCGGCAACGGCGATTGCCGACACCGATGGACTGTTCAGGGCAATCTTCAACGCGGCCCTCGTTCCCGATCCGTCACGTTGGGTCGCCTATCGGTTCGGCGCCCCGGGAGAGGACCCCGCTTGGGACGGGCGTGGGCTGGTGGCCGCCCCGATCACCGCACGGATGGCAATCGGTGACGAGGCATCAGAGGTGAAGCTCACGGGCCGGGCATGGCGTGTGACGGGAGCTATCGGCTTCGTACTTCACGTCGATCCTCCCCTTACTGATGCTGACCTCGAGACCGCGTTTCCCGTGTCCTTCACTAAGTGGCTGCCCGGCACGCTCGGCATTGGCGAGGTCACGCATCGGCCGCTAGGTGGCGGGGCCGAGTGGCGCCACTGGACGCCGGACCCGGACGGGCGCCCGGCGTGGATACGGACCAACATCTGGCCGATGTCGGTGCTCTCATGGAGCAACGGGGAATGGCTCATGGTCGCAGTGAGCCCGGCGTGGGGGTGGGGGATGGAAACGCCAAGGATCCACACCGTCCCCAACTTCCTCAAGCCCAACGTACCCAGGGTCTCGCTGCAGCGTGTGCGGGAGCTCGACGAGCTCTTCCACAAGCGCGCTCCGTTCAGCGGCGTAACGGGGCCGACGGCGGACATGTTCCGGGTCGAGGTCATCTCGTCGCTGCCACCCAATGACGACCTGATCGGGCCGATCAACGCCCACACGCGCGGCATGGAGCGCGACTGGCTCAAGCTTCTGGCGCCCGACGACTGGGCTGCCGGGTCGCTTGCGCCCCTGCCCGCGAAGGCGCTGAGGTACCTCAATGTGCCGGAGGGCACCACGACGTGGCAGGTGCACCTAACGGGTCACCCGGTATTCGGTGATGCGACTGCGGGGCTCATGATCCTGTCGACGGACCCCGAGCGCTGGACGCACCTTGTGCAGTGGGTGATCGGCCCGGAGAAGTTCGCCCTAACGGTTGCGGAACGCAACGGCCCCGTGCGGTACGAGGAGCCGGGCCGTGGTTTGAGCGGCGATGGAGGGCATACTGCCCTCACCCACGCGGGGAAGGACCTGCCGTTGTTCCTGGGGGAGTACGGCTGGCGCCTAGCCCTCTCGCCAATGGACATCCGGACGGACGTGTGCGGCAATGGCGTACTGCTGACCCCGAAGCCTGACACGCCGTTCGGTGTCCTTGGCGAAGAGCGAGTCGGCGACCAACCCTGGGCGCACTGCAAGGTCTTCCATGACGAGGCAGTCAAGCACATCGTCTTCGACCTGCCGAAGGAGGAATAGCACTGTTGGAGAGGGGCGGCCACGCTGGATCAGCGGGCGGCCACATTGGGCCGCCCCCACAGCGGTGCCGACTGGTCACGGCGCAGCCGCCCCCAGATCCCTGATCTTCCCCGTGATCTCCGCGCGCTTCTCCGACGAAGGCTCAGCCCAGAAGGCGTACTCGTACGCGCGCTGCGCCAGGTTCGCTTGGCGGTCGCGCGCGTAGCAGTCCCCGAGAAGGGTCAGAGCGGCCGGATGCTCCGGTTGCAGCGCGAGGGCCTCCAAGCAACGCTCGGCCGCGCCCTTCACGTCGTCGCCTTCCCACGCGATGAGCGCCCTCACGTACCGCGCGTACGCGGACGTCGCGTCCGCCTTGGCGGCGGCGCTCGCCAGGGCCTCGGCCTCTGCCGCGCGACCCAGCTTCACCAGGCTTAGCGCCTCGCCGGCCATGGCGTCTGTGACCGACACGTCCGGCGACTGCGCGCCTCGCTTGCGCGCCTCCTCGAAGTAGGGCACAGCGTCGGCGTGCTTGCCCTCCTCCTGTAGCGCGAGAGCCAGGTCGAGCGCCGCGGGCGCCAGGCCGGGATCCTCGCGTAGAGACTCGGCGAACAACTCCTCGCGCTTCGTCGCGTCGCGCTCTATCAGCCCCTTCTCGAACGGCACGTTCGTGCGCAGCCGCAACGGGCCGATGCCCTTCGGCTTGCCGTCCGGGCCGGGCGCGTTCCAGGGCGGCCCGGCGTACGTGCCCTCCGCCATCGAGAGCCTGACCAGGGCGGTGTCGGCCCAGTTCCTCACGTCCTCGCGCGTATCGAGCTGCTTCACCTTCTCGAGTACATCACGCAGCGACGGCCCCGTCGTCCGGCCCCGCCGCGCGCGCCCCTCCGCGAGACACGCGCGGGCCAGCCTCTCCCATACGAACGTGGCGTTCGGGTCGAGGGACACCGCCTTGTCGTAGGCTTGGATCGCCAGGCTGGGCCTGTCGAACCCGAGCAACGCGTCACCCAGCTCGGCGAGCGTGTCGGCGCTGCCCGGATCGAGCAGGGCGGCATAGTCGAGCCACAACGACGCCAGGCCGCATCTGCGCTCCGCGGACAACATCCCGGCAAGCCTAACCAGCTCGACGGGCGCTTTCGCGTCGGCGGCGACCTTCGAGAGCTGAGCGATCAGCGCCGCGTTCTTCGTCTTCACCAAGTCGCTGGCGGTCAGCGCGGAGGCTAGGTCCGCGAAGGCGCTAGGGGCGTCCGGGTTCACCTCGAGGAGAGCGAAGACCGGGGCATGCGTGCGTCCCAACAGCCGCCCGAGCGGCTGCTCCGCGGGCGGCGCCGGCCGCGGAGGCGCGGCCGCGCCGCCCGCTCGGTCGTCCGCGGCAGTCTGGCTGTCCGTGCGGCAGCCGAAGACGTTCATCGCGACGCTGAGCAGCGCCAGCAAGCGCAGGGCCCTGCAGCTCATCGAAGCACCATCCGTGCGACCTGTCCCGCCCGGTAGGCGAGCCCGGGGTGGCTTCCCCCCGGGGGGCTCGCGATCCTCTGGCCGGGGGGGGCGACCTACTTAATCGTGAGCAACGTGCCGCCCGAGGCCACGTCTTTGCCAGGCAAAGGGGGAGGAGCGACACCGGTGAGCCGGTACAGGCGGTACCGACCGCGCTCCGAGAGCCAGTCAGGGGGCGGGTCGTCCTCCTGGCGCCCGGGTCTGTTCGCTAGGTCGAGCACGGTGTTCCATGCGTACTCCTCGTCATCGAGAGCGCCGGTGTTCCGAGCCATCTCGGCCATGTGACGGCACGCGAGCAGGAGGTCGTTCATCGGAGTGGCCGCCCCGGTGTCGCGAAGGGCGTCCTCCTGCCCGCCGCGGCCCTCGACCAGAAGCCCGATCCCCTGGCGGTAGGCGCCGATAGCCGCCGCGCTGTCTCCGATACGGCGGCAAGCGTCGCCCATGAGCAGCCACGCACGAGCCCGGTCGGGCTCGGCTGACAGGAGCCTGTCTAGCTGCTCGCGCGCCTCCTCGAACCCGGACGCGTCATACAGCGAGCGTGCGAGCCGCCACCTTCCCTCGCGATCCTCCGGGTCGGCCGCCACGGCCTTCCGCCAGACTTCGCGCGCCCGGGCCTGGTCCCCCATCGTCTCGAGAGCGTCTGCTTGCAGGCGCAGCGCCTCCGCGGGCGGCGTTCGCCCCCCGGCGACGACCTGCTGAGCCTGCTGGACCGCCGCGGATGACAGCCCGAGCCGTAAGTACCCCTGCGCGATGGCGAGCCGAGCCGCGTCCGCCTCGCGGCTGCTCGGGTTGCGGGCAATCACCTGCTGTGCCGCGACTGCCTGCTCCACGACGATCTGCAACGGCGACATGCGCAGCCGATCCGCGCGCGACGCGAGCTCGCGCCAGCGCTTGAGGGCTTCCTCACGGTCTCCGCGGCCGACCGCGCACACGATCCACGAGGACTGGAGTCCGGGACGGGCCCAGCCGGGCACGTTCATCGAGTCGCCCCGGAGCTGGCGGTGGATAAGGTCTTCGGCGAGGTCGTACTCGCCGCGCGCAAGCAGCAGCCTGACCCACTGTCCCACGTAGCTGCTCTCGCGCGAAGCCAGCGCCCGGGCCTGCTCGCGCCGGCCGGTAGCGACGTACGCGGCAAAGAGCGCGTCCTTTGCGACGCGCTCCGCCCTCCTGACGCGCCATGGCTGCCCATGCCCCGCCTCCTCGGTGGCCTCCACGGCCGACTCGAGCAGCGGGATCGCCTCCTCATGCCGCTCAGAGAGCTCATCGCACAGCCCGAGTAGACCCCTCAACACGGGGCCGTCGGCTCCGTTCGCCAGAGCGTCCCGCAGCTCGGCGATGGCGAGGTCGCGGTCTCCGGACTCGAGGTACTCCTGCGCCTTGTCAGCCGCGCGGCCCGCACGGGACTCCACCCGGCAGCGCGTGGCCAGGGCGCTCAGGGCGCCGGCGTAGCTCACGGCGATGAGAAGGGCTGCAAGCACACCCGTCCGTCTAGGCATGCACATCCCGCCTAGCAAGGCTCACCCAGGCGAACAGCAGGCACGCGACCGCATAGGCGGCCATGCTCGCCAGCCCGGCCAGTATCCGCTCGACCGGTACGATCCCCGACGCCACCCACAGCCAGCCGCGCGCCTGATCGACAAGCATGAAGGGCCGCAGGTGCGCAAGCGGCTCAACGGAGCTGACCACCCATTCCAGAACCGCGATCGCGGCGGTGACAGAGATGGCCCCCACCGTATGACGCATCAGCGCGGCGACCAGGAGCGAGAGGGCGGCGAGCGCCACGAGGAAGAAGGCCGCATACCCGTAACACAACCCGACTCGACCCCAGGCGGCTGCGCCGGTCAGCACCTCGACCGGGTGCTGTTCGGGCCGCAGCAGGTCGTATGCGCCCTCGGTGCCGGCGAGCAGGCCGAAGCGCAGGTCATCGAACAGCGCCCATCGGACGAGCTGGGACAGCCCGGCCGTGAAGACGACGAGGCACAGCACGTGCACGACGCACGCCACGAACTTCGCCACCAGGAACCGCCCGCGCGAGACCGGAGTGACGAGCGTCGTCCGGGCGGTCCCGAGCTCGAACTCCCCTCCGAGGCTTCCCGCCGCCGCCACGATCGCGAACGCGCCGAGCAGCCACCACATCAGGAGAGGGAAGACGGTGACGATTCCCGGCTCCGGCGCCAGGCCGGTGGGACCGCCGAGCTTTGACACATTCCACGCGACCAGGCCGAGCGTGAGCGCGATCAGAGGGTACGGACTCAGCGTTGCCCACCTGCTGTAGAGCTTGCGAAGCTCGGTTCCGACGGCGTGTATCAAGACGCGTCACCGCCGCTCGAGGCGCACCGGGCCAGCAGCTCGAAGTACCGCTCCTCGATGCTCGGTGCGTGTGGCGCGACCCGGCTCACGCGATGGCCCCCAGCGACCAGCGCGGACACCAGGTCCGCCGGGTCTGTGTCCGCGACGCGGACGAGCAGCAGCCCCCCCTCGGTCTTCGCCTCCGGGGCGCTACGGAGTGATCGGACCACCGCGAGAGCCGCGTCAGGGCGGTCGACCGCGATGGCGACCCACCCGGAGTCGGCCGGAGCGACGGGCACGTCGGCAACCAGCGATCCCTGCCGAAGGATGAGTGCCCTGTCGCAGATGCGCGCCACCTCGGCAAGCAGGTGGCTCGACAGCAGGACGCAGACGCCTCGCTCCCCGGCCTCGCGCCGCAGGATCGCCTCGACCATGACAAGCGCCTCGGGGTCGAGCCCGGAAGCCGGCTCATCGAGGATGAGGAACCGAGGCGAAGGCAGCAGGGCGGCCGCCAGGCCCAGGCGACGCTTCATGCCAACGGAGTACGCTCCGACGCGATCGTCCTCTCGGCCGGTGAGCTCGACCAGGTCCATCACTTGCTGAGGGCGCTCGGCGTGAACGTGGCCATAGTACCCGGCCAGCATGCGCAGGTTCTGGCGCGCGGTCAGGTGCTCGTAGAATGCCGGAGCCTCGATCATGGCCCCTACCTGGGCGAGGACCGCGCACCGGCCGCGCGGCATCGGCCGGCCCAGCACTGTGATCCGACCCGATGTCGCGGTGGCGAGCCCGCACAGGAGGCGCATCAAAGTGCTCTTGCCGGCTCCGTTCGGCCCTAGGACCCCCACGATCTCACCCGGCCTCAGCGCCGCGGAGAAGTCGAGCAAGGCCGTCAGACGCCCGTAGCGCTTCGTGGCGCTGTCGATCACGGCGACCTCGGAGGCTTCTTGCACGGGCAACGACGCACACCCGCCCTCTACAGCCGACGCGGCGGCCGGCTGCGGCGCCGCTCGAGCGCTTCGGCCCCGCCGGCAAGCGATGATGCGACCGAGCGCACGATCCGCTCCGCACACCGAGCGCCGACGGGCTCGCTGCGCAGCTTTGACCTCATGAACGCATCCTCCAGCATAAGCAACGCTGCCCCCGCGCCTATCCCGCAGCGACGGAGCACCCACGAGAGCTCGAGCGAGTACGCTTCCGCCGGATCGACGCCTGCGAGGTACTCGGTGGCCGGCTGGGTCTCGCGCGTCGAGCGCAGCCCCTCGGCGTGCACTCCCCCGGCCAAGCAGATCTCGGTCGTCGGGACCACCTCAACGCCCCAGCGCAGCAGCCCCTCGTCGCCGGTCGACTGCGCCGCCGCAGGCAGAGCGCGGGCGACGAGTTCGGCCGCCTCACGAGTATAGACGCGGAAGCCGGCCTCGAGATCCGGTTCGCCGAACGGAGCCACCCAGGTCTCGTCGAGGGCCTGCGCTTCGCGCGCGAGCGCGAAGCGCAGGGATCAGACGGTCGCTTTGGTGTGGGTGACTCGAACCCTGCGCTTCGCGCGCGAGCGCGAAGCGCAGGGAGGCGAAGGTAACGCGGCTGGTCACGCCCTCGAGCTCGGCCCGTATGAAGCCAAGACAGCCGTGACGATCGATCCTGCGACCGACCACTTCCACAAGCGGCCTGCCGGTGTACGCGCGCACCTGAGCGAGCAGCTCCACGAGGTGCGTCAGATCGTGGGCCGAGTGGTCGCCGTCGCAGTCCATCACAGCTAGGGCCGCGCAGCCGGAGACCTCTTCGAGCGCTGCCCGGATGCCCGCCACCACGGCGCCGCCCTTGCCGATGTTGGTTTCGACGTCCACGACAACCGGCTTGCCGGAGTTGCGGACCTCATCAAGCACGGACAGAACGTCACCTCGCGCCCAGGGCGCGCCGTCGAGCACTACCACCCAGTTGCTTGGGGCCACGAACAGCCCGAGGTCGCACACCGCGTCACGCATGAGCCGGCGGCGGAGCTCCGGAGGGGTGTCGCGCCCGAAGTAGGTCGGGATGATGACCGCCAGATCGCTGTGCAAGGAGCGTTCCTCCCCTAGCCGCTTGACGACCCGGGCGAGTGGAGAAGCTCCCGAAGCGACAGCGTGGTCAGGTCCAGGCTGGCCTCGTCGTTCATCGAGTCATAGGTCGCGCGCACGGCGTCGAGCCCGCGCAGGAACGCGTCCACACAGCCCGGGTCGAAGTGCGTGCCCGAGTCCTGCTTAACTATCTCGACCGACTCATCGAACGGCGCCGCCTCCTTGTACACGCGCCTCGATGAGATGCAGTCGAACGCATCCGCGAGCCCTACGATGCGGCCCTCGATGGAGATATCGCCGGCCCTCAGCCTGCGTGGATAGCCTGTGCCGTCCCACTTCTCGTGATGGGTGAGCGCTATCAGAGAGGACGTCTGGATCACCTCGGCCTGCGAGCCGGCCAGGATATCCGCCCCCATCTCCGAGTGCCGCTCCATCTCGGCACGCTCGTCGGGATCGAGCCGCGCCGGCTTCAGAAGCACCGCGTCGCGCACCCCGAGCTTGCCGATGTCATGCATCGGGGCCGCGAAGCGGATGAGCTCCGCACGCTCGTCGGACAGTCCGAGGTTCAGAGCGATGATCCAAGCGTAGACGCTCATTCGGACGAGGTGGACCGCCGTGTCGAGGTCGCGGAACTCAGCCGCGTGCGCGAGGCGGACGATCGTGTCGAAGTACGAGTCCTTGAGCTGCCCGTGGAGCTGCGCGTTCTGGATCGCGACGGCCGCTTGCGATGCCAGGGCGCGCGTGGGGGATTCGATCTCGCTCGGGAACGCTTGGACCGAGCCATCGGATGC
>Ga0315279_10003982_pt1 | contig 20066 bp, 19 predicted proteins | sample YL17G06_20_MG_FD_203694 | JGI IMG/M metagenome (GOLD analysis project Ga0315279, IMG submission 203694) | Sediment microbial communities from Yellowstone Lake, YNP, Wyoming, USA - YL17G06_20 | ecosystem: Environmental > Aquatic > Freshwater > Lake > Sediment | place: USA: Wyoming | collected... | reverse complement strand
AGGCATTCATGGCATTCTCTCTTGCCGGTTGTGGTTTTGTTCTCCCAAACACAACCATACCGCATTAGAGAATGCCTGCTACTTTGGTTGCGGCCTTACGGCCGCGCTGTGCCCTCTGTGGCGAATAGTTCGGGTTAACCATCCAGCAGCGCGCCAGCGACGGCACAGGCCGCCAGTGCTGCTGTTTCCACGCGCAAGACATGCCGGGCCAAGCGCACGCTCAAAACACCAGCCGCGGCCGCCGCGGCTAACTCCTCCGGCGCAAGTCCTCCTTCGGGCCCGACGATGAGCAGCACACCTTTTTCGCGCAAGGCTGCGCGCCTCTCCAGAAGCACAGCGGCCAGACCTGCATCAGCGTGGGCATCCAACAGCAAGGCAAAAGTGTTGCGCGCCTCCTCTGCCAGGAGTTGGCTGAAGGATCGTTCTGCGCCGATCTCCGGTTCGTCGTTTCGGCCGCACTGCTTTGCCGCTTCCGCGGCAATGCGCCGCAGGCGGGCGAGCGACTCGGAACCTTCGGCTTTGTGGACCACGCTGCGCGCGTAACGGACGGGAAGGATGAGGTTGACGCCGAGTTCGGAGCATTTCCCGACGAGCAGCGCCGCTCGTTTCCCTTTCGGCCAGGCAGAGGCCAGGATAAGAAGGGTTTCTGGTTTCTGGTTTCTGGTTTCTGGTTTTCCCGACGCCGGAGCCAACCCGGAACCCAAGTCCTGCAAGATGAGGCGTGCAACCTGGAATCCCTCCGTTGTTTCGGCCAGCCTGGCCAAAGCGGACCGGCCGGCGCCATCAAAGACGGTGATCTCCGTGCCGGCGGCCAAACGCAACACGCGCATGTGCCGCGCCTCCGCCTCGGGCAAGGCCACAGTGTCGCCGGGCTTCGAGCCTTGCAGCGACCCGACACGAAAACGCCGCAGCTTAGGCATGCGTCTCATCCTCGCGCGATGGCCGCCGCGCGCACCTCGCCAATGCCTGCTGCCACCAGCGTGCGCGCGCATTCGGAGGCCGTGCCACAGGTGGTGATTACGTCGTCAATGAGCAGTACGCGCCCGCCTTTGTGGCGCGCGGCCACGAGCGGATCACAAGCGAACGCGCCCCGCAGGTTCGTCCGGCGCTGTTCGTGAGTCAGCGTCGCCTGCGGTTGAGTGTGCCGGATCTTCCTCAAGAGGCGGGCCTCGAGCGGCAGGTTCAGGCGCCGCGCGGCATTGACGGCAATCTCCTCGGCCTGGTTGAACCCACGGCGGCGCAGCGCGCGACGCGTCAGCGGGGCGGGCACGAGAAGCGTGTTGGGGGGCGCGAGTTCGGTCTCGCGTATGCGCTGCGCCAGCATTTCGCCCAGCGGACGGCCCAGGTGTTGCCTGGCGCCGAACTTCAAGGACAGGATCAGGTGCCGCACCGGCCCCTCCATGTAGCGCGCCACCGCGCAGGCCGCGTGCACGAAGGCGGGCGCGTAGCTGTGGCACGAGGGACATTCCCGCACTACGCCCGCGCCCAGTCCCATGCCTGCGCCGCAACGTTCACAGCGGTCCGCGCCCAGCCACTGGATTCGTTCCGCGCAGGCGCGGCACAAAGCCGTGTTGGTTCCACCCGGCAGGGGCGCGGCACAGGAAGCACAGTGCGGCGGGAAGAGCAAGTCCAGCCCCGCCGCCCAAGCGCCAGCCAGCACACGCCGCGGCAGCGGCGCGTTTGCAGCCGCCACTGTTGGCGGGAAGAGAATGCGCTCCATGGCTGGAGTAAGGACGGTGCTCATGACCAGAGGAAGGATAAGCTTCGTAGGCCGTGGGTGAAGCGCAAATCCTTTAGCAGAACGTATCACCGAAGACGGTTCTCATTGTTACCGTCGTCCGTGGACGTATTTATCGTGATTGCGGGCCAGATCGGATGGAAGGCCCTTTCCTTTGCCCGCATGGCGCAGCAACATTGCGGGCAAGCTGTCCCGGTCCTCCCCGGAATCGCCCACCCGCGCTATCGCGACCATTGCCCCTTCCGGCAGTGCCTTCGGGTCCTCAAGCACCACCACGCCGTTCACCACTTTTCCCTTGCATGTCATGGCCCAGTCCTCAGTCACCAAGCGGATTATACCATAAGCGCCCCTGCAGTTCGCGCGATTTTGCGGCCCGCCAGGCAGGGCCTCCCCGCCAATCCAAAATCCCTGCGCCCTGAATTCCCTGCGGCGGCGCGTCCTTCCTGCCGATAATAAGCAATGGCAAAGAGCTCTGGTGAGGGGGCGATTGTCGCCGCCGCGTAGAGAGTGTCAGGCCTTGAGAAAAGGAGTGGGGGATATGCCATCCGCAGCAGTCCGCACGGAAAGCACTGAGTGTCTGCCTTCTGGTTTGCGCCGCCTTGACACAAGTGAGGGGCCCGGCCCAGACTATGCCCGTAGCGCGGAAAAGCTGGTCTTCAGAGCAGCGGCAAAGGCGCCTGAGTTCAGCGATCATCTGTGCGCGCACTACCGTGAAACCCGGCGGATAATGGTGGACATCCCCTGCGAAATCCGCTTGCTGCTGAGCGACGGAACGCTGTTCGACTCGGGCAGCGCCGTCGTACGCAACGTCTCCCCGTCCGGCGCGCTCGTCTCGAGCATCAAGCTGGAGAAAGGCTGCTTTCCCGCGCGCCCCTTCAAAGTCGCGCTCTTCCTCCAAAGCGACGAATACAAGGGCATCGGCATAGAAGCCACACCGGTGCGGATCACCGCGGATACGGGGGGGCTGGGCGTCAGGTTCGACGACATATTCGTCCACGCTTAGCTCTTGGCTCTTAGCTCTTGGCTCTCGGCTCTTGGCATTTCCACGTCGCGCGGCACCCAAGAGCTAAGAGCCAGGAGCCAAGAGCCTTCAACCCAGTGGTAGGGAACTTCTGCGACGCTGCACTTAGTCCGGAAAACTCTTGGCACGCGGTCTTTCGCCTCTTATAATCACGTTGGAGGTGGGACGGCAAGAGTTGAGAGCACCCGTGAAGACACTCATTCTATCGGATTTTCACCTGGGTGTTCCGGCATCCCGGTTCAGCCCGTTTCTGGACAGCATTCGCCACCTGGCGAGCCAATATGACCGCGTAATACTTAATGGCGATACGCTGGATCGCTATGAGGCACCGCACTGCACAGCCAAGTCCGAAGCGCTCCTTAAAGACGTGGTTGAGGCCTGCCAAAGCCGCTCCGGCCCGCCGGAAATGATCATGGGGAACCATGACCCGGCCGTCTCCAAGCTGCAATGGGTGTACCTGGAGCGTTCAGCGACGCTGGTGTTCCACGGGGACTGCATCGCGGATATCACGCACCCCACCAAGAAGTCCGAACAGGCCCTGGCCGCGCGGCTGCGGGCACGCTGGGCGCAGTTCGGCGGGCGGCCGCAGGGTTTCGTGGAATTGGTTGACGCATACCGCAGGACGCAAGCGCAGCACCTGCGGGAACACCCGATGGCGCGCGAGCCGCGAGGCAAGCTGGCCTACCTGGCGAGCGTAGTGCTGCCGCCGCAGAAGCCGCTGCACATCTTGCGCTACTGGTGGCGCGCGCCGCGCTTGGCGGCCCAGCTTGTGGCGGCCTTCCCCAAGCCCGTGCGCCATGTGCTGGTTGGCCACACGCACAACGCCGGCCAGTGGCAGATCAACGGGATTACGGTCTTCAACACGGGGAGCTTCATGCCGCTGTCCGTACCCTACGCAGCCAGCATCGAGGGCCACCGGGTGTTCTTCCGGCCGCTTGAGCCGCTGCTGCTCTCCACACGGGTTTACTCATTCCCCTCTGATGCCTCCACTACTTGCGCAAGTGCCGGCGAGGCGTAGTTCGTTCCCAGCTTCACAAGGCTGCTTTGCACTTGACAGCGCAGTGCATAGTCCGAAAACTGCTCGCTCACACGGGACAGTTTGACGGTAAACCCTGGTACAAAGGATCACACGCGATGGCAACACGCACTGGCAATTTCCCTATCGGCTTCCGGCGCGGCTGGAGCGATTGGCAGAAGAAGGACTTGGCCGCGCTGGCGAAATGGGCCAAGAGCAACGGCTTTGACCGCATTGACCTCGGCAAGGCGACGAAGGAGGACCTGAAGACGCTCCGCGACGCGGGCCTGGACGTCGGTTCCGCGGACCTCCTGGACTTCGGCAAGCTCATGTCCAACGATGCCGCTCAGCGCAAGGATCTGATCGCTCAGAACGTGGCCTACATCAAGGAAGCCGCCGCGGCGGGCGCCAAGATATTCTTCACCTGCGTCATCCCCGGCGACCCCGCCAAGAAGCGCGCTGAGAATTACGCCCTGGCCCTGGAGAGCTTTGCGCCTATCGCCGAAGCTTGCGATAAGGCCAAGGCGTGCCTGGCCATTGAAGGCTGGCCCGGCGGGGGGCCGCATCTGGCCAACTTATGCTGCAATCCCGAAACCTACCGCAGCATCATCAAGGACCTGGGATGCAAGTCGGTTGGGGTCAACTACGACCCGTCGCATCTCATCCGCATGGGGATTGATGAAGTGCGCTTCCTGCATGAGTTCGCCTCGCGCGTCTGGCACGTGCACGGCAAGGATACGGAGATCATTCCAGAGGCCGTCTATGAGTATGGCCTGTACCAGGGCAGCGCCTTTGCCAAGGGCCACGGGTTCGGCGAGCACGTCTGGCGCTACACCATCCCCGGCCACGGCTGTGCGCGCTGGTGCGAAATCCTCAAGCTTTTGAAGAACGCCGGCTTCAAGGGCGCCATCGGCGTGGAGCTCGAAGACGGGAACTTCAACGGCAGCGAAGCGGGCGAAAAGGCCGGCCTGCTTTACTCCCTGGCGTTCCTGAAGAGCGTCTAGGGATTTTGGATTTTCGATTTTGGATTTTGGATTGAAGAGACTCAAGAAGGGCCCGGCGCAAGCCGGGCCTTTTTTTCAAATCGAAAATCGAAAATCCAAAATCGAAAATCCTCAAGCGCCTGGTCTGCGCGGCAGAAACTGTGTCCTGCCCGCCAAGCCCTGCGGTCCGGGAACCGCCACCTTGGCGCTGCTGGCCGGGCCGCTGGCTGGAGGAGGCAATTCCGTTTCCTTGACCAAGCTCTGAAAACGCGACTTCTCCACGGCGTGGGCAAGGGCTTCCGCCGCCGTGATGGCTTTCGCCTCCAGCTTCTTGTATAGCGACTCGTCCATGGTGATCATGCCGTCCGCCGCGCCGGCTTGGATCATCACGCTCAGTTTTGAGATGTAGCCTTCCCGGATCGCGGTGCTAACGCTGGGTGTCCCGACCAGCACCTCGTTGACGGCGCAGCGCCAGGCGCCGTCGGCCATGTTCACAAGATGCTGCACGCTCAGGCCCCGCAGCGCGTTAGCCAGCATGGAGCGCGCCCATTGGTGCTGGTCCTCCGGGAATTGCCCCAGGATATGTTCCAGCACGCGGACCACGCCACTGCCGCGCAACGTGGCCAACACCAGCACACCAGACTCGGCCACGGTCAGCGCCAGCGCGGTTAGCTCGCGGCTGCGCAGTTCCCCGGCGTAAACCACGTCGAAACCTCCGCGCACTGCCTCCCGCAAGCCTGCAATCACGCTCGGCACGTGCGGGCCGACTTGGCGTTGAACCACGGTGGAGTGGCGCGAGGGAATTATGAATTCAATGGTGTCTTCCAGGGTCAGGAGGCGCCGCGTCTGGTCCGAAGCCACTTCGTTGCACAGTGCCGCGATGGTAGTGGACAGACCCGCGCCCGCTTGTCCCGCGACCAAGACCAGGCCCGCGTGCAGCTTGGCAAGATCGGCCAGCACTGGAGCCAGGCCAAGCTCCATGAGCAACGGGCTGGCGTCCGGGATCAGGCGGCACGCCGCACCCCGCCCGCCGGCGTGCCGGTAGCAGTTCACCCGGAACCGTGTTCGCCCGTCCGGGCTGTAAGCGAAGGTGATGTCGCCCGCCCGTTCTCCCCTTTCCCAGCTTGCAGGCGGGGCGATTTCCCGCAGCAGGGCCCCAAGCGCGTCCGGGCCTAGCGCAGGCTCGTTCTGGAGGGCGGCCACTTGGCCCAGCCTGCGCATCCAAGGCGGCTGGCCATCAGCAAGGTGCAAATCGGAGCCACCGGCTTCTTTAACACGCATCAACAGACGGTCAATTGCGGGCATAGGCACCCCCTGTGTAGTGGCAGATTGTTTACCACAGCTCAGCAAAGCCGCAACGGCAGCAGACATTTTGGATTTTAGATTTTGGATTGATCGGCCACAGATGAACACAGATAAACACAGATGCAAAACCATTGTATTCTATCTGCGTTCATCCGTGTTTATGTGTGGCCTACTCCAAAATTCAAAATCCAAAATATCCCCCACGACACTTGGGTTGCGGCCCCGCCGCGCGGTGCCTCTGCGGTGAAAAGCCTTGGCTAAGAGGCTGGCTCCACCTCCTCGGGCAGCGGGCCGTGCCGGATATAGAGCCACGCCACAACCGCGGCGAAGGCGCACATCGGCCAAGCCAGCGACTGCGGCTGCGCCGGCACATGAATCGCCTGGTGGACGTAGTGCGCAATAAACGCGCCCTGGTAGGCGCTTCCTGCGGTGGCCTGCTCCCGCAGCCACTGCTCCAGAGTCGTCAACGGGCAAGGCTGATTGGCCAACTCCAAGACCAAAACGATGCCACACAACAGCAAATGCGAAAAGCGGAACCAGAAGCTGCGCACCAAAGCCCAGCGCCGCCATAACCCCGCCAGGATGGTCAGAAACCCTCCCGCGATGTACAGGACGACAAGCCCATGCAGCAATGCGCTTACGTCGGCCAGAATGCCATACCACATGGGAGCAATGATACCGCAAGGACGCGATTTTGGATTTTCGATTTTCGATTTTCGATTTTCGATCTGAACTTCCAGCCCGGTGCATCGGATGCGGGCTACGCGCTCTTTATGAGCTGTGTCACCTCGGCCTTCCGGGCCTCCATTTCCTCCTTTGAGGCCAGGCTTTCCAGGTTCAGGCGCACCACCGGTTCGGTGTTGCTCATGCGCAGATTGAACCACCAGGAGCCGCAGTCTATGTTGATGCCGTCAACTTTGCTGATTGTCTTCGCCTGGCCGGCGTATTTCTCCTCCGCCGCGGCAAGAACCTTGGCCGCGTCATGGACCTCGAAATTGATCTCGCCACTGTGATAGTACCTTTGCAGCGGCTTGACCAGTTCGCTCATCCTGGCGCCGCTCTGGCTGAGCAGGCTCAGAATCAGGAAGAAGGCCGTCTCGCCGGAATCGGAGTAATAGAAATCGCGGAAGTAGTAATGGCCGCTCAATTCCGCCGCCATCAGGGCCTTTTCGCGCCGCATGCCGGCCTTGATGTGGCTGTGCCCGATACGCGTCTCGAGCGCCACGCCGCCGGCATTCCGCACGGCTTCGGGCAAAGCGCGGGTGGCGCGCACATCGTAAAAGACCTTCGCGCCCCGGTTGCGCTGCAGCATGCGTTGCGCCATCAGCGCGCCGGCCACGTCACCGGGCACAGCGGCGCCGGCTTCGTCCACGAAAGCGATGCGGTCGCCATCGCCGTCGAAAGCCACGCCGATGTCGCACTTCTTTGCCACAACCGCCTTCTGCAGGTCCACGAGATTCTCGGGCTTGAGCGGGTTGGCCTCGTGGTTGGGAAAGCGGCCGTCGGGCTTGAAGAAAAGCGGCACGGTCTTGATCGGCAGGCCTTTCAGCATGGCCGGCAGGATGTCGCCGCTGACGCCGTTGCCCGTGTCAATCGCGACCTTCAGAGTGCGCCCGAGGTCCGCGAACTGCCGGCAAAGCTTGATGTAGCCCGAGCGCAGGTTGCGCACGGTGATCTTTCCGCGCTTCTTGGCCAGGCCGGGAAGGTCTTCCTGGTAGAGCTTCTCGATGTCGCTGATCCCCGTTTCGTAGCTCATCGGGAGCGCCCCGCCGCGGGTGAACTTGAAGCCGTTGTACCCCGCGGGGTTGTGCGAGGCGGTCACCTGGATGGCGCCCTGAAGCAGTTTGCCCAGCACGCCGGTGGCGTAATACGTCATCGGCGTGGGGTTGAGCCCCAAGTCCAGGCAGTCGCAGCCTGCGGCATTGATGCCGGCCATGAGAGCGGCGGACATGGCGGGCGAGTGCAGCCGCGCGTCGCGCCCCACGGCCAGCGTGCGCGCCTTCAGGTAACCTGCCGCCGCCTTGCCAATGCGGTAGGCATCGCCAGTGGTGATTTGTTGAGGCACCAAGCCCCTGACGTCGTAGGATTTGAAAATCCCGGCCATGTGGATTATGCCCCTCCAGGACAACGGGCAGGTTGACCCCTCTCCCGGCAGAGGAAGCTAAGAGTAAATCGGCAAAAGGCAAAAGGAAAACATGAGCCTGAAAATTGCGCGGCTGGTCACGGGTGAGCTGGAGGCCAATTGCTACCTGCTTTGGCAGAATGGCGGCAAAGAAGCCGTGGTGCTCGATCCAGGGGCGGATGAGGACGAGATTCGCGCGGCCCTGGAGAAGCGCGGGCTGACACCGGTTGCCTTCGTCGTGACGCATTGTCACGGCGACCACATCGGCGCGCTCAAGCCTTTGAAGGAGGCCTATCCCGAGGCGCTGGTGTGCGTGCCGGCAGCCGAAAAGGAATGGCTGGAGCGGCCCACACTGAACCTCAGCTATTTCTTCGGGGCAGCGGTCACAGGGCCTGAGGCCGGCAGGCTCGTGCGGGATGGCGACTCCATAGGGGCCGCGGGGCTGGAGCTGCGAGCCGTCAATGTCCCCGGCCATTCGCCAGGCGGCATGGCGTACGTCGTCGCCGACGGGGCCACGGATCATGTTTTTGCCGGAGATGTTCTGTTTGCCGGCAGCATCGGGCGCACCGACCTCCCGGGTGGCGAGGGCGAAGAAGTCCTGGTCGCCAATATCCGCAAAAAGCTCTTTGCCCTGCCCGAAGGAACCATCGTCCACCCTGGCCACGGGGAAGAGACCACCATCGGGAGAGAGAAGGAAAACAACCCGTTCTGTGGGAGCGATGCGTAGGGACCAAGTAAAAAGTCAAAGGTCAAAAGTCAAAAGTAAAAAGCAAAAAACGCCCCGCGTATGGAACGCGAGCTTCGGACTTTTGACTTTTTACTTTTGACTTTTGACTTCCTCTTTATCGGCGTTCCAACGTTCTTGGGAAAAGCTCCTGCCACGCAAATTCCACCGGGGCTACGCGCGGCGACATCACGTTGCCATGCGTCAAGGCCACATACAGCTCAAGTTTGTCCGGGTAGAAGTACACTGAGTGCGCGGCCACGGGCTGTTCGGCTGACATCAACACCTTGCGCGCTTCCACCAACCCGATGGGCGTGCCGCTTTTCTCGAGCATCGCCAGGGCCTCCGTCATGTTCTTGAAGCGGTTGCACTTATCCGGCGGCGAACGCACACAGAAATGGTTGGTCACGACCAGCACGCCGGATTGGTCCATGCGGCGAATGTCCACCTTGCGGTCGGTGGCGTCGAACTCCAACACCGCGCTGGGCGTGAGGCCCAACTTCTCAGCCGCGGCACGCGGCCACGTCAACTGGTACAAGTCGCCGCAGGCAACAGGCTGTGCGGCGGCCAGTTTCGCTCCCTGCTCGGCAGGGTCGGACACATTCGGGTCAATGGCCTCGAGCATGCGCCGCGCCAAGAGGCCGCGGGCGATGAAACCTTGCCCGCTGCCGCTGTGTCGGGCGTTGTAGGCGTCGTGGATGCAGACCGTCAAGCCATGACTGTTCATGCCCGTGTACTGGCCAATCAGGCCCGGCCAGCCTATGGCCACCCAGGCCGCGCGCCCAGGCAGCGCCGTCGAGGCAACGATGAGCTGGTCAGCTATGACTTTCGGCCCGAGAGGGAAATCGAGCGAGCGTCCGTGGAGCACCTCGCCGCCGGGGGTGCGTTTGCCCCACGCGGCAAAACCCGAGCAGGCTGGACCGAAGTAGTCTGCCAGCACATTGACGGCCACGATGTCGTCGCGCGTCAGAGCGCGGCCCAGTGAGCTGGATTTCAAGCCGTCAGAGCCGAGCTTCTCTGAGAGGCCTTCGAAGATGCCGTCCAACTCGGCCGTCGCCGCGCTGTCCCAGACGAAGCTCCGTTGCGACCACGGCAACATGCTGCGCTCATATTTCTTCGCGTCGAAGTTGGGCAGGCTGCACAATGCCGCGTCAATGCCATTGCGGATTTCCGCTGCCAGCAGGTATCCGTGCGCGTAGCCCCGTTCCTTGACCTCATTTCCGGAGAGGCGCAGGACGCGGTGATTCTTAAGCGTAAGGAGTTCGCCGGCCTTCGCGGCGCGCTCGGCGGGGCTCTGCGCCCAAACCTGCCCAGCGGCTGAAAAAAGGAGCAAGGCCGCGACAAGAGGGGTGGCCCTGGACCGTGGCCGGTTCCGCGAGGGCCAATCTTGAATCCGCGGCTTATGCATTTGCTTTCTCGCTTCTTCCATGCGAACCAACACCTGAAACCCAGTATACTCGGGCGCGTTAACAACGCCAGCCACGGGACGGAAAGCATGGGGGATGCGAAGAAACTGGGGCCGCGGGCCGAAGAGCACGCCTGGGGCCTGCTCAAACAGCGCGGCCACAAACTGGTTGCGCGCAACTACAAATGCCCGCAAGGCGAACTGGACTTGGTGAGCTGGCATGGCGACACGCTGGTGTTCACCGAAGTCCGCGCCCGCAGCCGCAGCGATTTCGGCTCTCCGGCAGAGACCGTGACCGCGGCCAAGCAGACCAGAATCAAGCGGGCCGCCAACTGGTTCTGCGTGCGGATGTTCCAGGGCAAACCGCTGCCCTCGTGCCGGTTTGACGTAGTCTGGATTGCCGCGGAAGATGGCAAGATTGCAGAATCGGGAGTTATTGAGGGCGCCTTCTTCTGATTCTGGATTCTGGATTTTATCCTCAACTACTCACCACAGAGGGCACAGCGCGGCTTTCAGCCGCAACCAAATCCCAAACTCCAAATTCCAAATCCCAAGGAAACTCCAAACGGAAAAACTGAAAAGTCTCGCGCAGCCCTTGGGACGCAACCAGAACTAGCAGGCATTCTCCAACGAAGTACGATTATGTTTTGTCCCAAACGTAACCGTGTCCCCGAGGGAGAATGCCATGAAGGAGTTTTTACAGAAGTTTGGAGCCGCTGTCATTGGAATTTTGTCGGGTTTTGATCGCGTCGTGTTTCGGGGCACGCTTCGCAATATGGCTTTTCAGGACGGGCTGATGCTGTACTTGAGCGTCAACAAGATCCTGTTCAAGGACGCCGGCAGGCATTTTCAGGCCGTCTCCGAAAGGGTGAAAGTGGCGGCACTGCGCGTAGCCGAAGAGCACCACCGTCCGGTGAAGTATCTACCCTCAGCACAAACCAGCAAGGAGGAAGAGGCGCGCAGAATTGCGGCGAAAGATGGTATCAACTCAGGGCTGATCTGCGTGCTGACAAGCGTGGAGCCCTGGTACGCGCCAAACATCCGTCGTGACCGGGAAACGCAACACCAATACATCGAGTATGCTCCGCGAAAATGCCTGCACTACTATTTTTACTGGCTGCATGCGGAAGTGGGGCTGATGCATGTGCGTCTGCAAACTTGGTTTCCGTTCACCCTGCAGGTCTGCCTGAATGGGCGCGAATGGTTGGCGCGCACTCTGGATCGCGAGAAAATCGCTTACCGCAAGAGTAGGAACTGTTTTCTGGAAATCCAGGATGGCGAACGGGCACAACAGTTGGCCGACGCGCAGCTATCAACCGCTTGGCCGTCATTCCTCGATGGCTTGGCCAGGCCAGTGATCTCCCTTTCGCCTGAACTCTTCGGCACCTTTCAGACGCGCTATTACTGGTCGGCGCACCAGACTGAGTGGGCGACGGATGTGATGTTCAGGACGCCGCAGGCACTGGCTGAAGTATATCCTCGCTTGCTGCGCCACGCCATCCACACCTTCAAGAGCGCCGATGTGATGCGTTTCCTGGGCCAGCATGTCAGCCCTACTGGCCGTCTGCATTCGCAGTTCAAGGACGAAGTGATCACTAGTATGAAGCAGCGTCCCGAAGGCGTGCGGCTTAAGCACTGGGTGGGGCAGAACTCACTTAAACTGTACGACAAGGAAGGCTGTGTGCTGCGGCCTGAAACGACGATTAACTATGCGCGCGGGTTCAAGGTATACCGCCCCAAGGAAGGTGGACCGGAAGACCAGTTGGCTTGGCGCCCTATGCGCCAAGGTGTGGCCGACCTGTATCGGCGCGCGCAAGTGTCGCAGGCCTGCAATGATCGCTATTTGGCGGCACTGGCGAAAACGAACGACGACCGCCCCTTACAGGAATCTCTGGATGTCTGCCAACCTGTGCGCTGGCAAGGTCGCCCTGTCCGTGGACTCAACCCCTTCGGTGCGGACGGGGAACTGCTGAGCGAACTCGGCCGCGGCGAATACAATTTGAACGGCTTTCGCAACCGCGACTTGCAGGCGCGCCTTTTCAGGCGGGCGCCAGTGGACGATGCGGAGAAACGCCGTCGCTCTGGACAAATCACGCGGAAGTTGCGGATGTTGCGCGCGCATGGCCTGATCAAGAAAGTACCCAAGACGCATCGCTACCAACTGACGGACAAAGGACGCACCTTGGTCGTGGCGCTTAGCGCGGCTAAGCAGGCCAGCACCAAAATGTTAACTGAACTTGCGGCCTGAAATCTTTGTGAGAAACAAAGAAATGAACGGTTAGCAGTACAGAGAAGACAGAGTGAATGAGTGATTCCGTATTCTCGTGGACCCAGTTCTTCTCTGTTCTCTGTGCTCTCTGTGCTCTGTGGTGGATAATCCGGGTTGGGTTGTAGAAGGCGCCCAGACTCCAAGGAGCCGGTGTCTCAATTATTGTGTTGACTCCGGGACGGCCTGCCGATATTACTTTGTGTGGCAAAGTGAAGGGAGGGAGTTGCCCGTGCTGCTGCCCACACCGTTGGCCCAGGATGAGGCGCTTCGCGCACTGGAGGAAATACGCGCGGTCGTGGACCGCAGCGCGCGCTACTCCACGTTCTCCGCTCTGTCCGGCTTCATCGCGGCGGGGGCCGCGTTCCTGGGCAGCGGTGTATGCGGGGCCTTCCCGGATTTCGTGGGCGCGCGGACGCAGGAGGGCTGGTCCTTCGTCGCGGTGTGGGCGGGGGTGCTGGCTGTGGCGGGGCTGGCGGCGGCCATTTTTACCACGCTGAAGGCCAGGCGGCGCGGTGAAGCTGTCTGGACGCCGATTGCGCGCACGGCTTTCGCGGCGCTGCTGGGACCTGGACTGGCGGGCATGGCCGGGAGCGTGGTGCTCGCCTGGCTGGGCCGCTTTGAGCTGCTGCCCGGGTTGTGGCTGTTGCTTTACGGCTGCGGATTGTGGGGCGTAAGCTTCTTTGCACCGTTGTTTCTGCGCGTGTTAGGCGTGGCCTTCGTGCTGCTGGGGTTGTGCGCCTGGTCAAAGATGGAATGCCCGGCGTTGTGGCTGGGGCTGGGCTTCGGCGGACTGCATTGCGTCTTCGGGGCCGTGGTGTTGGCGAGGTACCACAAATGAGGGCGGACAGCGTTTTGAGGGCCAGGCCGCACGCTTTGGCACGCCAGGCGCCCGCGGTGCGCCACGCGCTCCAAGCCGACCTGGTGCGGCTGGACCCGATGATTCACGAGCACACCCGTCTGGGCATCCTCACGGTGCTCTTCACCACGCGCGAGGGCTGCTCCTTCTCCGATCTGCGCGACACGCTCTCGCTCACCGACGGCAACCTTATGGCGCACCTGCGGACTTTGGAGGCGGCCGGCCTGGTGGAACGCCTTAAGGAGGGGGCCGGGCGCGCCAGCAACACAACGGTGCAGCTCAGTCCCCACGGCCGCAAGGCTTTTGAGAAATACCTGAAGCAGCTCGAGGTTCTGGTCCGGGCGGCGCGCACGGGGCCCTCATGGGGACAAGCGGCCAAGCGGGTAGCGGGAGGAACGGCAAGGAAGCCTTTATCATGATTCCGCTCTCAGCACTCCAGTTCCCTCTTGCCAGCGCCGCCAAGGACACTGTGCTCGTCTCCGAGGACGCCGTGTCGTCTCCCCTGCCGCGAGCCAAGGTGTCCGAAACGGTGATTAGCGCGCTGGCAGACGCGCGCGTGCCCCGGCACTTGGCGCTGGTCCTGGATGACGCGCCTCGCTCGACCCCTGGCGGCTGCCTGGCAGCTCTGCGCGAGACAATCAACGGCTGCCGCGAGTCGGGGGTGCGCTGGTTAAGCGTGCTGTTTCCCGCAGCCCACAACGGCCACAGCGCCGTCTTCTGCGAAGTCCTCAAAACCGTGCGGCAGTACGTTCAATCCGAAGCCGAGGACCTGGCCGCCAATGGCGTCCGGTTGACCCCCTACCCACGCGCCGGGCTGAACGGGCGCGCAGGTGCGGCGCACTGGGGCGCCAACGGCTCCGAGCCTGCGCGGGTCTTGTACCGCGCACTGAATTCAGCCGCAAAGCTGGCCGTGTCCGTGGAGTCTTTGCGCGTGCATTTTGCCGTAGGCTGCGGCGGACGGGAGGAACTCCTGGAAGCCATGCGGCGGCTGGCCTGCGAGGCCGCCGCGGGGCGGCTGAGCGCGTCGGAGATCACCGCGGCGCTTCTGGAAGGCCAGCGTGTCATGCCTCCGGTTGACCTCCTGATTCGCACGGGTGGCTCACAGCAGATAAGCGGTTTCCTGATGTGGCAGGCCGCGTACGCGGAGCTGCTCTTCGTGGATGTTCCGTGGGCGCAGTTCAGGCGCCAGCACTTGCAGGCGGCCTTTGCGGACTACGCCCGCCGGGACAGGAAATTCGGGGCGTTGGCTACCCGTTGAGTCTCAAAAGCCCATTGCGGAAGTCAATCGTCAGAACGCGACCGCGCAGGAAATCAAGTCCCAATAGTCCATCAACACCAGCACTGGGCGGGAGCGTGTGCACCAACACGGGAAAGCCCTCGCGCTCAAGACCAAGGGCACTAATCTTCTCGACTCTTATGCGTGCGGCAAAAACCACCCCACTGCCGGTTGTGATTTCGGTGCGTTCTGTTGCCGCAGCCGTGTCATACCCCAACGCCACCAAGATGCTCGAGTTAATCAAAGTAGTCGTTGCGCCTGTGTCGAGTGCAACTTGAAGGGAAGCAGTACCGGACGGTCCCCTTACTTCAACCGCCACGATCACAGGGCCTTGTTGCGGGTCAAAGGAATCGTTCATAGGACTATCGCCGCGTCGGCCGGCATCCGACCCGTATACATCATTGCGAAGCGGCTAGGGCGCGCCCTGACAGCCGTACGGTAAACCTCATCACGGTCCTTGCTGTGACAAAGCACTTTGCCGCTTAGGACCTTGTGAGACTCGTTGGTGACAGGGTCCCCAACAAGCACCCACTCGCCGACAAATCGTTTCTCAATCTCAGCAGCAGTCAGGATTTCATCCATAGCTTCAACACGCTCCAGATCGCCAATCGAAGACTACCACATTATCCCGAAGGCCGCAATCCGCGCTACTTGCTGAAATCCGGCTGCTTGTTGATCCATTCGCGCCACTTGGCGAGGTCGTGCCCGAAGTCCTGCCTGGTGACGCCCTTCAAGCTGGCGAAGGCGGGCACAATAACCGTTCCACGAAACGAGATCAGGTCTATGCCCGGCAACTGGATGGGCAGGTTGATGCCGGGGCCCTGGATGTTCACCTCGGTTATCGCCGGGGCCGTCGCCGCGCCCGCGTACATTTCAAGCGTGACCAGGTAGTACAGGGCCTGGTATGCCTTGCGGTCGCCGAGGTCCCGCATGGCCGCCACTGCGGCGGCGCGCTTGGCCTCATCGAAACCGAGAGTATCGTCATAGGCCTCGCGCCAATAGCGCAGCACCTCCGCCGTGACCGCCGAATCCTTGCGCTCGCGAACCAGCTCGAGGGCCGCCTGGCGCACCTGTGGCGCCTGCTCCGCCAGCAGCACATTGGCCAGTGGCTTCCGGGTCGTTTGAGACGCCGCGGCGGCCATGGCGATGCCGCGCGTCGCGCCCAGCCTGGTTACGGCATCGTACTGGTGCCAGTCCAGGCACGCGCCGAACGCGCGCCCGGAACGCTCGCGGTCGCGGCGGATCGCATCGCTCAACGCCGTTTTCTCTTCATAGGACAGCTTGTCGCGTCCCAGAAGCGCCGCCGCCTCTGCCGCCTCGGCCTGGTATGCCGAATCGGAAAGCCCCTCGCGGAACCACTCGCGGACGCGCACCCCAATCGCCGGCGACGAGGCTGCCGCGCCGTCCCGCCGCGGGCCGATGAGGACCGTGGCCTCCGAATTCCCGGCAGGCTCCTCGGCCGCGGTGTGGCGCGATGCCAGGATGGCGAGTGACAACAGCGCCAGCCCGCGCAACGCCAGGCTGAACCGTCGCCAAGCTTGGAACAGCTCTTGGCTCTTAGCTCTTGGCTCTTGGCATTGGCGTGCCGCGTCCTGTCCAGAAGCCAAGAGCCAGGAGCCAAAAGCATTAAACCCAGTGGTCACGAACTTCTTGGCAATGGTACTTATAGCAGAACCTGCCGCCATCATCCGGCTCCCCTTCAGTGGTCACCTCAACGGCCTTGCTTCCTGTTGACGAACAAGACCGTCTTTTGCTGCACGGCAAGTGCCGCAACTGCCGCTCTTCTTCACGGTGGTTGATGGGTAGTAAATGATGGGTGGTAGGTAGTGGCGACTGGTGGCGGCCATTCAGGCCCAAGGGGACCGAACGCGACGAGGGCGAGTGGCCGGCAATGAGGGCACGCTTCTTGAGTTGCTGTGCTCCGGGACCGAATTTGATTGACGGGATGCTGATACGGCAGATGATATGACCCAGGAGCAAGGCCAGAGTCTTGACTAGGTGATCTCGGGGAAGGGCACGAGAAGTCCTTGGAACCTTCGTGACCGCCCACCAGGTTCCATCACATGAACAAGGAGCGGGGAAGAGTTTCACGCACGGGCTCGGAATTGCGTCCCCGGAATTGGGGGCAAAGAAGGGCAAGGACTAGAGAGGGGGAAACTATGGCAACCGGACTGAGTTACGTTGTTCTTGCTTGCTTCTTGGCGCTATCAGCGTATCCGGCCGAGGAACCGGATTATGAGGAGGCCTGGCGGCTTGAGCAGAAGGGAGATAATACACAGGCATTTCTGGAGTATCTGACCATTGCCGGCTGCGAACACGCGGCGCTGCGCGTGGCCAAGGACAAGGCGACGGGCTTTCTCGCGCTGCTCGAACAGCTCGCGGCGGAGCTTCCGGCGCCGCGCGTGTCGCTTGTCAAGGCCGGCCTGCTGTTGGAACTGGGGCGCAAAGACGAGGCGCTTGCCGCCTGCCGTGCTGCCCTCGCGCGGATCGAGACCAAGCCTGCCAAAGACTGGGATGCGGCGTGGGCGCAGGGCCTGATGCCTGCTCATTGGTATCCGGCGGAACCGGCGAAACAGACAAGACGCCGGCGCGACGACGATCACAGCCCTTGCTGGCCGTTCTCGCGCGGGCCGGGCAGTGACCGTGACAATTGGCTGATCCGCTGTTTTCTCGCTTTAGACGCCCCGGACGATGCTGCCAAAGAGTTCGCTCGTATCTGGGAAGTCCATCGGGCGCACAGCCAGGTGCGCGAGACGACCGAATTCGATGGCGACCCCGCGACTGAGAAGAAGTTCAAGATTACCCCGTGCGGATTCAACGGCATGGGCCTGCAGTTCGCGGTTGATTACGCGGTCTTCCTCAAGCGCCAGAAGCAGGACGGCAAAGCGCTGACAATGCTGCTGGAGCCGTTCCTGGCCATGGATATGGACAAGAACCCAAACGTCTGGCACTACGAGGGGGAACTGCCAACATTTACGATTAGGCGCGACGGAAAAGTCATCGGTTATTGGGGGCCCACGTACCTAACCAACGGCATTACCAAGAAGGACTTCGTCCGGCTCGCATATAGCGAATTCAAGACATCGGGAAAGGAAGAGCAGCTCACAGCGGCGCTGGAGGAGCGCATCGCCAAGGGCGAGAACCGGTTGCGCCGCGTGCTGGCGCGAGTCCGCTTCCACCAGGGCAGACCTGACGACGCGCTGAAGCTGGAGTTCGAGTACATCGCCGCCGGCAACTACGACCCCGTCACCAATGCCTGGCGCCGCGGGGTAGCTGCAGACGACGTCGGGAAGACAGCCGAAGCCGTGGCAGAGTTCGAAAAGCTCCTCGCGTTACCATACCAGCCGCCGCAACTGCTGGAACCGGAAGAGGAAGTCGAGAGAGCGAACGGGAATGTGTTGCAGGACGTTCATGTGGCGCGCGATCCTAAGACCCCCGAAGGCCGCGAGGAGTTCCTCAAAGAGGTCACCGAACGCCTCAAGCGTCTTTACGGCGCGCTGAACCAGCCCGACCGGGCGCTTGATTACACGCTGAAGCAGTGCGAGCTTGCGCCGAGCAGCATGGAACGCCCGGATGTGCTGGAGCAGGTTGCGACCAGATTTCGAGCCACGGGCCAGGGGAAGCGTTTTGAGGAATGGCTGCGTGCCACGGCGCCAAAAATCGCGAATCCAAAAGCTCAAGCCAATATGTACTGGATGGCCAAGGACACGGATGCCGCAATAGCAGCGTGGGCGCGCGTGCCGCGCGATACGAAGAACGAGTGGCAATGGAACCAGTGGAAGAAGCGGTTCTCCGACCTTGGGGAGGACAAGCTGCGGACTCTGCTCACAGCGCACCTGGCGGCAGACCCCGGTGATGCGCGTACCCGCCTGGAACTAATGGAATTGACGCCACAGGCCGAGAAGACTGCGGCTATTGAGCCGCTTGAAACGCTGCTGTCCCGCAACGTAGAGGAACTCTTTCCGATGGGAGGCCGCCACGCGGACACGCAGTACGAGGATACTTACGATATTGCCTACCGCTTGATGTGCCTTTACGAGAAAGGCGGACATGGCGACAAGATCATAGCGCTGGGGTTGCGCATTGCACGCGGAGAGAAACCTTTCAGCAACGACAAGTACGAGAACGCCAATCACTTCGGAATTCAGTTTGGGAATCGGTGGCCCGAACACGCCAATGCCTGTCTGGCTTTGGCCATTCAGCATCTTTCCGCGGAAAAGGACATTGCGGCCTTCAAGGATGCGCTGGCGAACTCACCTTGGGAAGGGGCGCGAAGTCAGCTCGCCAGGCGGGCAGGGGGCAAGATGAAGCTGATCGCCTCCAAGCCCGTCGGCTGGGCCAACGTTCCGGCAGGGACCACGTTGCTGGCCAGCAGCCGGAACGTGCTCGCCTTGGCCACTGACGAGCGCTACGTTTATGCTGGCCATCCCTGGGGTGTTGCCGTTTACGATCTGCGTGGCGAGCCCGTGGCCAGAGTGCCCTTGGGTGAGGCCGCGAAGGCACTTGCAGCGGCCGATGGCGTTATATGGGCCGGCACGCCAGCCGGACTTTTCAAGATTGACTGCAAGGATTGGAGCGTTTCGTTCCAGCGTTTTACTCCACCAGCCAAAGGCTACGCGGCCAGTTTCGGCAACAACGTGACCGCACTGGCGCTGGATGGCGAACTCCTGTGGATTGCATTGAACACCAAACTTCAGGTTCTGAACACGAAAACTCTGCAATTGCGCGCGTTTTCCTTTCCGGAAACTGGCCGTCAAGTGTTAGGCCGAAGCTCGTTGACGAGGATTCTCCCGGAGAAGGACTATGTATGGATCGCTGGGCCCCACGTGAGCCTGTGCCGCTACGACCGCAAGGCCGATGCCTTGGCGCTAGTTCAGTACGAAGGCCGGCCCGTCAGCCTGCTCGGAGACATAGAGGGCACACTCTTCGGCTCTGCGAGGATGCCTGAGCCGGAGCGCGGGCGCCTCTGCACGATCAACCGCGAGACGCTGGAAGTTACTCTGATCCAACTCGCCGCGCCCAAGAACATGAGTGAGTACCTCGACGCCTTCAGCTATTACGGGAAACACAAAGGCCAGATGGTATTTGGGGACTTTGAGCCGAAGTTCGTGCTGGAAGGCGATGGCAAAACCTTGCGCCCCCTCAATCCGGTGGGAGGCGGTGGCGGGCCATGGCATGACTCGGAAGCGAAGCGGCCGGCGCTGAACAGCGATCTGCCCGAAGCTCTGTGCTCAGGCTCAATCTGGCGCGGGGGCCACGGAGTCATCAGTGGCAATCTGTCCGGCGGGGGCATGAAGCCCGTTTTCGGGCAGGACATCCGCATGTATGAGTGGAACCTGGCTGTCTTGCCCG
>Ga0315279_10003981_pt1 | contig 20068 bp, 16 predicted proteins | sample YL17G06_20_MG_FD_203694 | JGI IMG/M metagenome (GOLD analysis project Ga0315279, IMG submission 203694) | Sediment microbial communities from Yellowstone Lake, YNP, Wyoming, USA - YL17G06_20 | ecosystem: Environmental > Aquatic > Freshwater > Lake > Sediment | place: USA: Wyoming | collected... | reverse complement strand
GTTCATCGGTTTGCTGAACGCAATGCGCACGTCTACGTTCCGGGCCACCATGGGAGCGCCCGCCGTGGGATCGACGGAGAGAACGTCGACTGCCTGCTGTTCGCCAAATCGGATGTTGTCGATGTCAACCTGGGGAGTGCCGAAGACCCCGCCGTCCGAGACCTGAAATGTCAGCGTATGTACCGTCCCACGCAGTGCCTCAGGGATAGGGCACTGGGCAGGCACCATCGCGCTTATGGCGTGGCTTGTCGGGAACGTCCAGGGAATCGCCTGTCCGTCGAGGTACACCGTCAGGCTCGTGTTCGCGAGGGGAATATCGACCCCATAGTCGAAGTAAAGGTATGTCGCATCCTGGGGGACGTAGAAACGGTTGTGGGTCCGGCTCACGTGGCCATAGTCCAGTTGCAGAAAGGTGTTGCCGGACTCGGTCCAAATGTGCCCGGAGCCTCCGCCGCCATCGAAATACCAACCCGCAAGCGAATTCGGGTCGTTTCCGAGGTAACCTGTGTCCAGATCGCGCAGCTCGAAATCGCCGGTGGAGAAGATTGGAGAGGCATCGTTGTCGTCGGGGACGTAATGGTCGTTGCTGATGTTGTTCTGCCAGATGAACGGCACGATTCCAGCCATGGTCTTGCTGTTGGCCCGCGTGAGCGTCAGGTCGCTCGGGTGGTCATAGCCCCCTCCGGCCAGCCACTTGCTGAAGCCATATCCTGCTCCGGTGCCGTCTGGATACCATTCCGCGTTCTCGGAGCCGGCATTGATCGTGCCCCAGTAGTAGTTGATTACCAAGGAATGGGGACGGGGCGGATACGACGAGAATCCAGCCAGGTCCGACAAGTTCCGATCTTCGCCGCTGGGGAAGTTCGGAATCCCATCCAATGGCCGACCCGCCGGGTTCTGGAACCCTAATGTCCACATCGACTGCTGGTAGTAGTTGTCGGCATATAGAACGTTATCCCAAACCTGGCACGCCGGATCGTGGAAGTACTCGTCCTGGGCGATCCAGGGCTGGCCGAAGTCGTGGGCATCGAGGTAGGTGACGTACTGAACCGGGACGTTGTAGAAGCCGAGACGCTGTACGGTCTCGCTCACGACCGGGTTACCGCGGCTGTGTCCGATGAAGTGGAGCGGCTTGCTTTGGCTGGGATTGGCGAGGTTGACGTACGTGGTCTCCAGTTGGCCATCGCCGTTCGGATCAATGAGGGCCGTGAAGAGTGCCTCGGCCGCGGCCTCGGCCTGCCCGGCTTCCGCCTCGTTGGAAGCCGCAAGCCAGTTGTGGAGCAAGACTACCTCGCCATCCGCTCTATACACTCCGGGGTCTGTGAACTCAGACCGCTGATCTTGCACGAAGGCGCCGCTGGTCCGGTCGTACGAGTAGACAACGCCGCCACCGAGTCGCGTAAGCAAGGAAACAACCTTGTCCACTCCCCAGTAGTCCACCGGGGTAGTCATTTCACCCTGTACGTAAAACCCGTGGACGAGGACAGTGACGCCGGACTCGACAGGATTGTCGTTCAGCGTAAGCGGGCCCATGCTCAGAAGTGCTCGGTCCTCCAACGCCTCGAAAGAGCACCGTCGCTGACGACAGGACAGCGCATCGTCGCGGCGGTGTTGCGAAGCCTTGCGGGAAGAGCGACGCAGCGGGCGACGGTGAGTGGAAAGGGCGTACATGGCGATTCCCCCCTGGCAGAATTACACCGCCACTCAGGAAGCGGGATGCCGTTAATGTACTCCCGCAGCAACGAATGTCAACGGTTTTCCGTTGGCATTCGCCCTCAGCCTGCCGCGGCCGGACGGCAATGATCCCGAGGTCCAGCAGCAACGGAACTCCGCCGCTGAGCGCCGAGCCCAGGGAGAGCATCAGGTCGGAGCCGCGGAAGGTGCGGCCGGGTTGGCTTGCTCGCCGATCGGCGTGCTGGCGGCACCCTTCACCACCGTGGTGCCCTTGGCACGCAAGACCCTGCACGCGCGCCATGCAGCCGGCTATCGATCGACATGGCCCGCTGCCAGGACCAGGCTGTCCGCGGCAAGACCACAGTAGACTTCGACCAGGCCCAGAGACTCGGGTTCAAGCCGCAAGAGGCTTCGGAGGGCAAGACAGGCAAAGACTGTAGCGACCGGGAGAGAGACTAGTCACCACCCACTCGTCGCGCGCGGCGGGGGCGACGGTTCAAACGCGGCAAGATCGGGGGGCCCCAGGGGCTGCGAATCATTCGCTGGCCCGGCTTGATGGCCAGCAGGGCATCTCGTCCCGAAGTCTGCTCCGGGGCGAATGCGTTGTGATGGACCAGCCAGTTCGTCAACGGAGACGCCCGGTCCGAACGCGCTTCACCTCTTGGCCAAGCGGACCTCCGCCAGGTTCTTGATCGTCGGATCGGCGATCCAACTCGTCCCTTCCCTCGTCACCAGCACGGTCCAGAAGGCCGCGTAGGCTCGCTGGCAGCTTTCCCAGGACCACTCCCGGCGTAACAGGGCGGGGTTGTCGATGCCTGCCCGGCGAGCGTCCCGCTGCATCTGCCGCATCCGGGCAGCGATCGTCTCCCAGCAGGGGATCCGCTCCAGGTCGCGGAGGCGGACGATTTCCAGCATCAAGGCCCGCTCCTCCCAATCTGGTTGCAGCCGCCGATCGCCGGGGATTCCCCTTTCCCGGTCCCGCTTGCGTCCGACCACCTTGTAACCCCAGGGGGCCTTGCCGCCAGTGTGCTTGCCCTGCTGGCGGAGGATCGCCAGTGCCGCCTTGACCCGCTCGCTCTTGACCCGGCTCTCCCACTCGGCGAAGACGCAGAGCATCTGGAGCATGGCCCGGCCGTTGGCCGTCTCCGGGTCGCCGGGGGCATCGAGGATGTGCAGGATGATGCCCGTCGTCTCCAGGAGGCGAAACGTGTTGACAAAGTCCAGCATCGAGCGGAAGCAGCGGTCGAACCGGGTGACGACGATGTGGTCCCCGGGCCTGGCCACGGTCACGAACTTCTGGCCGTTCGGCCGGCGCAGCAGGGGGCGGCTGAACGCGGAAACGGCCTCGTCTGCCCAGAACCCGGCCCACTCCAGGCCCTTGCCCTTCAGACTCCGCTCCCAGAAGTCGCGGGCGGTTTGCTCTTGGGCCTCCAGGGAGAGACCGCTCTCGGCTTGCTCTTCCTTCGATACGCGGATGTAGCCGTAGGTCTTCGCCATAAGGTCGCCCTCCGACGATGAAGGTCCCCTGTCCGGTGCCAACTCCCCGCGCCGGGCGAGCGTCGTCAAGTCGTCTGTCCGTCGGTTTTCCGTCTCCAGCACGCCGGGCAGAGCACGCCCACCTGCTGGTTGTGGCCGATTGTCTCGCCGGGCTTGACCGCCTCCCCGCAACGGACGCAGCGCCCGCCGAGTCGCGCCGTGATCTGCCGCCAGCCGGCGATAGGCTCAGCCGGGGCGGAGGACGGCGGGGCCCTCGGCGGGGCAGGTTCGCTCGGGCGGACGGGCGGGGCTGGCGGCTCAGGCGGCTCCGGTTCGGCGGGTTTATCAGCAGCCAGCATCGCCCCGCTCTCGATCGCCTGGAGCGCAGCCCGGAGATTGCACTTCAAGCGCAACAGGAGCGCCTGGTAAGCCTGCGGCGGCTGGCCGTCCAGCCCTTCCAGTCTGGCCAGTTCCTGCGCCCGGGCTGCCAGCGCCACGAGGTCAGCCTGAAGCTCCAACGCGGTCAACCGGCTCAGCAGCGGCCCGCCGTCGGGCATGCCGTCGAACCGGGCCTGCCCTTGGGTGGTCGTCGTAAAGATCCAGGTCACGAACGGCGGCAACTCGTCGAACATGGTCAGCAGCTTCCGCACTGACTCGCACGACAGGCCGTGGGCCTCATTGACCACGTAGCACCAGCCTTTGCCGCCGAGCGGTTTCCCGGCGCACTCGTCCTCGATGCGACGGAGCGCAGCAGGAGTCAGGGCTTGGGCATCCAGCTCCACGGTGGCAAAGGGCGGGGCAACCTCTCGGGCCAGGAGCCGGGCAATCGTGGTCTTGCCGGTCCCGCTCTTGCCAGAGACCCAGTAACCTCGCCCGGCCAAGCCGCCACGCTCGCGCAGGCGGTCCAGGACAGCCAGGGCGCGGCCTTGGCCGACGACATCAGACCAGCGGGACGGACGGTACTTGTCGGGTAAGTTCATGGGTGAGGTTCTCCCTTCTACCGGCCGTAGCTGGCGATCTCGGCGCGCATCACGATTGAGCCGAATCGCCGCTTCTGTTCACGGAGTCTCTTCGCGCGACGCGCTCGGTCTGCGGGTGGCGCATCATTCGTCCGCCCGAACGCGCGCAGCAGGCATCGGGTCCGGTACTTGAGCGTCATTCTGTGTCTCCAGCCACTTGTCGAACTTCGCTTCACACCGGGCGCAGGCATAGACCATCCGCGTCCCGCCTTTGCCGTTGGGGACATAGGCGTAGGTCCGGCGGGCGCTCTTGCCGATCGTGCGACGGCAGATCATGCAACGCATGGTCGATGGCCTCCCTGGCGGCCCGCGTGATTTTAGGGCTGGGGCGGCGTGGTGGGCCCCGCGCTCAGGGCCCTGGGCGTTCGCGCCCCGCCGCCCCAGACCGTCAGGCCCCTGCCCGGCTACGACGCCGGACCCCGTTGCCCTGGGGTTGGCTTGCAGGGACTCCACCCAAAGGAGATTCGTCAAAAGGCGCCGGCCGGGTCGCGGCTCCCGGCGGTATCGCTGCGGCGCCACCCAAAGGAGATTCGCTTCACGCCGCGCTGGTCGGCGTGTTCTCGATCGCTTGCTCTAGGATGGCCTTCGGCTCCGCAAACCGATAGGCCGTCAGGAACGCCCGCTCCTTCATATCGCGGCCCGCGCCGTACATGGCGACGTTGAACCGCGCTTCTGCCTTGCTCTGCATTGTAGCCCCACGCCGCGGCAAGTGGTCGATATGCTGGGTGACGGCGTTGAACGCCGCCCAAGCGGTCCGCTCCATCCCATCCACCCGCTGGCACTCGTCCAGCAGGTACTTCATGGCGATGTCTTCCCGCGTCTTGCGGATCCGCTCCTCCCGCTGCTCCGTCCAGTCCGGGTCGCGCTTGTCGGGGATGGGGCACATGATGTCCAGATACGTGTCCCACTCCTCAGGGCTCATTTTGTGGGCCGCCAGCGTCCGGGCCTTGTCGGCATAGTGGTCGAACTGCTGATTGGCCTGGCTGAGGATGCCGCGGGCTTGCGCCAGCTTGGCCTCCATGTCGCCCTTGTGCGTGATGGACAACTCCCGGCCCTTGGCGGAACGGAAAAAGTCCTTGTCGAGCTTGTCGTACTCCTTGACGCCGCCTTCGTCCAGGGCCACGGCGTAGGTGTTGGCGCAGACCACCCGCTCCGCACACGGCCCGAACCGAATCGCGCCCATTCCATCGTGGTGCAAACTCAGCAGCAGGTAGCGCTTGGTCACGTCGCCGGGGACAATCTCATCGGTCTTGGGCAGCCGGGCCAACAGCACCACCTTCTTGCCGCCCTGGAGCGAGAAGGCCGATTCGTACTCCATCTCGTGGTTGTCGATCAGCTCGTCCAGGAATCGGAACGCCTCCACATTCTGGACGACCTGATACTGGTCGCTGACCACGCCCAGGACAAAGGCGTCGTCGGAGCGGCAGTTGGCCAGCGTGCCCTTGATTTTCTCGTAGCGGTACTGCTCGACCGCTCCCCAGGCGGTTTGGACCATCTCGGGGACGATGCAGGCCATCTCGCGCTGGACTACCAGCCAGTCGAGGTGCGCGCCAGCCAGGGCTTCGGCGCTCTTCATGGGGTGGTCGAAGACGACTCCCAAGCCGTGCCATGCGGGTTTGACGGCGAACGCGGCTTCTGCCGTTCCGTCCGCCCGGACTGTGATTTCGTGGGCCATAGTGGAGTTCTCTTTTGGGTTAGGGTTATCGAAACAGCCTCTTGGTTTCCTCGCGGCAGCGCTGGCTCGGGGTTGCGGGAGCCGGCTCGGGGGTAAGCCTGCGCAGAGCGGCTGCTGTTTCCCTGTTGTACGCCCGCATGATCCACAACGGCGTATCGGGTATGAATCCAAGACGACCGCTGCTTTCGTGTGCCCGGTTGCTGCTGAGGGCTACCCCGACCGCAATCTCCTTGCGGCTTGTCTTCCAGCCGCGACACCGCGCACGGGGAAAGTGCTCGTGCATGTGGCGGATCAGATCCCTGGCGGTCAGTATCCGGTTCATGTCTCACTCCTCCATCCTCGCCAGCGGATTGACCGCCGGAGGGAAGGTCACGGGAACCGATGAAGGTTTGACGTGGCGACGCACTTGCACGTTCGCGTCGCAGTTGTACACGTCCACCAAGAGGATGTCATCAACTGCCAGAAGCGAAATGAGTCCCCCTCCATTTTCGGAAGAAAACTCGACAATCCGCCCGGCGGGCCCGGCGTACTGATTCGCCACTCATCGGGTGATAACGCGGGGCTTCTTCATGGTCAGCTCCTAAAGAGATTCTGCGACTTCGCGCCTTGCGGGACGCTAACGGATTCCGCCCTGCCGGGCAATCTCCTTGCTCGCGCCCTGGCGGCACGGTTGATTCTCAAACGCCCCCGCCCTTGCGGAGACTACACCAACGCCCAACGCTGTAGTTCGTTGCCCTTCGGGTCGTAGGCCACGAACACAAAGGCGTCGTCCGAATTGAAAATGGCAAACGACTTGCGGAACTTCCGCTCTGGCGTGCCAAGCCACATGCGGGGCCGCTCTTCCGTACCGTCGATGGTCTTGACGGTGCTCCGACCCAAGCTCTCCACCCTAGGGGCGAATCCGCCGCTCACGAGCCAGCCATAGAGCGACTCAAAGCAGTCGCAGAACTCCATCGTGGTATGCTCGGTCGGTCGTTCGCCGGCCAGCTCCATGATCCTGCTGAAGCACGCTTGCGGGTCCATTGGATTCTCCTTGGGTAAAAGCAACCTTCTGGCGGCACGGCCCATTTCTAAACTCATGCGCCCTGGCGGCACGGCTCATTCTCAGACTCATCCTCGCGCGCGATCCGGCGCGGGCTTGCGCAGTCGGAACAACTCGCGCCGCGCGAACACAAGCGCGGCCGCGAAGTCTGGCGACTGAAACGGCATCATGGCATCGACCCCGAAACAAGCTCCCAAGCGGCCCACGATTGCGCCCGTGGGCCGCGCGGCCGTCCGGTCGATTCCCGATTCGGCCCGCCGCAAGAAACGCAAACGGCCCGCACTGGCGGGCCGTAGCGTGAAACCGGACTCGCGGACTAACCGCGCATCGCAATCAACTCCGCGAACGCCCCGCAATCGCCCGCCACCGCGCGGGCCGCCGTCGCCTGACACTCCGGGCAGAACTCCGCCCCACGCTCCGTTTCCCGCGCTTCGCACGCCCGGCATAGCGTGGTGTGGAGCTCAACCCACTCCCATTCCACCCCGCTCATTTCCATCGACCGGGCCGTCCGCGGCCGATGGCCGTGATTGCGCCCATCCTTGCGGCGGCTTGACGAAATGCTGTCGATCACCCTGGTGGGGACATGGGTGGGGATAGCTTGGAGGCAAACCATTGCTTCACGCTCCTGCCAGAATGCGCTGAAGGCGGATGAAGGCGGGAAAATCCCCGATCTGCGCCCGGCGCACCAGGGGCAGACACTCAGGGCAGAATTGCTCATCGCCGATGAGCGGCATCCCGCACAAGCACTCATCCTTCGGTGCCGCAATCTCCACACGGGACCAGTCGATACCCGTGTACTCTCGGAACGGCTTGACTTGGGCAATCATGGCCGGACTCCTTTGGGAAACGTAGGGTAGCCAACTCATCCCGCCGCGGTTCCGTGTAACCGGGCTTCCGCCGCGGGATGAAGCAGCACCCTACGCTGCCGCCGCCGTCGCGACCGGAATCGCCATGGCCGGAGCGGGGTCGCCCTTGCGCCTCAACTCCGAGTCGTGTTCGACCATGAACGCCCGGATGTCATCCGCGTTCTCCAGCAGGCGCTGCCACTGTTCGATGTAGAGCGTGACGGGCATGCGCTGAAGGCCGTACAGGCTCAGGCCGCCCTTCCCGCTCACCTTGCAGTAAACCCGCCCTTTGGGCTTTGCCAGATCGTCCAGGCGCGCCATGAGCTTGGCCGCCTGCCCTACGTCCAGGGTGTGCTTGTTGAGCAGATCCAGGACTAGCAGGTTGCACCCCTGCCGGTCATTCCCGCGGAGTAGCTCCGCGGCCTTCTCGACCGCGAGCTTCTTCTCAGCGACGCGCTGGATAAGCTCCCGGTCACTCGGGTTGGGACTCACGTTCGACATAGCGATTGTCCTTTGGGTAGGGTGACAGAAACCGCTTCACGGCAGGGCGACGCGCCTTTGTCCGGGGGATCACTCCCGTCGGTTCCCTGCCGTAAAGCGGGCTCTGTCTTTCGGCCCACCGCAACGTCAGTTGCGCCAGAATGCTCCGTCGGTCCACACTCGCCGAACGGGGTCAAGCCGAGAAAGCAAAGCGTTCTCGCGGTGCCCGGCCAGTCGCTTGTTCGCTTCCCGCCACCGCTCCTCGGGAGGGCAGGCGAAACGGTAGTAACAAAGCGACGCGCCATCGCTGTCGAGCTTGTCAAGGCGATACGCTTCCATCGCATTCTCCTTCGGCTTGACGTAAACCATTGGGGTAAAACGGCTTGCGGCCGGTTTCGCGTCACGCCCCATTTTACATTTTGCCCATTTTAACACGCCCCAGTATCTCCACCCGGGGCCAAAAGGGGGGCAATCGGATTTTTTGTCCCAAGTGTCCACCAAACCTAAACCGTGTGCCGCCAACAACTTGCAACGCGCCGAATGTCACCTTGCCCATTTTACCTGGCAATAGCTAAACACAAGCGCGACAACGACTTACGGCGATTTGCGGGTATGAGAAGGAGACTGAGTTGCTAAGAGCGCGTCAACCCGTTCGCCCAACGTCAAAGGAGACTTGGGATCACGCTCCATGTCGGCCACCGCCTGAAGACAAGCACTGCACCACTCCCGCCAACGCTCATACATGCCGCGGATCACTTCGTCTTGCTTGGTCATATCAGCCTTGGAGGGGAAAGGGGGGTAGGAGGGATAGAGGTGGTGAACTACCAGTAGATCCAGGACAAGGGGGGAAAGGGAAGGGAAAGAGAACTGGCCAGCCAGCTTCAGCCAGCAAAGTGTCCCAAGTGTCCCAAGCGTCCCAAGCAGCAAACCACCAGAGTGAAGAGCACAAGGCCCCACCTACCCAGAGCACCACGCTATGGCAAGATAGGTAAACCCAATGAGGGCAAGATGCACGTCTTTTTATGCAGCTTTCGGGTGGCAAGGCACCCATCGTGGCGTCCAGCCGTGATCGTCCCGCGGACATAGTCGCGATCGCCTAGCGCGGTCCCGAAGGCGGTCTGCGTCATCACGTACTCGTGGCCGGCCTCCGCCCACGCCTTGTAGCGCTGGTAGATGTCCGCCGCGGGCACCTCGAGGGCCGGCCCCTCGTCGCAGCAGTCCGCGATGAACGCGCCCAGGATGTCCATTTCACTGCGGTATTCGGCCGTGGCCTTTCGGACGGCTTCCGGCTCGCCAAGTCCGTCTTTCTGCCATTCAAGGCACCCCAAGACCGCCCAGTTCAGAATCCCGGAACTCTCCGCCCGGAGTTTGTCCGACAGGTCCTTGTCTTGTTCCTCATCGGGGATCCGGACGACGAGAGGGATGAGCTTGATCCGCCGCCATATTCCCCAGTCAGTGCCGCGGATCACCGGCTTATGGTTTGCTGCGAGCCATATCTTGTGCGTCGGATCGAATTGCCAGAAGTCTTCCCGCATGCGCCGGGCCCGGATCGGATCGCTGCCAGTCAACTCCTTGGCCAAGGCCTCAGCCAAGCGCCGGCCCTCGCCTGCCTCGACACAAGCGACGAACCGCTTGCCGGCGAGATCCGCGCGCTCGGTCGGGTGCGACTCGCCCTTCTTCACCATCAGCAGTTCCGGCGGCGCCTTCATGGCGTAATCGTCGCCGAGTACCTTGTGGACCTGATTGAGAAAGGTGGACTTGCCGTTGCTGCCCGTGCCGTACAAGAAGAAGAGCACGTGCTCCCTGACGTCTCCCGTCAGCGACATCCCGACGGCACGCCGCAAGAAGGATCGCAGATTGGCGTCGGGGACTATCCGTTCCAAGAACGAAAGCCACACAGGGCACCCGGCACCGGGGTCGTATGCTACCGGGCAGAGCTTGGTCAGGTAGTCCTCTCGTTTATGCGGACGCAGGTCGCCAGTCCGTAAGTCAAGGGTGCCGTTCAAGCAGTTAAGGACCCAAGGATCCGTGTCGAATGCCGCCGGCCAGATCGGAATGCCTTCTTCGGCTCGCGCCAATTCGATCATGGCGCGAATCCGCGCGGCGCGCGCGGAATCCAGAGCGTGCTTGGCGAGCGCGCCTCGGGATGCGGCGTCCGCCAAGGTGGCGACAGCGGCGTACATATCCTGAACTACGCTCTTCGCTCTATGGAGTATCTCGCCAATGTCGTCCATGAACCATCGCCGACCGTCCCAACAGAGCCACTTGTTCCAAGGCCAGCAGAAGCGAAGATCGTGCCCGTGCGCCTGTGCGAAGCGCTCGGCGTTGCCGATGTCCGTCAAGCCCAGCCCCGTCGCCGTTGGGCTTTTCTTGCGAGGCGTGTTCGACGCTTTCGTCGATGTCGCCTGCCCTTGGCCGCTGCTACCTAGTGCCGCCGCTGCCGTATCGTCGCCGTAGTGTCGAGTGGTGTCTTCCACGGCCTTGGTGATGGTTCGCCACAAGTACGTCTTGTGCGTGTCCCATTTCGGCCGTTTCAGCCCGCTTTGCCGCATCAGGCGCTCGATTTGGGCATAGTTGCCCCGACACCAGAAGGCAAGAATCGAGGCGAGGGCTAAATCGGCTTCTGATTCACTCGGGTACCCGGTCGTCTCTCCGCTCCAGAGCCGGCAGAACTTTGGGCCGTCCGCGGCCTGCTTGGCACGCTCGATCAGCTCGCTGTCAAGGGCTGGATCGAGCGTCTGTGCCCGCGCGGTGATCTCTGTCTGCGTCTCCGGCGCCTGCTTGGCGGCGCCGAACACCGCGGCATGCAGCACGCTTAGCTCTCCGTTGCACTCGCCGATGGTCGATGGGGCCCCGGGCAGTCTTGCCCCTGTGATCGTCAGGTAGTGATCGGCCTCGTACATCTCCAGCCCATCGGGACAACCGTTGCCCTTGCCCCCGATCTTGCGTCGGCCCTTCGGCAATATCCCGCGGCAGATCGGGCGCAACCCGGTCCCCGATGGTGTCAACTCCGTATAGGTATCGAGTCTTGCCACCAGGACCCCGGGCTCGGGGACATCGCCCGCAAACCGCTTCCGCAATTCAGAGCTCCAAGTACCGATGCCCTCGGGTCCAACAACGTGGTCGAGATCAAGGAGAACAAACGGATCGTCGGCCGTCGGGACAAATCCGATCCCATTCCAGCCGCCGGCTTGGTATGCCCGCCACGTTTCATCGAACGTGGTCCAGGTGTCGGGATCAGTGCTACTCGCCGGTCCGCCTTCGATCGTGCGCGGGGGCTTGTCCCATTTCTGCTTGTCGGGCACCCAGGTATAGCGCCAGAGGATCCACTGAGGCAGAGACTTTAGCTCACCCGGAATCCCGGCCGGATCGACGGGCAGGGCGACGGGGCGTTGACCAACCGGTCGCGATGAGGTACTATGCATCAGAGAAGTTCCTACCGCCCCGGTCGCGTGGCATCGCGTGGCCGGGGTTTTTTGTCAGAAGAATTGGGTGATCTCTTCAGGTTGCCGGCGTCTCCGCACTGGCGGGACGGGCGGCTGGACCGTGCGGGCGATAAGGAACGCCTCCAGGTCCAAAGCGGCGATGCGCCACCGCGGTTTGCGCGAGTCCGCCCGCACCGCTATGTTGATTGCCCGCAACTGGCCGCTCTTGATCCACGCCAGGACCTTGCTGAGGTTGCACCCCAAGTCCGCGGCGATATCGCGCGGGGTGACGTAGCGGCGAGTGGGAGCGGGGGTCATCGGCATGCCCCCTCTGGGTTTCGCTCTTCTTCGATGCGCCGAAGCTCCGAAGCGATGTATTGAACGTCGGCCTCGCTGTAAACCAGCGAGTTGCCAGCGCGCCCCGCTGGCTGCACTTGTCGGCTGCGGAGCACGTACTCCACTTTGTGGAGAGGCGCATTCAGCCGACGGGCGATTTCGCCAACTGTCGGCAGAGAGGGGACCGGAGACATAAGCCTTCCTCAATGGGCCGCCTTGGGCGTTGCCCCGTGCAACGCAGCCCGTAGCGGCCCTCCACAAGGAAGGCGTAACTTTCCGGGTTACAAGTTGTAACTTGCCGGGTTACAACCGGGTTACGCAGTCAGAATTGCCAGTCGGGGACGGGATCTGGTGGGGAGTAGATGCAGTCAGCCCCGGTGCGAACGTCCCTGTCTAGGTGCTCGGCCAATCGGGGGAGTCTGTACGCGCTCCGGCACCGCTCGATCACCAATTCGATACTCTTCGTTGCGCTCACTCGGGCCGAGTCGTTGGGACTGCTGCGGCGGGCTTTGTCGCCCCGACCGGTCAGATGGCGTATTTCAGCGTCGATGTGGTCCATCTCCGGTCGAACTTCTTCGTAAATCACGGCGTATTCGGGCGAATGTGAATCTGGCAGGTCCTGCACCAGTTGGGCTCGCCGCTTTCGCAATGCGTCTAGCGCTTCCCGGTTCTGCGACTGGTCCGCCTGCCCGGAATCGAGCGAAGCGACTGCGCCAACGAGATCGGTTGCCTTCAGCGGTCTTCTCGGCTGCTGCAATAGCCGACAGATATACCCCGCGCCCGCGAGCGCGGCGTCGATTGTTCCGGATTCGCTCTCAAATCGAACGCGGTACACTGCGCCCTCAAGGCGGTAGAGGTATCCGGTGGTCTCGGCCAGCTTCGTGCTTGGCTGGTCCGCCTGCAATTGCCGGTCCAACGCTTTCTCGAGGGCTTTGACTTCACCGGCGGTCAGCCCAATTTGCACCGTCGCCTCCAACTGGTACTCGATCTGGTCCGGAGTAATAAGCTCGACGAACGGATCCTTTACCCTACGGACCTCATGCAGCCCCAATAGGTCGAAGGGGAAGTGCGGAGGGTCGGGCGAGAACGTCTGAACGCGAAACGTGTTTAACGTAAGCCACACCGTGTCGATGACTGCCCGGTAGGCATCGCTGCGCGACTCTCGGAAGACCGCGACGTCTCCGACAGACTGGATTCCGCCATCCCCCGACGTTTCATCGTAGGCGTCCTCGGCTGGCCGCCACGCCCGACCCAGATCAGCAACAGTCTGCCGCAATTCTTTCACGCTCTGCCGAACCTCCTTGATCCGCTTCGGATTCTCGGAATCCAACGGCGTCCAGCTCGTGAACTGGGCCAGGAGGCTATCTCGCAGTTCCACGAAGTGTTTCAAGTGCTCCACGAATGCCCCACAGGCAGCGGCCAGTCGGGTGCGCGTCTCTTCGGACATGACAGTCTCCATCCTTTTCCGGGCTCGGCAGGGCAAGCCTCGCGGCGATGAAGCTTCCGCGAGCGTGCCCGGCCGATATGCCGCTGGCCAGCGGCTACCCGACACCTCGTTCTACCGGCTCTCCGGCCCCTGGGAATTGAACAACCATCGCCGGACGTGCTCGACCACGGCCACCAGCCGATCATCGTCAATCCGCTCGCGGTAGACTGCGGACATGTCGTTTGCCGCTGGGGCGTGGCCCATGACCTGACTGATCGCGGCCGGGTCCCTCGCCTGGTCTGCGATAGTCAGGAACGTGTGCCGCAACGAGTAGAAGCCGCGCCCGGGCCGCTGGAGTTCGAGGCTGGCCAGCAACTTCCGTGTCTGCCACGTCACAGCGTTGTGCCCGGCGTTGGTGTGCCACGAGCCGCCGGGCCCTGTCAGGAACACCAATTGTGCATCCGCCGTGTGCTTGGGTTTCGGCCGGGCGTGGATCGCCTCCCGGAGGGCCTCGACCGTCTCCGGCCATAAGGGGCAGCGTCGGTCGATGCCAGTCTTAGGGCGCGGGAACCGAACCCACCCGCCGTCAAGGTCCAAGGCGGATAGCGGCAGGCGCCCCAAGTCCGCCGGCCCGAAGGCGCAGTTGATCCCCAGCAGCAACATCGCCCGCAGAGGCACGGAAGCAGCGTTCAGCATCCGCCGGATCTCTACGACATCGAACATCTTCGGCCCACGCTCGGCACGGGCTATCCGTAGGACCTTCTTGCTCGGCCGGGCGAATGCGGTCCCGTAGCGGATGGGGCTGAGGATCATCCCGTTGTCCCATCCGTACTTAAACACCATGCGGACACGGGTAACGTCAACCGCCAATGCCTCGGGGCCGCGTGTCCTGGCCAGGTCGCTTCGGAGTCGCTCAAAGTCCTCGGGGGCCAGGTCGCTCACCAGCCGGTCAGGACCGAGGACCCTCACCATGCGCTCACAGGCCAGGTAGTAGTCCTTCCACGTGCATGGGCGGATCTCGCCGGCGTCCAAGAGGTGACGTTTGGCAGTCAGGAATCGGTTGACCAGATCCCGGACGGTCAACCCGCCGCCCTTGGCTCGCGGCACACGCCCGGCGTATAGATCGTCCTTCTGGTCGAGGTATCGGGCCATCGCGGCCTGCCCATCGGGATCATCGGCCACCTTGCCGAAGTAGCAGTGCTTGCCGCGGATCTTCTTGCACCATCGGCCGCTCTGGTGCTTGAAGAGCGGGAAGTCGCCGCGGCCGTTTGATGAGGTATGGCGTCTGCCGGGCCGCCTGGTAGAATCGGTCATGGTTTCGCCCTACTTACCAGGGTGTGACCGGGTTCCCCTCAGCGCCCATCGCCGGGGGGAACCGTTCTATTGAAGCTACCAGGTGTCTTATCGGGTGTCAATAGGCTAGTACCCAGGCTGGCTGGAATAGGCCTAAGCCTCTGCTAAGAAAGACTTTAGGCGTCTACAGACAGGGCGGAAAATCGACTATACTGAATACTGTCTACTTCTTCCTGAACCCTGAACCCTCCCCGATGCCCGACGCCGAAACCACCGTCGCCCGGTTGCGCGACCTCGTCGAGGACTTCGTCGCCCGGCGCGACTGGCATCCGTTCCATACCCCCAAGAACCTCTCGATGTCGCTGGCCATCGAGGCGGCGGAGCTGATGGAGCACTTCCAGTGGCTCACCGCGGAGCAATCGCGGGCGGTGACCGGGCAGCCGGACAAGCTGGCCGAGGTGTGCGAAGAGTTGGCCGACGTGCTCTGCTACGCCTTGGCCCTGGCCAACGAGCTCGGGATCGATCTCTCCTCCGCGATCCAGGCGAAGCTCGCCAAGAACGAGCGGAAGTATCCCGCCGACGAGTTCCGCGGCCGCTTCGGGCCGGACGATCCGAATCCCTCCGGACAATGACGCGGCTGTCGGGTATCAGCCTTCGGCTATCAGCCGTCAGCTTTCATCCTTCATCCTTCATCCTTCATCCCTCGCCCCTCATCCCTCATCCCTCATCCCTTGATATAATGCTCACATGCCGGGTTACGATCCGTATCTGGAATTGCTGGGGATCGCGCCTGATCGCAGGCCGCCGAGCCGTCGGGAGCTGTTGGGTGTCGGCCCCGACGAGAACGACGTCGAGAAGATCGAGGAGGCCACGCGCAAGAGACGCGAGCACCTTCACAAATACGTCCTGAGCCCGGAGGAAGAGGTTGCCGCCCACGCCAGGCGGCTGCTCCACGAGGTCGCGGACGCGCTCGTGGCACTGCGAAACCTGCTGACCTCCGAACGGCCGCACGAGGAAGCGAAAGCTCCGGCGGAGGCTGCGATGCCGCCCCCGTTGCCCCCAGCGGTCCCGGTGCCTCCCCCGGTTGTGACGGTCGCTACGGGCATTCCGCCGCCGGTGGAGCAAGGCAACGTCGTGAGTGTCGCCGCCGCCGCCGTAGCGGAAGGCGCAAGTCCGGTCCCCGTCGGGGAACTTGTGTTTGAAGAAGTGGCGGCCCCCGAGGGCGGCGAACCGCTCGATCTGGGCGAGACTGCAATCCCACTGCCGTGGAAGGGAGGATTGGCTCGGACGGGCAGACTTCTTCGCCAAACGGGAGAACTCCTCCGCCGAATGGCTGCTGGAGTGCGCAGCATCCCCCGCCGGCTTTGGGGGATCGTCCGGCGGGCGGACGGCCTGCTCAGGTCCATCGCTGGTGAAGAGAACACGATCCTGCACGGCTTCCTTCGCGCGGTGGCGATTGCCGTGCTCGTTCCCGCGCTCGCCTACGCCGGCCTGTGGCTGTTCTGGGGTCTGGCCAACGTGAAAGCGACGATCGCCGCTCGGGGTGAAGGGGAGGCTTCTCCCGGCAGCGGGACGGTGAGGATTGAGGCGACGCCACCTCCGGAAGTTGCGGCTCCCAAGACCGGCAATGAGCCGCCGCCTGCCATCGCTCCCTTCGATGAGGCCAAGGCCCAAGAACATCAACGGGCCTGGAGCAAGCACCTCGGTGTCCCGGCGGAAGAAGCCAACTCCATCGGAATGAAGATGGTGCTGATCCCGGCGGGCGAGTTCACCCTGGGCTCCTACGACAGCGCCGATGAGAAGCCGCCGCACCGCGTCAGGATCACCAAGCCGTTCCATTTAGGCCAGCACGAGGTGACCGTGGGCCAGTTCCGCAAGTTCGTCGCGGACAGCAAGTACGATGCAAGCACGCGGTGGCAGAACGCATTTTCCGGGCAGACCGACGACCACCCGGTGGTCAACGTCAGTTGGAACGATGCCAAGGCGTTTTGCGACTGGCTCTCCAAGAAAGAGGCCCACGGCTATCGCCTGCCGACCGAGGCGGAGTGGGAGTACGCCTGCCGCGCGGGCACGCAGACCAAGTACGGCTTCGGCGACGATCCGGGGGGCCTGGGCGAGTATGGGTGGTTCGGCGGCAACTCCCAGTTGCAGACTCACCCCGTGGGCCAGAAGAAGCCCAACGCGTGGGGACTGTACGACGTGTACGGAAACGTATGGGAGTGGTGCGCCGACTGGTATGACAGCGCGTACTATGGTGATGTGGGGCAGGTTGGCAACCTGCCCCACGCTCCCGCAGACGACCCCGTCGGCCCGTCTTCTGGAGCGGATCGTGCGATCCGCGGCGGTGCGTGGGGCTGCTTCGCGACGACCAACCGTTCCGCCCGCCGCAGCGGGGACCAACCGGGCGCTCGCCGCCACGACCTGGGTTTCCGCGTGGCGAGGGACGTTACGCCGAGTCCGTTTCCGGCACGACCTGCTGAGATCGGGAGGGTGCAGATCGTGCTGAGCGACCCGACGGCGAAGGTCGAAGTCAAGGTCGATGGCAACGTGATCGGCCCTGCCGCGCTCAAAGGGCCGATCACGCTCGCCGCGGGCCGACACCGCTTGGAGGTCACCTCGGAAGAGTTCGACGACCACACCAGTTCGTTTGCCGTGCGCGCCGGCACTCAAGAAGTCCTGCCCGTCGCGCTGAAGCCGAAACCGCCACCACCTGCGGTCACCGGGACCGTGCGAATCGAGTTGAGCGAGCCACAAGCCCAACTTCAGGTGAAAGTCGATGGGAACCCGGTCGATTCGGCGAAGCTCGATGAGGGACTCGTTCTCCCTGCCGGCGATCACCGCCTGGAGGTCACCTCGGGCCAATCCGAGGGCTACACCAGCTCGTTTACCGTTCGGGCGGGGCGGCAAGAAGTCCTGCGCATCCCGCGCACGCCGAAACTGCCGCTTGGCCCGCCGCTGGCCGCCGCTCCCTTCGACGCCGCGCAGGCCCGACGGCACCGAGAATCCTGGGGCCGGCACCTCGGTGTTCCTGTGGAGACAGCCAACTCCGCGGGCATGAAGTTCGTCCTGATCCCCGCCGGCGAGTTCCTCATGGGCTCAAGCGACGGCGACTCGAACGAGCGCCCGCCGCACAAAGTGCGGATCACCAAGCCGTTCTATCTGGGACAGTACGAGGTGACGGTCGGGCAGTTCCGGCAATTCGTAAGCGAGAGCGGATACGCCGACTGGAACGACAGGTGGGAAACGGCGTTTCCTTCGCAGACCGACAATCACCCCGTCGTGGGCGTGAGTTGGGACGCAGCCAAGGCGTTCTGCGATTGGCTCTCGAAGAAGGAGCACAAGGAGTACCGCCTGCCGACCGAGGCGGAGTGGGAGTATGCTTGCCGGGCGGGGAGCGTGGGCAAATACTGCTTTGGCGACGACGAGGCGGCGTTGGGGGAATACGCGTGGCACTCCGGCGACTCCGGCAGCCAGACTCACGTAGTTGGCCAGAAGAAGCCGAACGCGTGGGCGCTTCACGATATGCACGGGAACGCCCGGGAGTGGTGCGCCGACTGGTACGGCTCCGACTATTACGGTTCATCTCCCACAGACGACCCCAAAGGCCCATCTTCCGGAGCCTTCCCTCTGCTCCGCGTGGTCCGCGGGGGTTCCTGGTCCAGCGCCGCGAGGCTCAGCCGTTCCGCCCACCGCACCGCGGACTCCCAGGACTGCATCCTCCATTTCGAGGGTTTTCGCGTGGCGAGGACTCCGTAGCGGTATGGGCTTTGGCCTTGTCACCATTTGCGGTCTGGCCGTTTTCCCTTTCACCGCGCCGCGTAGCGGGGCGCGGTTTGGAGTGCGGCGATTTATCGCCGCTTTCTCCGCTTGCGCCGCACCCGGACTCCAGCACCTCGGAATCTCAAAGGCTCGCCGTGAGGGTCTTCGCGGCGGCCAAAAGCGGCCATGAAATGCCGCAGTCCAAAAGGGCCAACGAATTCCCGTTCCGCCCGCCGATCGGAAAGTGAACTCCGGAGAGTCGCCCACTCGTCCCTCGCCCCTCGTCCCTCATTCCCCTCTCCTTCGCTGCCCCGGGCTGCGGAGGGTTGACACGCCCCGCCGGCCGACTATCATGTCCGCCATGGAGATTCCCGAACGACTCAATGCGGCAGTCGCCTTGGTCGACGTCCACCTCGCGCAAGGGCGCGGCTCCAAGACCGCCATCCTCTCGGGCGACCGCGAGGTCACCTACCGGCAGCTTGCCGAGAGCGTCAACCGGCTGGGCAATGCCCTCTTGGGCCTCGGCGTGCGCATCGAGGAACGCGTCGCCATGATCCTGCCCGATATGCCCGAGTGGGTCTTCGCCTTCTTTGGCGCTATGAAGATCGGGGCCGCAGCCGTGCCCCTGAACACCAACCTCAAGCCCCAGGATTACGAGTATCTGCTCAACGACTGCCGGGCCCGGGTGCTTATCATCCATCCCGCCCTGCTCCCACAAGTCGAGGAGGTCCGCGGCAACCTGAAGTTCCTGAAGCACGTCGTGCTCACTGGCGACGACCCCCGCGAGCACCTTGCCCTGGGTCCGCTCATGCGCGAGGCCGCGCCCGTCCTCGAACCGGCCGACACCAGCAAGGACGACATGGCCTTCTGGCTCTACAGCTCCGGGACCACGGGCTTTCCCAAGGGCACGATCCACCTCCATCACGACATGCTCGTCGAGGCGGAGTTGTACGGCAAGCAGACGATCGGCCTCTTGGAGTCGGACGTATCGTTCTCCGTGGCCAAGCTCTTCTTCGCCTACGGGCTGGGCAACGGGCTCTATTTCTCGCTCTACATGGGCGGCACCACGGTCTTGCTTCCCGACCGGCCCACGCCGGAGAAGGTCTTTGAAACCATCGACCGCTATCAACCGACGGTCTTCTACAGCGTGCCGACCAGCTACGCCGCACTCCTGCACGCGGCCGAGAAGACCCGGCGCGAGCGTTTGGGCCGGGTGCGGATGTGCGTCTCGGCCGGCGAGACGCTCCCCAAGCACATCTTCGACAAGTGGCTCGAGCGGTTCGGCGTGGAAATCCTCGACGGCATCGGCTCCACCGAAATCCTCCACATCTTTATCTCGAACCGGCCCGGCAAGGCCATTGGCGGGAGCACGGGGCAAATCGTGCCGGGCTACGAGGCCAAGATCGTGGACGACGACGGGCGCGAGCTGCCGCCCCGCCAGGTCGGCACGCTCTTCATCAAGGGCGACAGCATCGCCGCCGGCTATTGGAACAAGCACGAGGCCACCAAGCACACCTTCTGCGGCGAGTGGATCAACACCCACGACAAGTTCCTCCTCGACGAGGACGGCTACTTCTGGTACGCCGGACGCACCGACGACATGATGAAGGTCAGCGGC
>Ga0315279_10003980_pt1 | contig 20074 bp, 24 predicted proteins | sample YL17G06_20_MG_FD_203694 | JGI IMG/M metagenome (GOLD analysis project Ga0315279, IMG submission 203694) | Sediment microbial communities from Yellowstone Lake, YNP, Wyoming, USA - YL17G06_20 | ecosystem: Environmental > Aquatic > Freshwater > Lake > Sediment | place: USA: Wyoming | collected... | reverse complement strand
TTCTTGAATGCACACCAGCGTCTGTGTCCAAATGCTAGTTGGAAAGTGTTCTTGGATTTTGGTTTTGGACGGACGATGACTGGTTGCTTGAGGTCTTTTGTTGTGCTTTCAATGAAAGCCTCGTCAATAGTGGACTCTAGATCGTTCCGGCTGAAGAAAGGACTCGGCTCAATTTGAGCCGGGCCAATGAGAGTTACGCGCCAGTTCTTAGACTCGGACGTTATCGATGCAACCCGTACGTGCTCGGGTAGGATGTTTTAAACTGACTCCAGTCGTGGAAGCAACTTCAGTTTTGGGGGAGACTTCACGAGAAGCTTCTTCTTCCCGAAGAACATGCGTCTTGAAACGGTGCGAGGTTGATAGGAGACGCGGCTACAGATCTCGTTCCAGAAAGAACATTCCTCATTCCCATCCCTGCGGCAGTACCTGCAATATGGAAGTGCTTCGAACATTGTAATGGTGAAGCGGTGAAGGCGCCTGCGAGGCTTCAGCAGCTTCATCAACCGCATCGTCTGGATGTGCCCCCATTCAGTGGGTTTGTTCTGCTCGAGAAATGGCCAAACGTATTCCTTTCCTGATGATATGCGCAGTCGCAGCACGATGTCGATGACAGGGTTCTGGCAGTACAGCCTGTGAGGGACGGACACCTTCTTCTTCGGATTCCTCAGCGACGGTAGATAGGAAACGACCTCACAGTTGGGATCACTGCAAATAACACCGTAAGCGATCAACTGGTTCAGGTACTCTCTCAAGTAGCTACGCTTGAATTCCGTTACCTCAACGACGTAGTGGTTCGCACCGATTTTCTTGATGCTGAAGCGGTCGTAGTGCCCTCGCAATCCTCCCCTCAATCGACTGCAGATAGGCAGCTCTTTCAGGGTTATCGGCATGCCAGACTCCAGATCGTCAAAGAATTTGTTGTACTGATCGAATGAAGGGAGCCCCTTTTGAAACTCCTCGTGGAGTTGAATACCCTCAGTCATTGCAGACGTTACCCGACCCCTGTATCCACGCATCGCCAAGACGTATTGCCGAGGCGAATAGTGCAGACTCGAGCCGGAGACGCATGTGTTGACGTTTGGGCAGGAACTGCAGTCACTTCTGAAGAAGGTCCAACGGTCTTGGTGAATGATCAGGCTACTGAAGGAGTTGCCCGTCAAACCAACCTCTCTCTTTGTAACCCGACAGCAGAACAACCCACTCTACTCGTTTGCTCTAATTTTCCCCAACGAATGACTTGAAAGACATCTTCTGGCTGAGGGTTGTGTATACGCTCAAAAAACTCAAACAGTGCGATGGCTGACTTGAAGCTGTCCTGAATCGCCAAATCCTCCACTTCAGGAGAAGATAATGTCTGTCCTTGGCCCAGGGTTACCTGAAACGGGAATAGGTCAAGTGCCTGTGTGATCATTGGAGGAGTGCTTGCCATGTTGAATGAGATGAATGCAACTTGAGAACAGTCTGCTTCGCCTAATTTCTCACAGTCCCGTTGCCGCAAGTGCCAATACAAGTACAATCGGTCATCAACCATGATCGGGTTCTTTCGCAACTTGCGGATCGTCTGCTTCTTCTGGCCTGACATGATCTCGTCGCGGAACATCGTGAATCCTATCAACGGCATGTCATTAGGACTCTCAGAATATCAAGAGTTGCGAATTTTCCTTCGAAACATCGTGAATCTAAAAAGAACCATAACTCATCTTGCCTCCGAAGCATATTGCATGCCCATCTTCTCCTTCCAATCACGGCAGACCGCTCCTTCCTGGGTGAGGCAAAGTGGACCGGTGCCATTCTGTCCGACGAGACCAAGCCATTTGAGAGCCACAATTGGCCAGTAATACATGCCATAATAATTCCCTCGATCCTGGTATAGGGAGTCGACGGGCATTCCAATTCGCCGTTCAATCGCTTGCCATATTTCGCGGGGACGGATTACGCCGGACGATTTGATCTGCGACCAGATGAAATCCACATACTCGAACGGGACCGGGTGCGGACTATCGTTCAGAATGACCACAATAATCCGCTGGTTGACGTCTATACAGATATCGAGTTTCCAGTTTTCTCTTTGGTCAACAGTCCCCTCAACTTGAGAGGCACTGATTTTGATGAGGCGAATCCTTCGTTCGAGAATACGTTCGACCTCAGCTAATTTCGAGAGGGAGACGAGAAAGGTGTTGACTTTCCGCGTCCTATCGAAGGTGCTGCGCCCATCTACTGTGCAGGAGAGCAGGGCTGCATACCTGTCGGGAGGCAGCCACTCACTGAGCTCAAGTGTGAAGTAGTGCTGCGATCTGGTCAATTATCGAGCCTTTTTGACATTAGAAAAGCGCAATGTTGCCTCAAAACCGAAAATCAATCTCGTGCGTAATCTGATCCATTAGTGGATCAGATTGAGCGTGAGATGCCTTCCACGGAATTCACTCATTTTATCACAGATTTGAGCTTGGGAAGGAGCACAAACACTATCTCCGCGCACAATTCCATGACCTTTGGCGGAAGAGTGCCCAATTTCTCGGCAAGTATCTCAACGATGGATGACGCAATTATCGATGACGCGGGTTCGTCAGCATGGCGGTAATCAAGGCAGCGGTCCAGAATTCTCTCGAGCAACTCGGCCTCAAAGACGGGATGCAGGGAAACCTTTCCGGATTCTGGCGAGAGAATTACTTCTGCTCTGAACAGGAGACGCCAAGCTGGAGCAAAGTCGCCAGGTTTCTTCAAGTAGATCCGTGACCTTCCGAGGACTGATGAGCGCATCTGTTTTCAAGGAGGACCGAGCGAACATTTCTGTTACTAACCGTGCGGGCAACGACTGATTTGCACTGCTTGCACCTGTACAGCCTAACCTTACCTGCCAGGACCTCAGTGCGGACATCCCGCTGAAGGGAGATGAAACCGCATTTTGGGCAATAGATTTCTGTGAAGCGGCCGCGCAGGATCCTCATCAATTTACACTTTCTGATCGCAGGACTTCCAAAACCTGGCGCCCAAATCCATTCAATTCCAGACGCACGTGTTTGCCGAGACGAGTGCGCTTCACCAGTCTCTGAGATATATCGGAGCGAAGAACGTATGGAAACCGGCCGAAGCGGGCGACTATTTCCTGTACAGTACGAGGCGATTCAATGAACTCGAGTTTGGAGAGACTGCGCCTCCAGTGGCGGGCAACGTGAAGCGGATTGTTATAGCAGGCCACGGAGAGGGCGTTTCCAAAAAGATCGCAAACTCCCTCGCAAACATTGATGCCCAGCTGACACGCGAAGTGATGCATCCACTCATGACCAATTACAAAGGGCGTGCAGCCATCCGGCGACTTCAGCGCAATCAGCCCAACAGGATATTCTCGTGAGGGATGAAAGTAGACCGCTCTTGTGTTCATGAATGTGGCGCTATAGCTCTTGTATATTCGATCTGGATCGATTATCACCGGAGGAGCTTCGACGCCGTAGAACTTTGCCAAGATCGCTAGAGCCGACCTTGCATCACGCCTGCGAGTCGCATCCAGCAGCGCGAGAAGTTCTTTTTCGGAGGGAAGACTGAAGCAGAACTCCCGCACACTCTTGACAGCGTTCCTCTTCACCAAGTCAAATGCGGCTCCTTACCCAGTTGGCAAAGCGCCCAAAAAGCGAGGGACGCGAGAAATATCTCTCCAAAGCCTCAACCAAGCGGTTCACGTTCCCGGCCTGAATCAAAGACACATCCGCGAGCTTGGAGATCTCCTGCTGAATGGTCATGCCTCCCATCCTGAGCACATCGAGCTTCTCGGTCACAACAGCCAACGAATCCGCGTTAGACTTCTGCGCCTCCACCAAACCATTGACAACGTTCTCATTGGACTTTGAAGAATCACTGATTCCGGCCTCCAGATTGCCGATTGCACCCATCAACGCCGTGAGAGGATCCGTGCGGAACAGCGCCCAGTCCTTCGCAGACATCTTATGCGCATCAATCGCCTCATGCCTCTCCACATCCACCATGGAGCCATCCGCCTGCTTCAGCGACGTCACATACCAGGTGAGCATGCGGCCAAAGAAGTCCCGCACACTCATCCTATACGCGGGGCCGGAGACCTCCATAGCGTGAGGATAGTCCTTTCCAACGTGCGACTGGTAATGGTCTAAATCCTCAAAACTCTTCGTCGAATGGATCTCACGCAGAATCCAGCCCAGGTGCGCCACCACGGACATGATTTCCGTGGGAAGGACTGGCTTGTTCCGGGCCTCGAATATAATCTGGAAACTGTCGCGCCAAACGTTCACCTTGACAGGGCGGAGCGGATCCCGGCCAAGGCAATGAGTAGCGTTCCACGTCTCGTTGCTAACATAGAAGCGATTCTTCGCATTGAACCGAAACGATAGAGCACCATTACCCTCACACCACATATACGGAGCGTTATCGCGAACATTCTCGTGCAGAGTGAAGCACAGATCATGCATGGCAAAATCTTCGGGCTTCAGCAAATCCCAGACTTCAACCCGCCTAACCCCGCCTACTTCATGGGTACGAGCGAAGCGAGGACGAGAGGCTTTTGAGACCCCCCTAGGCTTTTTGTCACTGACAGATCTATCGAGGGCGTAGAGTCCTTTCGCGTAGCGTGCTATGGCGCCATTTCGACAAAGGCGGGAAAGGGAGTTGCGGGCCGTTCCACGTTTGAATTTACCCTCTTTCACAACAATATCGCTGCTAATGTATCCCAAGTGTCCGGAGGATAGCCAATCCATGACAAACTGGGTACAAGTCTTCCTCCCAGTGAATGTCACTGGTTTGTCACTGATTGATCGGTTTTCTGCCCGATCTTTCGCCTGATACTTTCCTCGGCCGCCTTTCGCGAGAGACTCGTCCTCGTATAGTTCTTGGCATGTCCTTCGAACCGTGTTTGGATTCAGCTGGAGAGCCTTCGCTATCTTGGATGGGGATACTGGTTGCTTCTGTTTTCCGACGTAGCGCACAATCTTCTCTGAAGCGTTCAGAATCGCTCAGCCTTTCAGTGCGGCCGTTACCGCGGATTCAATGATTGCAGTCACTCTAGCTCGTTCCGTCTCAAATCTTGCAGGATCTTGCATTCGCCACTTCCTTGCATGGAAGGAACACGGCACGAAGCAACCCCTTCCATGTTCGACTTGTAGTACGGCCTGTTCCTCACTCGGAAGTTTGTCAAACAAAGTCCGGAGGCAATAGTCAGAAATGCAGCAGCCAGGATACCCATGTGCAAGGCCGCGAATCGCGTCAACTACGAAACGAATCGGCAGAGGTAGAGCGTATGCAAGTTCCGCAGGAAGAGGGCCTCTCAGCAGGTTGATTGGTCTTCATCTCCCTTGACAGGGTTCCAATCGTGTCGTGAAAAAATGTTCCAAGATGCGTTGCGGTCCCACCTTCTTGGTGATCCATGCGTAGAATTGGGGATTCGTTCGCGCAAGCTGTTTCCTCCAATCCTTGAATCCGGTGCATGGCCAGCAACCTGAGCGCGATAGGGCGTATTTCGAGTAGATGGGATTCAGTGGTATGCCAGTGCGCTTTTCGAACTCAGCGAGTTCTCGTGATGACCAGAAAGCAATCGGATTGTACTTCCACACGTTCAAGCCGTATTTTTTGGTAAAGTAGAATTGACCTCTCTGTTCGGTCCAGAACATTCGGTTGCGGGCCTCGGCCACGCGCATGCCAGTCAGAAGACCTTCTATTCCGTGCTCTCTCACGATCTGGCGTAACGGATATTCCTTCAACCATCGGCAGCACGCGGGCTTTCCCCTTCCAACCCGTGACTCGTATGGGAAGCCGTATTTCTCACAGACTTTCCAGAACGTTGTGTCCGGTTTTGCAACGATAAGATTCACGTTCCACTCTCTAGTCAAGCGTTTCACGAATTCAATCGTTTCAGCATACTCGACACCTGTATCTCCGAAGATCGTTTTGATCCCTGGGGAGATTTCCATCGCTAATCTCAGTACGGCCGTTGAGCAGCGTCCACCTGACCAAGAAACAGCTAGTCCAGAGGCGTGTCTCTGAACTGCCATGCGTATCAGGGCGGGTGCTTCGAAGATGCCCGTCTTTTCACGGGCGCCGCGCATTGCTTTTCTTATGTCTGCTTGTTCCTGTGCTTCCGTTCTCATTCAGATTACGTAGCCTTTCTGTGAGGGATCTCGACGCGTGCTAGCAACTCGCTCCTTACAAAAATCAACCAATGAGTCACATTCTTAGATCTTTGAGAAAGGGACCTGTGCTTAATGTCTAGCAGCAACTTGAACCGTGTCAAGAGCTGCCGCGTGACCTCAACCCGCTTGTCAATAACCTTTGTGATTAGACATCCTCCAGAAATCAATACTCGCCAAAACTCTTCATTGACAAATTGTAGAGTGACTGCAAAATCCGCATCGCTCATACTGCCATAACGCAGACACATGTATGAAGTATTTCCGAAGTTGGAATGCGGCGGATCGAACATAACCGTTGCAAAAATTCCACTGCGAAAAGGCAACAATCTCATATCAGCAAGAATGTCGGGACTAACAACTGTGGTCTTGGGAAATCGTCGGTGCGCATATTGAAAGTCGCCGTGTCGAGTATCTATAGATACAAATTCTTGTTCTGTGAACTGCCTATCCAACCCATGGTACATTAGTTTGCCGCCGCAACAAGCATCCAAAATCAATGATGTGGGCCCACTCTGACGCTGTTGCGCTTGGTCGTGCTCTTGCCGAGCAGTATTTTAAGACTGAGAACGTTTGCGTTTGTTGGGGTTCTTGTGAATTTGATTTGTTTTCCTTTAGCAAAGGCATAGCCGATCTCGATCGTTGTCCCAGTTCCATAGTGTTCTTTCCCATGCTTTTCGTTGACAATCACCACTAAGTCTGCCTCACCTATCCTGTCGAAGTACCTCCGCATTAACTGTGAACGAAGCTCAAGTGTTTGATCAGTCTCTCCCTGTCCTTTATGATGCGCGTTTATGCACGACTCAGAATCTCTGAGATGCTGAATCGTTGGGAATACGTTCTCTTTGCCATATTGCTGTTGATACCAAGTTAGCCAGTTGAGAAATACTTTGAGATCGCCGTAGCTACCGCATACGACAACTTTAGTCATACTCGATCAAATACCCACCAAAGGCGTAGAGCGCGCGCTAAGTGACTCTTCCTTACTCCTGAACTGTCCGAATGCGCTGTTCCATGCCGGTGACTAGGCTATACCAGAACATTTTACCAGTCGAGATTTTTCTCTGCATTATTCCTGAGTCGCAGAACCAGAGAAGTTCTTTCTCCACTTCACTCTTGTCATGAATCCAACTATGGTTCGAGAGTTCCCCCACAAATTCAGAGAGTTTGTGTCGTTCATTCATGAATCCGTATTTCGCAATGAGCAGTGCTATCCGTCCTCGCAGAGATGAACGCTCAGCTGTAATGGGTTCCGTGGGCTCGTGCACCACAATCTCCGTGATCTTGTCTTGAACGTTTAGTGTCCTTCCACCTTGGGCAAGACCCGCTCCGCCTTTTCGTAGTTCCTCTAAGATGTCGTTCTTCAGGCGTTGAAGGTGGGAATCGTCTAGGTGCGCTGGTCCCATTGTACCATTTTGTAACTCTTCCTTGATGATCTTTCGAACCGTTTCTATACCCGGAGGTGTGTGAGACACTTCGCCAACGGTAGCTTTGATGGCTGATTCCAAGGATGCGAACTTCGTGAGCTTTTCGTTCAGCCTTCTTACCTGTTCCTCCAAACCTCTTTTCTCATGTTGAATCTGACGCAGTGTCTCTGTTGCGTCCGCAGCCTGCTTCTTTGCTGCCTCCGCAGCATTCGTGAGGTGCTCGACCTGTTTCCGCAATTCACTCGAATCTCTTCCGGTGTCACTATGGCGCGCGTCCTCGATGCCCTTCTTCAGCACATCACGCTCTGAAAGCAAACCCGCTATCTTCTTTTCTTCGCTTTCAATGGTTGTTCGGAGGGATCCTTGTTCGCGCTCAAGCTCAGCTATCCGCCGCTTCGCCTGATTCAGTTCCTCAGATTCATGTTTGGCTGCTTCGGTAACGGGAAAAATCTGCTGCAGGCGGCTGCGGAACGCGCCGCTCCGGCTGTCGCGGACCACTAGATCTGGAATCTCCTTGTTCAGTCTGCTTACGTATTTCGGAATGTTCTGTGGTTTGCAGCCAAGAAACGCGGCTATCTTTTCCGGGAGGCTCGGCCCACCCTTCTCGAGAAATTCGACCAGACTCACCTGTTGTGCGGTCAGCTTCTCGCGAAGTCGCTTCTGCACCAGTGGGTGGTCCCATGCCGTCTCCGTAGCGACTCCTTTCAAAGTGAGTTGTTTCGTCAGTCGTTCAACACTGTCCTCGAGCTCCTTAGTTTTCGCGGCATACTTCTCCTTGGCATGGTCGTCCGCCCGCGCAATCGCCTCTTCGTAGCGCTTCTGAGCAACCTCAAGGCTCTTCTTGAGCTTGTCAATCTCCTGCTGCGCTTCCTTTGGAATCTCTGGCCCTTTGATTCGCGCTTCCCGTTCTTCCCGAAGTTTCGTGATTGTTTCATCTAGGCGCTTGCGCTCAGATTCTTCGGTTCTTCGAACTTGTTCTATGTAACTCGCGAGATCTTCGCGCTTGAAGCTCTCATCGATGGCTTTTTGCGGTATTCGTCCGCCCTTTCTGGCCAGAAGCTTCTGGTCGGGTATGATGACGACTTTCGGCTCGTCAACCATGAGGCCTGTTACGAGAAACTCCCTGCCGACTGTCAGATTCTTTATTATTTTGTCGTGTTCCGCCTCAATTCTTTCGGCCGCTTTCATGATGGCCTGTCGATCCAGTGGGTTTCCCGTTTTTCCGACAATCCAGTTGTGAGTCTGCGATCTCAGCGTGATGTCTGTAAGACTCGAACGTTGGAAGATACTTACCAATATGAAGTCGTAGCCTCTCCCTTGAGTGGCCACGGTCTTTATGATTTCTGAGGAAGGAGCCAGCCTGCCCTCCGGTGCGAAAACCGAAGCTTCTTCAATGAACATGATTACGGGTCCAACAGTTTTGTTCGTCCTTGCGTGGAACAGTCTTCTCGCCAAATGTGTGAATATTATCGCCTGAATCTCTGTGCTGTATCCTCCGATGTCGATGATCGATGCTTCGCCCGGCCTCACCAATAGCGATAGAGGAGTCTCGAACGGCCCGAAAATTCCCGTCTGCATCATCTTCTCGTAAGCCGGCAGAATGCTGTAGGATTGTAGCTCGTAGAGCTTTTCGTACACTTGCTCAAGCGTGTAGTCTCCCTTCGCTCTAAGCTCGTCAACAGCAAGAAAGAGAGCAGCGATCTCAGATTTCGAAATCTCCTTCTTCGTGATCTCTCTGAGGAAGTCGCTGATCTCGTCGACAGATACGTTCTTGCTACTGATTCGCAGAGGAATGCCCTTCGAGGCGTCGGGCGAGAAGACGATCACTTGCTTCGGATGCTCGTCCTGAAACGGAAAGTACTCCGAGTTCGTGTCGATTACGATGAAAGCGTACCTGACGCCTTCCGGCCCCTCGGGTCTCCTCTCCAAGCACTCCCTCAGCAGACGCGCTGACACGTTCCGAGATTTTCCTGATCCAGTCATGCCCGAGATCGCAACATGATAGCTGAGAAGCTTCTCACTCGCCACCGAGAGGTTCTTCGCCAGCCGAATCGAAACCATCTTCTATGTCACTATATCCAGTAGAGGAAGATACGCGCGGCCACCGCTGAGGGGTGGTCCCAAATGTAGGAGAGGAGGTGGTCGTAGCTTCGCCACGACCTCTCTTGAGCGTAGCCCCTCAAATCCTTCAGTAGCTTGACTGTTCTATTTACTGTTGAAACCTGCGTGATAATCGCTAGACGGGCCGCTTGTACTGCTTGCTCCAAATCCGCCAAGGCGGATTGGATGGCCTTCCTCACAACGGAGAGGCCTGCAACGAACCTTCGACCTAACCGCAATTCCTGTTGAGCAAGTTTCAGAACGGTCCAGCTTGAGGGGGGGACCGACGCGTGGAGCTTTCGGGCCTCACGCGTCTTCGAATCAATTAACCGAATAAAACTGGATGATTGTGGAAAATGTGTTTTGGCGCAAGCAGGCGTGGCAGGAGTAATCAGATAAGTCACATTTCCAAGAGGCTTCGGCAACCATGATCACCTCTCCTTCTTCGCTAGCGCTTCCCGGCCCAAACGAATCAGCTGATCCGCCTGCTTCGGGCTCTGGAGAGGCTTCATTCGCTCAGCAAGGCTCTTCTCGTCAAGAGGCTTCTTGGCCTTCGTGGCTACAGCCTGCGCCCCAAGCTCCTGCAAAAAGAAGTTCCGGACCCGAACCAGCTTCTCCCGATTCTTCGCAAGGCACGCGGGGCAAAGATCCAACGTGACAGACTCCGCGCCCTCAACAACCGCCATAGGCTCACTTCCCGCACGGCCGGCCGAACGCACCAAGGAGTCAGGCAACTAAGCGGCCCCCTTGGCAGCAACAGGCAAAGGAAACTCAGGAGTTCCTTTTTCGCCCTTGACTGGCTCTGAGAACTGTTTGATCAGAAACCGTAAGACGTCCGTATTGTTGAGAATGCCTAGCCTCTCTTTGACAGCATTGAATTCCGCAGCCTCCTTTCCTTGAAGAATGAGCTTTATGTTGACTGCTTTCACTCTACGACACCTTAAAGCACTTTACGTGTCGAAGGGTATATATAACACTTATTGTGTTTTTAATACACTCTAGGTGAAAGAGGTGTCACAGAAAGAAGAACGAGTGGAAATCAGACTGACCCTAGAGGGAGAAATGGCAGAGAGATTCAACCAACTCAAGAAGAAGTGGGGATTTCAGTCCAACACGGATCTACTAAGGATGCTCATCACAAGAGCTCATGAAGATACGAAACCTCTTGCGAAGTAGTGAAGGTTCTGAGTTGTGAGCCATATACCAGTAATCTAGAGTAGTATTTGATCGATGATGTCTGCGAGCAGCTGGTCTCCTCGGGTCTCCATCCGGCCCAGATGCTTCAGCAGGTATGCTTTGAACGGCTCGAACTCCTTCGGCCCCTCATACGTCTCGATCAGTTCACGGAACTTCTTCACGGCCGCAGCCGCAACCACTTCAACCTTCGACACCGAACTCAACCATATTCACCCTTGAACCCTCAAGGCCCCAGGAGTCACATATCCTTTCAAACGGCCCAAGCACCGTTCACGGCCCGACGCAAAACACGATCCGAAAAGAAACGCCCTAGGACAAAATTCCAGCGTCCAGCCGGATATATGGTCATAAACATCTCTGCGGCAAAACTCCACTGGAAGACAACTCCGGCAGTGGAACTTTGCCGGGCCCTTGGATCGCCCATACAAGAAACACAAACAACAGGTTCATGCGCAAGTAGGCGTACGCTATACCCTAAAGCACAGACAACTCTGCTAGAAACTTCGTTCGAACATCTCTTTTAGATCTCTCATTTCATGAACGGGTTTGCCCTGAGCTTCCTCCCGGAGTGCGTTGCAGGCAATCTTGAGCAAGCAAGTCCAAGACTCCGTGTTGCCCTCCCGAAAGTCACTGGCCAACGTAGACTCGTATTGAAGCCTGAAGGTCCGCCATCTCTTCGTGTGGGGCTCATATCCGACGTAGAGGCCATATTCTCTATGGTCTTCTCCGAATTGACCATCTTTCATTCCCTCTCTTGTCATTCCAAGCATGTGAAGGAAAAGAACTAGGGAGTCCAAGTGGCTCTCCATGGCTACAGGCTTGAGTTGCTTCCCTGCAATGTGGAATTTTGTAGCATGATCCTTTAGTCCTCTTATTACCGCAGTCTTCCATCTCTTTCTCGCCGCCTCTCTTGCTGCCGCCACGATCATGCAGGCCTTTCCGATTTCCTCCACCGAGCTCAGCAACAGAAACGACATTAGACCCAGATACGGACGCGCACTCTTGGAAGCGAACAGCACATCCACGCTTTCAGTCAACTGAAGAGAGTTCTCCAAGGATAGCATCAATCCGTCATGCAAGGTTGCAGTTGGAGGAAAGCATATGTATCGTGGATTCGCCAAAAACACTCTGAGATGCTCCAGAGGCGCCTCTGAGAAATCGAACGAGCCATCTATCGCCTCTATCCGCAGAAGATCGTATGAGTGAGTCTTGGAGTAGGCAATGACATCTTCTGTCTTCTCTATCAACAGCTTAGAACAGACTTCATGAGCTGTGACACGCCATTTCTCTGATTCACTGTCCGGACGCAACTCGGCTCTTATGCCGATAGATTTCATCACTTGATGCAGCGTTTCTGCCTCTCTCTGACCTCCCTTCATTACAATCTCAAAGAAGTTCAACGGTGCTCAGACTCTTCTATGGAGTCCCTTCTCAGATATGATTTACCACCCCTGACACTCTAGACCAGGCTGATCTACCGGCCCAGGTAAATTATAATAGTGGTAGATCATAGTCCACACAATCTACCGCCTTGAGGGAGTTTGTAGGCGTGGAGTATGTCACTATTACCAAGTCACCGATCGTGGAAGGGGTTAGGGTTCCTAAAAGCTTTGCTTCTGATATGGCTGTGGTGCGTTGGCTTGGGAAGTATGGGAGTGTGGCGACTCAGAGAGATTTCGCTTTCTACTTGCTGAGGTATGTGAACTGGCTGCGCGGGACGAAGGGGGTTAACTTGTCGCCGAGTGAGTTGGTTCGGGCGAATCTTGGAAATGTGTATGAGTCGGGGCCGATGGATGTGGAACGGAAGCGGCAGCACACGGATTGGCTTCAGGAGTTCGTGGGGCTCCATGGGCCGCTGCGGGAGTTGTCGAACAGTTACAGGCGGACGGCTGCGGCGGCGGTTCGCAGCTTCTACAGGCGGAACGATTCGCCTCTGTTCGGAGACTTTCACGTGCCCTTCAATGCGATGGAGGAGAAGCTGACTCAGCAGATCACGGTGGAAGAGGCAAAGAACTATATCGCGGTGCTGCCGGTTCGCAGCCGAGTCGTCTGTCAATGTCTGCTCCTGTGCGGCATGCGGGTGTCAGAGTTCCTGCAACTTCGATGGAGGAACCTGATGACGCAGCTGGAGCGCGGAGACAATCCCCTCAAAATAATACTGAGAAACGATCGAGGTAGAGAATACTTCACGTTTCTAGGCACAGAGGGAATCGAGGCGTTGAAGCTGTACTTGAGGTATCGAGGCAACTTCACCCGCAAACCCATACAGCCTGAAGAATACATCTTCATCAACGACTTCATGTCAGGCCCACCCCGAACAGATCAGCCGCTTCTCAGCAACTACCTGTCACGCCAAATCGTGAGGGCGCTCGTAGCAAAGAACCTGATCAAGAAGGAAAAAAAGAAATGGCGGTGCGACTTCCACCCCCACGCCCTACGCCACCTGTTCAAGACCGAGTGCGCCCACGCCGGAATCCACCCGATGATAAGCGAGTTCTGGATGGGCCACGACAAAGGCGTAGAATACGTCTACAACCACCAACACGAACTGCACCCAGAAGACTACGCGAAAATGTACCTCAAAGTCGAGCCCTACCTAAGCCTCAAAGCTACCAGTCACCAACTCCACGAACAGCAAGAACGCATGGAAGAAATGGAGCAAAGAATCGAAGCCATGCAAAGTTCCATGCAACGAATGACAGAGACCATTATGCAACTCACCGACAAAGCCGTGCAGGATGCAGACGTTAGACTCATAAAATGAGGATGAAAGAAGACGAGAAGCCGACAGTATTCTGGATGAATGTTAGTGTGCCCATGCGGCCAGCTTAACCAAAGCCGACATCAAATGTAAAGGAAGTAACTCCTCCGGTGCCCGGTGCGCTGTAGATTGTAGCGCGGTAGCTTCCGCCCACATCGAATAGGTCGATCATTTTCTTATTCGCGGTTCCATCGAAGGAGAACTCGATGGTTGCTGTCTGGCCAGGGGGAATGATTAGAATTTTTGCAGATCCGGATGTTATTATGGCAACCGAGGATGAGCTTCCATAGAGCGCACCTGTGAGCACCACCGTTGTATTCGAGATTTGTGGAACGGATCCCGTGCCGTCGAAGGTTATTGTTGCCGGTTCGATTTTACAGCTTATTGCGATACGGTACAGTCGAAGAGCGCTTGTGCCGGTGTTTTTTAGAATGATGATTAGTTTGCCTTTACCGCTCAACTGATCCTGATAGGCCATGGTTTTCGATGCGTCAATAGCTTCTATGTTGCTGGCGCCTCTGAACCAATCAGTCACCATCCCGTAGACTAGGACGCCGGTAACAATCGTCAGACCGACAAGAAGTACAGTTGCGATTAGTGGTGAAATCGCCTTCTTAGACTTCAGTAACTTCAAGTTTCCACGCCATGCACCCTTAAGGCAGTGAATATAAACGAGGGAGAATTCGACAGAAGATGTTTCAAAAAAAGGGGGATGGGTTTGGTGCGGAGTGTGTCTATGGCGAATACGCTTCCACTCGTACCGTGAAGTCTGTCGGTGAGGCACCTGTGCCGGTCTTGGGCCAGACCGTTCCTCTATACGAGCCGCCCAGGCTGAATACACCGTTGAGGTTGTGGTTGGCGGTTGTGCTCGTGAACTCCAATACTATGTCAGCCCACGAGTTGGCCGGTAAGTTGAGCACGCCGAGGTTCGTTCCAATGCTGTCGTCGTCAGAGATTGCAACGCCTGGGGTTGATCCCACTAGGCTTACGGTCATGTCAGCGGTGCCCCAGGTGTATCCAGTTGGTGCGGTTACCGCTGGCTTGTACGAACCTGCTGTCGTTGTGTCAAAGGTTACTATGACGTTTTTCTCGCCAGTGATGTTAATCGCCCTAATCAATGCAGAACTGGTGCCAACATTCGCTATTCGAAGATGGATCTTGCCTTTTCCACTTGCAGGGTCCAAGTAGATTCTGGTTTGCGATCCGTCGAGAACTGCGCCGCCCGCTCCTCGGAACCAGCCCATAGTCCAGCCAGCAACGAGCACCGATGCCACGATTGCTATGCCGACTAGAAGAACGGTTGCGATGAGGGGAGATACGGCTTTCTTATTCCGAAGACGTTTTGGTACTTTCAAGGGTTCTTCCCGGACGAGTTGAGGAGGGGGTTTTTAAACAGGCGCCAAGGGATCAGCTGCGTCAAAGAACGGACCATCAGCGCAGCCACGACCACGGTCAATGCTGTATATGTTGCGTTATGAGCTACCATCGCCACAGTGTAACTATCAATGAACAGCAGATATACTACAAAGACAGACCTCAACACATTGAAAAGAATGAGAGAGACCGTGGCAGTGAGAATGCGGCGCTTCGAAAACGAGCCAACCCACATGAAGAGCACAGCAAGCGTTATCGCCGGCACCCCTGTACACAGATCAGTAAAATCGATTGACACTTCGTGAATGATTATGGAGGAACCTGCAAGCTTCAGTGAAGTGATGCCGAGCGACTGAACTATTAGATAGACGAGGCGAGCAAATGGCGTAGAGATGAGAAAGCTAACGGGAAAGAACAGCTCGAACACGAGCAGAACAAGGGAGTAGCCTAGAACAATCGCGATTTTGACGTTCTGTGAGACTTCCAGAGAAAAAGATTTCGTGGAGGAAGACGGAGACTTCTTACCCAATTCGTCTCAACCACCGAAGCTTTCAGCCACAAGTGGAAGAGAGACGACGTGTCCACCGGTTGACGGGTACGCCAAGACAAGGTATTGCTTTCCAGCTGTAAAGTATGACTTGGCATCCCAAGTTCCTGTGTTGGGAAATGAAAGGGATGCGGACTGGCCGCTAACGATTATCAGTTCCCCGCCTTCCAGCATGACTTTTGGACTCGAGGGAGCGAACGTCCCATCCGTGTTATCGCTGAGAAAGACTTGGGGAGCGTTGAAGAACGCAATTAGCTCCTCGTTATCCGTCTGTATCGAGATCTTCCATATTCTCGCCGTCGTCGTGCCGGTGTTCTTGAGTACTAGCGCTATCTTTCCATGTCCAGTGTTCTTGTTTACGAGAATCCTGCTTTCAGTCAAGTCAAGTTGAAAGATTTGTGACTGTGCACGCCAGTATTTCGTCATCATTCCAACCGCCAGACCGGTGATGGAAATCGCCAGAGCGACCATCAGTACGACGCTTATGTTATACGAAACAGCTTTCCGATCGAGTTTCAACTTCATAGATGCTAACCTCCTGAGAGTGAAAGCGCGATCGAGCCGCCTGTCCATGATGCAAGGATCGACAATTTTCCACTTCCACTAACGTAGCGGCTTTCGGACCAAATAGCGGACGGAGGCGAGAGGGGGGGAAGTGGATATGATATCGGGGCGTCACCGTAATCCAGAACGAGGGCTTTCGATGACGAGTCGATACTAATGATGAACGTTTTACCTTGGATAGACTTTGGAACGCTGACCTGTAAAGAGAGGCTGCAACCTGCAACCTTTGCACCTTGATACGCCTCGACCAACTGCTCTCTGATCAGTTGGAGGAGGTTGGATTTGATGACCGAGACTGAAACCGCATTCGCTGTAGAGGCATATTGAGACATGCTCGAGGTGGACGACAATAGTATAAAGATTAGGAAGCTCGTCAGGATCACGTATCCAACAGCAGATTCCATTTTCTACCTCACCGCCACCGTCAATTGATGCGCGTAAACTTCCAGAATATCGCCTTGCCCGAGAAAGTCGCCTGGGGGAAGTTGGTTTCCAACGTTTACCTGAATCTCATTTGCGCCTCGGAGAACGAGGCTGACAGAGGGTGTTGCTGACGCGAGAGGCATGTAAAAGGATGAGATGTCATCACTCTCGAGGACAAAAGCTGCAGTCCCGGCCTTCAACGCGACTTGACGAAATGTGAGAAATGTAACGTGGATCGAGACCTTTCCCGATGTCCGCACAATGGAAACCAGTGGTTGCCGGTAGTATGCAACATATGTTCTCCCAATGCTACTGTAATGGAAGACCAGGTTCGGTTCATCGGTTTGAATCGATGATGCTATGTACGGCTCGCTGGTTTTGTTCTCAGTGCCTCTGTCCAAGATTGGCGTAGAAGGGTACATTGAGAATGGAATGAAGTAGTGGAGCCTGCGCGTCTTGTATACTGGGGATCCTGTTGGAGGCAGATTATAGGAGACGCCGCTGATAACGGTGGAAAGCGAGAACTGTTGCTCGTCAGCGGAAACGAGTGCGCCGTATCTGAATTCGAACTGTAGGGTGCTTGACCCTCCCCTGTGATTTACGATGCCGTCAACTCCTTCAGCTAGCTGGAGCATGACGTTTATCGCATATGTAATTTCGCCCGCCTTTGACTGATTCATGGAATAGGTGTAAGCCCAACCACTGGCCGTAGTAACCAGAAGAAGCATTGTTAATACAACGATCAGGGTTTCGACGGCACGCAATATCGAGTCACAACTCTGTTTTCTGCTCGGTTATTAAAAACGGGCGAAAGCTGGGTTGCTCGCTTTAAATAAACCATCCAGACCATCTTCAAGGTGTAGAATGTGGCTCCATGGGGAGGAAAAAGGGCCGAGACGGATTCCACCATACAACTTTTCACAACCAAGTTGAACGAACAGACAAAGGCGCTCGATTCTGTCAAAGAAGAGACGCGTAAACTCTTCGACGACAGAGATAAAGCGTTCAAGTTCCTTGCCGAGAAAGTGAAGGGGGTTGGCGACTCAATAGAAAAATTGGGGCAGGGAATCCCATCCAACCCGGCGCTTGAATCGGCTGCCAGAGATCTGCCTGTTCTCAAAGCTCAAACATCAGGTGCAATAAACAGGTTGGGCGCGGTGGAGAGGAGCGTGACCGAGATGAGCGGGAACCTGGCCACGATTCTCGCCAAACTTGAAATGATTGAATCCATGCCAGCATCAGGACAGGGCGCGGTACAGGGAGGGCAGGGGCAGCCCGGTAGGTCAGGGATCGGTTGGGGCTCTAGGAACATTGAGAACCAGATCGAGGGGATCTGCAGAGATCTGGTTCGGGCTCTGCCAAAAGAGCTTCAGGGATCGGCCGAGGCGGCGCTGAAGAAGGCCACGGAAGCATTCATGAACGAATTTGTGAAGAACTTCAGTCAGGGCCTGAAGCCCATGAAGTTCCCACAACAGCGTCAACCGGGTTTGGCTGTAACGCCCTCTGCTACGGACTGAACGACTCTACTCCAGGAGCGTACCACCCCCTCAAGATGAGTTGACGTGAGTATGACAGATATCCTACGAGTGTACAGGCGGGCGGTAGTACGCATTCTGCGAGAGGCTTTTCCCAAAAGCTGGGACATCTGGAAGAGGCGTATTGAAGCAGAGTACAGCCGCATGTTATGTCGACGGAGGAAGTGTGCGGCGGTAGACTCGGGTCAGGATCTTGAAGAGGATAAGCGGGAACAGTCCTAGGGGAATTATGAATAGCATCAGCGGCGAAGTTTCTGCGGTGACTCTACTGGTTTTTTCTTGTCCGTAAGCGGTAACCTTGACAAGGGCGGTTGCAGGATTTTCCAGATATATTGGCACGTCAACCTCAACAATTCCCCCTGAGTCTGTGAGTGCGGTAATCATCCCTGTCGCGGAAACAACAGAGATTTGTGTTCTCTTCAATGGGAGCTCCCCGATATTTGCAAGAATCCTGATGTGCATCGAACCAAGCTGGTAAGCGGATAAGGAGGTTGCAACAAGTCTTAGTTCTCGAGTTACAATATTCACGTTAATTTGTTTTCCATTGTGTTGAAGCTTTGTTACGACGTTTGCAAGCGTTGAAAGACCGATTTCTCCATAAGGAATCTGCTTCATTGTTATGGATCCGGATGCATCTGTGGTCGAGGTCAGGTTCATACGACCGATGTGGACGGTTACTGCCCCTATGTAAGGTTGGCCAGTTTCATCGAGCAAATTAACAAGCAAGGACGACGCGGCCACTGTGACATTAAACCAGTCGTTTCCCACCACGTTCAGAGTCGACGAATACACGGCCAGCCCGTACATGGTCATTTCGAGTTTCTGTGCACCTTTCTTTGCTTCAACCATCGTCATCCCCCTCTCATCTGTGAGGTTGAAGGCGACTCCAACCTGAACCTTCACGTTTCGAGCCGGCAGCTTCTCCTTGTCAATTACGTAGAAGCGCATCATATAGTAGTAGATGCGCTCAAGAAATATCACGTCGTTTCTATCCAGAGTGATCGTTCCTTCGCTCTCCCTTTTCCCATCTTTGAAGACATGAATCGACAGAGCTGAGGCGGGGAGCTGCTTGAAGACCGCCATTCCAGAAGCATCTATTATGGCTTCGCGGCTTTCTTCCGAAACGTAAACTCTTACAACTGCGCCGGGAACCGGGACTCCCTGATCCATGAAAGATACGCGAAGACTGAAGACTTTGGCAACAATATCATGCGCTGATATCCCGGGAAGGTGAAAACTTGAGCGGGCTACCGAAACCCCCATGAAGAACGCTTCAACGGCGTGGTCTCCTGCCGGAAGCTCCAGCGTAACTCTACCGTCCGGCCCACACCTAACTTCGGACTGCTTCAGTCGGATCAGGGCAAAGGGGACCGGTTCACCGTTGTTGTCGAGAACCCTCAGAACAACCGTGTGTGTAAGTTGCCCCATTACGGGTAAGAGCGAGAGGAGTGAAAAAACTATGAGCCCGATTGAGAATACACGCAAATCGGATCTATTGAGGTGGAGGAACAAAAACACACTCACTCCTGATACCATTTTCGTCAGTGGCGATTAGTGTGAAGGTGGCAGATGTCCACAACGGAACGGTCACGGTTAAGCCGTACATCCCATTGCCAAAGTTCCGTGAAATCGTGCAGGGATATGATATTGTACCGTTGATCATTACCTTTGGATTCTTCATCAGAGACGGGCCGCCATTCATCAACAGCGTTGCGTTCAGGTCCAGTCGAACAAACTGTTCGAGTGGGCGTCGCTGTAGCGCATCAACGCGCAATTGGAGAGTGAGGGAATGTGTCTCAACCCAATCCAACTTGTATTGCGACTGTACTATACGCAGCTTCACAGTGGCTGTTGTCGTGCCCTGGTTCTGCCCAGACCAAGAGAATTGTAAGGACTGAATGTCGGAAACACCTATAGATACTCCGGAGTTTGCCGCGGCGATGTTCCGGAACTGCAGTTGTAAGCTTTCTCTGAACTTACTGGCATCTGTATCCGCA
>Ga0315279_10003979_pt1 | contig 20083 bp, 19 predicted proteins | sample YL17G06_20_MG_FD_203694 | JGI IMG/M metagenome (GOLD analysis project Ga0315279, IMG submission 203694) | Sediment microbial communities from Yellowstone Lake, YNP, Wyoming, USA - YL17G06_20 | ecosystem: Environmental > Aquatic > Freshwater > Lake > Sediment | place: USA: Wyoming | collected... | reverse complement strand
CCATGCTGCGGAACGAGGCGAAGCAGTTGGCCCAGCCTGAGAAGGAGTTCCTGGCCGACGCAGCCAGCCGTCCACTGGGGCGCTATGCGCGGCCCGAGGAGATCGCGGCGGCGGTGCTCTTCCTGGCAGGCGAGGCCTCCAGCTACGTCACCGGTGCGGCGCTGGTGGTGGACGGCGGCGGGTTGGCGTAGCGGCAATTACTTGAACAGGACCGGAGGGGCAAAATCCCCGGGTCTTGCAGGAAAACATCAGAAGATGATCCGCCCGGCAGCGCGGACAGCGGATCCGGGTAAACCCGCAGCGGGGATTGCCGCAATCAAAATACTTCTCGACGACGTCTTTGATGATGGGACAGAAATAGCCATAGTTCCGCTCGAATCGGCCTCGTATTCCGCGACGAATCTTTCAAAATAATGAAAGAGCACCCGATAGAGGACCGTCTTCTCCGGACGACGAGAACGATATATTCCTGCCACAGCAGGAATGTGAGATCAAGAATCGAGCCATGTTCATGAAAGAGGCAAAATCAAGCAGAGCGACTACTGCTGACGGTTTTTTCCCTGGCCCGCACGCTCGAGTTTGTTCCGCTTCCGCCGCTGTGCTGGCTGATGTTAGCGATCATGCTGCCGGGCTATGCGATCCTCACTCAGCTGGTCAAAACCTGGTTTTACCGCAGATGCGGCGATTGATGACCGTCACTCTTTGAACGCGGAAAGATGTTGGCATGAAAACTGCATAAACACAGATGGCTTCTCCCAAGCCCATCGTCCTTTCAAAAAAATAGGCGCAGGACATCGAGAGGCCAAGGAAAAGAAAGAGGACAAAATGATTTGGACAGAGGGAAATCAGCCATGAAGAGAATTCTGACGTTATCCCTCCCGGAAAAGAGGATTCGTCATGTATTTCATAAGGAGTATGAAATGAAGAAATTCCTGACCGCAACGACATGCCTTGTTTTCCTGGCTCTGCTCGTCCACGGCGCGGCCTTCGCCCAGCGGACGACGACCGGAGACAGGAAGCTCAATTCCCTGCTCGGGAAGATCGACCAACTGGCGAAAGCCGACCGTGAAGGATTCATCCGTCAGCTCAGCCAGAAGCACAACGTCCCGGAGGAGGAGATCCGCCAGGCGAAAGAACGGTACGGCCTCAGTGATGGGGACACGTTCATGGCCACGGTTCTTTCCAAGATCTTCAAGAAGCCCGTCGGCGTTGTCGCCGAGGAGTACAGCAAGAACCAGGGTCAGGGGTGGGGCGTGATGGCCATGAACATGGGCATCAAGCCCGGCTCTCCGGAATTCAAGCAGATGAAGGCGAACGCCCGCGGCTCCTTGGACAACATGAAGGCCATGGCCAAGGCTAAGAAAAAACAGCAAAAAAAAGAGATGAAGAAAGAGCGGGAGCAAGGCCGGAAGATCAAGGACGAAAACCAGGGCAAGGGCCAGGAGAAAGGCAAGAAAAAATAGCCCGCCGCTAACTCCGTTTCTTTCCGAATAGCTCCCGCGCCTCGCGCACCTTTTCCGCGCCCCACGCCCTCAGTCTATCTCCGTGGATTACAGAGAGGATGTCTCCCTCGAGCTCTGATAGAAGACGTTCTGACTCTTCCCAAAGAGCCGGCAGGGCTCGGCACCGGCCGCCTCTAATTCCTTCCACCCCCGCCCTGAGCCGACGCATCTCCTGATTACGAGATCGCGCGATTCAGGGCTTGACATCAAAAATTTCTTTTAATAAAATATTTTCAAAACGGGAAGCGGAACGAGTCAAATGGCAAATATTCTTATCATTGATGATGATAAGCTAATTTGCGACTGGATCGCGAATGTCGTAACTCAGTTGGGGCATAACCCATCCTATACACACACACCCAGAGAGGGGCTCAGGAAAGTCCAATCAGAGCCATTCGATGTCGTTTTTCTCGACGTACAAATGCCCGATGGAAGCGGCTTGGATCTCATGCCGAAGATCAAAGCAACTCGATTTTCCCCTGAAATCATCGTTATAACTAGACTCGGCGATCCCGATGAGGCCGAACTCGCCATTCAAAATGGAGCCTGGGATTATATAGAAAAGCCGGCTTCATTCGAAGCCCTAAAGCTTCCCATTATCCGGGCTCTGGAATATCGAGCGGAAAGAAAATCGGGGAAGCCGCCGATCGTTTTGAAAAGAAAGGACATTATCGGAGATTCACAAAAGATCACTACTTGTCTGGAACTTCTTGTCCAGGCCGCCGGCTGCAACGTCAATGTTCTCATCACCGGCGAAACCGGAACCGGGAAAGAGCTTTTTGCAAGGGCTGTCCATCATAACAGCTCTCGGGCCAAAAGAAATTTTGTGGTCGTTGACTGCACGGCGCTTCCCGAGACGCTGGTGGAAAGCGTTCTTTTTGGGCACGAACGGGGGGCGTTCACCGGAGCCGATCGAAGCGAGGAGGGGTTGATCAAGCAAGCCGACGGAGGAACTCTTTTTTTAGATGAGATCGGGGAGCTGCCGTTTTTGATTCAAAAGCGATTTCTCCGGGTCATTCAAGAGCATCGCTTCCGTCCTGTCGGAGGACGTCAAGAAATCGAGAGCGATTTCAGGCTTGTGGCGGCGACAAACCGAAACTTGGAAAGCATGGTCCGGCAGGGACGATTCCGGGAAGATCTGTTCTTCCGGCTCCGGACTCTTATTATTGAATTGCCCCCCTTGAGAGAATTTCTCGAAGACATCAAAAAATTGACGGTCTTTTATATGAACGGCTTGTGCGAGCGGTTTGGAATAGTACCAAAAGGAGCTTCTCCTGAATTCTGGGATGTCGTGACCGAATATAAATGGCCCGGCAATGTGCGAGAACTGATCCAAGCTCTGGAGAAAGCTTTGCTTTCGGCAAAAGATGAACCCATGCTGTTCCCCAAACACCTTCCGACGTATATTCGCATTCAGGTGGCCCGGAATTCTTTCCTGAAGAAGCCGGTAAGCCAGGGTAAGCCAGAGATACGCTCGAGCGTTCCCAAAGTGCCGCCCAAATTGAAAGAAATTCGGAAAGCAGCAGTTTCTGAAGCAGAGCAACAGTATCTGAAGGACCTGATCTCTTTTGTGGGCGGAGATAACAACAAAGCTTGCCGGATTTCCGGCGTGTCTCGCTCAAGATTCTATACTCTTCTCAGAAAATACCGACCAACTGATGGGCGTTGGCCGGTATGATGCCGGTCATGGCCTTTAAAAAAATAGAGAATGAGTGCGCATTTATTGGAATAAGTGCTATTTAAGAGAACAAAGTGCTGCCTATTCTGAGGGAAAGCGGCTAATAAGATTTTTTCCCCCCTATAAAAAACTAATTGTCTGGTTTTATGAATTTGGCATGTTTCTTGATTATGATTTAGTAGGCATAAAGAGAAATGGCCTAGATTCGTTTTAAAAGGAAAATTTAAACCCAATGCAACTGCTTTTTTATTCAAGTGGGGATGATCAAAATAAAAAGAGACTTGAGGCATCCGTTCATAAGGTGATCCCAGAAAGTAAAATAGAACTCTTCAAAAGACTGGATGACTTCAGGGAGAGACTCCGGATGCCCATAGAACCGGATTCCATCGCAGTTCTCTCAGCTTCGAACCGAGAAGAGCTTCAGCGGATACAACTCCTCCGCGGGCTGCTCACGGAGATTTATGTCATCCTTGTTATCCCGGATCGAAAGAAGAGCACGATCGAACTCGCCCATCGCTTGTTGCCCCGATTCTTGAGCCAAAAAGAAAATGATTTCACGGATCTCAAAATAGTCCTAAACAAAATGTATATAAATTCTCAATATTCCCATGATCGGGAATTATTCCAGGAGTTGTAGGATGGATCGACAAATCGTTTCAAAAACCGTAGTCAGAGCCATCGTCGTCGCCCTTATGGTTTGGGCCGTTTCCTGCGTTTTAAATCCGGTCACCGGTAAAAGGGAACTCATGCTCCTGTCCACAGCTGACGAACTCGCGATGGGACAGCAGACGGATCCACAAGTTTTACAAACCTTCGGCAAATATGAGGATGCCGATTTGTCTCGTTACGTAACCGCCCTCGGAAAAAAATTGGGGGCTTTAAGTCACCAGCCGAATCTGTATTATTCCGTCAAGGTGCTGGATAGCCCGGTCGTTAACGCTTTTGCCGTGCCCGGCGGGTTTGTTTATTTGACCCGAGGGATATTAGCCTACCTCAACGACGAAGCCGAATTGGCCGGCGTCGTGGCCCATGAAATCGGCCACATTGCCGCGCGTCACACCGCCCAACAGTATAGCCGGGCCCAGGTTGCCCAATTAGGATTGGGCCTGGGGGCCATGGTTTCAAAAACGTTTAGCAAATACGCCGGCGTAGCCCAATTTGGGGTCGGCATGCTATTTTTGAGCTTCAGCAGAGATGACGAACGCCAGGCGGATGCCCTGGGAGTCGAATATTCCTCCAAAGCCGGATACGACGCCAATCATATGGCGAATTTATTTGTCTCATTAGAGCGGCTCAATCCGGGAGAGGCTCAAGGCGGACTTCCCGGGTGGTTCTCCACTCACCCCAACCCGCCTGATAGAATCGCCGCCGTCCAACGAGACACTCAGGCATGGCAGGCCAAAATTCAACAAACCCAATTTGCCACAAATCGCGATCAATATTTAAAGCAGATCGATGGAATTGTCTTCGGCGAAGATCCGCGCCAGGGTTATGTCGAAGGCAATATTTTTTATCACCCTCAACTCAGATTTCAGTTTCCGGTCCCTGCGGGCTGGAAGGTCAACAACACATCATCTCAAGTGCAGATGTTCAATCAAGAACAGAATGCGGTCATCCTCTTCTCAATGGCACCCGAAAAATCTCCTTCGGCTGCAGCCGATGCGTTCATCAATGAAAACAAAGCTGTTGTCGTAAAATCAGAAAGCACCCAAGTCAATGGATTGCAGGCTCATCGAATAATCTCCGACATCACAACGGAGCAAGGCCTCATTCGCGTCTTGTCTTATTTCATCCAGAAAGAAAATACCGTGTATGTTTTTCTTGGATATACGGGACAGGCACGGTTTGACGGCTATTTCCCCGTTTTTGACCAGACCATGGGTCAATTTAAAAACTTAACGGACTCTAATAAAATCAACGTCAAAGCCGATCGACTGGCTGAAAAAAGAACCACAACCCGGGGAAGCTTACGCCAAGCCCTCCAGAAATTCGGCGAGCCGGAGGATAAATGGGAAGCCCTGGCGATTATCAATGGGATGAAGCTTGATGATTCCCTTCCTGGCAATATAATCATAAAGGTCGTCGTGAAATAAAAGGAATAGGAGTTTTCTTGGACATCGCCCCTTCGAAATCATAGATCAGACAAATATTACGCTCTCCCCTCCGCGGCCGCAATCAGGGCGACCTGCCCGAAGACGCGCAACGGCGGCGGCTTCTCGGCCACAAACGCCAGCTTGAGATGGTCGATGATGCGATCCACTGCCTGAAAATCCGGGACGAAAGCGATGACCTTCATCTGACCGCCGCATTTGGGACAGACGATCGAAAACCGGGGACACGTACCGAATTCCGGAGAATTCGGTACGTGTCCCCCTTTTAATCCGTTACATTTTATTTGATATTTTGCCCGGCACTCGTGACGCCTGGGATAAAGGCAAATATTGACCCGCGAAGAGAAATAAATAAATTTCACCTCCGAATCGTTCTATAAACCACCAATTCTTTGTAGCCGTTTTCCTTTTCTTGAAGACCGTAGAGGCAGTCCTTTTTAACCTTTACTGTGAATGAATTAGGACGGCAAAGATTTTTCATGTTTGCCAAACTCATTCTTCCGATAAAAATTCCCTCGGGATTGAAAATATCGTACATAAACTCCCCGGGATTTATGCCCGCTTCATAGGTTAGGATGAATAGCCGCCCGTTGTCATCGGCAAATAGACCGCGGAAAGGAGGCCAGTGCTCCGTAAAATAGAAATTGTCTCTTAAAGGATCATCCTTTGGCCAGAGCTTAAAGTAATCCTCCTTGACCTCTTCTGAGACAGCGACGGGCTTAAATTCTTTTCTAATTTTTCGCAGCAAATTTCCATTAAGATCATAGACCTGGATTTCATATCCTTTGGCCGTGTTTCCGACAAAGATTCTATCCTCCGCAACTTGATAAATCATCAGATCCCGGTTCACGGGACACCGGACATTCATGGCGTTGGGATATTGGAACGCATCAAGCACTTTTACATCCTTAAATTCTGAGTTGCACAGGCCGACATACTGTTTTCGCCATTCCGGCGTATCTTCTCCCCAAAATATGAGATATTTGTCGTTCTTCAGGGGAACTGGGCCATACGTTTTCTCCAAACGAATTTCCCTGAGGAATCGACCTTCCCGATCATAGATCAGAAATTTTGTCTTGGAGGGATCTTTGGCAATGACCTCGTTTTGCGGGCTGACGAGTATTCTCCCTCCGTATTCCAACTCGCCCGGCCCCTGGCCGAACCGCACAAACGAATTCATAAAGCGCCCCTCCGGACTGAATTTGAAGACGAAATTGTCTTTGCTCTGCCATTGAATGATAAAAATATTGCCTTCCTGATCGACGTCAAATGTCTCGATGTCGGTCAATCCGACCTTCAACATATCTTCCTTTTCCGTGTCAATGGAAAATGCCCGTTCAAGAATGAGAGTCCCGGATTCGCCTTTGAGGCTGTAAGGCTGAATATGATTCAGGACGACTTCTACGCCGTTTTCCGTCACCCTGTCGATCTTTGGCTGCTTTTGACAAGCGGATAAAAGAAGAATACACGCAAAAATTGTAACGGCCTTTTTCATACCCTCCTCCTCGAGGAACTTTTCGCCCTCTAATAATGTCTATTATAGAATGGAAAAATTGGCGCCAGGAGTGGTCCAAATTTCGGGGCACATTTCTCAATATTAAATACGCCATTGCCCCAAAAAGCGTTTAGTCTTGAATAGATAAAAGATTTTTATGGACCGCTTCGCGGCTCCCCGTGGCAAGTCACGGGGCATCATCGCCGCTCGTGAACTATGCCTCCATTTTATTTTATTTTCTTAAGCTCCACTCCCTGCCCTATGAGATAAAGCCCGGGCAGAGAGACCGGGAGCTTTCCCTTGACGTCCATCTCCCCGAAGATCGCCCTCGCGGCGATGTCCTGGGCTTGCGGCGTGTTCCGGTAGAGGCAGAGGCAAGCATCAACCTCCGGGAAATTTTTCAGCAGATAAGGGCTCCCGAAGTTCAAGACGACGACAGGCTTCCCGGTTGCGGCGAGAGTTTTGATCAGATCGACGTGGTTCGGATCAAGCCCGACGCTCCCCTTCCCCGCCCTCAGGCTCGAAAAAACGGCGCAAACGACGAGATCGGATTCCGCGGCCTTGAAAAAAGCATCATCCAGAGCCTCTTTCCCCGTCGTGGCGTCCGCATAAAAAACTTGCGTCCCCGGAGCCCTTTTCTTGACCGCGTCGGCGAAAGTCCGGCCGGCGAAATAATCCCCCTGATCGCTGCTCAAGGAAAGCACGGCGAATTTTTTGCCCGGCGCTGACAACGGTAGCACTCCCCTTTCATTCTTGACCAAGGTCGCCGCGCTTTCGAATGTCAGGAACGCCTGTCTCAGATTCTCTTTGGTCCCGATCTTTTTCGGCAAAGCCTCAACATCGACGATCTTATTGAGATGAAGGCCGAGGCGGGCTTTGACCTCGAGAATTCGCCGCACAGATTCATCGATGCGCGCCTCCGGCAGCTTGCCCGATTTCGCCGCAGCGATCAGGAAATCGGCGACTTTGCCCGGCTCGGGCGGGAGAAGGACCATGTCCACGCCGGCCAGGATCGACTGCAGGGCGGCCTCGGTGCTCGCGTAGGAGTTCGTGACGCCTCCCATCTCCATGGCGTCCGTGACGACCAGCCCTTTGAAGCCCATCTTCTTGCGGAGGAGCTCGGTCATGATCGCCGGCGATAAGGAGCTTGGAAGGTTCGGCGTGGAGTCGAGCGCGGGTACGTTGAGATGAGCGACCATCACCGCTTGAACGCCGGCCTCGAACGCCTTTTTATAGGGATAGAGTTCGACCTTTTCCAGCCGCTCGCGATCGGCTCTGATCGTCGGGAGAAGGCTGTGGGAATCCTGGTCGGTGTCGCCGTGGCCGGGGAAATGCTTGGCCGTGGCGATCATGCCGCCTTCCTGGCAGCCCTTAATGAAGGCCGTCGCCAGACGGCTGACCTGATCCGGGTCCTCGCCGATCGCACGCGTATTGATAATGGGATTATCGGGGTTGATGTTGACGTCCACCACGGGCGCATAGGTCATATGAATCCCGAGCGCCCTCCCCTCTTCGGCCGTGACCCTTCCCATTTTATAGGCCAATTCCTCGGAATTCGCGGCACCGAGGGCCATGAGCGTCGGAAACAGGGTCGCGCCCGTGATCTGGTTTCCGGCTCCCCGTTCGAGGTCGGAAGCGATGAGCAGCGGGATTTTGGCCAGGCCTTGAAGGGCGTTGTTCAAATGGGCGGTCTCATACGCCTCGCCGAGGAAAATGATCAGGCCGCCGATCTTATGGTTTACGATCAGGTCTTTCAGGCCGGCCATATAGTCGCTGTCGTCATTAAAAAAGCCGCCCGTATACCGGCAGGCGATCATCTGCCCGACCTTTTCCTCGAGGCTCATCTGCTTCATCATCTTGTCGACCCATCTCGTTTCGCTCGGGCCGAGGGCGAGGTCAGGCTTGACGGTTAGGCGGGCGCATCTCGCCGCCCAAAAAGCGCAGAATGAGAGAATGATTGCTTTAAATGTAATTTTTTTCGTCTTTGACATGAAACGTGTTCTCCTCGGCCGGCGTTTGACAGAACGAAATGGCGCGCGTGGCGCCGATCGGGGCTGATCGGCGACGGGACCCGAGCCATTTTTTGCTTTCAATTATTTTAATATATACCGTAGGATAAACAATACCGAGAACAGATACACGAGCCAGTGGACCCTTTTCCCCTGCTTCGAGACGAGCTTCAGGATCGAGTAGGAGATGAACCCGAAGGCGATGCCTTCGGTGATGCTCACCGTGAGCGGCATGATGGCGATCGTCAGGAACGCCGGAATGGCCTCGGTCAAATCGTCCCAATTGATCTGCGTCACGGACTTCATCATGAGGTAGCCGACAATGATCAAGGGCGGCGCAATGATGGGATGGAGCGTCAATTCCTTAAATTTGATCTCGCCGCTGATCATTTCCGCGAGAGGGCTGAAAAAGAGAGCTGCGATGAACAGCAGCGAAGTGAAGACGTTGGCCAGCCCTGTTCTGGCGCCCTGGGCGATTCCCGTGGCGCTCTCGATGTAGCTCGAGACCGTGGATGTCCCAAGGAGCGCGCCTTCGGCCGTCCCGATGGCATCGGCTAAAATCGCCCGGTTGGCCCTTGGCAGTTTTCCGTCCTTTATAAAGCCAGCCGGGCTGCTCACACCGATTAAGGTTCCGACGCAGTCGAACATATCGAGGAAGAAGAAGACGAAAATGACCGTAAAAAAGCCGGATTTAAAAGCGCCGATGATATCCAGCTTTAAAAATGTAGGCGCGAGGCTCGGCGGCGCCGCCAGGAACCCGTGATATTTTACGATGCCGAGCGGAATACCGAGCAAGGCCGTCGCCAGTATGCCGAGCAAGATAGCCCCGGGCACCTTCCGCGTCATGAGAATCGCGCTGAGCACCACGCCGAACAAGACGAGAAGCACAGGCCGGCTGGTCAATTCGCCCAGGCCGACATATGTTCCCGGGGAACTGACAACAACGCCGCCGTATTCCAGCCCGATGAGGGCGATCAAAAGGCCGATTCCGACCGCGATGGCATGTTTCAAAGCGTCAGGAACGGCCTCTACAAGTTTCCCATAAAAGCCGACGCACGACAGGATGATCTGGGCGACCCCCGAAATGAACACGGCGCCGAGCGCGACCTTCCAAGAATATCCCATGGTCCCGCAGACGATGACGGCGAAAAAAATGTTGTGCCCCATGGCCGGGGCCTGGGCGATCGGATAATTCGCGAGAAGCCCCGTCAGCAGGGTTGCTACGGCGCTGGCGATGCAGGTTGCGGCCATGACCGCGCCTTTGTCCATCCCTGCCTGCGAAAGGATTGCCGGTTGGACGAAGATGATGTAAGACATGGTCATGAAGGTCGTAGCGCCGCCCAGGAGTTCGGTCCGGACGGTCGTATGGTTTTCCCGGAGCCGGAAATACCGGTCAAACCCATTGCTCATCGTACCTCCCTTGGCTGAATTATTCCTTATATTGGATGAGGCTGAAGATATCAACCTCAGGATGCGCTTTTTTAATGGCGGAAACGCCATTCAAAAAACACAGCTCGACCACCGCGGCGAATCCTAGGGGATTGCCTTTTAAGAGCTTCACCAAGTCGATGGCGCTGATCGAAGAGGAGCCTGTGGCGATCAGGTCGTCGATGATGACGACGCGCTGGCCGGGTTTGATGGTATCCTCGTGCATCTCGAAATATTCGACGGCGTATTCATTGGGCGCCTTGACGCAGACTGTTTTGCGCGGCAGTTTGCCCTTTTTCCGGATGATGTCCAGCCCGAGCTTGAGCTCGCGGGCCACCGGCGCGGCGAAGAGATACCCGCGGGATTCGATACCGACGACCACATCCGGCTTCTTTTTCTTCGCCCATGCCGCGAGCTTGTCGATGGCAAAATTATAGCTGGCCGCATCATGGACCAAGGGCGAAATGTCCTTGAACCCGATGCCGGGCTTGGGAAAATCCATGACTTCATAGATCCGCTCTTTGAGTTGTTCGAGCTTCATCCTGGCCTCTCTTCCTTTTTAAATAGGACGAATCAACGAGGACATGGGCCACATTCTAATCCTCCCTCTTCCCTTTTTTAATAAAACGCGGGAAGGGAGGATTTATCTCAATCCTCCGCCGGTCGCCGTCTTCGATTTTGATCGTAATATAAATCGCTTCGATCGAGAATTTGATCTTCTCCGCCCATTCGACGACGATGACCCCCTCTCCGATATAGTCTTCGAAGCCCAATTCAAAAATTTCGCCGTCTTTGGTCAAACGATAAAGATCGAAGTGATAAATGGGGACCCTGGCTTGGTAGACGTTCATCAGCGTGAACGAGGGGCTGCAGACCTGATGAATATTCTCAAGGCCTAAGCCGGCAGCGATGCCTTTTGTGAAGACCGTCTTGCCCGCGCCGAGCTCGCCGATGAGGAAGACGACTTCGTCTCCTTTGAACTTGCCGGCCAGCTTTTTGGCCAGGCCGATGGTCTCGTCGGGAGAATGGGTGAAAAAAGTCGAATGAGGAAATAATTCCCCCGTTCTCCCTTCCGGCAAGGGGCGGAGTGGATGGATTTTTTCTTTCCGTTTAATCGATCGCGATATCATGATTTTTTTTCACGCCTGGCGATGACATCAGGATTCCATTTCCTTCAGGGCCTGCGGCAGGTATTTAATCAAATCTCCTGCGATGAGCGGCCTCTCGCCGATTTTCTTGGCTCCGATATCGCCGCTCAAGCCGTGGAGATACACGGCGGCTGCCGTCGCGCCCAAAATGTTTTTTTCCTGGATGATGAGCGAGGCGATCATCCCGCTCAGAACGTCTCCCGAACCGCCCGTGGCCATCCCCGGATTTCCAGTCGGATTGATAAAAATTTTCCCCCGGGGCGTCGCGACGAGCGTCCGGTAGCCTTTGAGCACGAGAAAAACCTTGTATTTATCGGCAAATTCGGCGGCGAGCGCGAGCCTATTGTCCAGGACATCTTTGTTCGAACGGCGGATGAGGCGGGCAAACTCGCCGGGATGGGGCGTGAGCACGGCCGGGCAAGAAAAAGATTTTAGGGCATCGGGATTATCAGCGAGGATATTCAGGCCGTCGGCATCGATCACGGCCGGCACTTTTATCTTCGGCATCAGCGACACGACGAGTTTTGCCGTCGATGGATGTGCGGAAATCCCCGGTCCGATAAGGACAGCGTCTTTTCCCTTTAAAAGATCCAAGACCATCGGCAGCGCCGCTTCAGAAATCGTCTTTTGCGGCGTTTCAGGTAAAGCCTCGGTCATGAGCTCCATCATCGAGCGGGCAATGACCGGCCAACAGCTTTGCGGCGTCCCGACCGTTACGAGCCCCGCGCCCATCCTGAGCGCAGCCTTGGCGGCCATGACGGCCGCACCGGTCTTCCCAAGAGAGCCGGCAAGGACAAATAAATGGCCGTAGGTTCCCTTATGGGAATCCCTTTTCCTTTTTTGAACATAGGGCAGCGCGTCCTTCTTCTCAATGACCTCAAGCTTAAGGCTTTCATCCTCGAATAAAAACGGCGGGATGCTGATATCGGAAATCACAAGTTCCCCGACATATTCTTCCGCGGGCGGAAGAATGTGGCTGATTTTCGGCACGGCGAGGGCGACCGTCAGGTCAGCCTTGACGGCCGGGCCGATGAGCAGATGCGTATCCGACGACAGGCCCGAAGGAATGTCCACGGCGACCTTGAATCCCGGCGCTTTATTGATGTCCTCGATGGCGGTCGCATAGAGTCCCTCGGCTGGCTTCAATAGCCCCGTGCCGAAGATGGCATCGACGATCACCGAGGCATGGAACAATCCGATCCTGCGTTTTTTCCATTCCTCGATCTTCGTCACTTCTGCGATCTCGACGCCGATCTTTTCGGCGATCCCAAGGTTTAGGGACGCATCGCCTTTCAGCTCCTGTTTCGAAGCCAAGAGAAGGACGTTCGGCCGCGCGCCCAGGTTGAATAAATGCCGGGCTACGACAAATCCGTCTCCTCCATTGTTCCCTTTTCCGGCGACGATCACGACGTTCTCTTCAGTGATCCGGGGAAATCTTTTTAGAATGGCTCCCGTAATCCGGATGCCCGCGTTTTCCATGAGCACCGGCCCCGGAATGCCGATCTCTTCGATCGTCTTCCGGTCGATTTCGCGCATTTCTTTCGAGGTCAGGACTTTCATGAGCCGCTCCTTGAGCCGGATTTTAGCATAAAATTGATTTTGAGGGCTATTTTATGCTAATTTATTGACTCGATTTCATTTATATACCAGGAATGTCAGGAGGTCATCATCATGTCCATTAAAGTCGGCATCAACGGATTCGGACGGATCGGCAGGAACCTGTTCCGAGCCTCAGTCAACAACCCCGAGATCGAATACCTGGCGGTCAATGATATCACGGACGCCAAGACTCTGGCCCATCTCCTCAAATACGACTCTGTGCTCGGCGGGTTTAAACAGGACATCCAGTCGACCGAAGACGCCATCATCGTCAACGGCAAAAAGATCAAAGTCCTGGCCGAGAAGGACGTCGGCAAGCTCCCCTGGAAAGACCTCGGCGTGGACATCGTCGTCGAATCCACCGGCAGATACACGAAGAGACCCGACATCATCAAGCATATCGAGCTGGCCGGGGCGAGGAAAGTCATCATTTCCGCCCCGGCCACCGACCCCGATATCACAATCGTCCTCGGCGTCAACGAGGAAGCCTACGACAGCAACAAACATCACCTCATTTCCAACGCGTCCTGCACGACGAACTGTCTGGCGCCCGTTGTCAAAGTCCTCCATCAGGAATTCGGCTTCGAAAAAGGCTTTATGACCACTATCCACTCCTATACCAACGATCAAAAGATCCTCGACGCCCCGCACAAAGATCTGCGCCGCGCCCGGGCCGCTGCTGTTTCTCAAATCCCGACCACGACCGGCGCGGCGAAGGCCGTCGGCCTGGTCCTGCCCGAGCTCAAAGGCAAGATCGACGGCGTCGCCATCCGCATCCCGACACCCAACGTCTCGCTCGTGGACCTGGTCGCGGTCATGAAGAAGGACGTTACCGAAAAAGACGTCAACAGCGCCTTCAAGAAAGCCGCTGACGGCAAGCTCAAAGGCATCCTCCAATACACCGATGAAGAGCTCGTTTCCGTCGATTTTCTGTCCAACCCCCATTCCGCGATCGTGGACGGCCCTTCGACCAAGGTCATCGACAAGAATTTGTTAAAGGTCCTGGCTTGGTACGACAACGAGTGGGGCTACTCCTGCCGGCTCCGCGACCTCATCAAATATATCTTGAGGTGAGGGTGACGACATGCTGTTCGTCGAAGATCTGGACGTCAAGGGAAAAACGGTCTTCGTCCGGGTGGACTTCAACGTCCCCCTGAACGAGAAAGGCGAGATCCGGAACGACATGCGGATCCGGGCCTCGCTGCCTACGATCAACTATTTGCTCGGCAAGGGCGCCAAGCTCATCCTCGCTTCACACCTGGGCCGGCCCAAAGGAAAGCCCGACCCGGCCCTGAGCCTGAGGCCCGTGGCCAAGCGCCTCAGCGACCTCCTCGGCCGCGAGGTCGTCATGGCCCCGGATGTGGTCGGCGACGAAGTGAACAAACTCAAGGCCGGCCTCAAAGAGGGCGGCCTGCTTCTGCTCGAGAACGTGCGCTTCCATCCCGGCGAGACGAAGAACGATCCCGAGTTTTCAAAAAAACTCGCCGAAGGCATTGACTATTTCGTCAACGACGCTTTCGGCTCGAGCCACCGGGCGCACGCTTCGGTCGTCGGAATTGCCGATTTTGTCCCCAAGTGCGCGGCCGGCTATCTCATGAAAAAGGAAGTGGAGTATCTTCGCAAAGCCCTCCACTCTCCGGCAAAACCCTATGTCGCAATCCTCGGAGGGGCCAAGACCGAGGACAAAATCCCGGTCATTGAAAACCTGCTCAACAAAGCCGACGACATCCTGATCGGCGGCGCGATGGCTTATACGTTCTTCACCGCTCAGGGTTTTTCGGTCGGAAAATCGCTCGTCGAACCGGACAAGATCGAGATCGCAAAAAAAATCTTGAACAAGGCCAAGGAAAAGAACGTTAATTTTCTGCTGCCTCTCGACCATGTCCTGACCTCGTCGATCGAGTCCGGCACGGTCGTAAAGATCATCGACGCCTTCCCCTTCCCCGAAGACCTGATGGGCGTTGATATTGGACCGAAGACCATCGCCAAATATTCCGAGATCATCGCCAAGGCAAAAACAATCGTCTGGAACGGCCCGCTCGGCGTGTTTGAAACTCCCGCGTTCGCCCGGGGAACGATGAAGATCGCCGAGGCAGTCGCCCATTCCGGAGCGATCTCGATTATCGGCGGCGGCGACTCGATCGCGGCCGTCGAAAAGGCCGGCGTCAGCCAGAAGATCACCCATATCTCGACAGGCGGCGGGGCCAGTCTGGAATTTCTTTCCTACGAGACCCTGCCCGGGATCGAAGCGCTCGAGAAAAAATAGCATGCGCCATAAAAAGCCCCCCGTTATTGCCGGAAATTGGAAGATGCATATGACGATCCCCGAGACAAGGTCTTTGCTGTCCGCCCTGGTTAAAGCCAGCCCGGACCTCTCTGAAGCGCAGCTCGTCGTCATCCCGCCGTTCACGGCCCTGAGCGAGGCCGCCAAGCTTCTTTTAGATACGCTCATTCAGCTTGGGGCCCAAAACCTTTTCTGGGAGGAAAAGGGCGCTTATACCGGCGAAATTTCGGGGCCAATGCTTTCCGATACCGGCTGCCGCTATGTGGTCATCGGCCATTCGGAACGGCGCCAATATTTCGATGAAACGGACGATTCGGTCAATAAAAAAATCTTCGCCGCGCTTAAATCGGGGCTCATTCCGATCGTCTGCATCGGAGAAACGCTCGAAGAGCGGGAAGCCAAGCAGACCATTCCGAAAGTCGAATCCCAGCTCCGCCAGGGCTTATCCGGACTCAGTGCTGCTCAATTCAGCGAGATCATTCTCGCCTATGAGCCGATCTGGGCGATCGGAACCGGAAGGACGGCGACCCCTGCTCAGGCCGAGGAGGTCCAGGCCTTCATCCGGGCCAAACTAGCGGAAAAACATGGAAATGAGGCTGCCTCTTGTGCTATAATTATCTACGGCGGGTCGGTGAAGCCGGCCAATTCTTATTCCCTGTTCAAGGAAAAGAATATCGACGGGTTTCTCGTCGGTGGCGCTTCCCTGGAAGCGGAATCCTTCATCCAAATTACGAAAGAAGCCATTAGGGCGTATAAGGAAGAACAGTGAGTGCGTTAATCACAATCATCCATGTGGTCATTTGTGGGATTTTGATCATCGCCGTCCTCATGCAGTCCGGCAAGGCCGCGGACCTCGCCGGAGCGTTTGGCGGCGTCGGCAGCCAGACGGCGTTCGGCGCGCGCGGCACGGCGAACATTTTATCCAAGTTGACGACGATCTGCGCGATCCTCTTCATGTTCACATCATTAGGACTCTGGATCCTGTCCGGCCGCGAAGCCAAGTCCGCCGTGAGCAGAGAGAAAGCGGTTCCGGTGAAAGAAGCGCCGGCGAAGACAGAAACTAAGAAAGAGCCGACACCGGCACAACCGGCCCCGGCCGCCATGGCTGAGAAAGATAAAAAACAGCCCGAGACGAAACCGGCTGAAGCCAAGCCTCAGCCGCCGGCCGAACAGAAAAAGACGGGTCAAGAGACCAAGAAATAAATTACCCTCACCCTCCAAGCTTACAATGCCGAAGTGGTGGAATTGGCAGACACGCTAGCTTGAGGGGCTAGTGAGCATTAACCCGCTCGTAGGGGTTCAAGTCCCCTCTTCGGCATTTTATTTATTTGGACGAGCGGTTCCCCGTGGCTTGCCACGGAGCATATCAACCGCTCGTCAAACCGCACTCAAAATGTGACAGTTTACCGATACGGAAATCGACACCAGACGAGGCTATTCCCGCAAAGCATCGAAGAGTACGTTCCCGTAATTTATTGATGTTTAACAAGAAAATGCTTCATTAAACATCCATCAAACAGGAGGGGCAAACGATGAAGGCTATGAATGTTGATTTGAAAAAATGGGCTGGGCTTTTTTCGATCTGTCTTATCCTCGCAACAATTTCCTGCACCCAAAATTCTCGAGGGAAATTATTGGACATGACATATGCTTATGACGAGAACACGATTTATTGGCCGACGGCGAAACTTTTTGCATTGACCAAGCTCAACTGGGGAATCACCGAGGGAGGCTATTGGTATGCTTCAAATGAGTATGCCGCCTCAGAGCACGGCGGGACTCATGCGGATGCGCCGATTCATTTTGCCCAAGGGGGACGGACGATTGACCAGATTCCCCTGGAGGAATGGATTGGTGCGGCGGTCAAGATCGATGTTACGGCTTCGTGCGCAAAAGATCGCGATTACCTCCTTTCTGCCGCTGACATCGAAGGCTGGGAGAAAAAATATGGAAAAATTCCGGATGGCGCCTGGGTGATCATGGACACGGGAATCGGGACTCAATCTTATCCTAATAAGAAAAAAGTCCTGGGAACTGATAAAAAAGGCGCTGAGGCTCTTCCCGAACTCAGCTTTCCCGGCTTCTCGGTTGAAGCAGCCGAATTTCTTGTGACAAAGAGAAATATCGCGGGAATCGCTATCGATACGCCAAGCATCGATTTTGGAAAATCAAAAGATTTCAAAGTCCATCGAATTCTTTGCGCGGCCAATAAGCTCGCTCTCGAAAATATCGCTCAACTGGACAAACTGCCAAGCGCTGGAGCCAGGCTCTATGTCATCCCGATGCTTATAAAAGACGGAACGGGCGCGCCGGCTCGGGTCTTCGCCATTTTGCCCTGATTTCCATGTCTGCCTTTCTCAACATATTCTTTTTCGTCTTCCATTCCCTATGGATTGCGTTCATCCTTTTCGGCTGGATCTGGAAAAAATCGAGGAGGATTCATCTTATTGTTGTTCTGGTGACGGCCTTTTCCTGGTTTATTCTCGGGATCTGGTACGGATTTGGCTACTGCCCTTTCACGGATTGGCATTACCGGGTGAGAATGGCACTGGGGCATTACGACATTCCGGAATCTTACCTAAAATTTCTCATTCAGTCTTTGACCGGCTTGGACATGAGTCAAAGATTGGTGGACATTTTTGCCGTTTTCTTTCTCCTCCTGGCATTCGCTGCATCGGCGATAACGAATTTGAGAGACTCGATGAACAGAGGGAGAAAGTCATCGCCTAGAGATGACGGATGACTCCTAAAATATCTTTCAATCACGGACAATCACTTCATACGCTTCGCGAATAGGGGGACTTTTGAAGAAGTTTATGAACTTGACAACCTGTTCCTGGAAAAAGAGGCTCTTTTCATTAGCCAGCATATTCTCTTCTGTTTCCCATAAAGTCATTGGCATGCACTCGCCTGTAGCGCGGTCAGCAAGGAAGAAAGCGCCTTTATAGCCTTTCTGAGTTTTGCACAAGGGAATAACCGTCTTGCGAAAGAGTTTTGAGGCTTCATCGATCCGGTCAGTTTTCGTTTGATATTTAAGAAGACGAGCAAACATGACTATCCCTCCTCTTGGCCGAAATGACACTTCGAAAATTTCATGGCCTGAATTCCCTATAACTTATTTGACTATAAGATATTCCTCGTAAAAAGATTAGTCAAATCATGTCAAACGCTTTTCGAAGCCAAGCATCTACAGAGCTAGAAAAAATAAAGCATAGCTCCTGAGGATTTCGCCTTTTCTACTTTGGCTCCTTCTTATTTCCTTGCTCTGCCAGCCATTTTAAATATCTCTGCCATACTCTGAACCAAACTCGAGAAATTGAATCAATCGCATCTGATAGAACTGCCCGGCTGACTTCATCAAATCGAGGCGAGCCCAGAGATTCCCAGTTATCCAGAGTGACATTGGTATCGTCGTATCCCTGAGGAATCATGGAGTAAGAAAGAAGATAAGAATATTGGCATATCGCGCTCATGAAGTCCCAAACGTTGCCGTTATTACTCCCAAAATCTTTACTGAATTCTCGGTCACGAAGAGAATCGTCGACCGTCTTCAAGAACGAGGATTGATAGTCTTTTTCAAATTTAGAATTCCTCAACGGATACCCGCTTGGGTCATAGAAAAACCGTTCGTTATCCTTGTCAATCAGATAGTGATACTTGATCACTTCATCCCACATCCCTTCAACATGTCCATGAAGATTTATCCCTTCGGAGAATTGCCTGGCATCGCAATGAAAAGGCACGTGGCCATCTGCCACATAGTGACTCAACATAAAGAGTATGAGAGCAATCTGGTTATCGTTAAGTGTAACTGGCGACCCCTTCTCTTCGCTTTCCTGTATCTTGAGATGGTCTATCACTGAGTGTACGATAGATTCACATCGGTCGGGCAAATTGGTCTTCTTATCCACAATAAAGGACTTCTCTCTCAGCGGAGACTTCTCGGTCGGCTTTGGGATCAAGTACGTTTCCGGAAGAACTTTGAAGGCATTCTGGCTTGCACTCTTCTCAGCTGGAACAATTTTAAGGATATGACTGCTTGCCATGTCCTTTATCATTGAATCTGGATACCAAGCCCCTCGGATCACGCCATCTCTGTGGTTATGAAACCACTTAATCAGGCTGTTGGCACAGTCACGGTCTTCTCGTGTCAGCGTTGCCATCTCCAACCTTTGGATTGCTTTAAAGGCCAACCAGGCATGAGTATATTTTTTCATTTTAATCCTCCCTCGTGTTGACGCTTCAAGCTAAGCGCTATAACGTTACAAACGATCAGAGAGAGACAATGGGAACGCTTCTCAGAACTGTCCCCTTTTTACAGGCTAAGACAATCTGCAAGGGTATATTTTATTCCCATATTACTTTATAACGTTTCAGGCTCCGGTATCCTGTGTCCTGATCTGTGTCCATCCTGTACATCTTTCCTTTTTTAAAGATGGAAGGAATGATTGCAGTCCAAACCTTTGCAAAATAATATCCATCGGAATCGAAAATATCAAAAGCCGTCAGGATTTTATCCCCTTCTTCTTTAATCTCATTAGTTCGAATCCACAAGTTGCCTTCATCATCGACGTACATCCTTTCAACAATACTTTTCACTTCCGGCATCTCCATTTCCTCTATTACTTTCCTGAGGAATTCGTTTGGGACGTTACCAAGTCTCGCCCGGTATTCCTTTGCATCTTTATCGGTAAAAGGAACCGGCTCATATGGCCGATCGATTTTCCTTAATAGTTTTCCGGAAGTGTCATAAACTTCAATAATATATTTATTATTCAAACAGTGATAAAACAAACCCCTGTCCTGGTCCCCGGCAAATATAGAACTAG
>Ga0315279_10003977_pt1 | contig 20092 bp, 17 predicted proteins | sample YL17G06_20_MG_FD_203694 | JGI IMG/M metagenome (GOLD analysis project Ga0315279, IMG submission 203694) | Sediment microbial communities from Yellowstone Lake, YNP, Wyoming, USA - YL17G06_20 | ecosystem: Environmental > Aquatic > Freshwater > Lake > Sediment | place: USA: Wyoming | collected... | reverse complement strand
GCATAGGGCATATCCTCCTTTCTATCGTTTCCTAAATGGATATGCCCTTTCGCTTTATCCTGTCAATATAAATTTACACAAAAGAATTTACACAATATTCTTTGGTCAGCATTTACTCTTTTAACCTTCTGACTTTCTAACCTTCAAACCTTCTAACCTATAACCTTAGGCACCTTAAAAAAACCATCCTTCTTTTTGGGAGCATTAGCCAAAGCCTCATCCTGTGACAGCGAAGGCGAAACCTGATCCTCTCTCAAGATATTCTGCAAAGAAACCACATGGGAGGTGAGGGGGACATTCTGGGTATCGAGTTCATTCAGCTGGTCTACATATTTTATGATGCTATCCGGCTCTTTTTGAAATCTTCTTTTTTCCTCTAAGGAAAGCTCCAGCTTAGCTAAATTCGCTACATATTCCACATCTTTCAGGGTGACGGGCATTATCACTCCTTCGATTGGACATTCATTCAAAACCATCATAATTTAATTTCTTCATCCTGTCAAGGACAAAAAGAACTGGACTTTCCCCAAAATTTTGGAGAGTAGAGGTCTAAGTAAGCAACAGATAAGGACATATATGATTTGTCATGTGGAAAGCAGTTTTTGTCGGAGATCCCGCCGAAGGCGGGGGCTGATTTCGGAATGTGTAAGGTTTAATAAAAGGTGATATTTGGGAGAGTTTCTGAAGCAGATCCGCCTCCGGCGGAAAAGTATTGTGTGACAAGGGGAGTTTATAGAATGAGGGGGTGGTTGGTAGCCCCGCCTCTGGCGGGGGGTAGGGATCAAAAAAATGGGGAAACTCCTCTAAAAAGAGCTGTAGCATAATCTTTAATTTAAAGCCTAAGAAATGATGATTTGATGAGATATGATCTCGAAAGGAATTGTGCTGAGAAGAATTCTCAGTTGGTATGATGCTCTTATCAAGGCTGGGAAGGTGCTTGTTCCTTTTCATACAGAAGGTCACGCAAAAGCTCGTCCATCTTCTCGATGCGGAAGGGCTTGGCTAAATAGCCGTCTGCCCCCTCTTGCAAAGCTCTTTGCGGAGGATAACTTGAAGCAAAGCCTGTGATCAACACCACCGGAAGTTGGGGCACCATTTCCTTGATGTTTTTAAGCAAGGTTATCCCATCCATTTTGGGCATGCGAATGTCTGAGATCACTAAGTCGAAATCCTGAGTCTTCAACTGACCTAAAGCCCTCTCCCCATCCTCCACCCCTATGGGAAAATAATCTAAACCGCTCAAGGTCTCGGAAAGCATGTTGCGTAAGATCTCATCATCTTCCACAATCAAAATTTTTTTGAGTTTGTAAGGTCTTTCCTCATCGGGATAGCCCTTAATCCCCAATACGGATTGTATCAACTCCTCGATTTTGCCAATTCTAAAAGGCTTGATCAAAAAGCCGTCCGCTCCGCTCTCCAGGGCTTGATCTTTGGTATAGGTAAAGTTGTATCCGGTAATCATCAAGACCGGAATTTTGGGAGTTTTGTTTTTGATATTTCTCAAAAGGGAGAGTCCGTTCAGTTTGGGCATTTTGATGTCGGAGATCACCATATCTGGTTTTTGCTCTTCCAAAAGAGCTAAAGCCTCCTCTCCATCTTTAGCCCCGATGGTGTTGTAGCCCAAAGCTGAAAGAGTATCTAAAAGCAGGATGCGAATTTTATCGTCGTCATCCACCACCAAAACTTTTGCCGTTCCGAATTTGGATTCTGAGGACTGCTTCATAATTAACCTCTATACCAAGCCTTTTTATTCGATCTCTCGCCTTAGGATGAGACGCCATCTCTATTATCGAACTTTTCCCCAATTCCTTGAGCGTCCAAACTGATCGAAATGGAAAAATTCGTATGAATGCACACGCAATTCACCTATTCTCTCTGAGGTGTCAGAACCCCTGTTCTGACACCGAAATTACTATTCCCTAATTAATTCAAACATCCAATATTTTTTTACATTCCACTTGATTTCCCCTTACCCCTGCTTCTGGTAGGATTTTCAACATCCCCTCTCCCCTTGGAGAGTGTGTCAGAATTCCCGTTTTTGTAGCCGCAGGCTTTAGCCTGCGAAATCGGAATGTTGAATACCAATGGGTTACGCAATCTGAAGATTGCGGCTACAACTTCAAAACATAATTATGACACAGCCTCTTGGGGGAGAGGGTTAGGGTGAGGGGGCAGCACCGTAACAGATATAATTACGTTTGTAGTAGATCAGGTGATCTTCGGACTCATTTCAGCCAATTGAGAAACTTTGCCTCTTTAATGCTGAACTTTTTTAACTTCGTATCAGCTTCAAAATCTCTTCTCTTTTCTCCTCTAATTTCTCTTTGGTATTTGCCTCTATGTTGAGACGCAGAAGTGGCTCAGTGTTGGAGGGTCTTACGTTGAACCACCAATCCCCAAAATCGACCGTGACTCCGTCTAAATGGTCGATTTTACCAGAAGAATAATGTTCTTCAATCTCCTTTAGCTTTTTGGGAATATCATTCACCCGGCTGTTGAGCTCGCCCGAGCGGAAATAGGGATCAATGGATTTGACCAAAGCCGAAAGAGGTTTGTTCTCTTCCGAGATCAGCTCCAAACAGACCAGAAGGGCGATCAGTCCCGAATCCGCAAACCAGTTGTTTTTAAAATAGAAATGTCCGGAATGTTCTCCCCCGAAGATGGCGTTGTATTTTTTCATCAGAGGTTTGATCAGGGCATGTCCTACTCGGGTGCGGACTGCCTTCCCCCCAGAGCTTTCAATGATCTGAGGAACTGCTTTGGAACAGATGAGATTATATAAGATAGTTGTTCCTTTTTCTTTTTTTAATAAATTTTTCGCCACCAGGGCCGTTACCATATCTCCACCCAAGGACACAGCATTCTCGTCCACCAGAAACATTCTATCCGCATCTCCATCGAAGGCCGCCCCCAAGTCTGCCTTCTCCGCAAGGACTCTTTCTCTCAAGGGGGCGATGTTCTCAGGCTCAATGGGACTGGCTAAATGATGGGGGAATGAGCCGTCCAGCTCAAAAAACATGGGAATAACTTCACACCGAAGATGGGAGAAGAGTTTGGGAATGATCTTTCCAGCCATGCCGTTCCCAGCATCAATCACTATCTTGAAAGGTTTAATTTTATCCTTATCCACAAAAGAGAGGAGGTGCTGGACATAGGCAGAGTCTATGTCATGTTTTTCGATTGTTCCTGATTTTTTGTGAGCTGGAAAATCGTTCTTCAATATGAGTTCTCTTATTTGATCGATTCCCGCTTCACCGCTCAAAGGGACTGCTTCTTTTCGGCACATTTTAAACCCATTATATTCAGGCGGATTGTGAGAGGCTGTGATCATCACTCCGGCGTCATAGCCAAATTTACCTACTGCAAAATAAAGGCAATCGGTGGAGACCAAACCAATATCGATCACATCACAACCACTCTCTATGATTCCCCTGGTTAGTGCCTCATGGAGCTTTGGGGAGGATAGTCTCATGTCTCTGCCCACCGCTATATTTTCTGGCTTTAAGTATTCTACCAATGCCCTTCCCACTTTATAAGCAATCTCCTCATTCAACTGATCCGGGTAGGTTCCCCTGATGTCGTATGCCTTAAATATTTTTTCATCTATAATAGTCATAGTAACAAGATTTATATGTTTATCGTTTAACGGTTTGGGCTTCGGTAACGTATCGTCTCTCGTCTTTCGGTTTCGTTTATCGTTATTTAGACCATAAACGACTGACGATAACTCTTTAGACGATACCTAACCGAAACCGTAACCTTTTTAAACGAAACCCAGACAATACAATCGTAATTCAATTCACAAACCAAATATACCTCAAAAACCTCTCTATGTCAATTTTCGTCTCCTTTAGAGAAAATTTTAGTAGCAGAGGCTTTATGTCTCTAGAATTCTTCGTTGATAACAGACACCTTGTCCGTGACAAACGAGAAAGAGTATTTCTGTCGACAATGCCTCTACGGGAAAACTTTTGCCTTGACAACACATCTTAATTATTTACCTTATGATAACTTTTACTTATGAAACGATGCTAAAAATTTTTCTTATACTTGTTTTTTCAATCCTTCTCATTTACGCCTCTCCGATTTTTGCCACCAAGCCTCCCTTGGATGTAACAGTTATGGACACTCCTAATGATAAGGGAGAAAGCATCACTCTGACCTTTGAGAGAGCCTCAAAGGATACTTTTCAAATAGAATATGAGATCTGGCGGTCAGCTGAACAGGAGAATAGTTTTCAGCTGGTGGGAAAAATAGTTTCTTCAGATAGCATATCCATCGACTCCAAGGTGAAAGATGGAGTGGATTATTTTTATTTCATCAAGGGAGCCGGAGAGAACGACACTTTGATATCAAAGGTCTTTGGACCGGTGGTCTCAAAGGGGCAGTGGTTCAATCCAAAACAAACCAACGTGCTCTTCGCAGTAGTGATTTCATTTTTGTTTATCTTTGGCTTCATTTTATATGGGAGAAGAGGGGAAAAACTTTACATAAGGCCCATCGCAGGACTTGGGGCCATAGATGACGCCATTGGGAGAGCCACCGAGATGGGGAAGCCGATTCTTTATTCTTCCGGCTTGGGCAAAATGGACCGGGTGGCTACCATGGCCTCCATGAATATTTTAGCAAGCGTGGCGGAAAAGACCGCAGAATATAATACTCCTCTGATATTTCCCAACTACGATCCGGTGGTGATGACCACAGCTCAGGAGGTAGTGAAGGAAGCATATTCCAAAGCTGGGCATCCGGAGGCATATAAACCGGATAACATATTTTTCGTAACCCAGAGCCAATTCGGTTATGCCGCCGCAGTGGATGGAATCATGACTCGCCAACTGCCTGCAACCAATCTCTTTTTGGGCACCTTCGAGGCGGAAGCTTTGATTTTAGCTGAAACCGGAAACTCAATCGGTGCCATCCAGATTGCCGGAACCGATTCCACCATCCAGCTTTCTTTTTTCATAGTGGCTTGCGATTACACTTTAATCGGCGAGGAGCTTTTCGTAGCCAGCGGTTATTTGACCAAAGATCCACAGATATTGGGAAGTATAAAAGGGCAGGATTGGCTAAAAGCGATCATCGTCCTTCTCATATTGATCGGAGGTATTGCTGGAGTCTTAGGCTTCAGCAATTTCATAAAATTGTTCAACATTGGCTAAAGATGAACAAACGCACATCCCCTCTCCTATTAGGAAAGGGTCAGGGTGAGGTCATTCCCCCCTCAATGGGAGAGAAACACCAGCACCTAACTTAAGTTAGGTGCTGACGCTCTAACGAAAACAAATATGCAAAGAGTAATTCCCATCATCATCTGCTTCATTTTCGGCTTCTTCATGCTGGTCCAATTCTTCATTCCGCACAAGCTGTCCGTGTCCGCCTATGAGAACGTTTTGGATTGGATGCAGATAATTTTTGTCTTCACCTTGCTGGTAGGAGTAGCCAGTTATATAAAACTAAATGGAAAGAAACTCATTCAAGCTCAAGCGGGATGGGGATACAATCTGGTGGCTCTGGCTGGCTTGGGCCTTATGGTCATCTTGGGTTTCTGGAAAGGCACCGGCGAAGATACTCCTTTTCTGTGGATGTTCAATAATCTGCAGGCACCCATGCAAGCCACCATGTTTTCCCTTTTGGCGTTCTTTGTAGCTTCAGCCGCCTATCGTGGATTCCGTGCCCGAAGCTGGGAGGCGACCCTACTCCTTCTGACCGCTACCATTGTGATGCTGGGAAGAGTCCCTTTAGGAAATTTGATATCCCATTGGATTCCTGATACCGCTAACTGGATTTTGTCTGTCCCCAGCATGGCCGCCAAAAGAGGACTTTTAATAGGAATCGGTCTGGGAACCATCTCGACTTCGTTGAGGATAATTCTGGGGATCGAAAGAACATACTTGGGCGGTAAGTGATTGAATGGTTTAGCGGCTTCAAATTGATCTGGGATAAAGTGAGGAGTCTAGAATGAAGAAGAAATCAGAAACCACAATTTACTTCGAGGTCTTTTGGGTATCAACCATTGCCGGTTTTCTCACCTTCCTTACAATTAGCTTCTTCTTCGCCAGAGTGTTTTCCTGGAAGCTGGTACTTAGTTCAGCCATCTTAGGACCGCTTATCGGGAACATGATTGGATTTGGCATCGCTCTTTTGGGTGATCCGATTACCAATAGGTTAAAATTGCTTCCCAAACCATTCAGCACCATAGGTCAGGCCATAACCTTTTTCATTTTGGCTTTGGGAGCCGCTGCACTATTCTTTTTCCTCATGGTCCAGTTCGGAATCATGCCCGGGCTATCCACCAAGCTGTTGCTCATCTTCCTGTTGATTGCCGGAGGAATGGGGATGATAGTGTCATTTCTTATGACAGTCTATGAACATCTCAAGCTGGAGCTGGAGAAAAGTTATGAGGAGTTAAAGGAGAAGGAGCTTCTGGAAAAAGAACTTCAGGTGGCTCGGCAGGTGCAAGCTGGTTTTTTGCCTTCGGGACCCCTTCAGATCGAGGGCTTTGAGGTGTCCACTTTTTTCAGATCAGCTAAAGAGGTAGGCGGTGACTATTTTGATATTATACCCTTGAAAGAAGGAGTGGGAATAGTGATCGCTGATGTTTCGGGTAAAGGCATACCAGCCGCTTTGGTAATGGCGAACCTTCATGCCACCCTACATACTTTGGCAGACGATTGCTGCACCGTTGAGTCGGTGACCAGAATCAATCGAGGTCTATTCAAGGATACCCCATCGCACTTGTTCGTTACTTTTTTCATCGGAAAGCTAAATAATCTAACTGGTGAATTTACCTATGTAAATGCAGGCCACAACCCTCCGGTGGTTGTTCGGCAGGACGGCACCTTTGAGAGGCTCACCAAGGGAGGAATGGTTTTGGGTATCAGCTCGGATTCCGAATTCGAAACTGATTCCATCACTCTCAAACCCGGAGACCTTCTTTTGTTATATACGGATGGCTTGACCGAAGCTGGTCTTCCAGAAATCGAGCCTTTGGGTGAGGAGAACGTGATGGATCTCCTAATCAGATTTCGAGAGAAAAGCACAGATTCCATCGTTGAATCCATTATCAAAGAAGTGGAGAAGTCTACAAAAGGAATACTGCAGACAGATGATATAGCTATGATCTTGCTAAAGAGAAAAAAATGAAGGTTCGAAGTTTAAATCTTGATTTTCAATTTTTAGTTTGAATTTTTATTCTCTATGATGTCCCGAAGATTGATATTTATTTTAATTGCCTTCTCTGTTGCCATTCCTCTGGTGATCAAAATCGGATTGCCCAATGAGGTCACTTCAGAGGTGATGCGAGTGTATGAAAACATCGATCAATTAGATTCAGGATCGGTGGTAATGATCTCATTCGATCATGAGGCTTCCTCTCTGCCGGAGGTGAAGCCGATGGCGGTGGCAATACTTAGGCATTGCTTTTCCAAAGATCTGAGGGTGATCGGATTAGCACTTTTGGCTGAAGGGACCGCAATCGGGGATGGAATTTTAAGGGAAGCGGCTAAAGAATACCATAAGGAATATGGCATAGATTACCTCTTTTTGGGTTTTCGTCCGCAATCTCAAGCCGCTATTTTAGGCATGGGAGAAGATATAAAGAGGGTCTTTCCGCAGGATTATAAAAATATTTCTTTGGACCAAATCCCTATAATGGTGAACATAAAAAATTATCAGGATATTCCCTTGATAATTTCAGTGGCGGATGGTGACATGCCCAGCTATTGGGTCGACTATGCAGTTTCTCGGTATCACAAAAAGGTGGCAACGGCAGTGACCGCGGTGATGGCAACCAGTTTCTATCCTTTTCTTGCTTCCGGTCAGATTGTAGGTCTTGTGGGCGGGCTCAAAGGCGCCGCCGAATACGAAATCTTGATTCAAAAACCGGGCATGGGACAAAGAGGAATGGATGCCCAATCCATAAGCCATCTGGTGATAATTCTTTTGGTGATTGCAGGAAACGTGGCTTATTTCTTGAGGAGATAGTCCACCGTCGGCTGCCCTTCGACTTCGCTCAGGACAAGTCGACAGTCCGCCGCAAATCAATTTTCAAAAGGTTTTTGCGGCGGACCGCGGTCTGCAGACGGGATTAGCACAAATGTATTTAATACTGATACCAAGCAGTCCCTCTCCCCTGGTGGGAGAGGGTAGGGTGAGGGGGAAATCAATTAGAATGTAAAAAATAAATTGTCATTGCGAGGAGCGAAGCGACGAAGCAATCTTTTGAGATTCATATTTATATGAGCTGTCAGATCCCCTGATCTGACAGCCTACTAAATGTTAAACCTAAAAATAGCCAATTTTTTGGAGGAAAGATGCATTCCTTAAGGGTAGGGTTGGCACAGATAAACTGCACCGTAGGAGATTTAGAGGGGAACACTAAGAAGATAATCCAGTATTTAGATAAGGCAAAAAAGATGGGGGTGGAGCTGATCTGTTTTCCTGAGCTTTCGATCACCGGATATCCTCCCGAAGATTTACTCCTCAAACCTCAGTTCCTTGAGGATAATCTTAAAGCTTTAAAGAAGATAATTCCAGAGACTGAAGGTCTAACTGCAGTGGTTGGGTTTGTAGATAGAAATGGAGAAGTTTACAATGCCGCCGCGGTTGTCCATAATAAAAAGCTGGTGGAGGTCTATCATAAAATAAACCTTCCCAATTATGGAGTCTTTGATGAATACCGCTATTTTCAGCCCGGAGAGAAAGTCTCGGTTTATCAATTAGGGGATTTTGTCTTCGGTGTGAACGTCTGTGAGGACATTTGGTATCCTGAAGGACCCGCTAAAGCTCAGGCTTTGATTGGAGAAACCCTTCTGGTAGTCAATATCAACGCCTCCCCTTATCATATGGGCAAATGGAAAGAAAGGGAAAAGATGCTTTCCACCCGGGCAGTTGATAACCGGGTCTTTATCTTATATAACAATTTAGTGGGGGGACAGGATGAGCTGGTCTTCGATGGAATGGGAATGATCTTCAACCCCCAGGGCGAAACCATCCTCCGGGGTAAGCAGTTTGAGGAGGAGCTTATAATAGCAGACCTGGACTTGGATGAGGTCTTCAGAGCCAGACTTCATGATCCCAAATGGAGAAACGAAAAAGAAAAATTCAAATCCGAAGCCATCGATAAATTAATTATTACTAAAAAAATTCCTAAAAGAAGAAAACCAAAAATCAAAAGAATTAATCCAGAACCTTTGTCCCCCATAGCAGAAGTCTATGAGGCATTGGTCCTGGGAACCAGAGATTATCTTGGCAAAAATGGATTTTCCAAGGCAGTCTTAGGGTTGAGCGGGGGGATTGATTCTGCCTTGGTGGCGGTAATCGCCAAAGACGCCTTGGGAAAAGAAAATGTAATCTCGGTCTTTATGCCCTCTCAATATACCTCCAAGCGAAGCTATGAAGATGCCAAAAAATTAGCCCTGAATTTAGAAATAAAGTTTATTCAGCTCTCCATATCTCAGATATTGGAAACCTATCTTTCGACCTTATCTTTTCAGTTCAAGGGCAGAAAACCAGATGTAACTGAAGAGAACCTGCAAGCCCGGATCAGGGGGAATCTTCTCATGGCTCTTTCCAATAAATTTGGCTGGCTGGTCTTGACTACCGGGAACAAAAGTGAATTGGCTGTGGGATATTCTACTTTATATGGGGATATGGTGGGAGGTTTTGTGGTGTTGAAAGACATACCCAAGACCCTGGTCTACAAATTAGCCCGGTATAGAAATTCAAAAGAGAAAAAAGAGTTGATCCCTGAAGATATCTTGAAAAGGGAACCCACGGCAGAGCTTAAACCTCATCAAAAGGATACCGATACTCTGCCTCCTTACCCGGTTCTAGATCCGATCTTAAAGTATTATGTGGAGGAAGATAAAGGGTTCCAAGAGATAAAAGATCTGGGGTTTGATGAAAATACTATTACAAAAGTGATAAAAATGGTAGATAGAAGCGAATACAAAAGAAGACAGGCACCTCCTGGCATAAAGATAACCCCGCGTGCCTTTGGAAAAGATCGGAGGTTGCCCATTACTAATAAATACAAAGGGTTTTAAAATGCCTGAAAAGATTGAGCCTATTGTGGAAATAGCTGAGGAGCTTGGTTTAAAAGAGGATGAGTTAGAGCTTTATGGAAGATACATTGCCAAAGTCTGGTTTGCCCACACATCCAGCGGCATTTAACTTCGACTTGGATGAGAATGGAAATATATCGGGCTTAGGCTAAAAAAGATAGTCCGCCGTCCACTGTCCGCCGACCGCCGCAAAGACTTCTTAAAAATAGGTTTTGCGGCGGACTGCGGACTTGTCCTGAGCGAAGTCGAAGGACGGCCGACTGCGGACAGAAAAGAATGTTCCCTCTCCCCTCGGGGGAGAGGGCAGGTTGAAAATCCCGCCAGAGGCGGGGGTGAGGGGGAATCAACGAAAGAAAGATAGTCTATGGATATTGGAACTTTAATCGCCGTTTTTTTAACCCTGTGCATCTTTTCCTTTTTGTACAAGGATAATCCCTTTTACAAATTTGCAGAGCATCTTTTGGTGGGAATATCGGTGGGGTATATTTTAGTGATCGCTTTGAATACCACGGTCACGCCTAAACTGATAAATCCTATTTTCAAAGAGGGCAAATTTGTTTACATTATCCCCGGAATCTTAGGACTTTTTATGTTTGCCCGATTTTGGAATAAATATATTTGGCTTTCTCGAATCTCCATCGCATTGATTATTGGAGCGGGTGCGGGTGTCTCCATCCCCGCCACTATTCAGGCGAAGATTCTGGCACAGATGCAAGCCTCCATGACAAATTTTGCTACCATAGATGGAATTATCATATTTGTTGCCCTCGCCACCACCTTAGCTTATTTCTTTTTTTCCAAGGAACACAAAGGTTGGTTTGGAAAAACCGCCAAGGTAGGGACCTGGTTTTTGATGATCTTTTTTGGAGCAACGTTCGGATATACAGTCATGTCCCGGATATCTCTTTTGATCGGAAGAATGCAATTTTTGCTGGGAGATTTTTTGCATATTATCAAATGACCTCACCCCCTCTCCACAGGTGTGGAGAGGGGGACTAAGGGGGAGAGGGGGACTAAGGGGGAGAGGTGAAACAAGTGGTGCGGTAATATGTCTAAAGTAGGGGTCGCATTTATGCGACCCGCCCGGCGTATGTTCGGGTAGGGGTTGAACCCCTGCCCGTAAATCGAAGGGATAGGGGTGCACCCTCTATCCCGACATAGAAGCGCAGAGTCCCGCAGAGCGGGACTACTCCGGAGTAGCGAGACTTGTCTCGCGTTTTCTGAAAAGACCTCTCCACATTGTCCCCCTCTCCATAAATATGGAGACGGGGAAGATCGAAGATGTGTAGCACAAGGGGTGGGTTAAAAATTATGCCAGAGAAAAAACGACGCATAGTGATTCTATCTGAAGGCTACTTCGGAGACCTGGAGGCTAAAACCGCTTCTGGTTTGATAATGTATAAACCCGAAGAGGTGGTGACAGTCATAGATTCTACCAAAGCTGGAAAGTCTGTCCAAGAGATTTTAGGATTTGGAGGGGATATTCCAATAGTAGAGGATTTGGAGACATCCCTAAAGTACGGTCCCAATGCCCTTTTGATCGGCATAGCTCCCCGAGGAGGAAAACTCCCCACAGAATGGAGAAATCAGGTAAAACAAGCTTTGGAAAATGGAATGGATGTGATCAGCGGACTTCATGACATGCTGAATGAAGATCCAGAACTTTCTATGATCGCCCTCCTCAAGAAAGCGAAAATTTGGGATCTGCGGGAATCGAAAAGATTCAACAAGGTCGCCATAGGAGATCCCAAATTGATTAAGGCAAAAGTTGTTTTAACTGTAGGCATAGATTGCAAAGTGGGAAAGATGATCACCGCTATTGAAATAGCTAAAGAAGCAAAGAATTGGGGATGGAATCCATTCTTTGTTGCAACAGGTCAGACCGGGATCGTAATCGCAGACAGTGGAATTCCCATTGATTCAATTATTGGAGACTTTATGTCCGGCGCTCTGGAGGAGTTCATCATAGAGAAATCAAAATCATACGACCTGTTATTAATAGAAGGTCAGGGCACCATAATTCATCCGGGGTATTCCGGAGTCTCTTTGGCTTTAATTCACGGCTCTTTGCCAGATGCTATGGTCCTTTGCCATTTTCCAGGAAGAAAGAAAATAAAGAATTATAACGTATCCATTCCTCCTTTGCCTGAACTAATAAAGCTTCACGAGGAGGTCGCCAAACCAGTGAAACCTTGCAAGGTGATTGGAATATCTTTAAACACTCAAGAATTAAGAGAAGAAGAGGCGAAAGAAGAAATAAAAAAAATCGAGGAAGAAACGCGTCTTCCCACGACTGACCCAATAAGATTTGGATGTAAAAAGCTGGTCAAAGCAATAGATTTTCTAAAGAAGCCTCAATAATCCCCCTTTTGTAAAGGGGGAAAAAGGGGGATTTAAAGACGATTGAAAATTCCCCTTTTATAAACGGGGACAAAGGAGGATTAAAGGAGATTGAAATTCCCCCTTTTGTAAAGGGGGACAAAGGGGAATTAAAAACATCACCTTAAAATAAAAAGATTAATCCAATTCACTTCGAACCAATGTATTGTCCCAGATGTAAAACCAGAATGAAAGAGTCAAAAAGACCATTTCACAAGCAAAGGAAATGGCTTTGCCCCAAATGTGGTAAGGTCAGATTTCAGGTGACAAAAAACAAAAAACTGAAAGAGAACTAAAAAAACTGTTGCGATTATTCAAAAAAATGTAGATATTTCAGCCGATATGATTAATGTAAGGGTAAAACAAACACACAAAAATATTCTATATTCCGTTCCCCTCTCCCCTCGGGGAGAGGGTAGGGTGAGGGGGAACTTAAGTAAATGTAACAAATCGAAAATAGAATTAAGATAAAGACAAAGGAGGAAAATTTGGCGAGAAGACTCTTCCAATTTTCGATTGCCTTTATAGTTTTATTTTTAATATCAGAGGTTCCATGGGGTGAGTTGTTCATCACCCTAAACGACGTTAGGAATACAAGAGAGACAAAGGATCACGATGGAGAGGCTATTCCGTTAAAAGCTTTCCATCTAACCCAAAAAGCTTTGGAAAACAGATGGCACCGCATAGTATCCAAAGCCGCGGTAGCGGTCGACATAGAAAAAGGGGAGATACTTTTTGAAAAGAATATGGAAGAGCCAACTCCTATCGCCAGCCTGACCAAGCTTATGACCGCTTTGGTCTTTCTGGAACAAAATCCCAAGTTAGATGATACCGCTACCATTTTCTCGTGTGATGCCGAATCTTCGGGAAGGTCTCGTTTGAGGGTAGGAGAAACCCTCACCTTGAACGATCTTCTGCATGCCAGTTTGATGTCCTCCAATAATCTTGCCACTAAAACTTTGGTCAGAGTCTCCGGGCTTCCCTATGATGACTTCATAGATCGAATGAACCAAAAGGCAAAAAAGATCGGCTTGGAAAATACGCATTTTTATGAGCCGACCGGGCTGGACGAGAACAATCAATCCACGGCTCTGGATTGTGCCAGGCTTTTGGCTTTTGCTCTGAGGGACAAAAAGATAGCCTCCATTACCACCAAAAAGACTTATGCTTTCACTTCTCTTTATAAAAAAAAGGGAAGAAGACACCAGATTACGAATACCAACAGCCTACTTTTCCAGGATGGATCCAATGGGACCAGTTCTTTAAATGTCAAGGGTGGCAAGACCGGGTATAATGGTCCTTCCGGGTGGTGTCTGGCAACTTTAGTGGAAAATGAAGACGGCACCAGGATTGCCGCAGTGGTCTTGGGCGCTCCCACCAGTCTTACCAGGTTTAGAGAGACGAAATCAATTATAAAATGGTCTTCCCTTCAACAAGTTCAGGATGGTGAGCGAAGTCGAACCACCAAGAAAGCGACCGAAGGAACGTAAAGTCAATTTTTCATAAGTGATTTCTGAAAATGTGGCAGAATTTGGCCCGCCTAAGGCGGGCCCTAAACGGTTAGGTACTAAATAACAATAACTTAGTCTCGCGTAGGCGGGGCTCCCAGCCCCGCAAAACGAGTTCTTCGGAGCTCTCAACAAACTTTTGTTTCCAAGAAGGGGCAAAATGCAAATAGACAAGAAGGACATAGAAGAGGTGGGGGAGGCGGTTGAGGCTTTGGGAGTGATGATGGAGCGAGAACTTCAAAAAATCAACCTGCAGTTGAATCAGCTTAGTAAGTCCATTTCTGAAGCCAGAAGCCAAGAAAAAAATTGGGAAGAGGAAATTCCCGAGTTGAAAAGTCAGATTCAAAAGACTAAAGAGCTTTTGGAAGGATTTGAAGTGGCATTTTCCCGAACCGAATCCAGGATCAGCGAACTGCAGACAGTCTTTCAGGACGAGGAGGATAACACCACTGAAATCAGAAATGATCTTCTGATAATAAAAAGAGATCTACAATTCGTAAGAAGCGACCTAAAGGAGATTTTGGAAGACCGAAAATACCTTGACAAAAAACTCAAGGATTTTGAAAATAGAATAGATGGATTGGAAAAAGAAAGATTTGTATAAATGCATGCGCATTGGTTTAAAATCACGCGTGGGCGGGGCTCCCAGCCCCGCTCTGTTCTAACTGACTTTAGTCAGGTTTTGTGGCTTTACGCTACTCAAGTGGTTCGCAGGGTTCATGGGACCGGGAACTTGCGCCATAATTACCTTCCCATTCGGACAGTGAGTTGCGCTCCTATCCGTCAAAGGAGCGCGCTCTAACCCCCGCAAAGAAAAATGAATTTTCGAAGCAACACTAAATGGAGTTTTCTCGTCCTACTCGTTTTTCTTTCCTTCGCCTGTGGAAAAACCTACTATAAACCACAGGTAGCAATACTTTTCGCCTTTGAAGATGAAGGAAGACTTTTGATAAGCAAAATGGAGTTGTCGGACAGCTTAAATTTTGCTGGTCGAATATTCTGGAAAGGAAAACTTCAAGGGAAAGATGTCGTGGTGGTAGAAAGTGGGGTGGGAATGACCAATGCCGCCATGACCACCCAACTCTTGATTGATAAATATTCACCTGAAAAGATAATCTTCACCGGAATCTGTGGAGCCATAGATTCCGCCAATCATATCGGGGATGTAGTGATCCCTCAAAAATGGGTCACCCATGATTATGGGATTTATAATAAAGACGGCTTTTCTCCTGAATCGCTCGTTGTAGTCTTCTCGGGTGAATCCAAGCCAAAATATGCCATGTTTTTCTCAGTCGATAAGAACTTATTAAAAATAGCTGAGGCTTCTGCTGAGAGAGTAAGGGATAAATTTAAATCAATAGGAGAAAGGATTCCTCAAGTTAGGATCGGCGGAATAGGAGCCAGTGGAAATTCCTTCATCGATCAAAAGGAAAAAAGAGGGTGGCTCCAAGAGAAATTTAATGCCCAGATTGTGGATATGGAATCAGCTGGGGTGGTTCAAGTGGCGAATATCAACGGAGTCCCTATATTGGTCATCAGAAGCTGTTCGGATTTGGCTGGCGGTTCCGGATCCTCAACCGCTCAAGAGGAATTGACCCAATTTTTCAAAGTAGCCGCCGACAACAGTGCCACCTTCGTCCTGCAGTTTCTTTCTTCAATGAACTAATACAAACGTACTAAATGTCTTTTAATCCCCCTTCTATAAAGGAGGATTATGATCCCCACTCCGTTCGGATGGGGGTTCCACTAAAGAAAGGCGGATATTAGGTCGATACCAAAACCAAACGTCCCTACCTATCTGTCCGGCCTAAAAAAGAGGAAATCGCTATGAACGATGACCCGATCAGAACCTGTCCCTTCTGCAACGACATACTAACATTAGATAAGCTGGTGAGCGACCCGTTGATCCGACCGATTGGCATGATTTTTGGCAAAGGGAGTTTTGAACATGCGTTCTACTGTTTTCAGCATGAGACTCAGGACTGTGGCACCTCCTTTCTGGTTAATGTACTTATTTTTTCACCTTACTTAAGCGAACCGATCCCAAAAGAACGGCTGACTTTGACTGAATCCTGCGAACGCCATTGTGTGAATATTAAGGATCTATCAGAGTGTAAACAGCCATGTCTGTTTGCGCCTTTCCGCCGCTTTTTGATTAAGATGCTAGAAACAAAAGGAAAAACCAAATCAGTAAATTCGGTTGTGTAAGTCTCTTTGTTGGTACCGAACGCCTCGTCCGTTACCATTCCCATTCTATTCGGACAGAGGACTTGCCACAAGGGACTTATCCGGAGGGTTACACCCCAGTTAAAAGGTCAGATCTGCCAATTCTGACCGGACAAGGTTTCACCTAAGCCAATCTCCTGGAGAAACTTCCTCACTGGTAATGATAGATATTTACGCTTTTTAAGAGCTACGCCGTATCCGAGTTTGCCGAAATGCTCGGTGACCGGGATATAGGATAATGACTGATCTTCTTTAACCTGCGTAACCAGTCCGGAAACAAAGGATATTCCCTGTTCAACTTTTACATACTCCTGAATTACGGCGGCTCCGTCGGTCTCGATGACGATATTGTAGCTCAAGTTATTTTCTTTAAAGATTTTTTCGATTCTTTTACGAATGGAATTCTCCTTTTCATACAATATCAAAGGCTCGCGAGCAATCTCTGTTAAGACGACTGTGCGTCGCCCCGCCAACCGATGATTAGCGGGCACGCACAAAAACATATCATATGTCCAGACTTCGAAGAAGGCGATATCTGCAAACTCGTTCCAGGAAGAGGTTATCCCGAAGTCTATGTTCCCTGAGGAGACCATATCTAAGACCTCGGAATCAAGGGTCCTTTGTAAAATCACCAAACGAATCTGCGGATTTTTCTTTTTGAAATTTTGCACGATCTGAGGCAGTTTGTATTTCATTATGCCTCGGTATGCCGCCACAGTAACTGTCCCTTCTGGGGAACCAGAAAGATCTGCAAAATGAGTCTCCATGTTATCCAAGGTTTGCAAGATTATGTCTACGTAAGCCATAAGGATTTTACCTTCAGGAGTCAGAGAGATACTGCGTCCTGCTCTTTGATACAGTTTGACGTGCAACTCCTCCTCCAAAGATTTCACCTGATGACTGATGGCGGATTGCCCTATATGGAGCGTTTTTGCCGCCTTCGAAAAACTACCATGCACCCCGGCCCAGTAAAATCCGCGTAAAGTTTGTAATTCCATCTTTTCCTCCCAAATTTTTACGATTTCAAAACATCAAGATACGGTGAAACTGCTCTAAAACAGAGGTCTCTGAAAAAGTACCAGAATTCGGCCCGCCTAAGGCGGGCCCTACGCGGTCGGGTGTTGAATAACAATAACTTTGTCCCGCGTAGGCGGGGCTCCCAGCCCCGCAAAAATGACTTTTTCAGAGCTCTAAAACAAGGCACTTGACATTGTTAAGTCCTCACCATGGGTATTTTACATAGGGCTTTCAAGCTATAAATCCTCGTCCAAACATTTACTAATATGAAAAACAAATATCAATTATGAATACCTATACGATGTCATTTAAAAATAACATTTTGATTCATGTTTGTCAACCGATATCTTTATATTGAAAGCAAAAATGTAGGCGCAGGCTTTAGCCTGCGATAATAGACATCCACTAAATCGAGCAACTGTTTAATAAACATAAGTTGAACTTAAACTTAAGCTTAAAGGAAGGAGAAGAAAATGAACCAGCCCATCCTTTTTTCTCTTAGAGCCTCTGTTGTACCATTCCAACTGCTTCGACCGCTCCCCACAATTTTTGCCTCGGTTCAGGGAGTCTCGGGCGAATGTGTGGGATTAGAGATGCCTCCTGCCGTAAGAGAGGAATTTACTTCGCATTTGAATTGTATGGCAGGAATGTTAAAGGCGCTCTCCGAGATGTCGCCCTCTTTAGTCTCTGAATGTGAGAGCCTTCTCGAAAGCATTAATAAGTTGAACCAGGAGAAATCTGTCACCCTTTGTGAGGAGACCAGCGCATTTAACTCAGACCTGGAGCGGATGTGTGAGAACCACAAGATACCTGTCCGGGAAGAATGCCGATCCCATGCCTTTATGTTTCGCGATATCTACCGTTCCAGTGTTCACGTCAAAAGGGTAACTTTGATTTTCCATGATGAAATCAACGAGAGGGTTTCCAGCCTGAAGGATCTGCTCTGTGACAAGTGTTATTATGATGTGGAGTTGAAATCGGAAGAATCTTTAAAATCAGAGCCGGTTCGTTCAGATTTTGCTCTTTATGCTCCTAGCTCTTTCCCGGGCCAGGTGTATTTGGACGGCATGCCCAATGCCAGAATTCCCATGTTGCTCATGATCGACTTTGGCAAAAAATTAGAGGAATGTTCCATAGCGGATCTCCGCAGAGTGTTCCGGCACCAACAGAGAAACATCGACATCTTATATTCTCCTTTTCCGCCCATCCGCCTGTTTCAGAAAGTAGACATCGGCTACATCGAGCATCTGTATCAGCACCGGTCGACAACTCCTGTCCATGTCTAAACATTGAATAACTTTGGGGACTAAGAAAATGGCGGGCTTTTAGCTCGCCATTTGGTTTTCACGAGAGAAAGAAATGGTTTAATCAGATAGCGCGTAGGTGGGGTTCACCCTGAAGGGCTCCCAGCCCCGCACCGAGATTATTGTAGGGACAGCCCTCGTGGCTGTCCTTTTTATATGTGCCCGCCAGGTCCCCTGACCTGGTCCCGCATTTTGCGGGATCGAGTCGGGGGACCCGATAGCGCGTAGGCGGGGCTCCCAGCCCCGCATTGATTTTCTATATCCGCACAGGACATTGAGGAAGAGATTATCGTAGGGACAACCCTTGTTGAGCTTTGCGAAATCCCGATTTATCGGGGTGGCTGTCCTTTTGTCTTAAACAAGGTAAAAAAAGCCCCAATTCATGAACTGGGGCTACTCATTCCATTCTGCTAATGCATGGCTATTTGAGTAATAACATCTTCTTTGCTTCCGTAAAATCCCCTGCCTGAAGCTTGTAGAAATAAATCCCGCTGGCAACTTCTTCTCCATTTTTATCTTTCCCATCCCAAATCACCTCGTATGTTCCCGGCTCCTTCGGCTCATTTACCAAAGTCTTCACCAACTGTCCCAGAACATTATAGATTTTAAGGGTGGTGTGGACGGGACTACGAACCATGAACTGCGAACCGTGAACCGCCTTTTGAGTGCCTACTGTATACTGAATTCTGGTCTCTGGATTGAAGGGATTGGGATAGTTAGGCGACAAAGAAAATTGCGCAGGTAACTCTTCCTCTGCTCCCTTTTCTTCAACATCCGTCCAAGCGATATTGTCAAAGTAGAGGTTCTCCAAACTGCGGCCGGCATATAGCATGCACTGTTCAGCTCCCGTAAAAGAACCCTGACACACTTTTCTACTATCTGGCAAATCAGCTGCCCGGTGATCACCTATCTGGGTGGGAGTGCTCCAATTGTCCGGGTCTGAGGAACCTACATATGCATAAAAAATGTATGAGTAAGGAATCATTTGCCATTTGTACTTGAGGTAACATATGTTTACGGTTGTGTTACTGGTGCTTCGCCTAACCCACAGGTGAGGTGCCATCTCGTCGTAATCGCTGAGGGTAGCCAGATTGTGATTCTTGGACCAGCTTGCCCCTCCATTGGTGCTGTAAGCATAACGTAAGTCGATGTTACCGCTGTTTAGGAAGTCATGATTATAAGCAACCCAAACATAGGGTGTGCTGTCAGGTGAGGTGTGAAGTGCGGCGATCTTGGGATAGGTATCATCCCATGAATCGCTGGTAAGAGCCTCGAAGTATTCCCAGGAACCGGAAGCGCAATAATTGTTGCTACGGGCAAACCAGATTTCCCGATCTCCTCCGCCGGTGCTTTCGTATACCAGATACACATTTCCATTTATTCCATAGGCAATGTCTGGATGCGCCCCGTCCTCGGTGATTTTTACGTTATTATGCCAGGTCTCCCCCTGATCGGTGGATACGATGGTATACAAATCAGGGGTAGCGTCCCCCTTCTCTTCTTTCTGATAAGCCACCATAAGATAGTTTCCCAGTCCGTAGTCAGAACAAGCTGAAAAGTAGGTGATGGTATCCCAGCCTTCTGAGGAAGGGGT
>Ga0315279_10003976_pt1 | contig 20095 bp, 23 predicted proteins | sample YL17G06_20_MG_FD_203694 | JGI IMG/M metagenome (GOLD analysis project Ga0315279, IMG submission 203694) | Sediment microbial communities from Yellowstone Lake, YNP, Wyoming, USA - YL17G06_20 | ecosystem: Environmental > Aquatic > Freshwater > Lake > Sediment | place: USA: Wyoming | collected... | reverse complement strand
GTGTGAAAGCAACCGTGCACTGCAGCTTCAGCAAAACTTAAGTCTACGTTTTTGAAGAGGGTTTCTAGGGTCTCGTGTTCATCTTGCCCAGCTAATGGATTCACCTCCTAAGCTTGGACGCAAGCCATAAAATACGAGACCCCAACTGCATTAATTAATTTAGGGACAAGCCAGCGCGCGAGTCTAAACCGTACTCTAATAATGATTAGCATCCGTTTTAATGTGGTAGCTAAAACTAGAACGGAATCTGACCTATCATCCTATACTTGCGTTCTGGCAGCCTACGTTTGAAGAGTACATACGCAATCAATGCGACTATGAAGCTCACTCCCAGAACCTCAACATCAAATGTTGAGGATCTTGGTCTATCTCTAGGTGGACTCTCCACTTCTGCAAGTTTGCGCAGTGAGTCTGGAAGCATGCCTAGTGATTCTGGAAACGAGGGATGATCTTGAGTCATAGTCTCGGCAAGCGTGATCAGCGGAACCAGTATGAATGCGAGTCCCAGAACTACGGCTGCCGCAAAGTAGATTAGGGTCTTTCTCACTGCGTCTGCCTCCATGCATGGTAGTATAAGCGGTGACTCTTAATTCTACATTTTAGAACAGAATCGTCAAACATCAAAATGGTTTCGTCCTCCATAGTCTAATGGTCTCAAACCAAAAGATGGTCGAAGCGATCACGCCAAAAATGACCGTGTAGAGGCTGGGAAATATCTGACCTACGAAGCATAATGTTAGATAGGACGTTAGCATGGTAGAGAATAGAACAGAATAGAAAAGGTATCGTGGAACGATGAATCGTCCCAAGCGCGAGAAGAATCTTAGGATCCCGACTTTGACTTCCTCCTCCAGCACGTATTCACCTGTCCCCTTTTTCTGGACAAGCCCCAAGTCCTGGAGCTTCTCCAGATGATGCACTGCAATGCTGGGGCTAGAGAAACTCAACGAACGTTGAACCTGGCGGACACCAACGCTGTGTGTGGGTTGCTGCAGCAAATACCAGTAGACAAGAAGCGTCTTTCTCTTCAACTCGGATTCCAAAACGGCCATGTCAAACTTGGGTGAAACCTTCGACACAAGTCATCGCCGATTATACTTATGAAATAAGCCTTTTTAAAAGCCTTGCACAAAGGCGTGCTACTCAGTGCGATGAACTGCATTAGCTGAGCATCTGACGTGAAAGGTGCGGGATAAGGAACCACTGCATGAACCGGATTTACGCCCCGACGTACATGGGCACTTTTTGGGCGGCACCAAGGCTCTCGTTCAGCTTCGCGTCTACAAGCATCTGCTGCAGAGAATGATATCTCTCCAGGAAGACCAGTCCTTTCTCAGTAGCCTTGTACAGAATTCGATCCTGATCCGTTTCCTTTTCCATAAGACCGATTTCAATAATCGATTCTAAGTATCTTTTAAACAATGCAAAACTGGTGTTTGACTGATTCATGAGAGTATGTAAGCCTAAGGCGTTGATTCTTGTGGCCTCCAAGATCGAAGCTATGATGTCAAGGTGGCTTCTGTATTTTGCGTGCACACACAAGGAGGACAGATTCGGCCGCATAATTACATGTACCACCACATATCCCTCTAGCATATTCTGTTATCATTGGCACATTTATGGGTTGTTTCCGTGGATTTTATTGAAAAGACTAGGTGAAGCGAAGCTCGTAGGCAAAACGTTTTATGTTATTTCAACTGAAACTATTGAATAGGAGCTCACGGCGATTTGTCCGAAGATGAGCTGACGCAAACCGAGATCAAGTCCTTGCAGGAAGCTATGAGCGCAGAGATTAAGACAGTGAACTTGCGGTTGCGTCAGGGCGAATATCAGTATGACCTCGCCAAGACAATCGCCTCATTCCTATTAGAGCTACGTTTCCCAAACGTTAAGGAGCTTATCGAAAGATTGTACGGAGAAGGAAGAGCAAACGACATCCAGTTTGTTCGTGAGATCCAAACGATTCTAAAGAAAATGGAGAGAAGCAGCATCGTCAGAATCTTGCCCAAGGAGAAACCCTGGAAGATGCAGGGGTATTCTCTTTTGAGCTTCAAGTTTCAGGACGCTGAAAGAAGCCTTATAGTCCTTGCAACGGAGCAGCAAATAAGAGGAATTCATGGCTTGCTCACAGAGCGTTTGAAACAGACAGAAGCTCGCGAAGCCAAGCCGAAGAGCATCAAAACAAGAGCCTACATCTTAACCTTGACCACTTTGATAGTCATTTCTTATGCCGCTATTCTGTACATGGTCTCAGAGCTTATCGTCAATCTGTCCATACTTGTTCCAGCCTTTTCCATCGCTATTGTGTGCTCCGTCATACTGGGAAAGGTGCTTTCTAGGTGATTGCGGCGTCTTTTACCTAACTTCTTAATAGTTGCCGCGTCTATATATCAACTGGTGGTTGAATTGATGAGGAAGGTCTGGATATCTTCACTAGTTTTGGAATTATTGATCATGCTGTTTCTGGCAAGTTACGGAGTGACCGCTGAGGCAGAAGGGGCAACGATTCACGTATATCCAACATCTGGGGGGTCCCCGATACAAGACGCCATCGACAACGCAAGTTCAGGAGACATGATACTTGTTCACAAAGGAATCTACTACGAAAATGTTGTCATCTACAAGAGCTTGTCACTCATAGGAGACGATCCAAGTTCGACGGTTATCGATGGCAACAGGACCGGAAGTACTGTCTCGATAATGGCTGGCAACGTGAGCGTGAGTCGCTTCACAATAATGAACAGTGGTCCCCAAATATTCGATTGCGGGATAAGCATAGATTATACAAGCGACGCTGTCATAAGTAGCAATGTGATTACGTCGAACAATGATGGAATAAGCCTTCGATATTCCGCCAACTGTGTGCTTGCAAACAATACCGTTAACTCAAGCGACAATGATGGAGTGAGCCTCTACTATTCAGGCAATAACACTCTTTCAGGCAACACGCTTTACTTGAATGAGATTCATGGAATGAACCTCCAATATTCAAGCGACAACATTATCTCATTCAACACTCTTCGTTCAAACGAAAACTATGGAATAAACCTTCAACGCTCAAGCAACGACATGGTCACTCAAAACACTATTTCGATCAGCCAAAACGGGATTGCCTTGTACTATTGCACTAATAGTACTCTTTCGGGCAACGGTGTCTCTTCATGCAGTCAAGGAATCCGCTTGCATACTTCAAGCTTCAATACTATCATAGGCAACACATTGACGAGCAATGCGCTTGGCTTAAGCTTGCTGATAGGCGCCACGAATAACACCGTTTATCACAACAATTTCAACAACAACATGCTTGATGCTCGGAGTTATTCAGTCAACTTATGGGATAATGAAGGCGAGGGAAATCGCTGGGGTGATTATGCAGAGCCAGACTTGGATGCTGATGGAATAGGTGACGTTTCCTACTTCGTGGATGCCGCCAACGAAGACAAATATCCGTTGATGGGCAGTTTCTTTCAGCACGACATCGGGTCAAAAGGCACAATATACTCCTTAACGACGATTTCAGATTCACTGGTCACGGGAATGAACTTTGCCAACCAGACAGAGACAGGCGACAAGATACTGCATTTCAACGTAACCGGAGGGGCAGGTTCGATTGCCTTCTGCAGACTTTTGATTCCAATCGAGTTGACAGAACCACCCTATATCATACTATGTGATGGTGAAGAGATAATCCCAAAAACACTCACGTCATCCAACCAAACACATGTCCGCTTGTACTTCTCATACAGAAGTGGAAGCCACGCAATAACAATAGTCTCTTCCAAGATGATGAATTCTTACAAGGAATTGCTTGACAGGTACAGCAAACTCCAAGCAGAATTCTCCCTCTTCAATGAAACGTACAACGACATGCTAACAGACTACGGAAACCTTCTAAGCGACCGAGACAAACTTCGAATCGATTTTGCGGAGTTGAACGCGACTCACTATGCCTTGCTTGGCAACTATAGTCAGCTTCAGGAAGAACTGACGAACTTCAGCAAAAGCGATCAAAAGCATCAGCTTGAGTATCTTGATCAAGTGCAGAATGCTCGAAGTTTAGGCTATATGTTTGCAGCCGCAACAGCCATTCTGATAACAACTCTCATCTATCTGTCAAAAAATGTACGCGCAAGTCCAAGCAGGAGAATCGCCAAGCTCAAAGACGAAGCATGAATGGTCAGTGTCGCTAGGCGACAATATTGAAAAGGAAGTTGGTCATCTAGTGCCGTCCGAGTAACTCTGAGATTTCATCCAAACTGTCAAACTAATGCCTTCTCATCATCCGGCAAGAAACAATAAACAAGCCAAAAATAAAAATATTCTTACACTCCAGTCGGATAGTTCCTACCCATAGTGATGGCAATAGCAACGCTACATAGTAAGATTGCTTTCGAAATCCTCACTACATTAAGAAAGCATATTTGACCCCAAATCGAGGGGGCCTACACCAGTTCCACACACAAACGAAACAACCTAACCTGCGGCAACTAGAGGTGATCTATTTCGTTCGCCATCTCTTCAAGGATTTTCACAAAGAGATGATCCGGCTTTTCTTCAGCGAAAATGACGTTCCCCTCAGCCCTAAGAACATCACAGAAACATGGGATTACACCCAAGAGCGGAACTTGATACACATCCTTCATCTTGGCCTGCAATTCCTCTTTTCCTGATCTTGACGAAATGTCAAGAACCTTGTTCAAAACTATCTCGGTCTTCTTCTCAAACAAGTCATAGAGCTCACGTATCATGCGTTTGGTTCCGTCGACATCTGATCTATCGAAAGTCGTTGCTACGATTACGAGATCAGCGCTGACGATGGCATTTATTGAAGAATACTGTAGCCCTGGACTGGTATCAAAAATCAAGTAGTCAAAGCTTCTATCATTTAACAAGGCGTTTCTCAACGCAAGCAATCTTCCAAGAGCGCGCATTTCCCATTTTCTATCCTTCGCAGACATGCCCCGAATTGCTTCTGTTGCAGGGTTGGCAAATCCTACAAAAAGCTTGCCGCTATCGTGAACTCTGTCGCTTAGATCCACCAATACCTTATCGATCTCACATGTCCCATTCAGATAGTCATTCAGCCAATGCTCTGCCTTCTCAAGCTTCAGAATAGTGGCAAGGCTAGGAGCCCGAAAGTCAAGATCAAACAAACAGACCTTCTTACCATGCTTCGCAAACGTTGCGGCTAAGTTAAGCGAAAGAAGCGTTTTTCCCGTTCCGCCTTTGTACGAGTGCACAGCTACTATCTTGCCCAATCGCATCACCCTTGACTTTCTCTATCTACGAAAAAGTAGGCCTTTCTTCCCTTCCTTTCCTTCTTCATATGGCCCATGAGTACAAGCTGGTTCAGGTAGGCGCTCTCCACAGCTCTGGCCCTGTGTGTTTGTTGGGCAGTCTCATCAGCCGTGGCGCGACCCAGTCTACACACGGTCATGGCAGTCTTCCTAAGATGATCAGGCATTGAAAGCAGCGTCATAACGTCCAACGGCGCGTCAGCAAGCGGTGGTTGCATATCCTTTTTTCCGTGTTTCTGAAGTTCGATCATGACCTCCATTTTTTCATTCAACCTTTCAAGGTTCTCCTTGATTTTCTCGAGAACCATGAGAGGTTTCTTGCCTAGAACTTCTTGCCTGGACACGATAGTCTCCTCATTGTGTTTTACGTGTGTACAATAAGGTAAGGAGCCTAGCGTTTATTAAGTCTTGCGAAATGACCGTTAGAAACAGTCATACTTATTCAGAAAACATACTAGATTGCCAAAAGGGGCTATTTGCGGTATGTGTTGGTTCTTGTCCAGTAAATGCTTAGGGCTGCCATCGTTGTTATCATGGAGATGAATAGTGTTGCGAGGTATCCGGCTGATGGGATTGCGGTTTGTTCGAGCATGCTGATCGTTAGGAATATGATTGGTTTTTGGAATAAAAGACGTGTTTTGTGTCTAAAATATTGCGCGTTGTGACTTATTGTACGTCAAAAAGGTTTGGTGGGTTAGTATGGAACAGGTGTTCGGTTTCTGGCCTCTTCTACGATTGGCAAGACTTGTTTTAGTTCTCTGAAGTACTTTAGTACGGTTATGCCTCTTTGAGTTACGGCGTAGACGACTCTTCTTTTTCCGATGGTTCGTTGTTCGACCAGGTTTTGTTTTATCAGAAAGTCGAGATATTCCTTGAGTACGCTGCAGTTAACGTTAGCTTTGTACATGATGTGAGTTAGCTTTAATGGGCCCCTATGTGCTAATACTTTGAGTATGTCGATATACATTTCCAGTTTGGAGCGCCTCATTTCTAAACCTCTTTTTGGCTTATTACCATCCTTTTTATATAAAGCTTTTATGGATTCATACTATGGCTTTTTCCTAAATAGTCTCCATTAGTAGCTTCTTTTCGTCTGTGCGCGTATTAACACGTTTATTCTATTTTGGAAGGCTGTGACTAGGTCGTCTACCAATATTCTTTGCAACTCTGCTGAGAGTCCCTTTACGTCTTCTTTGAGAGCCTTGGCCATTTTGGCCTCCAACTCTTTTCTTTGCTTAAGTGTCAATGATTTCTTCAAGGATTGTCCTCCAATATTTCTGCTCAGACATTGGCTTTGAGTATATAACTGTCTTATGAATTGAAAATGTGAATTCAAAATCCATATTTTTCGACGCGAGACTAATATGGTGCTTGATGGTGGCGAGGTTGGGCACAGTATTGCCGGACCAGCTGACACTTGCTCTCGGCAACGATTTTGACCCCTTATATATACGTTCAACATAGGGCCTTTTTGCTGAGTTGTTGTCGTTAAAGCTATTATGAGAAGCGACTACCCCTCCCTCTATATATAGATTGAACTTTGGTTTGAAGGCAGACTGTTGTGTGCTGGCGTCTGGGAGTTGTTTGACTATTGCCTTGTTGTGCTGTATTTTGGATTATGGGTTGTTTGCTATGGGTTGAGCTCTGAAGCCTAGTTTTGAGTATTCAGATTTGGAATTCACAAACGATTTATTCCCAACGAAGAGACAGTGAAATGGTGCATCTAGATGCGAAAATCAAAGCTTGAGTCATATCAGGAAATTCTTGAAGCCTTGTCAGAAAAGCTGTTGACGATTGATGCGCTGTCTTACGAGACTAACACAGACTGTGCTCTTCTCAGACAACGTTTGAACTTTCTGATGAAGAACGGTCTTGTCGCAGAACGAACGTCACGCAGGAAAACGCAGTTTGCGGTTTTGGAAAGGGGAGGAGCGGTTTTGAAGGCATTGACTGTGCAGAAGCAGTTGGAGAAGGTGAAAGAAACCATAATTGCCACGGATGAGACCGCGCAAATCATGCCGATTGCTTCAAGGCGACACTTCGAGACTGAATAAAGAAATCGAGGAATCTGCTGACGGCTTTTAGGCTACGTTAGCTTATGCTGATCCTTTTTCAACGCGGGTCAGCTTTATTGTGGCGAGAGTCAAGGCAATAGCCAGCATTCCGGTTACAAACCCAAGCAGGAAAAACGTGAACCCAACTGCCGTGGCGTCAGATGATAGGGGCAATACTGCGATCGCGAGCATTCCTGTGATGAAGCCTGCTATGAAAATCGCAAAGCCCAACACTAGAAAACCGGTCACAAAGCTTCTGTCGGTAACCATACATGCGACCTCACTTTCTTGCTAGTGCTAACACCATGCTGTGCTTTTAGAGTTTTCCAATTCGAGAAGCGCTTTGACAGAGATCATGTCTAGTTTGTGTGGAACTGGTGTAGGCCCCTCTATTTGGGGTCAAATACGCTTTTGAATGATGTTTTTTATTGTTCTGCGATTCTGTTTACTAGGTGAAAGATTTTGCAAGCTCTGCATTTTTCATATTCTTTTTCTTCGCATTGGTTGCAGATTATGCGGCTCAGTTCTTTGATTTCAGCGTGCATGTTTGTTTCTCCTTGTCTGAGTATAGGTTGTTGTTGAATACTGTAATATACTGTATTCCGTTTTAGTAATATTTCATACAGAAAGACTTATACAACCACTAAACTATTCCTAGCACCTCGCTCATGACGAGGAGTTAGCGGATCATTGGATTACTCGGCAGTTATTCTTGCAGGCGGCTCTTCTAAGAGGTTTGGGCAAGACAAGGGTTTGGCACAACTCGGTAATAAGCCTCTTGTGAAGCACGTTTTAGATGCAATCGGCGACATCGTGAAAGAGAAGATAGTGGTTGTCAGCTCCAAAGCTCAAGCAGAAAACTACAGAAGGATTCTGAGCGTAGAAGCGCACGTTGTAGTTGACGCAGGTGGCATTCAAACTCCGCTTGTTGGAGTGTTGACTGGGTTTGAAGCGGCAGGAGGAGAATACTCGATTGTTCTGCCGTGCGATGTCCCCTTTGTTTCTAGAGACGTCGTTTCGCTCTTGCTTGAACTGTGCATTAACAAGGCTGCGGTCATCCCGCGCTGGCCAAACTGCTACATAGAGCCTCTGCACGCGGTTTATCGTACTCAATTAGCCTTGGAAGCTGCAAAAACTCCGTTGAGCAAAGGGGAGTTGGATTTGAAAGCTATGGTGGATAGACTGCGAGGAGTACGTTATGTTTCCACGCTTGTGTTGCAGCAATTGGATCCTCAGCTCAGGACGTTTTTCAACGTGAATACGGCTTTAGACCTGAAAAAAGCCGAATCGATGCTAAAACGCCCGAATTCATACTCATCTTCGCTTCCTAAATAGCTTGAAACCGTCCAAGTCGGCGAAGTACCCAAAGCCACCTTTTCTGAACGATTCCCTTGGCTAGAGCGCGCGCTAGAACTTTCTATGGTCCCATAATGGGTCCTGTATATGAAAGCATCAACGAAACGCAGAAAAGGAAGGATTGTGCGACAGAAATCTCCATCAGCCTTCAGGCAAGGGCGAATCGATGCTTGGAAAGTGACTGAGCGTTCATCTAGGCCGATCTTCTTATCAGTCTTTTGAACCTTTTGTAGATTGCCTCGCCTTGAGGTCTTAGTTCCTTAGGAAGGTTTGGGTCATCCATCAGAACACTACTCCTATGAGTTTCCAGCCTCTTTTCCACCCACGAACAATCGTTCTTGGATAGCGCATACTTGAGCTCCCATTCCAAAGCCGCGAAATAAGCCTCGTAAATCACAGTTTTCGGCGATTCTACGATCACTCGTTTATCGATTGCTCTGCCCCTCTTCTTCAACTCACTAATCTCAACGAACTCATGAATCATCAAGAACTCATTATCAAGGACATCGTGCAATGTTGTTACGTCATCGGAAAATATCTCGCAAGTCATGTAGTCATAGAATTTCTTGGCAGAAACTGGCTCGGCAGAGTAGCCAATTTGCTCAACCGCTCTCTTCGCTTCCTTCACTTTTCTTTCGATTTCTGCTAACGCAGACATAATTGTCACAAGGGTTTTGGTTTAGAGGTCATTTTCTCTTTACATACTTTTCCGTTTCTAAAAACAGTTTGTCGATGTCGGCTTTGGAGTGAGCAGTGCTTAGCGCTCCGTTATGGGTTGGCAGAAAGAAGATTCCGTTGGCAATCAATTCAAGGTTGTACTCCAGAAGCCTCTTCTTGTCAGCTCTAGCAGCAATAACAGCATTCGTCACCTTCTCTTTCGTGAAATGCACATTGAAAAGAGAGCCAACACCCGTAACCTGCACGTCCCATCCTCTCTCCTCAAAAATCTCGGCTAGTTGACTTCTTACCTTATCACCTAGCCTATTCAATTCGTTTAAGGATTGACCATCTTCAAGGAGCTTCAGAGTCGCTAGACCAGCAATCATCGTTATAGGATTCCCTGTGAAAGTCCCGCCATGAAACGAGTAACTCGAACGTTCATGCGTAAGCGAGTCTACCTTTTCCATGATTTTCTTGCTTCCGCAGAAGGCTCCAATCGGGAAACCTCCCCCCAGGATTTTTCCAAGAACACTGATGTCTGGTGTGACTCCGAAATACTGTTGGCCTCCGCCAGGAGCCAATCGAAAACCAGTGATCACTTCGTCGAAAATTAGCAGAATGTCTTTCTCGTCGCAAAGCTCCCTCAACCCTCTAACGAACTCCTTCTCGGCAGGAATTCCTCCCCCGGCACCGAGCACGGGCTCAATAACCATAGAAGCCACTCTTTCGTTCTTCAGTCTCTTTCTCACTCCATCAAGATCGTTAAATGGCAACAGAACAGTGTCCTGAATTGCTCCAATCGTCAAACCAGCAGACTCAGGAATGTCATAGGGATACTTGACGCCGATGTGCAAAGCGTCATAACCTCCATGCCATCCGCCTTCGAATTTCGCTATTCTGCTTCTTCCCATGCATGCACGTGCCAAGCGGGTTGCATACATGTTTGCCTCCGTCCCTGAGTTGGTGAAGCGAGTCATCTCCGCACTTGGAACCATTTTCGCAACCTGCTCCGCCAGCTCAACTTCCAGCTGATGAGACGTGCCATAATGCGTGCCGTTCTCAAGCTGCCTCTTAGTTGCTTCAACAACTGCAAGTGGACTGTGACCAAGGATAAGTGCAGTGTGACCTAGCCAGAAGTCAACGTATTCGTTTCCGTCAACATCATAGAGTTTGCTTCCTTTCGCTCTTTCTGTGTAGAATGGATAGGGCGGAAAGTATCGTATCCCGTAGGAGACTCCGGCTGGAAGAACTCTCTTAGCTCGTTCGTATAGGTTTTTGGATTTTCGGGTCTTGGAAACGTATTCTTTGGAAATTTTGAACCACGTCCTGGTTTCATCAATTCTTTCCGCATTTCTTTATTATTGTTTCCACAGCTTCGTTTAAGTCGTATACAAAAGCATCAATCAATTGACCCTCTTTCTTGCCTGTCCTATTCAGAAGTATGGTGTTTATGCCTAATCGCCTTGGCAGCATAATATCCAGTTCCACGTTATCTCCAATCATAATCGCTTCGTGAGGCTCAACTTGCAGAATTTCCAGAACCTTCTTGTACATTTTGGGGTTTGACTTGTCACATCCTGCCTCGTATCCTGCCATTATAAGGTCAAAGTATTTCTTGATTGGCTGAATTGCCTTTTTGAATTGGAAGTAGGCGATTGTGGTGACTGTGCTTGTTTTGAATCCACTTTCCTTTGCTTTCACAACTGCTTGCGCAGCGTCTGGGTAAAGCTGATATGGCCTGCTTTCAAGAAGTCTGACAATCGTGTCAAGCGTTTCCTTGTCAACTTTGACTTTTAGCCTCCAGAAGATACGCGAGAAAAAGGTTCGCCAGCTTCCATATCCATACTTTGGATAGTCTATGAAGGCGACAAATCCCCAAGCAGACCTGAGCTGATGAGGCGTAATATCGTATCCTCGGCTGAACAGATAGTCTGAGATCTCACCCTCAGTGACTGGGTTCTCTTCGTGAACTAATGTTCCATGCATGTCAAATAAGACCGCTTTTATCTTGGCCAACTTACTCAACCACGATAATGAAATATACTAATGCTTCTATCAGACATTTAAGAAATTGCTTCAAGGGAGAAGGATTAAGGCATGACAGAGAAGTCGACATTTAAGAGGGCTAGGCAAGCAATGTCGGACATTTCTGGTTTGAGCTTTCATCCGCTGACCCCTGAACGATGGGTTGACTTTGAGAGACTGTTTGGAAAGCATGGTGCTTCTGGCGGATGCTGGTGTATGTGGTGGAGACTCAAACGTTCCGAGTTTGTCAAACAGAAGGGTGAGGAAAACAGGAAAGCCATGAAAAGAATAGTGGGCTCAGGCGAGATTCTTGGGATATTGGGCTATCTGAACAGCGAACCTGTCGGTTGGTGTTCGGTCGCTCCGCGTGAGGCTTTTCCCGCTTTGGAGAGGTCTAGGGTACTAGGGCGGATTGACGATGCGCCGGTTTGGTCTATTGTTTGCTTTTATGTTGCCAAGCAATTCAGACGTAAAGGAGTAACTACTGCCTTGTTGAAAGCCGCAATAGACCATGTCAGAGAGCAAGGCGGCAAAATCATAGAAGGGTATCCGATCGAGCCCAAAAAGGGACAAACTCCAGACGTCTTTGCCTACACGGGGCTAGCTTCAGCATTCCGCAAGGCAGGATTTGCAGAGGTCCTACGCCGCTCAGAAACTCGACCGATCATGAGATACGTAGTCAACAGAAATGCAAAAGATGCAACTAGGCATTCTAGAACTTACGAATAATAGGAGGATTTTCATTGCTAAGAAAGGTTCAGCATATCAGAAGAGAAGGGCATTGAGTGAAGGAAGCATCTGATTTGAGTGATAAAGCTTTGTCTGGCCTATATAGAAAGCTTTTTAAGCTGAACCTCCGCGACGAGATTTTTAGACATCTTTTTGCTCTTTCGAGGCGGTTGGCAATTGGACATTGAGAGGAATCTGATAATCGCACTCCTAAAAATGACTCGGGAGGGGTCGGTTTCACATGAACTAGTCAACAAGGAGGCAAAAATACCGTCACGCGTTGCCACGGAATTGCTAAGAAAACTGCAAAACAGTGGACTGGTTTATGTGAAGCCAGCCGGAGTCGAGGCAGATGCCATGCAGCGACTCAGACTAGCCGTTCGTGCCATAGGCTTGGGTTGCGGGATTGAGCAAGTGAGTAGTCTTCTTCAGTGGCAGGAGTTTGAGGGCATCGTTGCGGTTGCCTTGGAGCAAAATGGCTATAGTGTTTCGAGGAATTTGAGGTTTGAGCATTCTGGGCACCGGTGGGAAATAGACGTTGTAGGATGCAAGAAGCCCCTAGTTGTGTGCATCGACTGCAAACATTGGCGGCGCGGAATACATCTTTCAGCGTTGAAGAATGTCGTAATGGAGCAGGTGGAACGAACAAGAGCTTTGGCTACCTCCTTGCCGAGTCCCTTGATCAAGATTGAATGCACCAAATGGGATGTAACCAGATTTGTTCCAATAGTCCTTTCAGTCGTTGAGGGAAGGTTCAAGTTCTACGATAATGTCCCGATTGTTCCTGTGCTCAAGTTGCAGGATTTCCTGAATCAACTTCCCGCATACGCAGATTCGCTTGAACATTGCACGAAACGCTTTACAGACCGAATCAACAGCTCTTTCTAGCGCTTACCAACAGTGTGAGTTCTAGGATTGACTCATAATCTCTATGATCGGTTTCTTCGCGAATCGGACTGCAGGATAGAGGCTTAGGAGAAACGTGATAGCTAAAGCCGCCATAAGCCACGCTGCAATTTCAACAACCGTGTAAGCTGTAACAACTGGTTCTGGAACCAAGATCATCAGGGTGAAGATGACGCCTAATGATATTCCTACAGCATAGCTTGAAATCAAGATCATGAAACTCTGGGCTGAAACAATCTTCACGATGGCTTTGGGCTTTACCCCAACAGCCCTCAACACGCCGAATTCCTGCCTCTGCTCGCTAATCGTCAACACGACATATCCCATCATGCATAGAGACGCCGCTGACAGAGTGAACAGAGGCAAGAGAATTATCATGGACCAGATGTATCCGAGAAAGCCAGTTGCTTTGGCCAATTCCTTGTCGAGTTCAAGAGCCTCAAATTCCGGGTTTTGAGAGCTGAGACTTGCCCTTATCAAGTTCAGAACAGTTGTGCGATCGGCTGACGGTTCAATCCTAGCCATAATGGCGTTAGGTCCTGTCGTCATCGTGACCCTTTGCAGAATCTTCAAGGGCATGTATGTAACGTTGCCATTGTTGATAGGGTCTAGGCAGACTCCGACTATGTCGAATTTCTCGCCGAGAAAGGTCATATTCTGATATAATGGTGATGAGAACATACTTTGAGCCAGTGAATCGCCAATCATCACCTCATATGCTTCTTCATCTCCCAAGGATCTACCGTTCACAAACCATTGGCTAGCTACCTTCTGCGGTTCGATACCTATGACTAGGCACGTGCCATGGCGACTGTCACCTATGGGTCTTGTTCCCAGCTTTGGGTCAAGAGTCCACCCCTCGACCTCCTTAACCTGCGATTCCAAAACCAACCGCAAATCGAATCCTACGTTTGGCATTGTACTCAGTTGATTGACCATGTCGTTTGATATCAAGTACTTGCCATCGGTGTAATTGAATTGCGGGCTTTCCGTCGTTTCATAGAACTTGGATAGTAGCATAGCGTATCTGTCGCAGATGTCATGATGTGCTATTAGGACAGTGTTTTCACCCACAGCCTTCTCAATCCAGCTCTTGGTAGTTTGATCAGCGATCAATCCGCCCGCAATTGCCACGGTTACCAGTATGAAGACCGTCGTTAGGCACAGGATTATTCGAAACGCTGCTGACTTGCGTCGGAACAGATTCCGCAAAGCAATCTTGAAAGTCAGTCCTGCTTTCGCAGAGCCTCTGAAATCAGACTCTTTCCTCAATCCAAAGCAATAACTTGGCGACATGGCTCTGGATGGCTCAATCCTTGCAGCGTCGAGAATCGGTTTTGCTCCTATAATTAATGAAATTGCGAAAAATATGACGAATATGATGAGGGCAAGCCAAATGTTGAACGTAGACTGTGATGCTTGGAACCCCATGTTGTTTAGGAGATTTGTTGAGGCATAGTCTGCTATTGTTCCAAGAATAACTCCAAGCAGACACCCGCTAAATGTGACAACTACTAGCTCGTTCATGAAGTAGCCAAAAACAAGATCGTTAGGGCATCCGGTAGCCTTCATCAAGCCAATGTCTCGGATCCTTTGAGACATCATGATAAAAACCATGAAAGCGACGATCACTGCGCCGACAAAGAAAACAAGAAGGCCGATGAAGATGATGAAGTTAGAAAATATTCTGGAGAAACTGGTTGTAAGCAACCTTTCGGTCATCGATAATATTCCGAAGCCCAGTTTGTCCCCGAGCAACAGAAGGAAAAGAGTAGAAGCGACACACAAAGCTAAGCCGGACACGACGAGACTTGTCTGCAGTTTTCTGCGTGTCAGATCGTTTATTGCAAAGAAGGTTTCACTCATTCTTGCTTACCAGCTTCCCGTCTTCAAGAAGCAACCTTTGATCGGAGAGTTTGAATATTCGTTCGTCATGAGTTGCGACAGCAACCGTTTTCCCATCATCTTTCAATCCATGAAGAATTTCGATGATCTTCAAGCTCGTTCTTGTGTCTAGATTTCCAGTGGGTTCATCAGCCAAAAGCAAAGGAGGATCATTGGCCAATGCCCGTGCGAAGGCCACGCGTTGCTGTTCCCCTCCGCTTAGTTGATGTGGGAAATGCTCAGCTCTCTGCTTTAGACCAACCATGTCCAATAACTCTTCCACACGTCTCTGGATCTGTTCAAGAGGTTTCTTGAGCCATTCCATAGGGAACGCAATGTTCTCGGCTACGGTTAATGTGGAAACGAGATTGTAGGATTGAAACACAAACCCTATCTTGTTGCAGCGAAAAGATGCCAAGAAATCTTCATCTTTGGCGCCTAGATCTTCGCTAAAAACTATGATCTTTCCGCTCGTGGGTTTGTCTATGCCGCTAATGATGTTTAGGAGCGTCGTTTTTCCGCTTCCAGAGGCGCCGCTTATAACTGTGAACACGCTTTCTTTGACATCAAAGTCCACGTTTCTTAGGACTTCGACCTGGGTGTTTTCTACTCGATAGGTCTTGCACAGGCTAGAAGCGAGAACGACGGCTTCATTTGTTCCTTTCATGTCAGCTTCCATTCTCCACGTAGAAATTTCCTCTGTCTCGCTTTAATATCCTCGCTTTCTCTGGGAGCTTGTCTTTCTCCCAGTCTTTCCAGTCGATTTCCTTGAAAATCCACCTTTTGCCAAGATGTGCCGCGAGGACGGCGTGCTTATATTGATTTTCCACCGGAACAAGTTCATCTAGAAATCTGAAGAGCTTATCGATCTGCTGCTTTGGAAAATAGGCGTAGTAGCTGGCGTTTTTGACTTCGAAAGCGTAAGTGTGTGGGCCTTTTCTTGCTATAATGTCAGGTAATGGATTGAGACTCGGGTTGCTGACTGGAACACGCACTGCATTGTAACCCTTTCTTGCCAAAAGCTTTACGAGAACGTTTTCGCTGTAGAAGCCTCTTTTGCGCCATCTACGGATCTCTGCCTTGTCCACTTCTCTGACCATGGAAAGCTCCTGGTCTAAAGGATCACCCAATCGGAGCACGTTCGGGTTTGGTTCAGACCAAGGCGTTCTTAGGCTTTCCTGTGCTTATAAGCTTGGATCGGTAGCTTGAGCACCTGCTTCTCGACCAAGCACTCTTTCAGGTAGTCATCCAACGTTGCAGCAGGAACAACTTCTATCTTGTAGTCTTTGATGTCGATTGAGTGCTCGTAGTTCTTCTGAGGGATGACGACCTTTTTGAAGCCCCATGCTTCTGCAGCTTTGATTTTCTCGTAAACGCCGCCTACAGCCGTTATTTGGATCGAATCGCCGACTCCCAGATTTATCTCGCCAGTGACAGCTAAATCTTGTCTCACGGGTTTGCCTTCTATGAGCGAGCAGAGCAGTATTGTCATTGTGACCCCTGCTGAGGGTCCATCGACTCCGTAAGATTGGGCGAAGTCGATGTGTGTCAGGTAGTCTTGAGCGATGTCGACGCCGTACTTTTGGAGAATCACGCTTCGGACTTTGGCTATGCTATCTGAGATGAAGCTTTGTCCTTTTGCTACGCCCGTCACCTTGTAATAGCCTTTGATGGCGTAGTTTCTTGGAAGCTCGCTTCTCTTGACCATGTGCGCCCTTACGCTTAACACGCTGCCAGTCATTTCGCCGCTGAAGGGGTCTCTTGTGACAGCCAAGCCGTGAATCTGTCCCAATGTGATTCCTTTTGCCTTTATCTCTAGAAGTTTGCCTCTCTCGCTTATGTCATGCTCCAATATCTGCCTTTGTATGGTCTTGCAGTGTTGTTCTATTGCTTCTCGGATGTGTCTGCTTTCAACGACTTTGCATCCTTCGTTGATTGCCAATGTCGCGGCGGTTTTGATGATTGAGATTAGAGGTCTGAATCTTGTTGACAGGGCATCTTTTTTATTGCTTCTCCGCCTTCCTTCTTCAATGAGTTCTTGGCATGCTTGTCTGCTGAATGGTGGAAAGTTGAAGCGTTTGACCTCTTGAGCTATGAATTGTACGTACCTGCGCCTGTTTTCCTCGGTGTTAGGCATGTCATTGTTCATTCTGACGACCTTGCCGTAGCCGTAGATGCGATCCATCAGTGCGGGGTGGATTTGTCCTATACTGTCAAAGTTTCCGGCGCCAACGAGAAATGTTATGGCAGGCACTGGTTCAGTTGAAACAGCCATCGCTGCCGTGTCTCCTCCGTGCAGTCTGCCTCTCAAAGTTATTGGCAACTGTCCGTCTTCGAGCACGGTTAGAAGTGTGATGGCTTCTTCGGGGTCAAGGTTCTTTATCTCATCAATGTACAGTATGCCCAGAGATGCGTTGTGGACGTCTCCGGCACTGACTCTTTGATGCTCGGGTGTTCCCAAGCCTCCTGTCTGGTAAGGATCCCAGGCTATGGAGCCAAAGAGCTGAGCGCTTCTATGGCCGGTCGCATCCACGAAGGGTGCATGACTTGATGCGCTGTCGACTAACAGTTTCGGAACGTCTGTTTGTTGAGCTCCTCCAATGCCCTTCAAGCCACCTCCGCCCATGAGCTTGGAGAACCACCAGATGAAGACGCCGAAGAAGATCAGACTTCCGCCTGGGATGAACGTCAGGGGAACTAGGCCTACGAACCTTTCTATGAGATAGTCGGGGAAGCTATTGTGGTAGTACTCCTGCAACGGTTCTCCTAGAAACTTGGGGTTTAGGTTCCAATTTTGCCAAGCTTGAAATATGAAGTAGAATCCCAAGCATATTAGAACTAGGCCCATCATTACCAGAAAGGTCTGTAGAGTCTTCAGTCCTATCTTTGTTGTGAATTTTCTTTTGAGTTCCTTGAGTTGTTCTTTCTGCAGAATCTTCTTGCCTTCACCAGCCTTGTGGATTGAAATCCTAGGTTGGCTTGGCAACACTGCATTCTTCCAGCATATTGTGTCAAATAGCTTTATGCCATTCTCTTTGTAGACTTGCGTTAGCTTTTCGGCTAATGCTTTGCCGATTAGGGATTTGCCCGTGCCGGGGTCTCCTAGCAGAAGCAGGTACGGTCCTGGGCTTATAACTGACTTCGCAGAGGGCTTCTCTTTGTCGGGTTTGCTCCATCTTTCGTACCATTGTGTCTCATCGAGCCACTTGAGCTTGTGAACCCACTCGTCTAAGCATAGAAAGCACTCCTTCAGTGCTTGCTCTTGACCTATCGCCCAGTTGATAAGATTGTCGTCTACTGGAAAGCCTTCCGTGCTCTTGAAGTTCCCCCAGTCCCATTTTACTCGAATTGTTCTGCCGTTGACTGCTCGCTCAAGCGTTTCAATGCCGTCTCCAAAATGGTCAAGAGCCAAGTGTGACACCTTCTGTTTCGTCTATCTGAAGATATGACAGCGAGCAATTAAAGCAGTTATTTCGCAGTTGGGAATATGCAAAAACCCATAACATGAACAATCTCGAACGAAAACTAGACTAGTGCTGATTGAAGATCAACGAGGCTTCGATCAGTCCCTATTGAGAAATTGGCTTGTTTCCGCCATTTCTTCTCCACAAAAGCTTTAGTATCAGCCTGTTTCTGTTCGAACCAACGTAAAGGCAAAAGAGGAGATTTCTTGCGAGGCGGGACAAGAATCCAGAAGCTCAATACGGGCTTAGAACTGCAGAATCGCCCTGTTTCAGCCTTTTCAGTTTGGCTTTCTAGCTTTGGGCATGGACTTCGCTGGGGCCTCATATAAAAACCCCCGAAAATCTCCATGCGAAGCCAGCACACACAGCTTCGGAAACACTTCGGGATTCTGACCACGAAGTCTGGGCTTTGCCCTGCACGCTTTGAACTCCAAGTTCATTGCAGACATGCTGTTGAGTGTTCCAGGTGTTTGGCGAGGTCAATATCAGCGATTTGCGCTGACGACTTTGGTCTTGTTGGGAGCTTGGATTTTCGTTCTCTTGTCTGTGACTTTGGGGGATGCTTCTGTATACGGGCTTGCAGTTCACTGGCAATCGAGGGGCCTTTCACCCGGTTTTTGCGGTTTTGGCAAGCTCAGAAAAGAACGTTTTTCTGGTTTGTTTAGTATGAGAGTGCAAAGTTGCGTTGTCTGGAGTAGGCTAAATGAGCGATGTTTTTGACATCTTCGCATTGGGTTTATGCTTCTTGGTGGTCTTGGTGATGCTGGTATTACGTTGGTTTTTCCCGTTTCACCAGTGCTCCCTAGAGAGGTTACGGGTCTAGCTGTATACAGAAGCATCAACGGTTTACCTTCTTTCAAGTCTTGTCCTTGTCGAGTTTTGAAAAGTGTTAAAGGGATTGGGAGCGTAGCTATAAGCTATGAAAGCTGGAAAGGTCATCCGAACCTTCTCTGCAAAGGACGGCAGGAAAGTGATTCTGAGAACGCTCAAGTGGGAGGACTTGGATGACTTCTTGGAGCTGATCAACTCGCTCTTTGACGAGAGGGCAAACATATGCCGTAATCAGAAGGTGTCTCGCGAAGAAGAGATTGACTGGCTTTCCAAGGCTTTGAGTCGTCTGGAGCGGGATGAGGTGTTCTACCTGGCTGCTGAGGTTGACAGAACAGTAATTGCGAATTCCGAGATCAACAGAAGAACAAGCTCATACGATAGACACGTGGGCGCCATAGGGATAGCAATTAAGGACGGTTTCAGAAATGTCGAAATTGGCACGCGGATGATGGAAACACTGATTGAGCAAGCAAGGGCTATGGGGTTAACTGTCCTGACGCTGTCTGTATTCGCAAACAATGCCCGAGCCATTCACGTTTATGAAAAAGTCGGCTTCACCCAAACAGGGAATATTCCGAAAAGTTTTTTCAAAGAAGGTAGCTACATCGACAAGATAATAATGACCAAAATATTAGAGTGAAAGCCTACGTCAGAATTCAGAGTCTTCAACATGACGTACACCTTTTCGACAAAAGGTGAGATAGAATTCGTAGACTTAACAGACAAGGTTCAAGAGGCGGTGTCCAAGTCAGTCATAAGAAACGGTCTGGTCCACGTCTTTGCCCCTCACGCCACTGGCATACTGATCTTGACTGAAAACGACTACAGCCTGCTCAGCGACATTAAATCTCTCCTGGAAGATCTCGTCCCACGCGATGGCAGATACGCG
>Ga0315279_10003975_pt1 | contig 20096 bp, 6 predicted proteins | sample YL17G06_20_MG_FD_203694 | JGI IMG/M metagenome (GOLD analysis project Ga0315279, IMG submission 203694) | Sediment microbial communities from Yellowstone Lake, YNP, Wyoming, USA - YL17G06_20 | ecosystem: Environmental > Aquatic > Freshwater > Lake > Sediment | place: USA: Wyoming | collected... | reverse complement strand
CAAGTCCTTTCAACATACAAGGAAGCATTTACATGCCTACGTTTTGCACCTGGAAATCTCGATAATTCCTTACAGTTCAATGACTTGTGGATAAACTGGGGAGGAACTTCGGCCTAATGGGGAACCAGGCCGCACGGCCTTTGGCAAGCGGATCATCATATTCAGTGAGCTGGGTATCTACATTTCGAGCCGCGGCCCAGTGTAATCGGTGCGTCCAAAAGGGCCTCGATGCAATCGATCGTCATGGCGGAACGGCTGCTGAAGCTGCACATGAAAGGCGAAGATGCCTCAACCGCTGAGGTAATCGCCCAGAAGCTCAGCAAGAACTATTTCAGCCACAGCCCGCCCTAGGACGGACAGACCGAAGCTCGCGAGCTCGGGCTGAAGCTGGCCGAGGCGGATCCGAAACTCGAGGACCTCATCTGGAAGGCATATGCCGAGTTCGAGGCCGAGATGCGCATGAACAGGCAATTCGATCCAAGCTTGGAGTACCTCTTCGACCCTGCGGCTGCACTTCTGCTCGCTGATCCTCCCTTCGTCAACCTGCCAAGCAACGCTCCACCGCAGGTCGTTCAACAGATATGGAACCAGGTCATGCAGACTTCAGCGCCTGCCAAGGGCCCCGTTCTTGATTTCGAGCTCGTGCACGCCGCCGTCGAAAGCCCACGCCTCTCGACGAGATTCGTCACACGGGGTAAAATCTTCGGTGCGCGGCAACCGGACATGAACTTCCGCATTGCCGCCCCCAAGCTGGCAGCAGGTTGGGAACCCTCACGTTGACAACATCAACAGCCGAGGATAAGTCTTAAAGGAGTGATGGCAATGAACGGTAGCATCGACTTTGTGCAGTCGATCAATTCGGCAACGACTGTAGCCTCGAAAGAGGTCAAGGCGGAGACAAGCCTCGGGCGAATCGCGCTCGGCCCTTTCATGCCCATACTCTCTGGCAGCTACGACATTCAAGTCCGAGAAGCCGACATTGCAATCGATTTGCCGCCCAAAGCATAGCCTTTTCAAACGTTCGTAAACGGAACCTCTCGATCTGCCCGCCAGGAGCGGGGTGCGGGCTGGCTTCTCCTGGGGGTCGCCCCTGCGGGGCTCCTGGGGGACCGCGGGTGCGGTGGATAATCGCGTATTATCCACACCCACCGTCTGAAGCCAGCCCTCGCCCTCGCCCTCGCGCGCGGCTGACCACTTCAACACGGCTCGGCCGTCCTTGGCCCCCGCCGCCGATATCTCATTCCCGTCGCTCCGTGCTGGCGCAGTCGGCGCCGACCGCGTCCCGCCGCTCCTCAGGGCGGCTGAACTTCGTTGCAGCCGCCTTCCTGGAGGCCGATCCCACAGCGATCTGAGCGCCGCGTTCGGCGACGGTCAACGCCGGCAGCCCCGCAGGCCGCCACAGCAGGAAAGATCAACGGCGGTTGCCTTGCATCGCTTAAGGCAGCGACATAAGGCTTTGCCCGCCCACTACCCTAAGTTTGAAACGAATGGAACGCCAATGAATGCCTTTTCTGTGGTGATTCCCTCAACGGTGAGAGAGTATCTGCCTCTTTCTTGTTTTATCTTTGCCGTAAATTTGCTTTTGCCATATTTCTCTTTTTCGAATGTTATCAGTATTACTACGCCACCTTCTTTCTTTTCAATCACGTATGAGCCGGTAGTGATCATGGTGTAGTTGTATGTGTTGCCTTCCCAGTAGAAATTTGATATTTCCAGCCTACCTTTGGAGATGAATCTTAATCTGCTTCTATATCTTTCAGAATCTAGTGGTTCAGGGAGTCCCCATGAAGCAATCCCACTTAAGATACTCTGAACATCGCGAACGCTATCTAGAGAGTAGTTCAACAAGATATAATAGTCAGCTCGCGTTCTTAAGTACTCCAGATCAGGGTCATTTTGCATCTTGCTCTTATACTCAGGATTCAGCCTTAACGTTTTCTGAAGATTGTTTACTGATTCTCCAATCAGTGCCTCTCTTTGGTATTGATCAAGATTCGTTATTCGATTATCAAGTCCAAGCATAAGGGAAATAGTGCATGCAAGATTGTAGTGTGGATATAAGTATGTATCATCACTTTGGATGGCCTTTCTAAAATACTCAGCGGCGTTCTTAAAATCCTTCGCTTCGTAGTATTGATACCCTGTGTTATTCAGCCCTATTGCCCCTTGCCTGTTGTTGTCTGCGAATGCGATTCCATTAAAAGCTACAAGCAGAAAAGCCGCCTCTATGATTATCCATCTAGGCAACTTATTAGCTATTCTTCCTCGCATGGTCTATTTTCCTCCGGGGCTCAATAGTCCTTCTATCCAATTCTTGGCGTAATCCAAAGCCACATTCGCTCTAAACTCTCCCCATTTCTTATCATCGGCGAAGAGCTTCGGACACTCTTTTCCCGTGATATCTTCGTGCCTTAATAGTGCATTCCCAAATAATATTTCCTTTACCCCAGCTATTGGGTTGCCCTTGTCTAGCCCTGTTTCTTTAACTAACGATGCGGTTAATTCGACCATACTCTTGTACGCCTCAGGTGTGTACTCTCCTTGTTCATTCTTTGGATTCACTTCAATTCCGAGCGTCATCTCATTTGGTCGAGTTGGGAAATTCGGATTATCAGTCTTGAACACACCTTTTGCAAATTGTGTGAAAATCAGACCGCCCTTATTGCCTCTTTGCTCCTCACGCTCCCACCCTCCTGAATGATATGCGACTTCTGTGTCAGGTACTGCGTGTAAGACCTCACCCTTCTGGCCAATTATGTACTGCGAGCTGGCAAAAACCCCACTATTGAAGTACTGCCAAGTTTCTTCTGCTGTTTGGCCAACAGATCCGGTCCAATGGAGTACAATTGCTTTTGTATCGATTAGCTTTGTGCCTGGTCTCGCATTTCCAGATGTGAGGTATTGTTGAACTACATCGAGCAGCCCCGTCGGATCGACGTACCTCAGCGGGTTGTTGCTGCAGTAGGCAAACCAGTTGTCCCCGTCGCGTGCGGGGTCCTCGGTAATGAACCTTCCCGTGGTGGGGTCATACCATCTGGCGTTGGAGTAGTAAAGCCTTGTCTCGCTGTCGTAGTCCTTGCCCGTGAACTTGCCCGACTCCTCGGCGCTTCCTGCTTCTGCCCCGGATTCCCCGAAAGCGCTATAGTCGGTGCTCCACTGCACCTTCCCGCTCTGATCTGTCTGCATCACCGTGCTTCCAAGGTTGTCCGTGAGGTAGTAAGAGGTCAGGCTGACCGCTCCCGTCGTAGTGACTCTCGCAAAATGCCTCCCAAAGAGATAAAGATAATCGCTTGTTGCGCCAGTCGCAAGGCTCTGCTCGCTGAGCACGTTCCCATCTGTTCCGTAAACGGTGTAGGTGATTCCCTTCGCTACTGACGTGGTCTTCAGCTTCACCCCCGTAGGATCGTAGGTGTAGGAGACCACCAGCGCAACGGACTGCGTACCCACAGTCCCATGAGAAACGGCCACCAGCCTGTTCTCAAGATCGTAGTTATATCTCCAGTAGTCTCCACCATTTTCCATGAATGCAAGGCTCGCTCCGTTGTCTGTGTAGACCGAGCCCTTCTCGATAAGGTTGCCGCTATTGTCGTAATTGTAGCCGTAGATGCCATCAGTTTTTAGCCGGTCACTCTTCGGATAGTAGGTAGAATTGGTAATGCTGGAGGTGCTTCCAAGCTGGAGGTCAAGCCGGATTCGGTTTCCCTTTGCATCGTACTGGTAGCCTTCCATACGCCAGTACGCATCGTAGTAGACGGTGAGGAGTCTGGTACGACCATTTTGCACGGTGGCGGTGTCCACCGGAAGGTTATTGGCATCCCGATCATCGAAGTAGCTGTGCAGCTTAACAAACCTCGCTTCAACGGGATTCCTAAACAGGATCCTGATGCTCCCATCCTGCTGGAGCTTCCATGTCCAGTCACCCTGCCTCTGGTATGCACCCTCGCTATTTGTCAAAGCCGTGTAGATGGCTACTGTCTTGGGCTGTAAGCGATGGCCTGCCATCTGCGGGGTGATCACCAGCCGCGTCACCTGCTGGGTGTCCCCCAGGTCAACCCCGATGGATATCGCGTTGTAGTCGAGCTTCAGGGAAACGTCCTGGATTGCGAAGTCCAGTTCTGCTTCCCCCGCATAGTCTGCAGGAGCCGTCCCCAAAGTGGATGGCACTTTCACCGGGTCAACGGCGAACTTCCCGTATTGGTTAGCATGGGAAAGCCGCTCGAGCTCGTCGTAGGCGAAGTAGGAGTAGTTGCGGCTGATCACGTTGTCAGCCCTGTCGTAGGTCAGGCTGAAGCGGGTCAGGGAGTCAGAGGCTCCATGGTAGTCAAGCTCGGTCAGGCGCTGATTGACATCGTGCCCAACGGTGAGATCCATGCCGTTGTTGGCGTGGTAGCCAGAGAGCTTCCCATTTGCATCATACTGGATAAAGGAATCAATGTAGCCCAAAACTTTCTCAACTCGCCCGAGGGTATCATAGAGATAGCTGAAGCTCCTGCCGTCGGGTGTAGTGATTCTGGTTATACGGTTCAGCTGGTCGTAGGCATAGCCGAGTGAGAAACTCTCGCTGTCAATTGTGCGATCGAGAGTGTGCACGAGACTGTAGGGATCCGGGGTGTAGAGGCCTCCCAGAGTGTTGTACGTGGCCGAGATGCCATTCTGGTTGATCTGCTTGGTGTCCCCTGCCTCATCGTAGGAGTAGGTGGTGGTCTCGCTCTGGCTGCCGTTGGAGAGCACAACGACTCGCGGCTTGTAGTTGGGCGCGTAGGTGATTTGCCTGGAGGTGCCGTTGGGGTCAATGCTTTGGACCAAGTACCCCGCCGGGTCATAGACGTTGGTAGTGATATTGCCCAGGGCGTCGGTTTCCTTGACCATGAGCCCTCGCTCGTCGTAGAGCCACACCATGGCGTTCGCGTTGGCGTCCAGATTGTATGTCTTGCCTCCATGCGCGTCGAAACGGGTAGTCGTGCTGTGGCCCAAAGCATCGGTTGTGGAGATAGCACGCTTCTGCGAGTCAAAGATATACATTGTGATGTGTCCGTTGCCGTTGGTCTCCTGGGTCTTGTTGCCAACCTTGTCGTAGGCGAACAACTCCTGATTGCCTTCCGGGTAGCGAACCAGGGTGAGTCGATTCAGGGAATCGTAGAAATTGTGGGTGGTGTTGCCCGCGCCGTCGGTGATGGTTGACTCGTTATTCGCTGGGTCGTATTGCCGGCTTGTCACCACGCTCACCTGCGTGTTGGCTGAAGTCACTCCCTGGCGGGTTTCCTTGGTTGGCTTATTGCGCGGGCTGTACTCGTAGAGGGTGGCCCCGCCGTCTGCATCCGTACGCTTAAAGAGATTGCCGCGAGGGTCATAGAGAAGCGATACCGTGGGTTTGGAGGTTTGCCCTGGCCCCTGGGGCAGCTGGGCAAAGACCAATCGGTTGAGGTCGTCATAGACGTAGTTGATTGTGAAGTCACCTGAGTAGAGGCCGCTAGTCCCCCGGGGGTCGGTCATGGAGACCTTGTTATCATCAGCATCGTAGGTAGTCTCTGTGGCATTTCCTTCCTCGTCGACCTCCCTGGCAAGCTTGTCACGAGCGCTGTAGGTGCAAGACTTGGCAAGCTGATCAGCTCCGCTCTTGTTTGAATTGTTTGCATCAACGGCTCTGATCTTGTTTCCGTTCTCATCGTAGAAAGTCAGCTCGGTGGCAAGGGCTGAAACAGGGCTTCCACTTCTGTGGTCGGTGTAGGGACGCATAGTGGTAATAGGATGTCCCAAGCCATCATCGGTGTAGCTGGTAATGTAGTCGCGGTCGCTTGCGTGAGTGCGCTCTTCGATCTTGTGCCCAGCCTTGTCGTACTTTGTGATAAGCTGGGGGCTGTAACTGACCATTCGAGCGCCCTCGTAGTACTCCTCAGAGGGCAGGATCACCAGAACTGGCAAGCCCAGCTCGTTGTAGGCCATGGTTGTGAGTCGTCCCTCCCCATCTGTGCTGGCAACCACCTGGCCAAAGCCGTCATACCAGCTTGAGGTCTCCACCCCAAGAGGCTGCTGGCGATGCAGCAGTTTGTCGTTCAAGTCGTAAGTCTCTAAAGTCACATTCGCCCGTTCATCGATTACTGTCTGGATGCCCGTGGAGTAATCGAAGCGCATGGTCTTCTGAGGTTGCGCGCCGTTCTCCAGAGGATAGGTGACAGAGGAGGTGCGCCCCATGACGTCGTAGGTGTAGGTGGTTGTGAAGCCCCGTGGGTCAGTGATCGCCGTCATTTCCCCCCAAGGGCTATAGATGACGGTGGTGATGATATGCTGGGAGGCTCCAGTGGTCAGGTTCCCACTGGCGTCCCGGGGACGGTTGTATTTATCGATCTTGGCGAGCTTTCCCAAACTGTCGTAAGTGTAGGCGGTTGTCTGTCCGCGGTTTCCAACGACGGTGGCAGTGAACGCGCCATCATCATAGGCGATGGTGGTTGCAGGGTTGTCAGCTCTGAAGGCAGCCGAGCCAGAGCGTGGATCCCAACCAGCAGTGTCGGTGTCATCGGGCTTAATCCTCTTTGTCACGCGGCCCAGGGCATCGTAGGAGTACTCAGTCACATACCCGCGGGCATTTTTCTCCCATGCCTTGAATCCTGTCGCTCTTTGATTGGCCACCACACTCACTAGATCGCGGGTGCTCCCGTCAGCAGCTCTGACCGAACGCTCGGTAGTTGTAACGTAATAGTAATCGCTATGAGTGTAGTCATGGACGATGTCAGTGGTGTGGCCGTCAGGCTTTGTCACCTGGGTAAGATCGCCTGAGGTTGCATCGTAGCTGTACCTGGTCTCAGCCCAGCCGCCATCAACCCAGCTTGACTCCGCGCTCTTCTGGCCCAAGGAGGCGTAGTTGTAGAAGGTCTGTCTGTAGCTTGCGCTGCCCTGGTTGGCCTGGGAGGGCAGCGAGCTCTCCATGATCTGGCCCAGTGGCAGGCTCTTGATGTTCCTGCTCACCGAGGGAGGCGAGTAGGGATCCGGCTGCCAGGGCAGGCCGGATGCGGGGCTTGAGCCGGTGCCCAGGAAATAGCTCCAGGTGCGGGTCTGTTCGATCCTGTCTCCCACGTTCTGGCGGTCGCTGGTGTAGGTCATGTTGCCCCAGCCGTCATAGACGTAGTCAATTGCCCTGGTGACCGTTGAGGAGCGCTGGGTGCTCTTGTTGGTGATCCGCATCGTGTTCAAGTCCCAGGCAGAGGTGCTTGACTCCACAAAAGCTCCGCTTTGGGCGTCTATTGTACTTTGCGAGGTTTCGTAGGGGGTGATATTATGAAACACTGGATCCGGGGTAAACCCGCGGCCGTTGATCACATCGACCCAGGAATCAGTGTTGTCGATCCATCGGCTGACTGTCTTGTCATAGGCCGAATAATTGGTGGTAACTCTCTTCTTCCCATCGTTGATCGTCGAGGTCTTACTGTAGAACTGATCGTAGCCGTAGTAGCTGAAGTTGTAAGAGTAGCTTGTGGTAAGCGTGGGTGACAGCCCTTTAAAATCACTCACCGTGACAGCGGTTGTGACGATCCTGTTGGTGAAGTTCCACGAGATGCTCATGCCTGTGGGGATCCAGTCGACAAACGGAAGCCAGATGTAATCGATCCACTCGAACTTGCTGTAGTCCAGGTTCAGAACCGTATTGTCGATAGTGACGGATCCCGAGCCTGGTCCTTCCACGCTCCTTAACGGGAAGACCCATTCCACTTGGAATCCGCCATTCAGAGTAATGGAATCTTTCCCCAAGATCGAGCCCACCCATCCTCCGGTGAGCATGTCACCCAATAGAACAAGGAAGTTTACACTGAACCCGAGGTTCCCGCCGAAGAGGAAGCTGTGATCGTATTGATAGCTCCACACTCGACCGCCAACGTCCTTGGCCTGGTAGAGAAGCGGAAAGGAGAAAGGAAAGACCCCCGTGGCCGGCTGCAGAGTGTACTCGATGCTGCGGTTGAACGGATCATCCTCCACACTGATCTTTTTGATGCGCGGAACCAGGAAGCCCATGTCGTACTGGAAGTCGATTTGCCTGCCCATGCTGTCAGCCACGTTGCTCAGCACGATGCTCAGAGGATCGGAACTGTCATACTTGAAGGTGATGGTATTCAGTCCTGTGGGGTCCTTCATCCACAATATGCGCCCTTGGCTGTCGAACTGGTATGTCGTTCCGTCCTTCAGGGTAAGGGTGGCACTGCCAACCATCCAACCGGGAACCTTCGGCATCCCGCCAATGAGGCTCACGACTTCAATGTCGGAACGAAACTGGTAGACACTCAAAGTGAAGTCTTCCGATTCGTGGTTCTCGAAGGTCACCTGGCGCGTTAGGCCGGTAGTCTGAAGATCGGTGATCTTCATCCCATTCACGGAGTAAAATGACCCGCTGGGCAGGCGCACCAGCACCGAGCTGTTGCTTCCGCGAATGTAGGGGAAGTTTAGCCGCCATCCCAACCCCATAGAATAGGCGTAGTCTCCGCTGTTCTGGTAGACCTTCTTGATGGCACTCTCAATCTGCGAACCGACACCAGTGGCAGGCCCCGCCAGAAGCGACAGTGGGTTAACATCGCCCGATAGGATTTTCGTGATAGAGCTCATTCCGATGGATACGTTAACATTCAGTCCCGTTGCATCCCCTCGAGCAGTGGCGCTGTCGTAGGTGCGCTTCAGCACAAAGTTGAATCCTGCTTTGCCAGGAAGCACGAGCTCGGTGACCTCCGTCATGGCGGAGCCGGCCTGGGGGGAGACGGTCACACCACCATGGCTCACTTCGCTCTTGAAGGGTGAGTGGCCAACATCCTTCAATTCCTGCGGGGAAAGATCCTCCATTACCGTGGGCTGTACACTGAATGAGGTGAAGTGTGTCGTGGAAAAAACGATGATGTGGTCTGCCACACTCACCGCAGAGTCTTCCACCTTGAACCACCGCGACCACATGGGATCAAAGTAGTACACACCGAGGTTTTGCTCGGGGAAATCAGGAGGCAGCTGGCTGGGATCGTAGTGCAGAACTGCCTTGAATGGTTTGTCAAAGCCAATGCTTTCCTTGGTCGTCTCCTGACCGTCCTGGATCACCACTGCGCTGAAGTCATAGATCGGGCTTACAATCGGGTAGTAGGACTGCTCGACCATCGCGGGGCTTTGCACCTCGGTCACCTGCACCTTGACCACGGTGTCCGGTAGGCTTTCCTTGGGAATGAAAGCAGCCAGATTCTGGTACTCCAGTACAGCCCCTGTGCCCGGGGTGTAGGCGGCCACGGCCACGCCCACCATCCCCGATGCAGTTGCCGTCGGGCTTTCGTTCTGCGCGTGGTCAACCGCGGTGATGGTGTAGCTGTAGATTGAGCCGTTTGCCACATCGCTGTCATCCAAGCCTTCTCCGGTGGCAGCGTGATTTCCATCGCTCCAGGTGGGAGCCCGCGTGATGGAATACAAGACCGTGTCATCGCTGGGCTTGACCCATTTCAAGCTCATCAAAGCGTTACCGGGAACAGTGCGGAAATACTGCGGGGCAGGCGGTGGGGTTGTGTCGATGAAGACCTGTACGGTGGCTAATCTGGTCCACCCTGCACGGTCAACCGCCTTGACGCTGACCGTCTGAACCCCATCGGGCTGGGCAAGAAGCGGATAGGGACTTACGACGGTTGTGTAGCTGCCCGTACCTATGGACAGCTCATAGTGGTCAATGCCACTTATCGCATCACGGCCAGAGAATGTGATCGTCGGCTGCCTGTTGCTCGTCCAGCCTGAGGGAGTGGCAGCCACACTCAGGGAGTCAGGAGGAGTGGTATCCACGGTGAAGCTGACGGTTTTCTTATCCGACCAGTTGCCCGCCGCATCCTGCGCCTGCACGTTTACAGTGCCCAACCCTTGATCGAAACCCAATTGCACGGTATAGGCGCCGCTCGTCTGCCCGGCTGCCTTTCCGTTGACGAGCACCCAGACCGGGCTTGCATCGGTCACAGTCCCTGCAACATCAACAATTGAGGAGTTCAGAATTGAACCCGAGGCAGGCCGCGTGATGGCGATCGTTGGTTTTGTGATGTCCACGTGGATGCTTGCGGTGAGTGTGACGCGCCTTGCAAAGTGGTCGGTGGCGACCACGGTGATCGTGTTCTCTCCCTCGCGAAGCGTGATGGGTCCTGTACTGAAGCGAAACCCTGAGAGGGTTGCCGATACTCCGTTCACAGTAACCGAGGCAATCCCTGTTCCTGTGACCGTGCCACTGAAGGTGACGCTTTTCGTCCCAAGGTAGGCGCCGTTTGCCGGGCTGCTCAGACGTACCGCCAGGGCGCTGCTGTTGTTGTAAACCACCTTTCGTATCAGGGTCTCAAGGGCATCCGTGGAGCGTCTATCCGCGACGGTCACCCTGATGATGTTAAGCCCTTCAACGAGGCTCACCGTGGTGCTGAATCGCCTGTTTGTCACGGTGACGGCTGTCCCGTCGACCAGCACCGTATGGTTTCCCCTCCTGAGGCTCCCGCTCACGGTGAATGCGCTGGTCTGCGAGTACAGAATCTGGTCAGCCTGGTCCAGGGTCACAAGCTTACTGTCAGTCGTGGAATACAGCATCGAAGCTTGACCGGTTCGACCCTTGGAGTCGGTGGCCACTGCCGTCAGCACCACCGGGTCGACATTTCTGTCCTCAAGCTCATCGATGCTGATCCAGAAGTAGTGACCCAACTGATCGGCCGATACTCCATTCACCTTCACGTGCGCGCGAGGGTTATCAACAAAGCCAACCACAAGCCCTTCACTACGCCAATGGGCCTGCTGGTCGGAAGTGTCTTGCTCATCCGTTGGCCAGATGAAACGCACCACGGGCGTTTGATCCGTTGTGGGACTTCCCAGCACCCGAATCTCGGCAATATTGCTCCCCGTCGTCTGCAGGCGAAGCTCGCTGGTCACGAATCCCACATCGTAGAGGCTCTTGGTGCTCTGAGTGTCACTCAGTACCAGAGTGACCCATGCTCCCGTTGAGTCTTTGGCTTCAACCGTATAGGTCCCCAACACTGCACCGTAGACCTCGAGAGATCGCACCAGGACGCTCCGTCCGAAGGTGTAGACTTTCGTGGCAGGAAGATGATTCGGCGTGTAGAGAAAGCCATCGCAAAGACCGTCGCCGAGCACTGCCTGATCCCCCGGCGCATCCTTTTGGAGCAGCCGCGCACTGATAATCATAGCGTCCTGGGCGAGCGGCGTTATCCGTAGATAGTTCTCCCCGCTCCAGAATGCTTCCCCAGGAAGAGAGAGCTGGTAGATCGTCACCCCAGCCTGGGAGAGGCGGTTTGTCAGCTGATAGGAAATTCCGTTGAGTTCCGCTTGTAGCGGTTGGGAAATTGCATCTCGAACCGTGATCTCAAGGGTTGCCCCAGCGCTGCGGGTGACGTCTGAGGGCACGAAATTATAGTTGACCGCCGTGGTATTGCTCAGCATCGTCGAAATGCCTGCATCGTCGTAGAGGCTTCCCTGATAGCCGCTGCCCTTTCCCCAAAACTCCACTTCCCCGATACTGTCAAATGATGTAAAGCTCCCGGAAACTGTTATCCGTGCCGCATTCCCGCTTACTCCGCTGAGATCGATCACCTGCCAGCCAGAAGAGCTCCGCGCCGCCACAGATCCCACCTGCCTCCAGCTTCCATCCTTTTCAACAGATACACTTATGCGTTCCCTGGTCGATTGTGGCAGATACACGTGCACCGCGTCGATTTCGTACTCTGCTCCCAGATCGAAATCCACGCTAGCTTCAACAGGATTATGATCATGGCCGCGATGCCCTTTGGAAAGACTCTTGAGGATTTCTTCCACATCATCCTTGTAGCGAGGGAAACTGCCACTCAACGAAGCGGTCCAAGTGGTCCACGTGTCCCCGTCAACCAGGTTCTCGGCGGGTGTGAAGTAGGAAGTGTTGCTGGAAGCGGTCAGGTCCACGGGCTGAATCCTATGCATCACGGATCCGGCCGGCACACCGCTTACCGATAGCTCCCCAATGGAGGAACTTGCTGCGTCACTGCCGCTCAATACCAGGGCGATTTGATTGGTCACAGCCCGATCAAAAGACAGATCTACAAACTGCGCGTCGAGATTCGTATTGCTCAAACTGGCGCTGGCAAAGCTCACCCAGCGGCCGTTCTGCAAGAACTGAAACTCAAGCCGTGTTCCCGCCGGCACGGTCCCGCTCACCATGATCCCACTCACAAGCGTAGTCTGACTCAAGCTCAGCTCCAAGCGCCCGTCGGTGGCCCCTGGGGCAAGCTCCCACGAAGTAGAGCCATCTCCGTCTATGACGTACATCCCAGGGTGCTGCAGATCCGTTGAGCATGTCGTTGCAACAGAGCTCACCGCTACCACCGCCCCTGTATCGGCAAAGGCCATCAGAGCCGAGACCAACCACAAGACAGCGGCCATTATCCCGGTCATTCTGTTTTTCACACTTTGTGCCGTCATCATGTTGACCTCTCACTCGCTTCTGTTGCCCGAGTTGCCGTTGATCGTGTTGATCCGAGCGACATCGATCACCGTTTCGGCCCCGCTGTAGTAGTCGTACAGGTTGCCTGTGAACACACACCCCTGAAGCGATGGCCGCCCCCCGCCATCCTCTTTGACCCCATACTGCCGGTTTGTTTGAAATCGGCTGTTGCTGACCACCGGCTGCGAAGCGTATGCATGAAGCCCAATGAGGTTGTTGACGAAAGTGCAGCCGGTAATGCTCACACTCGATCCTGCCAGAGCTGTCACTGCACGCACCGCATCCTGGACCCTGCTTCCCTGGAAGGCTGCCCTGCCGCCAATCACAAGCCCACTCCAGTTCAGGGGCGGCTGGCTCTCCAATCGGAAGATCGCTCCATCAAGTGAGCTCAGGCTTCCGTCCACCTTGATCTGGTAGGCTCCCGCCACTTTCACCGTGGCATTCGCAGCCACAGTCAGCGTGGTGCCCGCGGGCACCGTGATATCGCCCCTGACCTCGTGTACCCCGCTCCAATACTCGTTGGTGTAAAGCGATCCTGCCGAGGTGTTGTCCACCGTCACCGTTGTGCTCACTGTCGTGGACTTGCCCAGGCCGTCCATCACCGTCAGGCTCAGAATGTAGATGCTCACCTGGTTTATGGCGCTGGACTGGTAGTAGATGTGCGCGGGTAGTGTGTCTCCGCTGCCTGTACTCCCGTCCCCGAAGTCCCACAGATAAGAGATGGGATTGTCCCCATCGGGATCGAATGCATTGGCGCTCAGCCTAAGCGGCTTGCCCGGTGTCGTGGAAACTGGGGCAAGGAACGTTTTGGGTGCGGCGTTTATCCGCAAAAGCAGCTTCGCCGCTTCCGTCCCGCTGTTGCCCACGTTTCCCGCCTTGTCCTTCAGTGTGGCCAGAATCGTGTAGGTCCCCTCGCCCGTTTCACCAAACGGGAAGCGGTTCTCTCCGCCGAGGGCATCAAAGCTTACCAACGCCCGTGCGTACCCCCCGGGGTTCACGATCGTCAGGCTCACCGTCGAGGCTTCACTCAGGCTGTAGCCAACCGTCGTCGGACCAACGTTGATCACCTTGAAAGTGGCTCCACCCTCGAAGCTTATCGTCGGGGGGATCGTATCCACGGTAATCACCGCGCTGTAGCCAACCTCAGACCAGTCTCCCGCACCGTTCTGCGCAGCCACCGCGACGTAGTACTGCCCTCCCTCGCCCAGCAAGAGACCATCCAGAGTGTAGGAGCTCATGGACAGCCCGCCCACGAAGCCGTTTGTCGAAATCACAATCGCCTCAGCCGGCATGGGCTGGTTGGTCCCCTGCACCGCAGCGATCTTTATGGCCGTGATCCCACTCTGAAGATCCATGGAGAAAAGGCCGATATTCTCCACCTTCGTCCTGTAGGTCGTATAGACACCCGCACCGACCACAGGCACGCTGGCCTTCGTCTTGTCGATCAGTATCTCGGCGCTGATGACAGACTCGCTCCACACCCCTGCGCCGTTTCTTACTCTTAGGCTGACCCGGATTTTGATTCCATCGTCCATGTTCGCGGGCAAGCTCGCGAACTCCACCTTCCTCACCCAGTGCGTTCCCCGGTACGCATAATCGATCCAGCCTCCAGAGAAGGCCGCCAGATTCTCGAATGTCCCGATGCAATACTGGTACTCCGATACTCCGCTTTCCAGGTCCTGGGTTGATACATCCAGAGTTATCCTGCTCGATGCGTAGGCGGGAATCTTCAGCGCACTCACAACAGGCGGAGTGACATCGAATGTTGCCGCTCCGCTCTTCACGATTGCCGACTCAAGCCCCGCCGCATCCCGCGCCTTCACGAACAGCACATAGCTTCCCGGGGCCAGGCCACTCTCCTGATCGAAGGTGGCACTCTGATTCACTCCCAGGTCCACCCACTCAGACTCCGAAGGCGTTCCCGAAGCCCGTTCCACGGGAAGAAGTGCCACCTGGTAGTGGGCAACAGGAGCGCTGCCCGGCTGCACGTCCCAGTCATAATAGAGCTGCCGACCCGCCATGCGCGCATTCACTCGCAAGATCTGCGGCCCATTTGCATCCAGCATCACTCCCTGCGTGTACCCGTACTCAGAGACGAGCTCCGCCTGGTTTATCACCTGACCTCTGAACATCGTGATCTGAGAAGCAGGAATGAGCAGGTTGGAAAGAGGTATCAAAGGATACGCCGATGAGAGCGTGCTCTGCCCATCACTCAGAATCCATTCCCCGTTTTCAAGCTTGCCCGTATCCACCTGGTAGCTCATCTGCTGCGTCACATCCTCAGTTGCCGCTATGGAGATCAGAAGGTTGTCGATCGAGGTGATGTAGTTGATGTCCGCGGATACCGCGGGGTTGTTCCCAACGTTCAGAAGCTTCACAGTTGCCAGAAGCGGAGCGGTCGCATCATAGGTGATCCCGTTGCTCAGCCCGATGCTCTCCAGCCCTGCTCCGTTACGAGCCTTCACCGCGAAAAACCATACCGACTTGTCCACCATCACCGTCGATTCATCGATGCCGCTCGCATCCTTGAGATTGATCGAGGTGCTCACACCTGCGTCGTGCCAGGTGGCCCCAGGGACTTCCTCAGGGGTGTGAACAATTGCCCACTGGAAGTCAGTCGTTTGACTTTCGGGGTCCCCCGGCGTCCATACCCACTGCGCCCCCATGTACTGCGAGGTATTGATAACGTTGCCCTGGTCCACCACCACCGGCCGCGGCGGCGCTGAGCCATCGATCACCACGACACTCGCTGTCCTGTCCACCGTCGCACCCGCTCCGTTTGTCACCCGAAGGGTCAAGAGCACTTTCTGCCCGGTCGTAAACGGCAGGCTCACCCCACTGTTGTCACTGCTCAGGAGCAGCCCTTGCGCGCTGGGCAGAGCTCCGAGCGTCACAGGGTCGCTTGCCACCCGCACGATGTTGCCTTGCACATCGTAGCTCTCTACCACCACCGCCAACGATGCGATCCCCGACTCGGCATCATTCACGTTCCACCCGATCCGCAGTCCATTCGAGGGAGCAGCGGCTGGCACCGTGAATCCCCCCACTGAGGCGAATTGCGCAAGTGTAAGGTCCACCCTCACTCCTGCGCTGGATGCCACCGCGGAGCTTGTTCCGTCCGTGAATGTTGCCATCACCTCGAAGTGGCAACTTTCACCGTGCACGAGGGACAGCCCCCCAGCCACTACACAGCTCTCGCTGATCGACGTCCAATCCTTGATGGCACCGCCTGTCCCAACGATCCGATACTGGTAGCCAGTCACGCCCTTGGCACCGTGATACAGCCAGCTTGCCCGAAGTGTTGTCGCACTGCCGCTGTACGGGCCCCCGTCGCTCACCACAAGCTTCTCCTGGGAGTTGTCCACCTCCAGGGTTATGTTCTGGATGCTCGCCGTAGACTGGAGGCCCGATCCGTTTGTCGCTGATAGTCCCAGGTAGTAGCTGCCATCTGGCACCTGCGGAATCACAAAGCTGAACTCCGCCGCAGCCCCCGTGGCCGCCTGACGCAGAAGCCCTCCGACGTTTCCCAGCACCCGTGCGGAAATATCAGTGGCCCCAGCACTGCTTCCTATCGCCAAAGCAAAGCTGCTTATGCCCGATTCCGGGTCAGTCGCACTCACCTGGATCCTCACGCACTGACTCGTCACCAGATCTGAAAGACCAGTCCCAGATGCAGAAAGCGCTACCGGCGTGGTTAAGTCGTAGGTGAACACGGGACCATAGGCCATGGCTGTTCCGCCCGTCGCATTCGTGCCGCGAAGCGCAATCTGATAGCTCTGCCCAGAGACAAGCGATGCCTTCGCGCTCTCGAAGCTCACCCGCCACACCGCTGCCGGGGCGCTGGCTCCCTGCTGCACAAGTGCGAACTCTGAGCTTGCGCTCGTCTCAGCATCCGTGCACGTGCATGTCACTGTCAGCCCGGATGGATCAGCCAGATACAGCTGGCCTGCGCTTGAATGCAAACCGTTCACCGCGAGGGACACATTCGGGGGGGAGGTATCCAGCAAGACCGTGCTGCCTGCACTCACCGACACTGAGGAGTTTCCTGCCCAGTCCAGCACGCGCGCGACAAGGTAATATGACTTGCCGTTCGTCCCACTCAGAGTGACCGGCATCGTGAAGCTGTGGCTTCCTGAGCTGCCGTCAGGGTTGGCAACGGAGGTGAGAGTGGCAACCTGCTCCTGGGCAGGCGTGTCGGTGGGCGAAATGACCCATCCGTATCGCAGCTCCCTCACCCCTGACCAGTCATCACTCGTTGCTGCCGTGACCGTGAACAACCCGCTTGCACTTGCAGCCACTCCATTCACGACCGGAGTGTTCAGTCTGACGCTTGCTATTGAGGGAGCGCTCCAGTCAACCCGAAGCGTCGGGGTCTGCGAGCTTGAGCTGTTGCCCGCCGCATCCCGTACCAGAATGTTCACCTGGTAGGGAACGCCCTTGCCCGATGAGCCCTTGATGCTCTCATGAAGCAGGATCGTGCCGACAGTCTTCCCTGAGGCGTCAGTCGCCAGTTGCGCCTCGGCCGGGCTTCCCCCTGATACCACACCGTCGCTTGTCCAATACTGAATCTTTGCGATTCCGTTTGCATCGCTCCCCGTCATCGTGAAGGAGCTTGCGTTGCTGAACAGTCCTCCAGACAAGGGAATCGAGTCAGCGGTGAGCTTCGGCGGCGTATCATCAACTGTGAAAGACGCGGGGTCACTTTCCGCCAGCCCGCCATTTGCATCACTTGCACTCACCTTCCAGGTGAATGCAAGCCCATCCACGAAGCTTCCACTCGGAAAGAAAGTGTAACTCGCGTTTGTCTCATCAAGCACCTGGCCCAGAGCCTTCCAGGAGGTATCCGCTGCACTTCGATACCACAGAGTGTAGCTCACCGCATCTCCGTCGCTGTCCACTGCGGCACTCCAGCTGAACATCGGACTCGCCGTGGAAAGCCCGCTAGGCCCCGCAAGTACGGGCTTCTGTGGCACCGAGTTCGGAATCTGGTACTCGGCTACCGCGGCCCGCCCGCCGCTTGTCTCAAACCCGCATGCGTTAATGGCCACAAGCTGATACTTCACTGCGGCCCGCGGGCTCATGCCATTCACGACGAAGGAGCTGCCTGACAGCTCGATGTCATGCGCGGTTGAGGCGTTGGGATCATTCGCGCCGGCATACCAGACGCGAAGAACCTGGCGTGCCGCCACTCCAGTAACACCCAGGGTCCATGTCAGGGTGTACTGGTGGCTGGCCCCAGTCTCGGCAGCTTTTATGATCACCGAATCGAGGGTTCCCAGCTTTGCCGGTGCATACAGGTTGTCATAGCTCACGGGAGCCGATAGATTCCCTGCCGCATCAACGGCTTGAATCACCAGAGCGAGCTTGGTGTTCGGCTCCAAGCCAGCACTGCTGAGGGTGAACGGCGGTCGTGTCTGGCCCCTCACCGTCCCGTTCACACTCACCTGGTATTGCAGGGAACGGGGATCGGTGAGGTTGTCCGTGAAATCCGTCCAGCCAAGCGCGATGAGCGAATTGGTCTCATCGAAGCTCGGCGTCCCAAAGGCAAAACCTGTTGAAGCCGCAGGGGCGCTGGAGTCCAGTATGGTCGTCAGAGTCTGGACATCCGATGCGTTTCCCGCCTTGTCGATGACCTGAAGACAGACAGTCTTCGGCCCGTCGCAAGAGGAGTCCAGTGTCCAACTCAGCAGATGCTGCGTGCTGTCCCACGGCAGCGTGGTCAGGTTCGCGGTATTTCCGTTGGAAAGCACATTCCAAACCCTCAGCGTTTCAACCCCTGAGTGCACCGTGCCACCCTCGTCGGAGGATGCAATATCCTTGATGAGCAGGATCGCCGCGCTTGTCGGGTGAGCGCTGTCATAGACGATTCTTGCGTCACTTGGCAGGGCGAGAGCTGAGCCGCTTAACAATGGCTTCTGAGAGTCCAGGGTCACCGTGAACCTGCCCGCTGCGTACGAATCGGGATTCACGTAGCCCGCCGCCGTGTTCGATTCGCTCACAGAGACAAAGAATGTCCGCTGCGCATCAGTTAGGATCACAGAGCCAAGATTGATCACTGACGGCGTCTGGTCGGGCGGATGGTAGATAGTCTGAGCCGGGTCGTTTGGATCGGTAATTGAGAACCCCAGCTTGTCACCTTCGATGTCCTGAAGGTTATTTATCGAAAGCTGGCAATTGCTTGCAGCGTTTGTGGTGATCGACGCAGCCGTCCCTGGTCCTGCCGTTGAGCCGACAACAAAGCGTTGCCCGCTGACAGTGTTGCTCAGCGTCACGGCAAACTCCCCAGGGTAGTTGCGCGTTACGCATGGAGACGAATTGCTCCACTCCAGAGCCTGCCGATATTTGTAGACTGTCTTTATGGTGTAGAAAACGATCTTGTGGGCGTATAAGGCATCGGTCATCGTGTCGAAGTAGATTGTCTTGCCGCTATCGGTGGGGAAACTCGCCGCCTCCGCGGGCGTGAAGGATCGAGCAAACACTTCAGGTGTCCCCGCCGTGGAACCTCTCCATACTTCGTGGTGGTCGATCGATTCGGTCTTCGTTGCGTCAAAATCGCTCGGGATCGATTCCAAGACAAGGCCGTTCTTGTACAACGGGAGGTATTTCGCTGTCCTCACGGTCGGTTCCGACTTGACCTGTGTGATGGCCAGGGCCTTGGGAGGCGTCATTACCGTGTCAATATCTGTTGCTGCAGGCTGCGCGCAGTGATTGTCCCAATAGTCCGAGGCAATGACCGAAACCTTGTATTGTGTTCCACGCGGGAGGAGGAGAGAGGGATCTTGGAGTGATGAAAAGTCATAGGTCGTCACTCCAGGTTGCTCTTCTGCGACTGCGGCCACTTCATAGGTGTGAACGATGTTGTCGGGCCCTGTCAGCTTGACTTCGTACTTCACAACCCCTGAATTGACGGGAAGAGGCTGATCGCTCACGGCCTTCCAGGTCGCCATGACGTAGGGAACCCCGCTTGGATCCAGGGATGCAGTTAGGTTTCTCTTTGTTGGATCAACCCTATCGGACAGGTTCACTCTGTCAGGCGGAATCTTGTCAAAGTTCACAGTCATGCTCTGTGTCGCTACATTCGTGACATTGTCGCTGACTCTGAACTGAACGACGACTGGGACGTCGTTCGTGAGGTCTTTGATCGTATTTCCGGCCTGCCAGGGTCCTCCGTTGACACTATGCTGCCATGTGGAGTCATTGACGCCGCTCTCGGCGTCCGCCGCTGTGGCTGTGATGTCGGCTGATCCGTAGAAGATGCCGTCTTTTGCTGAACCCGAGGGCGTGATCGTGATGACTGGAAGGCTCGTCTCGCTCTTAAGGAATGGGCCTGCCTTCCAATCATCAAAGTTGTAGGCATGCGAGCCAACACCGCTCCAACCATAGTGGAATTCGAGGTGCTTGCTTCCAGTGAGCGTGAACGAACCGCCAGTCCCTATCGTCCAGCTGAGCTCCTGCCAATTCGGGTCGTGAGTCCCGATGTAAAGCACGCCCGCGGGAAAAGCGTTGGTACCATAGCTACAGCTTGTCGGGTAATTCAGGCACCCGTCCGCTCGGTGTTTGACGGTCCGCCGACCTATGTCACACCCTTTGGTGCGCCGTGTATCTTGTTGCAGAGTCCCGCTTGCACTCTGTCAGG